>Ga0307378_10001449_pt1 | contig 38689 bp, 45 predicted proteins | sample UN1MG_FD_202238 | JGI IMG/M metagenome (GOLD analysis project Ga0307378, IMG submission 202238) | Soil microbial communities from Risofladan, Vaasa, Finland - UN-1 | ecosystem: Environmental > Terrestrial > Soil > Coastal area > Acid sulfate soil | place: Finland: Risofladan, Vaasa | collected...
AGTGGAAGAATCCCTCTTTATACTTCAAATAATCCTAATGACAATTATCAAGAATTCTCAGATCTTTATGGTGCAGAAGCCGCAAAATGGGTTCTTATTCATGAATTGTATGTATATGAACACTTTGGTTCTAGTAGTATTTTAACTCAGAAATTCTCATTCACTCAAGAAGATAATTTCAATAGTGCTAATTATTTTAGACCAGTATTAAAAAATTCAGATATAGATTCTTCATTTACAATACAATATATTTGTAGATTATCAAATAGAATGGATGGATCGCAAATTATTAGAAGAGCTTCTTTTTCTTCCACTGATCCTAAAAAATATGGTCTTAGATTTACACGTATTAATGTAGATAATATTATTCCTTACAAAGTATTTAATAGATTAGAAGCAGAACAAGCTAATATAATTCAAGGTAATCTTAAACCTCAAACTAAATATGTAAAAGTATTTTATGATACAACAACTGTTGTTTATAATCAAAATAATGAAGTTTATCCTCAAGGATTAGGACCTATTTTATTAAAAAATGGAGATTCAGTTTATAAATTCAAATTTGAAAAGATTAATGAAGATAATTCTAATCAAAGAGAAAATGTAGACTTATCAGGTGCTTATAATTATGGATTATTGTTTGTATTAGATGATGATACTAAAATAGAAGTTGGGCCCACATATTCAACTAATATGAATACAACTATTGGTGAATTAGAGTTTAAACTAAATAAAACACAAATAGATACATTGTTAAAACAAAAGAAAAAAGCTTATTCTATAATTGTTAAAAATCCTGACGGAACAAGTTATAATTTCTATGAAGGAAAATATTATAGTTATGAAAAAAGGGAACAAGAGAAATCTGAAACTCAAAATTTTATACAGCAAATTGGTAACTTAAATAAACAACTTACATCATCAAAATCACAATATAAAGCTTTAGTTACTAGATATAATAAAATTGCATCAGAACTTTCTACTTCTAAAAAGGCGTCTAAAACTCAACAAGTTGGTATGACTGATGGAAATAAAGATTCACAACAAGAAAGACAACAAGATAGAACTGCAGGAGCTGAAGTTGGAATTGCTGCTCCAAGCAAAGTAATAGAAAGACCATCTAAAGAAGTTGAAGAATTAACCAGAAGAATTAGAACTCTTGAAAAAGATAATGTAGATCTTACAAAAGAAAATGCAAGAATAACTAAACCAGCTCCATCAAGTGATCCACCTCCTCCTAGATATCCTAGTAAGGAGAGACCAAGAAAACCTGATGGCCCGAATGCTATTTCAGCATTATAAAAAGATAATAAGCTATGATATTGAATGCTAAAAATAACATGTTTACAATATGGTTCCCGCCACATTTCTTCTATCCTAGTATAGTTAAGAAATGGGAACCTGTAGTAAAACGTCTTAAATTACCATATCAAACTATTGAGGATTTTTTTAATGCTTCAATACAAAGTCTTACATTTCCAGCGCTTGAATTACCTACTCCTACTCAGCAACAATCAGAATTCATTATTGCTTATAAAGGAGGCAAGGAATTAGAACCTACTTTTGATAAAACTATGGAAGTAGTTTTTAAATTATCTGAAGGTTTTATAACTTATTGGATTATTTTTGAACAAATTGAAGAATACCTTAGATATGATAATGAAGAAAAAGGTGTATTTTGGCCTTCAATGTATGTTAGTTTCTTAGATATGCATGGATTTGAATTAGTAGCGTTTGAATTTAATAAAATTGTTCCTACTGGATTATCTCAATTTGATGTTAGTTATGCTACAACTGCTGCAGATTTTAATACTTTTTCATTAAATTTACGTTATAATAGATTTAATATTAAAAGAAGAATAGATGATGCCTCTTACAGCGTTGGAAACTCTTAATATATAAAATAAAGAATTATTAATGAGAGCTAAAAAAGTAAATGAGGCTTATGGGATTAGTGGAGCTCGATTAGATACTCATGAAATAAGACCTTATGAAAGAGTATGGGCTGGGAGTAAAGGAATACTTGGAAACGAAGGTGTTTTTATTCCATGGGAATATATCATGAATATGATGAAAAAATATAATATTAACTAAAATGGGAAAATTACCTACATATTTAGAATTAAAATATCAAACATCTTCTAAAATTTTTGAATCAGAAGAAGTTGAAGGTTTAACACAAAAAGAAATCAATGAAGCTGAAAATGCTTATGATAATATTTTAGAAAAAATTCAAAATGGAGAGGAAATTGACGAAGGATTTCTTAGTGGTTTAATTGGTGGAGCTGCTGGAGCTCTTGTAGGACCCGCAATTGGAAGAGCTATTTGTCATGCTCTTGGAATTGAAGAAAAAGGAACTTTAGGAAAATTATTAACGAGTAGATTAGTAACAACTGCGATTGGTATCGCATTAGGAAAATAAAAAGTCATGAAAAAATTATTTTTAACAGCTTTATTTGCTATTATTTTTGCATTTGTTGGGTTAGGACAAAATTTTTCACCTCAACAACAAGTTCAACAAAATTATTATGTCCCTCATCCAGATCAAATACCTGTGATGAATATAACTCTTAGCCAAATTCAAAATGGGTGGGCGAGAATGGGAACTACTTGTGCAGGATGTGCATCTTATTGGTATCAAGTAATAAGATCACAATATTCTATTCAAGCAGAAGATGGAAACTATTATTACTATTTTTATTTTAAATATTTTTCTAATTCTTATTATGGGAATGGAAATCCAGCAGGGACTTATTTAAGCCAAGTAAATTTTTACATAAATGGAAATTTTGTATTGACAACACCATATATATTGTGTCCGACTGGACAAATGATTTGGGGAGCTTGGATGAGATATCAAAATGGGAATGCAACGGTAACTTTTACCGTAACTAATATGAACGTTCATTAAAATGCCAGAATCAATACCAGACAAAAATGTTCAAGTCGATGGAAAAGTTATAGGAGCCAATAGTGTTATAAAAATGACAGCTAAAACGGCTATTTGGATAATTTCCGGAATAGTTGGAATAGTTATGACAATATTAACATGGAGTTACTTTGATCTAAGATCTGAAGTAAGATCAGCAAATTCTGAGGCACAACAAAAACGAGATGAATTTGTTCATAGTGTTGATGAAAAAGTTGAAAAAATGAATGATGATATACAAACTATTCGTTTAGATCAAAGAGATATTAAAGGAGATATAAAATTAATTTTGGATAGACAAACTAGAGACAACCCAGTTATAACAAATCCAAATATATCTGTGGAATCTATAACCCCACCATCAGAATAATCATATAAAGAATATGAAGGCTAAATTAGTACGCGAATCATTAATGGAAGATGTTATCGATCAAGATAGAATAGAGGTCGATATAGATTATGGTGTTTCAAGAACTGAACATGCTACTGAACGTCAAGCAAGAGAAAAAGATGATTATATTTCTAATGAAGAAATAGCTGATAATGTTAAAGCAGCATTTAATAAGGTTGCAAAAAGCCTTATGTTTAATCAACTGGATATTGGTGATAGAGTAATCATAAAAAATGCTGATTCAAATTTAAATATAGTTGGAGCGCCATTACAAGCTCCAAATAATGTTATAATGTTCAAACTTATAACTGTAATGCGTCATCCTAATTTTAGAAATGTAAAAGATACAAAGACGATAAGAATTACAGATAAAGATATTATAAATGAATCAGACCTTCCATTTCCAGAAGCAAACATATTTAATGGTGCAGTATGGAGTGATAATGAAGGTGATCATATAGTTTTGAGAATTAATCCAGATGGAACTATTTATGGCTCAGGAGATAATTTTGACTTTGAAAGAGATGATAAATTGGCTGCAGCTGAACAGTTAGAAAAATGGGGATATAGATATATAGGTGTTGACTAAAAATAAAATGAATGAATTTAATAGGATTTGACTTTTCAATAAATAAACCAGCTGCCTGTGTCAAGGCAGGAAACAATTACAATTTTTATGGGTGGCCTTATGGTTTGCAAAAAAAATTACCAGCAATATACGAAAATGCAGGGGTAAATCTTACTGTGAGAACCGATGATAAGGAAAAAGGACCTGATATTTCAAGTAAGATGAGGTATGAGGTCAAGAATGCCCGATATGTATCAGAGATGATCGTGGGTACACTTGAACCTTACCTTAATAGGAATACTTATATCGCCTTCGAAGGTATGTCTTATGGCTCTAGTGGGGACGTAATACTACAATTAGGTGGATATAAATATATAATCATGGATATTTTATCTAAAAAAGTTCCTTTAGAAAATATGTTCACTTATTCTCCAATTACAGTAAAGAAAACCGCCGGATGTTCTAAAAAAGGAACTCCTAAATCAGAAGTTATAGAATCATTTATTACCACTTCTTATGATAATTGTTTAAAGAGAGCTATTCAAGCAGATCGAATGGCTTTTAGAAAGAAAGGTGATAAGAATTTCATAGACCATTTGGATGATTTAATAGATTCTTACTGGGTTTTAGAGACTCTCAGGGATAAAGAGGGATTATCTTAAGTATTAATTTAGTTATATTTAAAGATAGTAAATAGTACTTTCACTCACGTTCAGTACTTTTTATATGGTGCCCCCGGGTTTAGTTTTAATCACATTGTTAAAATTCCATTAAGTTTTTATTGTTAAGCATTTGTTAAAGGGATATTAAAATTTCATATGCTATCCTTTCTGCAGATAAATAAAATAAAACGATATGGAAAACGAAAAAGTATTTCTGGATAAAGTAACTCAAGATGTTAGTGACGGAAAATATGACGAATATTTAACCATTCCTTTTATGACAAGGAATTTAATTCTTACCTCAATTAAAAGTAAATTTCAAAAAAGAATTCAGACCAACGGTACTCCTATGCTTACTGATGGGGAAATTAAAACATGTATAGAAGATGCAAAGGAAGCCGCAGCAGCAACTTTTCATTTGTTTAATAAGTTTGGATTTTTAGAGCAAGCAGCAGATGGAAAAGTACAAATTTCTGCAAAAGGTAAATTAGCCTTAAGACAATCTATGTTACTTTAATTCTATCGAATAAATAGAATAAAGATTAATATGAGAGTTTCTTTTGACTTTGATGACACATTAACAGAAGATGGTGTATGGCAATACGCAATAAATCTTATTAAAAGAGGTGTTGATGTATGGATTGTCACTGCCCGTTTAGATGATGAAAATGTTGCAAAAAAGTATGGTCAAAAAATAGGAAATCACATCTATATTCCCCCATTTGCCGGAAATAAGGATCTTTATAAATTAGCAGATGAAATAGGAATCCCCCGAAGTAATATAAAATTCACTAATCTTGCAGGGAAAGGTAAGTGGTTTAAAAAACATTCTAATTTTGAATGGCACTTAGAAGATAGTCCAAAACAAATATTTGATATTGAAAATGTCTCTAGTGTTCCGGTCATTAATCCTCTTTCACATGATTGGAAAAGTAAATGTGAAGAATTAATTAATAAAAAAGATATTCACCATTATTTAAAATAATTCCCTAAAAATTTTTTTATCCCAATTATTTTTGTTATATTGTAAACTATGAAAAAGTATACGGTATCATTTGACTTTGATGGAACTCTTGAATTGAAACCTATTCAAGAATATGCTCGTGAATTAATGACAAGAGATTGGGTTGAAGTTTGGATTACAACTACACGGTGGGGAGATGATGAAAAATACAAAAAGTTCTACCTCACAACCACTAATGTTGATTTAACAAACAACGATCTTTGGGAAGTTGCTGCAGATTTAGGAATTCCGAGAGAAAGAATCCATTTTACCAACATGGAAAATAAATGGCCATACATTAAAACAAAGAATTTTGTTTGGCATATTGATGATGATTGGGTTGAAAATAGACAAATTCTTAATAGAACCAAAACAAAAGCTATAAGTTCATTTGGCAATCCTAATTGGAAAGGTAAATGTGAACGAATACTTCGAAATGCAATGAAAGAAGATATTAAAAAAGAACTTCTAAACAAGTATGGATATAGGGGCATGTAAATGTCCCTTTCTTTTTGTGTCATTCTAGTTAGAATATATAAAATAAAATAACTAGCTATGGCAGAAATTGAAGGAGTCACTGTATATCCAGGAGAATGGAATACACTCAAACCACTTACCGATTTTAGTAAAATCATAAGTGTACCTTGGACTAGATACGAAAAAGAAGAACATCCCAAAAAACAAGTCGTTTTACATCATACTGTCAGTGGAGATGGAATTACAGGAGATTTAAAAACATGGGAACAATGGAGAGCAGTTGCAACTTGTATTATCATAGATAGAGATGGAACAATTAATCAATTATTCTCTTCAAAATATTGGGCATACCATTTAAAAGCCGGGAATGAAATTCTTGATAAACAATCAATAGGTGTTGAATTAGACAATTGGGGAGGATTAATCAAAGGTGATGGTTCACTTAAACAATTTGGAAAAAGAAGAGATGGTTCTCCTAACATGGTCCAAACAAAAGTAGGAAAATACTACGCTACTTATGGAAATTCAGTAAATTGTCCTGTTACTCATTATCTAAACGGATTCCGTGGTTATAATTACTTTGAAAGTTACACTGTACCACAACTGAGATCACTTGGGGAACTTCTCCTGTTATGGAACCAACGTTTTGATATACCATTAGACTATCACGAAGATATGTGGGAGAGGTCCCAGAATGCACTGAATGGAACGCCAGGTATTTGGGCTCATGTATCATATAGGTACCCAAAAGCTAAACAAGATGCCCATCCACAACCAGAATTAATACAAATGTTAAAAACTTTAAAATCAATAGCATAAGATGGAAGTTCCTAAAATAAAAGAATGGATTAACGAAACCATTGAAAAAAGTATAACTGTTCTTTATCCTGGAGGATTTAAGCCTTTGACCGGTGGTCACTTAGATTTAATTAAACGATATGCCGAAAGTCCTTATGTAAAAAATGTTAAAGTTATAGTAGGGCCCAAAACAAGAAATGGAATAGACCAAGAAACAGCAGTAAAGATAGCTAAAAATTTAACAGATAATATGCCAAATGTATCTGTTGAGTCAAGTAAATGGCCTTCTCCTCTTTTAACAGCTTATAAAGAAATAGAGCATTTAAAGCCTGGAAATTATGCGTTAGGAGCTTCTAAAAAAGGAGAGGATTATGGAAGAGTTAGAGCTTTTACAAAAGAACATCAAAGAGGTGGGAAATATTTTGAGGGAGTTCCTGAAGGTGTACGCATTATAGAATTACCAATGGATGCAGATCCTGCATTTTATGTAGATGGACCCCATAAAGGAGAACCTATTTCAGCCTCAATTTTAAGGCAAGATGTTATAAATGGAGATTATAAAGGATTTTCTTCTGCATACCCTAAAAGTAAACCTCAACAAATAATTCGTGTTTGGGATGAATTACAAGGAAAAGTAGAAGAATCTTTTGAAATTGAATATTTTAAACCTGTATTAAATGAAGGAGTTGTTGCTAAAGTAAATAAGCACATGACTCATGCCGAAGATCTTATAATTCTTAGTGGACCTGAAGGTTTAAAATGGGTTCTTAAAATGATGTGGGATTTATACGAAGATTTGAAAGGCCATACAGAAAAAAGTGATATGAAACTTTCTGTAAAAATTGATGGTGCTCCAGCTATATTTGCATGGAGCGAATTTCCTGATCTTCCTAAAAATGGTATAGCAATGAAAGGATTATTTGCTAAAACTCCAAAAGTTTATACAAATGCTAAAGAAATAGATGCTGAAATGAGTGATAGGCCAGATTTAGCTTATAAACTCAAAACTTTTATTAAGTACTTACCTGCTATTAATATTCCAAAAGGAGAAATTTGGCAAGGTGATTTCTTATTTGATGATCAATCATTACAAGATACTAAAATAGATGGTGAATCTTATTATGCATTTCATCCAAACACTATTTATTATGTAGTTCCGAAAGATTCTGATTTAGGAAAACTTATCGATAAGGCTGAAGTTGGAATAACTTGGCATACAAGATATACTGGACCGGATTTACAAAGTGTTTCAGCAAATTATAATGCTGAAGCAAGTGAATTGACAATGATTGATAAAATGTTAATGACGGATCCTTATATTAAATCGTTTGCCGGGAAAATTAATTTTACTGAAGGAGAATCAAATTATGTTGAAAAAGATTTAGAAGAACTTGGACAATACGCATCTGCTTTAGCAAAATCTCCAGAATACAAAAAAGCAATAGAAAATAAGAATATTATTAGTTTATTTAGTATTTTCCAAAACTCTTTAATAAAAGTGGGTAAAACTATAGATGATCCTGACGGATATCTTGGAGAATTTACAGAATTCATTCAAAATAGAGCAGCAAAAGAAGCTTCCACTAAAAAGACCGAAAAAGGCAAAGAAGCTACAATGACTAGATTTGCCGGATTAATTGATGATATTGAACAAGATAAAGATACATGGTTCATTATAGTTCATATAATTAATGAGATAACAAAATTAAAAGAATTGTTTGTTAGAAAATTAAATCATATTGGCCAATTCCAAACTTATCTTAAAATGAAAGAAGGCGGTTTAAGATCGACAAACCAAGAAGGATTTGCTGTTTCAGATATTGATGGTAATGTAGTAAAATTAGTAGATAGAAAAGAATTTAGTTGGTCTAATTTTTCACCAGAAGTTCAAAAAGGATGGCAAAAGTAAATGTTAAGATTTAATTAAGGGAGTTAAAACTATATTGGCTACCAATAACTTAGAGGAGAAAAAATTTAACAAAATGTTAGAAAACTTTCTCCTCTTTTGAATATATAATCTATAGTAAAAGACTAAAGGTACCTAAAAAATCAATTACTAAACGAGTATTAACTTAAAAACTAAAATTTCTAAAAAGCAATGAGTGATCAAGATTTCAATTCGCTCTTTTCCCCACAAGTAGATATGGGAGGAGCCTCAAACAAAAACACCGAAGAATACCAAGTAGGAGCCGACAAAGGCAAAGGTGGCGTTTATCAAGCAGTTATACGTTTTGTCCCTTGGTATAAAAATCCAACAGAATCAATTTCCGAAAAATGGGTGTCATGGTTAGTTGACCCAGTAACCCAAAAAGGCCGTTTTGTAGACTGCCCTTCTTCAATTGGTAAGACATCAATCTTACAAGATATGTTCTGGAAACTTAAGAAAAGTGAGTCAATCCAAGAACAAAAGAAGGCAGAAATATTTTCAAGACGTCACAACTTCGCAACATTAATCCAAGTCATCAAAGATGAAAACCAACCTGAATTAGAAGGTAAACTTCTTGTTTATCGTTTTGGTAAAAAACTTTGGGAAAAGGTTAATGCTGAGATGAAGCCGGTGATTGGTGAACCTCACAATCCATTTGATTTATTAGCAGGTAAGGCATTTGCTTTAATCATCACAAAAGTATCTGGTTATAACAATTATGACCAATCAAAATTTGTTGATAAGGTTATTCCATTAGCTCTTCCTGATGTAAAAGGTGATTTAAACTTCATCAATGTTAGCACAGATAAGCAAATGGTTTATAATTTCTTAAAAGACAATAGCCCAGATTTAGAAAAGTTTGGTTACAAAGAATGGGACCAAGACACATATGATTATGTTAATGGTGTTATTACTGCAGTAACTGGCCAAGCTTCCGCACATTCTAACATGGCATCTGTACAGGCACAAATTTCTGGAGCAAATCCAGTTCCTCAAGTAACTCCCGGTAGTGGTATTACATCAAGTGAAATTTCATTAGATGAACTTAATATTGGTGGAGATTCAGTAGAAACACCGGGAATGCCAACAATAGACCTTCCAGAACTTCCTGAGGTTGATAACAACTTAGGAAACATTGACGACGTCTTAAAGAATCTTTAATAGATGTCTTCCGATATGAAAAATATTATAGGAGAGATGGGTTTCGACTCATCTCTCTATAATGATTTGGATTCCAAATTAACTCCAATAGAGTATAGAGAGCGCCTCATGGGATTGTTACAACCAATTCTTGATAGAAGGTTCCCAAACTCTGTTGGAAAAAGAAAGATCCAACCCCATCATGATAGAATAACTTTTGCCTGTCCCTATTGTGGTGACAGTATGAAAAGTGACTATAAACGAAGAGGGAATTTCATATTGGCAGGAAAACACAGAAACTATTTCAAATGCCATAATTGTGGAGAATTTAAGAGAATAGATTCATTTTTTAAAGATTATAAAGTAGAGTTAAACTTAGATGCCATCAATTATATCATGGATAATCTTGGAAATTTCCATGAATATGATGGAGCCAAATATGATATGTCTGTATTTTTGAATATGGACGAGCTAGATAAGTATGCCATAGACCGACAGGAGCTCTTACGCCAACTAGGGCTTGTGGAAATAAAGGACTCTCCTGTTCGGTCATGGTTATCAAATAGACTTCAATACCAACATGATAAGTTTTTGTATAATCCAGATAAAAATTATGTATCAATTCTAAACTTAACCCAAAGTGGCAAAATTTTAGGATTACAAAATAGATATTTTACCGGAACTAGTAGATTTGATACTAATAAGTTATCAAAACTTTATGAGTTATTGAAAATACCTTTAATTGTAGATGATGAACAAAAGGAATTTTTAGATACATTATCTATGATTTTTAATATTTGTTTATTAAATTTTAATAAACCAGTCACTTTGTTTGAAGGACCAATGGATGCATTTTTATTTAAAAATTCAATTGCAAATACTGGAGCAAATAAAGAATTACCTATTGATCTTCCTATAAGATATTTTTATGATAATGATATCACCGGAAGAGATAAATCAATAAAACATATTAATAGAGGTGATGAAGTATTTTTGTGGGGTAAGCTACAACAAGATTTACAATTACCCTTTAAAACTAAATGGGATTTAAATGATGTTATGATATGGGCCCAAAGAAATAATGTTAAATTACCGTTAATGGATAATTATTTCTCTAGAGATCCTTTAGACATTATTGATATATAAAATACATGAAGCTAACAACAAAAATAGTACATACTTTTAATATTGAAGATGATTCAATAGATGGTTTAGATTTTAATGTCGATATTCCAGTAAAATATATTAAAAAGAAAAGAACAATAATTATTGAAAAGAAAAAAACAAAATTTAGAACTGATGCCTCAACAAGACTTTTTTAACATAAATCCAGAAGTTCCTAAGGAAGAATCATTAAATGATAAATTTGCAAAGGAAAGATTAGACTGGTCTCAAAAAGTTCAAGATATGTCAGAACAAATGAAAAGTGTTTTGAAAGTAAGTGAACTTATGACTACAGTTTATACAGAACGTCAAAGGTGTGTTGAGTATTATCATTATTTAATTTCTATTTTAATAAAAGTCAATAAAGAATATAGAAAACAATACGCAGAAAGGCATGATTTTTGGTCGTATAAATCTCAAATAAGATATCCAAACGCCGGAGCTCTTAATAATAAAATACAAACTGAATTAGCAGATCTTTATGAAAAAAGAGAACTAATTGATAATCATTCTAAATTCATAGATAAGACGGTAGGAACAATTGACAATCTTATTTATGCTATACCAAGAAGAATTGAAATAGAACAAATAGCAAGAGGAAAATAAAATGAAAACACAAAAAACTGATAGTGAAGTAAAACATGCTATAATAAAAGCTCGAAAAGAAAGAGCTTTTGAAGATATTAAAAAGGCAAATGAATTATTGGAACACCTCAGAAAATCGTGTGACCATCTCGAAACAGAATTATGTACTTATTCAACAAGACCTGGACAATATTGGGAGAACACTGAAATTTGTTCCATTTGTGGAGAGGTTATAAAAATACCTTGGGAAGAAGTTGTTTGGGTAGGACAAGGAGAATTAGATGATGTGGCGCTAGACGCAATAAATGATGAAATTAATTCATATAATGATGGAGGAGTGTCAACCGGATTAAATGAAGATGATGATTAATATAGGAATAGTTGGTTCCAGAAAATATGCCAATAAAGAAAAAGTACGTAATATTTTAGAACAATGCATAGCCAAATATGGAAAAGACATTCAGGTAGTAAGCGGTGGAGCGATAGGCGCGGACACCCTTGGAAAAGAAGTAGCACTGGAGAAAAACCTGAAGTACCTAGAGTACAACCCAGCGCACGAAACTTGGAATCAGTACAGTGGAAAGCCAAAAGAATGGTACGGAAAACCGTATAATGTTGGAAACTATTTTGAACGAAATACTTTTATAGCAGAGGATAGCCATATTCTTTTTGCATTTATTCCAGCCGGCCATCAATCAAATGGAACAATGGACACAGTAGGAAAAGCTAAAAAAATGAATAAGCCATGTTTTATAATAAATTAAAAATAGGAACAGCTGTTTATGATGAATTTTTTAGAGCTCATGGACATGTAATAGATAATAAAGATATTCATAATGTATTAGTTGAATACGAAGATGGTGGAAGTGGTTTATATTGTTTAGATAAAAAATGTGAAGAATTTGATCCGGATTTAACATTAATTAAAGGAAATAAAAAATGAAAGAAAAACAATACGATATTATGATCCTTTCTGGAGGATTCGATCCTGTTCATAAAGGACATGTAAGAATGTTTAAAGCTGCTAAAAACATGGCTTATAAAGTAATCGTAGGATTAAATTCAGATGCTTGGTTAGTTCGTAAAAAAGGAAAATGTTTTATGAATTGGTCAGAAAGAGCAGAAATATTAAAAGCATTTAAATATGTAGATGAAATTTTCCCATTTGGAGATTCTGATGAAACTGCTATGGAATTATTAGTAAGAGTGCAAAGATTATATCCTGAATGTAGTTTAGCATTTGGAAATGGTGGAGATAGAACAGAAAAGAATATTCCTGAAAAAGGATATTGCAATGCATACAATATTGATTTAGTATTTAATGTAGGTGGTGGAAAAGTTCAAAGCAGCTCAGAATTAGTAGAATATAATAGATCTATTATTCTAGAATCTAAAATAGCAGAAATTCCAGAAAAATGACAATAAAATTATTATTAATACTGGGATTCATTACAGGTATTGTGTTATATGTTTTATTAATGTATAAGTATTTAAACAAAAAAGATAAAAATTGAAATTACGTGTTACAGATGATAAAAGATTTTTGCAAGTTGTCGATTCAACAATGAATGAACTCGAGCAGCTAGAATATTCTTTTACTAAAAAAGTTAACAATTATTTCATAATTAAAAAGAAAAGACCTAATTGGGATGGTGAAATCCATTTTATTGATAAATATCAAAGAATTCCAATAGGGCTATGGCAAGAAGTTAGAACTCTATGTGAAAAATTTCATTTTTCTCTTCAGATAGAAGGAATAGAAAATCTTTATGACAACACTCACGATGATGTTGCTTTTCAAGAATGGGCCTTAGAATATTTTGACAATTCTAAAATTACTCCAAGAGATTATCAATTAGAAGGAGCAAGTAGAGTATTAAAATTCAAAAATTGTACTGAAGAAATTTCTACATCAGGTGGAAAGACTCTTATAGCATTTCTTATCTTCAAATATTTAATTGATGTTAAGAAAAAATCCAAAATGCTTTATGTTGTCCCAAACATTAACTTAGTAACCCAAACTGAAGAGAAATTTTATGAATATGAGGATGGTTGTGGTAATAGGCCAAACTGGAAATCAGATTGTGCTTTTGGGGGCGCTAAGAAAAATGATGGGGGAGGTATTGATATAGTCTTTGGCACATATCAAACATTGTCTAAAAAAGACTTAGATTACTTTAAGCAATTTAATTCAGTTTGTATTGATGAAACTCACCATGCAAAAGCTAATTCAATTAGAGACATTCTTATTAAATGCTATAATGCAGAATATAAGTTTGGTTTAACTGGAACTTTACCAGAAGAAAATACCTGTGATTCATTTACAATTCAATCTTATTTAGGACCAAAGGTTTATACAATTGCTTCTGCAGATTTAATTGCTGCTGGTAATGCAACTCCTGTTCATGTAATTGGCATAGAAATGGATTATTTAGAAGATGATATGAAAAAGAAATTATATGATCTTAGAAATGTTAGTGCTGATGAAAAAGATGGAGCAAAGCTTCTTAATTTAGAAAAAGATGTAGCTAGAGAATCAAGAAAAAGATTAATGTATGTTGTTGATAAAATAGCTTCTACAACTAAAAATTCTCTTGTATTATTTTCTGATATTAAAAATGACTATGGAAGAACAATCTATAATTGGATGAAAGAAAATACAGAAAAGAATGTTTACTATATTGATGGTGGAACTAAAAATGAAAATAGAGAATACTATAAAAAGAAAATGGAAGATCAAGAGAACACCATTATTGTAGCTTCTATTGGAACTTTTAGTGAAGGTATTGACATTCTTAATGTTCATAACATTTTTATTGCAGAATCTTACAAATCTCAATTTATTGTAAGGCAGGTTCTTGGCAGGGGAATGAGATTAATGGAAGGTAAAGAAAAAATCATGGTTATTGATTTTTCAGATAATTATGAATACGGAAAAGGCTTCCAGAGAAAGAATTATCTCATGAGACACGCAGATGAACGTCAAAGAATCTATAATGAAAAAAGATTCCCTAATAAAAGATACAAAGTAAAACTTTAACTATCGCCGGCAGCCACCATTACAATGGGCTACCGCCGGAATCATCCACCTTTTTGTCATGTCGTATTCCAAAATCTCCGATTAGCATTGCTAAAAAATATGAGGATCCGGAGCTTAAACCCCCAAGCAATATTGCATTTATGAAGTTATATTGAAATGTAAATAATTCAGTATAACCATTTATAGCAAATAAAAAAATACCTACCCAAAATCCAATACATAATGGACAATGAAAAAATTTATGCTTAGGACGTATCCTATTAAAGATACTTCCATAAGTAAAAATAAGTGTTAATCCATAGGCACATAATATGAAATAAATTAATTCCATTTGATTTATTTTATATATTTGTGTTTGAATATATAAAATAAAATTACCGCTATGGGAAAAATTAGTGAATATTTAATAGAACTTGCTGAAATGTATGAAGATTGGCTTAATATGGCCGGTAATGTTGGAGATGCACAAAGAGAAATAAAAAAAATCTTAGATGACGATGAATATCAATTTTTTATGGATCATTTAGATGTTATTGAAGAGATGTTAGATTTTACTGATGGAATTGAAGGACCTGATAGTATTGAAGAAGCATCTGGTCTTAAAGGAGATGTTTTAAGACCTTGGGGTGGAAGAAGAGCAAGAGCAAAAATGGGATACGGAAGAGGAAATAGAGCCGGCTTTGATCCTAAAGAAGAAATTGATACTCCGGAGGAAATAGAAAGAGATGATATAATAATGCAAGATATTGATGATGACAATGGAGCTCCTCTTACTTCTGAAATAATTGATGGAGAAGAAGTTTTTGATGTTGGACAATCTGAAGATGATTGGATTTATGATACTCCAGAAACTCATGCTGAAAGAATGAGAGCAAGAAAAGAAATGTTAGCGAAACCATATCCATTAGGGTCTGGTGGAGTTGATAATGTTTTTGACGATGAAGGTAATAGAATTGAAGAATCTTATATTATGCCACCACTTAATGAATATGATGAAGATGATGAAGATATGTGGGTAACAATAAATGGAAAAAGAGTTCATAAAGATTCTAGAGAATATAAAAAATGGTATGAGGAAGAAGGTGAATTTGATGATGTTGAAGGTAGAGAATACCGAAACCGAAATTATAGAAGATAATAAATCAAAAAGGAGACCTAAGGGTCTCCTTTTCTTTTTCAGAAGATACAAATGCACAAACTATCTTCTTTCCCTTATTTTTTATGATCTATTTTCTTTAATGCTTCTTCATAATTAAAAGATTTAAATGTAGGACTTTTTGAATTATGGCATTGCTTACATACATCTTCAGTAGGTAAAATCATTCCTTTGTCTAAAGATAAATCTCTGTTTTTCATAATAGCTGCACCTTTATACATACTTCCAGGACCGTGGCATGATTCACAAGAAACACCTTCCTCAAGTTTAATACCTGCAATTAGTTTACCATCAACATGTCCAAATGTTGAATGACATGATATACATGCAGGACTTGTTACAGGATCATGCACATTTAATTTTGCTGCAACCTCTTTAGCTCTATCAGTTTTAAGCATTTCCATAGAGTGTGAGTGTGGACCTTTTAACCATACATTATACTGCTCTCCATCTTCCGGTTTGTTATGGCACATTTTACATTTTGCCGATCCTATATATTTGTAATTCTGTCCTTGTACAATACCAATTGAGAAAATTGATAATACGATAATAAATAATAACTTTTTCATAATGTTTAAATGTTTAAATGTTTATAATTATCTTCTTGATCCTGATGATCTTGATGCTCCACTTGATCCTGATGATCTTGATGCTCCACTTGATCCTGAACTTGAGCTTCTTGACATACTTCCACTACTTGAACTTCTTGAAGGAGAAGAGTATGAACTTGAACTTCTTGAAGGAGATGAATAGCTAGAAGAACTTCTTGAAGGTGTTGAATAACTTCTACTTGATGAAGTTGAAGGCCTTGAATAAGTTGAAGAACTTCTACTTTGTGTAGGTCTTTGATATGTACTTGGACTAGATGTCCTAGTTTGTGTCCTAGTAGTTGTAGTGCTTCTTTGAACTTGAGCAGGCTTATTATATTCAGCTCTTGATTGAGTTCTTGGTTTTGAATATGTAGGAGTATAACTTCTTGCATTTTCATTTTTCAATACTCTAGTATATGGCGAATTATCTGTACCAGTTCTAGTCGCAGTCCTTGCAGTAGATGCAGGTCTTGTAGTAGCAGTTCTTGTAGCTGTTCTTGGATTATTAACAACTGCAGGTTTTGTAGCTACCCTAGAAGTTCTAGAAATTGCATTAACTTCTGGCCCTTTAGACGTAATTCCAGACCTATAAGAATTCACATATTGCGTATCTCTATAGCTATAATATCTACTTCTTCCTAATGAACTAGTTGCGTAGTAGCCATTTCTATAATTAGGTCTGTAGTAATTATGTCCATACCAGTAATTTCCATAGTACGGGTAATTATAATGTGAGTAGTAACCTCCATAGTAAGGATAATACATTCCATAGTACGCTTCATAATAGTAATAATTGCTATACCATGATCCATAAGATGGATATCCATAATACCAAGAACTGTAATAAGGGTTATAGTAAGAATGACCGAAATAAAGTCTTCTATTAATTCTCATTTCCCATTCCCAATCATTATCTTCATAATAATTGTTAACAATCACTGGCTCGGATTCTACATAAATTGTGTCTCTTTCAACAATAAAAATTGTATCAGGTACTTCAGCTACTGTAGGAGCTAACATTTCAGCTTCTTGTTCTAACTTATACTTTTCATAGTCAGAAAGTTCTCTTTCTTGTGTAAACGATACTAGACTGAAGAGAGCGAGTGCTAGTATTAAAACTAATTTTTTCATAATTTCTATTTGTTATGTTTATTGTAAAATAAATTTAATTGGCAAATTCATCATTACAGAAGCAGGCATGCCTCTATTATTTCCAGGTTCCCATTGTGGAGAAGAATTAATAACTCGTAATGCTTCCTTATCTAATGCAGGGTCAACACTTCTTAATATAACAGCATTAACTACGTATCCTTGTTTATTTACTACAAATTGAACTGTCACAGTTCCTGATACTCCATTTTCTGCTGCTATTTCTGGATAAATTGTGTGATCTTGGCAATATTTCCAAAATGTAGTTAAATCTCCACCTTGAAATTTTGGCATTTGTGATACTATAATAAATGGGGTATCTTCTTCTATAATTACTTCTACATCATCTTCTGTTATAATGAAATCATATTCAGTATTATTATCTACTTCCATATCAAAATCAAATTCATCATCAATCACGATATCATCATCTACAATATCAAGTACTTCTGCAACCGGTGGTTGCTCTGGTTTCGGCTCTGGTTTAGGCTCTTCTCTACGAGTAATTTGCATCATTTCGTCTTCAAATTGAATTGATTGTGCTATTTCATTATCATTGATACTTGAAGGAGTTGAAGCCCATTCAAATGAAATTAAAATTAAACTTAGGGAAATTACAATTCCTATTAGCAAATGGAAACCTACTTTCTTTTCCAAATTCGCCTTTTCTGTTTTCTTCTTTTTCATACCGTGCATTATTTTGTAGTGATATATATTATATACTATAAAAAGTGTGCCAAAGTGTCCCTTTCCTGTTAAGAAATGATTAAGGGTGCTTTAAAACACTTTTTTGCACAACTAACAATATTCAAAGAGATAAATAGAATATATAAAATAAATTAATCATTTTACTATGAGAAAATTTGGACAAGTCTATAAAGAAAAGATGAATGAGAGTGAACAACTCCATGAATCAAAAATTGTAGAGGATTTCAGAAAAATATACAATGCCTTACTAGAGCATTATAGTTTGACTGCTATTCATGACTTAAATGAAAATAGCCAAGTAGCTTTTTTAACTGAATTAAACCACTACTGGACTGAAGAAGAAGGTCTAAGCGAGTTAGGAAGAAATTTCCTTAAAAAGCGTGAACTTAGATTAACTGAAAATTCTACTCCTTTACAAAAGAAAAATTTCCTAAAAAGTAAAGCAACAATTCTTTTAAGTGAAACTTTACGTCAAACTGATGCTAAATATAGACTTTATAAGGTAATTGATGAAATGTATCAACAAGTAAAAGGTGAAAACATAGAAGATGTACTTTCTCCAAATATGATAAGTGATATAGTTACCGAAGCTTTTGCTGAAGCGTTAGATGAATTCATAACAAATGTAAGGTCTGAATTGTCTGAAAGTGTTAAAAAGAAAGAAGAACCAAAAGCTAAAAAAGTAAATGAATCTTTTAAGCCTAAAGTTTTCATAAAAAGAAAGAAATAAGTAAATAAAATTACTAAAAAGTAAAAGGGAGCTAATTGCTCCCTTTTTTATTTGGATAAATAAAATAAATCATTAAATAACGCTAAATTATGGGATTAAATACGATTGCAGAAGTCTTAGACAAAAGAGGACAAAGCTACGTTGAAAAAATTTTAGATGGTGAGTTAGTTATAACAGAAAAACTAGACACCTTTAGAATCCTTTTTGAACAAAAAAAAGGAGAAGTAATTTTTTATAAGAAGGATAATAGCCCTATAACACTTATAGAAAGAACCCTAGATGATACTTGGGAATCAGCCCTTGTAGAAATACCAACATTAATAGGAAAAACTAAACTTCCTGAAGGAATTCGCTTCGGAGTTGCTTATACTCCGGTTGAAAGACCACTCAGAATTCCTTACACAAATCTTCCTAGATACATTCTTACCGATATTACTAAAAGGGAAAATAATAAAATTGTCGAGTCTTATGATTACGATGAAGTAACTCAATGGGCTGGAATTTTATGTATGGGAAGACCTCCAGTATTATTTGAAGGTAAATTAAATGAAGAGCAGAAAAAACTTTTGATTGCTTATGATACAAGAAATTATGATGGTGGATTTGATACATTTGCCGAAATGATTACAAAAACATTAAAATCATCTTATTCAAAAGAAGATATTATTGAAGGAATTGTAATTAAAAGTGGAAAAAATTTATTTCAAGTAATTTCTTATGAATTTGATTTATTAAACGAAGCATACGTAAAAAATACTCATTCATCTAGAGATTTTTATGATATTATAATGCTTAGTTTAACTAATTTCATGGATTCTTATAAGTTACCAAAATTGGTATCTGAGAATAAAGATGAAATGTACATAGAAATAATAAATGATATTTTCAACAAATATTCCAAAAAAGAAAAAATTGATGAAAATTTAGAACCAAAATATTTAAAATCGCCAAGTTTTGGAACAAGTGGCAGCCTTAATAAGAAATTCATCAAAAATGAAAAAACTTTAAAATATTTAGAACAACATCCTATATATGAATCTCTTTATAGAGTCATTTTATCATCTTTCAAAAAATATAAGAAACCCTATGGTTTGTTATCTGAAAATGTAGTTGAAAAATTTAATACTTATGTAGGTGTTATTAATGATGCAATTCATGAAGAATTAAATTCTATCGAATATTTAAATGACTATATTGACCACATGTCTCAATATGGTCCTCTTAATGAATATAGATCCGGAAATATTACAGTAAAAGCTATTAAAAGAAGAAAGCCTAATGACATTGATAATATGAGAGTCATATCATCAGTTCAAACTGCTTTTCTTCCAAGAGAACATAAAGTTACTCAAGCCGACCAAAGAGTAGCAGTTTATGTAACTACTTTCCAACCATTTACTAATTCTCAAATGAGTAATATTGAACAAATCCATAATCAATGGAATGTTCCAGTTATTATTGCTGCAATCGGTACTGAAAGAGATATGAAAGGCCATGAATTTCATGTAAGTGATGGAGTTGTTAAAGGACAAATGAGTTCATTATCAAATTTTAACAAAAGCTTAATTCCTTCTTATATAATGTTAGGCACATGGAGCCTTAAACAAATCTTTGAATTCTGTAGACCTCATTATGAACCACTTATAATTTTTACAGATAAAGGAAAAAAATCTGAATTAGCACTTCAACTATTTTATGAAGAGGAAGTTATGGGTGGGAAATTAAGTGTGCTTCCAGAATTTAACATTGGTGAAATGGAAAATAAAGATACTCTTTCTGCGTATAGAGCAGTTGAAGATGGAAATGGAAGTCTATTTATGGAAATTACTCCAAAAGCTGTTCATAATTTTTATGATAGCATAATAAATGAATATAGAACTTGGGAAGGCGCAACTCCTGCTCAATTTGAACCAATAAAATATCCGGAGATGGATAGATAAAATAAAACATATCTCATGAAAAAAAGATTAAATGAAGATATAAGCATAACTGATCCTCAATTAGCACAGCAATGGGCAATTGGAATGAGAAAGTTAGCGGAATTCGATCAAAAAGCAGCAGATCTTAAAGGCCAAATATCTAAAATTGAACAACAAAAATCTATGGTTCAAAAAGAAATGGCTAAAATAAGTGCTAAATCTTCTCCGGAAGAATCCCAACAAACTCAACAAACTCAACCAGAAGGTACGACCACAGTACAAGTTACAGGCCAACAAGTGCCAGGTGCTAATGAATCATTAATTGAGGCAATTAATCCAGCAATGGATGAAGAAGATAGAATTAATTTAGAAATTGATCAATTAGCCGATCAAATTGTATATTATCAAGAACATTATGATGGAGATGAAGAAACAAAAGAAGAGGTAATAAATGATTTGATGACAGATATGGCAGAACTCCAAAATCAACTAAAAGAATTAGAAATGGATCAAATGGAACATGAAGATTTATACGATCCTCAAGAAAGATGGGATTTAGATCAACACATGGATTTAGGAGAATACCCAATAGATGAAGCTTATGGAGATTACCCGGCTGCTATGTATGAAGGTTTTGCTTCTGAATTTCGTCCAAAGAGAGATTTAGTATGGAAAGGACAGCAATATTATATTGGAAGTGTTGAAAATGTTAATGATAAATTGGATATTGTTTACTTATATGGCCCAGGAATGCAAGAGGGGAAAATGATGAGTTCTAAACATCTTGAAGCAGACGGAGCTGAAATGGTGCAAAAGGAAAAGAAGCAAAGAGAAAAGAGAATGACCAAGCGAGAATATGAATCAATGCTAAAAGGAGCTATGTCTGATTTAGGACAAGATTTTGAACAAGGTCATTCCGAAGTATATGATATGGCCCAAAGCATAATAATGGATCCAGAAGTTGAAGAATATTTAGAAAGAAAATGGAAAAAAGAAAATTATGATGGGTGGTTTTCTCCAGAACCCAGGAAAAATGATTTATTAGACCAATTAGTAGTCGATTTAGAAATGTTTGCTGAATCATTCACCCCTTCTACTAAAAAAAACTTTAGACTAGTATCAGAAGCCTTTGCTGAAATGCAAGATAAAGGACGTGATGAAGATGAATTTTTAGATGAACCATACGTTTTTTATGTGAAGATTAATGAAGATGGAAAAGAATTCATTGGAAAGATCTTTAAAGTTAGTCCAGATGGTGATTGGTTTGGAAAAATTAAAAAAGGAGAATCTGACACCTTTAATAAAATATCTTACGAACCTGAATATGATGAGGTAGACATTGTAAAATTCTTATCCGAAAACTACGATTTCGTAGAAATTATTGATAGACATGAATTTAATGACTTTATAGAAGATGAATTAGATACAAGAACAAAAGAAGAAGGTATAGGTGATGAAGTCCTAGATACAAGAACAATGGAAGAAGGACCAGAAGAAGAAGTTGAAGAATCTTGGCCAATGAATACTGTTGGTAGTTCCGGCCCTATAACAAGATATTAAGATCAATGTTACACTAAGTGTCCAAAAGTATTAAGAAAGAAAAGAATATATAAAATAAAATTAAAAATTAATGTTATCACTATGAAAAAATCTTATGTACCTACGTCCTTAGGACAATTTCTTAATGAGCAGAAATCCATTACTTTAACTAGAAAATACGGTGAAAAAGAACCCGTAGTTGTTGGATCAAGAGCACCGTTAAGAAATACAGTCTTATCTTACGTAGCAGAAAACGAAAAAGTTTCCAGAATGAAATTAAAGAAATTTATTGCTGGATTGAATGAAGGATCAAAGAATCCTAACGCAGCCGCTAATATGTGGCTAAAAAGAAACGCCCAATTTTTTATTACCGAAGAAAAAAATGGGATTGCTGTTTATAAACTTTCAAAACTTGGACAAAAACTTCTTGAAAGAATGACTGCATTAGCAGAAAGTTCGCTTAATGAAGAAAAGCCTCTTAGGAAAAAAATTGTTGAGAAAAAAGAAGAAGAAAAAGTCGAAGAATGTGGAGTGGCCGAAGGTGAAGATGAAGAAGCTGAAGAAGTTTCAGAATCAAGACAAGAAAGAATTAAAAGAATAGTTGAACAAATTAGAGCTAAGAAAGCTTCACGTCTTTATGAAGAAGATGAAGAAGATGAAGAACTTCCTGCTTTTGGAGAAGAAGAAAAAGAAGAAGGTGAAGAAGAGGAAGCCGAAGGAGAAGAAAAAGAGGAAGAAGGTGAAGAAGAGGAAGCCGAAGAAGAAGCTGAAGAAGCCGAGGAAGAAGTTGAGGAAGTTGAAGATGATGATAGAGTAGAAGTTACTGAATTTATTATTTCCGTTGATGATGTTGAAGAAGCAATTGCTGAATTAGCAGATCTTGGTATTGAAGCTTCAGTTGCAACCGACGAATTAGAAGCTGAACCAGAAATGGACATGGATATGGACATGGATCTTGAAGGTGGAGATGAAGATTTAGGTGGAGAAGAAGTTGACGATTTTGACTTAGACTTAGGTGGAGACATCGGAGGTGAAGAAGAAGTTGAAGGCGAAGAAGAAGTTGAAGAAGCTGTAACCGGAATGGGTGGATTTGAAAAGAAAGTCGCTACCCAAAACCATAAAACTACTCCTAATTTAGTTGAAGAAGATGACGAATTAGAAATGGGTGACCTTGATGCTGACGTTGAAGAAGAAATGCCTGATTTTGATGCAGAAGGTGGTGAAGAAGAAATGCCTGCTTTTGATGCAGAAGGTGGAGAAGAAGAAGTTGAAGCTGAAGAAGAAGTTGAAGAAGTACCGGAAAGTGGAAAACAAATTAAAGTATCTGCTGAAAATTGGCCAGAACTTAAAAAATGGTTAGAGGCTAAAGGTGTTGATATCGAAGAAATGTTCGGTGGAGAAATTGAAATGGAAGGTGACGAAGGTGTTGAAGATGAAATCAGTTTTGATGATTTAGAAGATGCTGGAGAAGAAAAAGAGGAAGAAGGTGAAGAAGAAGCTGCTGAGGCAGAGGAAGGCGAAGAAGAGGGTGACGCTGACGAAGAAGAGGAAGAAGTTGAAGAATCTGTAACCGGAATGGAAAATTTCCAAAAGGAAAGAGATAAAAAAACTGGTGCTTCACCCGCAAATCTTACTAAATAAAAAATTATTTTTATAACACAATAAAAGGAGATCGTATGGTCTCCTTTTTTAATATATAAAATAAACAACTACATGAGAGCTAAAACTGTAGATCTTGATAAAGCTTACGTATTTGATTTCGATGATACATTAGTAAAAACTGATGCAAAAGTTCATATCTATAAAGATGGCAGAAGAATTAAATCTTTAACACCAGAAGAATATAATTTTTACAAACCATCACCAGGTGAAACTACGAATATGGATGACTTTATAGATCCTCGCATTATCATGGATGCAAAAAAATATAAAATGTGGCCAGCTCTTCAAAATATAAATATAGCCAAAAAATCTGGAAGATCAACATCAGAAATTTATATTTTAACTGCAAGAAGTTCTAAAGCTCAATTATCTATTTGGAATTTCTTAAAAAGAGAAGGAATTGAAATGCCTCTTAAAAATGTAATTACATTAGGTCATGACAGTGGACAATATTATGATATTGCTAAAGCAAAAGAAGAAATATTAACAAATTTAGCAGCTACTTATGACAAAGTATTATTTTTTGATGATAGTCATAAGAATATAGAATTAGCAAATAAAATTCCTGGAATAAAAACTCGTTTAATCGAAAAAAAGAAATAATATGCAAATTATCGTAAGAAGAATGACGTTGGGAGATTTTATCGCTAACAAATTCTACAAAGCAAGGTTTTGGAGTTACCGTAAAATTTTCAAATGGAAATTAAAAAATGCCTCCCCAGAAAATAAAGAAGGTTTGGATTTGACTTTCGTTGACGAATTTGATGAAGTATCATGGGGAACTAAACCACAAAATAGAAAATGGTTAATTGGGGAAGATTGGGGACCATTCCATCCTCGTAAAAATATTCAATATTACGGTCCTCCTGAATTAGTTGAAGGATCATCGTGTGCAAGATTCACTTTAAAATATAATCCGAAGACCTTTCCTGATGATCATATAACTGGAAATCCTGTCACAATACCATTTGAGAATAGTCTAATATCTACAGCCCGTTCATTTAGACAACAACACGGACAATTTGAATGTAGGTGTACAATTCCTTATGATAGGGGAGTTTGGCCGGCTTGGTGGATGTATGGTAATGGATGGCCTCCAGAAATAGACATATTTGAATTATATGGTAGAAAAGATGGAAAAGATGCAGGGATTCAAGAAATAAATCTCCATTATGGTAAAAATGACCAACCTGGAACAAGAGGTAGTATAGGTGGTTTTGGAGTTAGAATTGATACTATAAAGAACAAAGATGCATTTCATGAATTTACTTTAAAATGGTCTTCTAAAAAAGTAGAATGTTTTACTGATGGTGTCAAAATATTTCAGTATTCAAGAAAAGAAATTTTAGATAAGTGGTTTAATAACGATGCAAATATGCAACTATTAGTAAATCATGGAATGGATGATCATAATATAGCCAGAGATGAAGTAGATTATTATTCAGAATTTTTAGTTGATTATGTCCGAGCATATAAGAATATATAAAATAAAGAAAAACTATGAGAGCTTGCCCATTTTGTGGTTATGATGAAGGTTGGACAAAAGAACAGTCTTATGCTAAACCTCCTAAATTTAGAGTAGAATGTAATAAATGTGGCGCAGTAGGCCCAGAGGCTAGATCACATGAGATGGCAGAAAAGAAATGGGATGGCCTTTTAGCTAAAATAAATGATGAAGATAAATTTGAAGAAGCCTTAAGAGAAATGGATGGGGCCCCGGCAGGATTTATCGGTATTGGCTCAACACCAGGAATGGGAAATGCTCAACCAGCATCTTCCGCTGCAATGACAGGTGCTCAACAAACCTCAAGTGATTCAATAGGCTCCGGAGATAAATGGGATTCATCAATAGGAAAAATGCATACTCAAGAAAGTTTAAAAGAAATATGGGATTTGAATCCACTAGATCATAGCAAAGCATATAAGATATTAAGTAAAATGCATGCTGGTGAGGATGTAAGCGATGATGATGAAGAATGGTTTTATGATACCATATCTAAAAATAATGATAAACATCTTAAAGAAAATAATCTCAATCCTTACGATAAAATTGGTGCCATGATGGCTAAGAAAATGGGTATTAAACAACCATTCAAGAAAAAAGATTCTAGAACAAATACTATTGAGCAAGTTGAAATAGATGAAGATGCTCAAGAAGAAAAGAAATTTAAAATTCCTACTTTAGATACTTATCAAAAAGCTTCACAGCATGTTCCTGATCATCCTCTTACTTCTGTAAAAAAGAAAAAAGTTAATGAAGAAGAATTAAGAGAAGTTGAAGCATTAAAAGATGTCAAAGCTAAAGAGGCCCTTTCTAAATTAGGTGTAGCTTTTGAATTCAAACCTGCAAAATCTGGAAAAAATAGAGTTTTCATAACTGATCCAATGAGAGATGTTCTTAATAAATTAAAAGAAGCTGGTTGGGAAGAATATGGCAGAAATCCAGAAAATACTATTAGGAAATTTGAAAACAATGAAAAGATTCTAACTATATATGCAGATGGAAAAGAACTCCCAAGAGCCACTCTAGCTCCTAAGAATGAAGAACAAACAGCAGAATCGTTTGTAATACGAAAAGTTGTTCCAAATTCAATCAATCCTTATCTCAAATCTTAAGCTGGAATTTTCCAGCTTTTTTTATCCCTCCTAAAACTTAGGTCATTCTTTGTGATATAATATCTAAACAATAATATGGCAAGAGAAAAAATTAAATTTTTAAAGATAAGAGACGTTAAGTCTCCCACCAGAGCATATGAATTTGATGCAGGGATAGATTTTTATGTACCTGAATTTAATGAAGAATTTTTAAATGATCTCGCAGAAAAAAATCAAGGCAGAGATTTAGTAATGAAAGATGATGCTATTATAATTCCAGCGCATTCAAGAATCATGATACCTGGTGGTATTAAATGTAGAATGGCATATCCAGGAAGAGCACTTATTGCTGCTAATAAATCAGGCGTGGCAACAAAACATGGATTAGTTTATGGAGCCCAGGTAGTAGATTATACATATAAAGGAGAAATTCATCTTAGTTTAATCAACACCAGTATGTTGGAAATTAAGATTACACCCGGAATGAAAATTCTTCAATTCGTTGAAACACCCATATATAATTCAGAAGTTGAAGTAGTAGATGGAACAGTTAGACAAGCAAAATCTATGATAGAAGAGAAATTCTATGAGGGACTTGAAGATGATAGAGGTGCCGGAGGATTTGGAAGTACAGATAAAAAATAGAACATGGAAGAGATAAAAGTTTACATTGCAAGTCCATATTCAAATGGCTGGATGCCTACTAATATAAGGAGACAATTCGATGCTGCTGGTGAGCTAATTAATCTTGGTTTTTTTCCGTATGTTCCATTACTTACACATTTTATGGAACTTTATACACATCGAACAGAAGCCCATTGGCTACAACAAGATTTTGTATTTCTTAAAGTCTGCGATGCAGTATTAAGATTGAAACCAGTTGATGAAATGGGTATAGAAATTCCCAGTTTAGGAGCTGATTTAGAAGAAACATTAGCTATGGAAAATGGAATTCCTATATTTTATTCAATAGAAGATCTTAACGACTATTTTAAAACAAATAGTACTCAACAAGTTTTACCACATATTTTTAAGTAATGATACCCAATAACATCCACCATATATGGTTGCAAGGTGGAGTTCCCGAAAAATATCAAGAAAATTATGATAAATGGGAAACTTATCTTGTTGGATGGGAACATCATGTTTGGAGTGAAGAAGAATTACTTTCATTATGTACTGATCAGCAAGTTGAAAAATATATGAAAATAGAAACTCTTATAAATAGAGTCAACTATTTAAAATACATACTGCTATATAATGAAGGAGGAATATTTGCTGATCTAGATTCATATCCAATAAAAAATTTAGATGATTTTTTCAATCAAACTGAATTAAAGGATATAGATGTTGAATCAAAACTTTCTATCAGATATCCATTCAACACAGAAATACCAAATAATTGGAAAATCCCCCCAAGAAAATTTAAAGAGTATGATATAATCATTCCCGGAAGAAAAACTATGATGTTTTATCCAAATGGAGATAAACCGATCCTTTTAGATAATCCAGTTCTAATGTCACAACAAAAGGAACTTTTTTGGCTTAATTTATTAAAGTGGTGTGAAAAAAGGACCAATCTAAAATCTGGAGCATTAGCCGAGATGGAGTTTTTACCACATGAACCTTATGGTCCATACGGTATAACAGACTTTGTATTTCAAAATTTCGATAATCCTTATAACTACAGAATTTTAATTCTTCCACCAACTTATTTTTTAGGAGATGGAACGTATAGCAGTACGTATATTATTCACGCTGCTGATCAGGGGTGGTAAAATTCTTAAAAAAGGTTTAACACATACTTCCAAACCCTTTTGTTTTAAACTTAATATAATATCTAAAATAATATTATGATTGTCAATATAGAACAGCGAGCTGGACGTATGATTATTTCATACATTAATAAAGAAGGTGAAATTGCTTTTTCTCAATTATCAGTTCCAGCGAACCATCAATATTCTTATGTTTATGCTAAACAAAAAAGTAGAGCAATCCCCGGATTTAAATCTTGGGATGGAAAGGATGTATCAAGAGTTCCTTCACAATTTTTGAATAAACATAGAATTCAAGAATTTTTCATGGATGCTGGTGAACAAAATACTAAGCATCTTTTCGAAAGGAATATGCCAAACCTTTATGCCTGCGATATTGAAGTAGATGTTACAGATGATGGATTTGCAGAACCTGAAGATGCAAAAAATAGAATTAATTCAATTTCATGGGTAAACTATCCAAATATAACATGTTTTGGTTTAAAGCCATTAACTGGAGAAGAATGCGATAAAATTGAAAAAGATATTAACAAACACATAAAAAAATTAGGAAGAGAATATAAATTCATTTATAAACAATATAACAATGAGGCAGATATGTTATATGATTTCTTGTATAATTATGCAAGGCATGCGCCTCTTATTACAGGATGGTTCTTTTGGGGGTATGACTGGGATTACATTTATAATAGGTGTACTAAAAGGTTAAACATGGACATCTCATGGATGTCACCAACAAGTCAATGGTATTTGCATACTATCAAAATTAAAGGAAAGAAAAGAAAAATTATGCTCCCACAGCATAAATTGATTGTTGACTATAAACCAATTTATGAAAAATGGGATAGAACAGTAGATGTAAAAGAAAATGGAACTTTAGATTTTGTATCAGAAGCAGCTTTAGGAATTAAGAAGGTTAAATACCCCGGCACCCTCCAAGAACTATTCAACAAAGATTATGAAAGGTACATTTTTTATAATGCAATCGATAGTGTATTAGTTGAATTATTAGATGTAAAGCTAAAAACAATGAGTACTTTTCTTGGTCTTGGCACAATTACAAGAGTGGAAGCAATGAGTGCTTTTTCTCCAATTCAAATGTTAGAAGCAACATTGGCAAGACATGCTTATGAAAGAAAACAAGTTTTTCCAAAAGTATGGGATAGAAAACAAAGAGAAAGTTATGAAGGAGCTTTTGTTTTTGAACCCATTCCAGGATTATATGATTGGGTAGCTTCTTTTGACTTTGCTTCTCTTTATCCTTCCATAATGAGACAATGGATGATTTCTATAGAAAATTTCATCGTAAAAGATAAACTTTATCAAACAAATGCTAATCAAATTAAAACCGTTAGTGGAGCAGTTTTTGATGCGTCTTTTGAACCACTAATTCCTGAAATTTTGACAGATTACTACGGTCAAAGAAAGGACGCAAAGAAGATTTCCCAACAGGCAGAAACAGAAATTGCAGAGCTCCAAAAGATTAGAGAAAACCGTTTAAAGGCAAACATTTAAGGGAAGTTAAGCAATTATAAATATAAAAATTTTTACAACTAAAATAAACGTGTTGGCACATGATCAATGAAACATTTAATGTTGATCAGCTAAACGAGGCCGCTTTATCATACTTTAAAGGAGATAATTTGGCCTCTTCAGTCTGGATTAACAAATACGCATTAAAAGAAAAAGGAAAGTACATAGAAAAATCACCAGAACAAACGATAAATAGAATAGCCAATGAAATACATAGAAAAGAATCTGAATTCCCAAATCCCCTATCAAGAGAAGAAATCTACAACAATTTAGAAAATTTTAGTAACTTTATATTTGCAGGATCCATACTTTTTGGATTAGGCAATAAACATCAAATATCGTCATTAGGAAACTGCTTTTTCATAGACAATGGAGCAGATTCATACGGTGGAATTTTTAACACCGATGAATCAATGGCTCAACTTATGAAAAGACGTGGAGGTGTTGGCATAACCATTGAAGGTCTCCGTCCAACAACCTCATTAGTGAATAATTCGGCCCAATCATCTACTGGGTCGGTTTCTTTTATGCACAGATTTTCATCAACTACTAGAGAAGTAGCCCAAGATGGAAGAAGAGGAGCATTAATGATTAGTACTCATATTAATCATCCAGATTCTCCAGAATTTATCACTATTAAAAATGATCTTACAAAAATTACAGGAGCTAATGTATCTTTAAAAGTTACTAATGAATTTATGAGAGCTGCAGAAGCAGATCAAGATTATATTTTACATTGGCCTACTACTAATTCTCAACCAAAAATAAATGAGCAACTCCCATACGATAAACTTTATAAATTAGAGAATGGCACTTATGTGAAAAGAGTTCGTGCTAAAAAAGTATGGGAAGATCTTATTTCTATGGCTCACAAAAATGCAGAACCTGGAGTATTGTTTTGGGACACAATAATTAATGAATCACCTGCAGATTGTTATGCTGATGAAGGTTTTGTAACAAATGGGACTAATCCTTGTGGTGAGGTTCCATTGTCATCTCATGATTCATGTCGTTTAGGCTCTATCAATCTTTCTAATATGGTTAATAAACCATATACTAAAGGTGCCAAAATTGACTGGGAGAAACTAGAGAAAACAGCAAGATTTTCTCAAAGAGTTATGGATGATATTGTTTCTTTAGAAGAGGAAAAAGTAGAGCAAATTATAAAGAAAATTAAAAAAGATCCTGAACCAGATTATTTAAAGGCTGTTGAGTTAAGAACTTGGGAAACGGTTTTGCGCGTTTTGAGACAGGGAAGAAGAACAGGCATTGGAGTTCTTGGATTAGGTGATATGTTAGCGAAATTAGGAATTCAATATGGTTCTGAGAAAGCTACAAAATTAATTAATAGAATTTTTGAAGTTATTGCAGTTAGTTGTTATAAAGAAACCGTTCAATTAGCAAAAGAAAGAGGTGCCTTTCCAATTTGGGATTATAACAAAGAATGTAACAATCCTTATTTAGTAAGAGTTATTTCGAATCATTTTGATGGTAAAGAATATGATGAATATGTCAAATATGGAAGAAGAAATATCGCGTTATTATCAATTGCTCCAACTGGATCATTAGCTATTTTAGCTGGAGTAACTTCTGGAATTGAACCAGTTTTCAAGGTTTACTATAAAAGAAGAAGAAAAATTAATCCTAATGATGAAGATGCAAAAGTAGACTATGTAGATCAAAATGGAGATAGTTGGCAAGAATATAAAGTTTTCCATTATCCATTTATTGATTGGTTTGGTCAATCAGAACATTCTAAAAATTTATCTGTTAAAGCATTTGAAGGATTAAAAATTTATTTACAATCTTTATCAGATGATGAATTAGATAAATTAATTGCAATATCTCCATGGGCAGGTTCTCAATCCCATGATATTAATTATATTGAAAAAGTTAAAATGCAAGGGATTATTCAAAAATGGATTGATCATTCTATTTCTGTAACTCATAATCTTCCAGAAAATATTAGTAAAGAAGAAGTTAAGAATATTTATTGGGAAGCATGGAAAGCAGGTTGTAAAGGATGCACAATTTATAGAGAAGGATCCAGAAGTGGTGTAATTATTACTAAAAAAGAAGAAAAAAATGTTGAGTTCAAAGAAACAAACGCTCCAAAGAGACCAAAAGAACTCGAAGCAGATTATTATGCAGCAAAGGCAGCCGGACGAGATTTCGCTGTTATTATCGGAAAATATCCAGGAACAAATCGACCTTATGAATTATTTGCATTTGAAAACCCTCCTAGCGGTAAGAATACCAACGGAAAGGTTACAAAAGTGAAAAAAGGACATTATAAATTTGTAAATGGTGAATTTGAAATCCCAGAACTTCAATTGGCCGCAGATCGTATTGAACAAAAAACTTTGTGTTTAACTGCTTCTATGTTATTGCGTCATGGAGCCCCAGTAGCTCATGTAATTAACGTTATTAAAAAGATAGATGATAATGTAGTTTCATTTTCATCTGTTGTAAGACGTTATTTAAGTAGATATATTCCTGAAGAAGATTTAGATGAAAAATGTCCAAATTGTGGAGGACAACTTGTTAGAGAAGAAGGATGCGTACATTGTACGAGTTGTGAATATTCTAAATGTTAAATTTTAAAAGCTCTGATTAGTCAGGGCTTTTTCTTTTAGGATATATAAAATAAAGTGTTTCCTATGGGAATTGTTCGCAACAAACTTAATGAAAACCCAGATTTTCTAAGAACCGGAGGTTATGACCTAGGGTGGATGAAAGATGATGCAATGCCATTCGGTTTTTATAAAGATGAGTTATTTATTAGTCTTAATGGAGGTACACATGGTGGAATTCCTGGTTGGGGTAACATAGAAGATAAATTACCCAGTCCTAAAGACATTAGTTATGGCAAACCAAGATATTATTTAGATTATTCCGGCAGATTATGGAAAAATCATAAAATTATGTCTTTTTGGAAATATCCCCCAAAAGAAAAATTCAAAGAAGTAATAGACAAAATAGGAAAAGCTATTGGTGAACCTAATATGTTTAATGATCCAGAATGGAAAGTTGAAATAGTAATAGGTCAAACTAAAGATTATCCTCAAACAGAGAAAAAAGATATTAATAAAGATTGGGATAGGTATGATGAATATTATGATCAAAAACTTATACCATTAAGAGACTATGTTAGTAGTAATGAAAGATCTAAAGAAGATTTAGCAAAAAGTCATGTTGCCTCTCCAATGAATAAATTAAAAAGACCTGATAGATCTTCATTTTTTAACGTGAGAAATAAAAAAGAAAAACCATTAGCATGGAGACAAGCTATGTATGCAGAAGGTAAAAAAGAAATAGTAAAAAGTACAATAAATGAAAGTCCTGATATGATCCAGGCAGACAATCTTAAAGATATTGCAGATCTTGATAGTTTAGGATGGACAGAAAATGAAGCATTTGCATTTGGATATTATAGAGATCAAATGATGGTTGGAAAAGCCGGAGAAAATCATGCTGATATGGCAGCTAATAGATATGGACTTAAAAATAAAAATACAGGAAGATCAATATTACAAAGAGCCGATTATAAATATGCAGGAAGAGTTTGGCCATGGGAAAAAATAATTAGTTTTTGGAACTATCCTAAGCCAGAAGAATTGAAAAAAGTTTTAGCTGACATAGAAGAAGAAAATAGAAAGAAATATGGAGATTCCAATTATGTAGATTTTAAAGATCCAAATTGGTCTATAGAAATAATTTCTAAAAAACTTCCTAAAGAATCTGCTGAAGAATGGGGACATAATGAATGGATGAATGCTATGGATGCAACTCTTATTCCATTGTCTCAATATGGAGGATCAGAAGATCAAAGTAAAGAAGATCAAGCAAAACAACATGTAACTTCTCCAATGCAAAAAGCTAAAAGACCTGGTGCGTCAGATTTTTTTTCGGTAAGAGATAAGAAAGAAAAGCCTTTGTCTTGGAAACAAGCACTTATAAGATCAGAATCAATGAAAGAACTAGTTAGACCAACACTTAATGAAAAACTTTTAATAGGTGAGCCTGTTTCAGTTCCAGAATTAAGAGATTTACTTCATAGAAAAGTTCTTAATTTTGAATTTATTAAATTAGATGGCGAAGTTCGTCCTGCTAAAGGAACAACAATGATGAAATATATTCCAAAGGATCAACATCCATCTGGAGATAGTCCTTCATCTGATAAAGTAGCAGCTTTCTATGATCTTTCAAAAGGACAATGGAGAAGTGTTTCAAATAGAAGTGATGAAATAGTTATTATAAAAGATCCTCAAACAGGTAAACCAAAAATAGTTGTAAGTGATAAAAAACCTAAAGAAGAACCAACTAAACCGGACATGCCTAAAGAAAAAGATGTTACCCAACGTCCAATACTTCCAAAAGCAGAACCTATCGTAAAACCTTCTATAAAACCGGAGATAACTCCTCCGATTCCTAAACCTGAAGAAATTGAACCTGAGGTGGAAGAAAAACCTTTAGATATTAATGATCCAACCGTTGTAGTAGATGAAATTGAACCTGAAGAAATAGTAGCTCCAGAACAAAAAGTTCCTGAAGTTCCTGAAGAACCAGAAGAACCGGCTAGTGATTATGAAGAAGAAAAAGATGTTTCAGAAAAACTTCCACGCCAAGAAGATATTACTTTCCCACCAGATGAAGAAGACATCACTTTTCCTGAAGATGAAGAGGAAGAGAGTGATGAAATTTAGAACTTCTTATTAATTAAAACATATAAAAAATAAACAACATGAGAGATATGAAATTTGATTTGAGGGATATTTCAATTATTCCAACAATTCAAAGTGACATTAATAGTAGAAGTGAGTGCGATACATTACACCATCAAGGTTTAAGATCGCTTCCATTATTCGCAGCTCCTATGGACACAGTAGTATGTGATAAAAATATACACAGATACATTAGAGAAGATATAATACCTTGCATGCCGCGAGGTTCAAGATTAGCTGTTACACATCCAGTATCAAGAGAAAAATATTTTCAATCATTTGGTTTAGCTGAAGTAGAATCTCAATTATATTCAGAAAGTAAAGATGTATACGATTTTTATACGTATCCAAATGTTCTTATTGATATTGCAAATGGCCACATGGAAAGATTAGTAACTGTTATAAAAGACATTAAACAGAGATTTCCTCATGTAACTTTAATGGTTGGAAATGTGGGTAATCCTCATACATATAAGAATCTTGCAATGGCAGGAGCTGATTATGTAAGATGTTCAATAGGAACAGGTGCCGGATGTACAACTGCAGCCAATGTAGCTATTAATTATCCATTAGGTTCTTTAATTTCTGAATGTAGAAAAATAAAAGAAGAAAATGAATATGAAACTAAGATAGTTGCTGATGGTGGAATGCAAGGATATGATGATATTATTAAAGCACTTGCATTAGGAGCAGATTATGTTATGATTGGATCTTTATTCAATAAAACAATGCAAAGCGCAGGACACAATTATTTATGGGGGGCTAAAATTCCATTTAATACTGCAAAAAATCTTTGGAAGTGGGGTTTTCCTGTTAAAAAGAAATATAGAGGAATGTCTACTAAAGCAGTTCAAAGGAAATGGGGTAAAACTAAACTTGTGACTGCTGAAGGAATAACAAAATATCAAAAGATAGAATATAATTTAACCCAATGGGTAGAAAATTTTCAAGACTATTTAAAATCAAATATGAGCTATTGCGGTGCAAGAACTTTGAATGATTTTATAGGAAAAGCAGAATGGGTATTTATAACACAAAATGCACTAAAAAGATTCGCTAAATAATATGGCATTAGTAATATATAGCAATGGAATTGCAGAAGAAATGTTACCTTTAAATGATACATTCACTGATGATGAATTAGTCGGTTCGTTTAATATGTATGAATCAATAAAAAGTCATAGGTTAAGTGAAATACCAAATTGTTGGTGTGTATGGGGTTTCATATCTAATCCACCAGAACATGAATTTAATAAATTAGCAAGTGAAATAGCAGATGAAGATGTTCATTCTCATTTAATATTTGTGCATGATTCTGAATTAAATATGAACTGGGGAATTACAGATTCTATATTATACAAATCATATTCAACATTTATGAAACAAGTTGGCGACTATATAAAAGAAATGGTTAAATATATTGCTAATGAAGTTGAAAAAGAATATGAAAATGCTGATACAACAAGTATGATATTCTTAAGAGCTGTTGGTCATACTGCAGATAAAAGAGTGCTATATGTGTTTAATCCAGATGAACAAAGCGAAAATTTTTATGTAGATGGTTGGGATAAATTTTCATTTAAAATTTATGTCTATCTAAAAGAAAACTTTGATAAAGAACCAGTTGAAGAAAATAAACCATTTGTAATATATTCTGATTCAAAAACTATTGTAATTGTAGAAGACAAATATGTTAATGAAGTAGTTGGAAGTGTTTTACAATTTTTTGAGAGAGTGGAAAATTATGAAGCTTGTTCCTATATCTCATCAGTTAGAGAAAGATGGTATACAAGAAAAACACTTCCAGATAATGTGATGGATCCCTCTATAGGACCTATCAAGAAAAAACGCGGAAGACCACCAAAAGATGTCATTTAATAGAAAAGATAACAAAAATTTACTTCTTAATCAAATTATAATAAATGGAAGTGATAACTTTGTCATCAAAGAAAATGTTCCAGTATTTTCTAACGAAGACGAAGATATAAAATTTTTGACTTATTTTGAGAAAATTAATTGGTCATCTATAAAAGGCTCAGATAAAATCATCATTACAAATTCTCCAACCGGAGATATCATCATAGATGTTTCTTTAGGAGATCCATTTCAAGGCACAGAGATGTATTTTAGTGATGGTCGTATAGGAATAGGTGGACTACCTATCCACACTTATAAAGTTGATATCAGGGTCCCTGTTAACACGAGAAGGACCGCCTTGCACATAGGAGATGGTATATATGGCATGTCTTTTGGAAATGCCACAGATGAAGGCTTTTTACCACAAATAATTGGCATGGGATCGGATTCAGATGATGCCGGTTTATACCTTTTAGGAAAGATAAGTGTTGATCTTTCATCTAACACCCCAGCTATCATTTTTGATGGTAGGGCAATTGACAATTCTCCACTAACAAATAGGCCAATTTTTGGTATCACATCAGGAAGCTATTCTGATTTTAAATTCATTATAGATCAATTCGGAAATGTTGGAATAGGTGATTTCCCAGGGATATATAAATTGAATGTGGATGGTGTGTTAAGAGCCAAAAATATTATCGTTGACTCATCAACAGAAATATTAGATCTTAAGCAAGAAATAGAAGACTTAAAGAGACGTTTGAGTGATCTAGAACAAAAATAAGTTTTAAATTTTATGCTGTTGACTAACGCACTAATATTTTCAAGCGTATTAATTGTTGTGCTTCTTCTTTTACGATTTTATAAATCTTTGAAAACAAAGGATATAATAAAGATCTGTGATTTTAAATTATCTAAAACAAAATTTAGAGATGAAGATGATAAAAGATATGCCAATTTTAGTGTATCACTTAAAGATAAAAACCAATTCTTCATAGACTTTCCCGTTTCATTTAGATTTTATTCTGATACAAGATTCAAAACAAAAATAAAAATAACTTACGAGGCTGTAAAATCTGGAAGAGAACCAGAAGAAATAATCAATAAATGTATCACCTTTGAAACAAAATCACTTGAGTGTATTCATAGAATTAATGATATCATAATAGGCCAAATTGATATAGAAATAATTTTAAAAGTTGATTATGGCGATCCTATAATAGAATTTGAAATTTTAGAAAATAATCTTTGCATACTTCAAAATTCATTTAAGAAAATTATTAAGTTCCCAAAAAGATCATATATGTAATGGAAGATCAAAATATGGATAATCCTTGTGCATGGGTTAATAGAAGCGGTAAATATTTTCCCGTGAATTGTGCTGAACATGATGCATGGGCTAGAGAGTACATGATAGAAAATTATGGAAAAGAAAAAGCCCATGAAAAAAGAATGATTGGTGGAAAGAAAATTCCCTTTTACGAAGTTTTAGAAAAATGGGGATGGGTAAAAATTATGAGTTGGCCAAAAATAAAAACAACATTTATTATAGAAAAACCATTAACTCATTCACAAAAACAAACTGTTTATAAATACTGCAAGAAATATCATTTGCCTCTCCCATTTGAAGATCCATTATTTAATGAATAAAAATTTTTTTATTTCGAGAAAAATGGTTATATTATCATAAGTGAAAAATAATTACACTTAAAGTGAAAAAAGTTGGGTAAATATTTTTTTATCCCAACTTTTTTTGTTATATTAGACTATACATAATTACAAAAGTACAAATGGAAGACATTAAAAGGTTAGAAAACCAATATCTTAAGGCAAAAATTGCTTATTATGAGGGTGATCCCATAATGAATGATGCCGAATTTGATTCGTTAGAACAAATGCTTATCAAAGCTGGTTCTAAGGTTCATGAGCAAGTAGGTTCAAAAAGAAAAGATTTTGACTTTGCCCACCCAACCAAAATGCTTTCCCTTGCTAAAATCCAAACTGAAAAGGGAAATTATATGACCAAAGAATTTCTTACTTGGTATAATAAAAGATCTACAATTGTTGG
>Ga0307378_10001450_pt1 | contig 38682 bp, 28 predicted proteins | sample UN1MG_FD_202238 | JGI IMG/M metagenome (GOLD analysis project Ga0307378, IMG submission 202238) | Soil microbial communities from Risofladan, Vaasa, Finland - UN-1 | ecosystem: Environmental > Terrestrial > Soil > Coastal area > Acid sulfate soil | place: Finland: Risofladan, Vaasa | collected...
ACATTCTTGCTGAAATGCGTATGGTTAAGACTCCTGATGAGATCGCAGTCATGCGTCAGGCAGGACAGGTCGACATTGCCATGTGTGATGGAGGCGTGAAAACCATTAGAGAAGGCGTTCCTGAGTATGAAGTCGCCCTGGCGGTGATTGCCAGTGGTACCCGAAAAGCTGCCGAATTTCTCGGCAGCGAAGGGCCTGAGCGCCTATTCTCTCCGATGATCTACAACTTGCAAGTTCTCCAATCCGGTCGCGACCTCTCCATGGTCCATCGTCGGCCAACAGTACGCAGAATTCAGATGGGAGACCCAGTCTATATGTGCTTTTGCGAGATGGTGAATTTCAAGCACTTTAAGTTGGGTTTTGATAGAGAGTATTTTGTCGGTACTGTTACGGACGAACATGCCAGGATTTATGAAGTCGCCCTGAAGGCTCAGGCGGCAGCCCTTAATTCGATTCGCCCGGGGGTGCCGGCCGAAGAGGTCCATGCGGCAGCACAGGAAGTCTATGGGGAGAACGGCTTCGGAATATGTTACCGGACTGGACGGGGAATAGGATACTCCTTAATTGAAAAACCCGAATTCAAGGAAGGCGATAAAACACCGCTTCAGGCCGGAATGACCTTTGCGGTGGACGGAGCTGTCACGATTCCTGGCGAGTTTGGTGCCCGTGTGGGCGACTCCATTATTGTGACGGAAAGCGGATTCGAGTATCTTACCCCATATACAAAGGAGCTACGCATTCTTTGATCTGCTCAGTGGAGTTGCATATATTAGAAAGGATCCATGAAAGGTTGAAGATGCTGGCTAAATACAGGAAAGATTTTCAAATAATTTAGGGGAGCAAGATTTCGAGCGAAAAGAAACTATAGGGAGGGAAAATTTGTGTTTACTTCATTATCTGATGCAAGAAAATACATATCGACAGAGAATGTTGAAATACTGGACCTGAAATATATTGATTTAAATGGCCGGTTAAGGCATGTCACTCTACCAGCTTCGAGTTTCGGCCCTGCATTGCTTGAGGAGGGAGTGGGGTTTGATGGATCAAGTGTTGGATACAAAAAAATCCATTCAGGCGATATGGTATTGATTCCGGATCTATCCACCGCAATCATTGACCCATTTTGGGAGAGGAAGACTATCAGTTTTATATGTGAGATTGTAGAGGCTGACTCAAGGAGTCCCTTTCCATTTGCACCAAGGAACCTTGCCAAGCGTGCGGAAGAATACCTTGCTCAAATGGGATGGGTAGACAAAAGCAGCTGGGGACCTGAACTTGAGTTTAACATTTTCGACAAGGTATCCTACAACATTGGAATGAATCAATCTGGCTACAGGATTGTTTCTGAAGAGTCGATTTGTGATCCTGAAGATTCAAACAACGGTTTTCATATTCTTCCAATGCAGGGTTATCATGCTATCCCTCCAGCAGATGCGTTTTACGAATTGAGATCAGAAATAATGACGCACTTAGAATCAATAGGAATAGAAATTAAATACCATCATCATGAGGTGGGTGCTGGAGAATTTGAAATCGAGATCCCAATGGGCAACCTGCTGGAAACCGGCGATAAAGTCATACTCATAAAATATGTCGCTAAAATGGTGGGCAGAAAATGGGGCAAAAGCGTTACTTTCATGCCTAAGACCATTTATGGAGATGGTGGTAACGGCATGCACGTACATCAGACCCTCTGGAAGGGAAATCGTAATCTTTTCTATGACCAAAAAGGCTATAGTGGCTTGAGTGACATTGCGCTCTCTTATATCACCGGACTTCTCGAACACGCTCCTGCTCTTCTTGCCTTTACCAATCCGAGTACCATCTCATACCGTCGTTTGGTTCCTGGATTTGAAGCACCGACTAATCTATTTTTCTCTGCCGGAAACAGAAGCGCAGCGATACGAATTCCTAAATACGCAACAACCGAAGAGTCTAAACGAATAGAATTTCGTCCACCTGATGCCACTTGTAATATCTATTTCTGTCTAACCGCCCATCTCCTTGCCGGGTTGGATGGAATCGAAAAGAAGATGGAGCCTGAAGAATATGGACCTATTGATGAAGATATACATACATGGCCTGAAGAAAAAATTAGAAAAGTCAAAGCCTTACCTGCAAGTCTCGATGAAGCCTTAAAGGGGTTAAAGCATGACCACGAATTCCTTCTGCAAGGAGAGATATTTTCTCGAGAGCTGATCGAGTCTTGGATTGAATACAAGATTAATAAAGAGATCAGGCCACTTGGGGAAAGACCTCATCCTTACGAGTTTGCCCTTTATTATGACGTTTGAGTGATCCTTGACAGAGATATATACCAAGAGTATTTCATAAACGGGTTTTTTCATAAACTAACTGAGAGTTTCAATTAAAATATAGGGCTATCATTAACCCCGATTTTGTCTATCCGACCCTGCTCACTCCTTTTTCTGAGGCAGTTTCCTGATTTGGCATCCTGTTTTTTTTAGTATCGCTCACTTTTTCTTGACATTTTATTAAAATATATTTTAATTATAATACCAATATATTTATACGTTATATTTACTTACCATGTCCAAATTGCCCAAATTGTCCCTCAACGAGAAGGCATACCAAAAAATCAACGAGCGCATCATTACTTTGGAGCTTAGACCCGGAAGTCAGGTGGATGAGGGCTCACTTGAGGAGCTGCTGTCCATTGGACGAACACCTATTCGCGAGGCCCTGTTTCGTCTAACTGCCGATGGATTGTTGGAAACAGTGCCGAAGCGTGGTTTTTTTGTCAAACCCATCACTATTGATGATGTTAAGTCCTTATTTGAGGCCATGATGTTTTCAGAAAGGGCTTGCGCTTTTCTGTCAGCCAGACGCGTGCGAAAAGACCATATTGAGATACTTCGTCAAGTCAATAAAAACCTCCAGGAGACAATGATAAAGCAGGATTATTTGCAGGTCACTTTGTTAAACAGCGATTTTCATCGAATCATGCATGAAGCTACAGATAATAGATTTCTTCGCTCCTCATTAAACCATCTTCAAAATCAAGCCCAAAGATTGGCCTATCTAGCATATAGCAAAGAGACGGCTTCTAATGATTTGAAATCGCACTTCAGGAAGGTCACCAAAGATCACGAAACGATCATTTCTCTGCTGAAAAAAAGGGACGAGCATGGACTTATGCTTAAAGTGACAGAGCACATCCAGCTCTTTTACTCTAGGATTATTAACTACATGAGCCCTCCCATAGAGGGCTTGGATATTATCCTCGAAGGCGACAGTGCCAAATTGGGATATGAAGTTCGTGCAGATCCCTTGGCATTAACCAAAGGATAAGCATTACCTTTTTAGAGGAAAAAGATGGACCAAAGTTTTCGATTGGCAGTTGATACAGGTGGTACATTCACTGATTTATGCGTGGTCGATGAGCTGTTTGGAAAACTCGTGGTTACAAAGGTGCCATCCACTCCCCTTAATCCTGCCATCGCTGTAATAACTGGAATTCAAAAACTTATTAATGAGAAAAAAATTTTGGCTGACAAAGTGAAGTTTATACTCCACGGCACAACTGTGGCAACAAACGCCCTTCTGGAACACAAAGGAGCACAGACAGCCCTGATCACCACTGAAGGATTTGGAGACGTTCTTCAGATCGGAAGGCAGAATCGCCCTGAATTGTATAATTTCTGGGCCAGGCGGCCTATTCCTATTGTACCGAGACGTCTCTGTTACGAAGTCCCCGAGCGATTACTTTATACCGGAGAAGTTTTCAGACCTCTTGACGAATCAAAAACAGAGGCTATTGTCCATGAAATAAAAAACAGGGGGATTAAATCTATTGCAGTCTCGTTGATTCATTCTTATGCTAATGACATCCACGAGCAAAGGATAAAATCTATTATCTCAAAAATCCATCCAGACTCCTACGTTACGCTCTCATCTGAGGTCCTTCCGGAATTTCGCGAGTATGAGCGAATGAGTACCATTTGTATCAATTCCTTTGTTATGCCCAAGGTCAATAAATATGTGGCCGACTTGGAGGGCCGTCTGAAAAAAATGGGTGTCGCTTCAGATCTCTATATTATGCAGTCCAATGGGGGTGTAATAACTGCGCGAATGGCCCGGGAGATGAGTGCCAGAACGGTTTTATCAGGACCGGCTGGAGGCGTCCTTACCGGAGCCTCTATTTCCCGATCGACCAGGCAGCCCAATTTAATTACCATCGATATAGGCGGGACGAGCGCTGACATATCTCTCATAGAGTCAGGGACACCGCATTTAACCACCGAGAGCCAGATTGGAGGATACCCCATAAAGCTTCCCATGATTGACATCAATACCATTGGGGCAGGCGGGGGGAGCATCGCATGGATTGATAGTGGTGGCGCCCTGAGGGTTGGTCCTCAGAGTGCTGGAGCTGATCCTGGTCCCGTGTGCTATGGTTTGGGAGGAACGAAACCAACGGTGACGGATGCCAATGCCATTCTGGGTAGAATCAATCCCTCCTATTTACTGGGAGGAGAAATGAAACTTTTCCTGGATGTCGCCCGGAGGGTGATAGAAGAAAAGATTGCCCGTCCTCTGGAGATAGTTGTGGAAAGGGCTGCAGCAGGTATCATCGCTGTAATTAATGCCAATATGATTCGGGGGATCAGAAGGGTTTCGGTGGAAAAGGGTTATGATCCGAGGGAGTTCTCTTTGGTGGCCTTTGGCGGGGCTGGGCCCTTACATGCGGTAGAACTCGCACGGGCATTAAACATGACTAAAATCATCATTCCCGCATATCCTGGAATTGCCTCTGCCTTTGGTATGCTTTCGGCCGATGTAAGGCATGATTATGTCCAAACCTATATAGCAGTATCTAATAAGGTGGATGCGAAAAGGCTTCAATCAATATATCAGCATATGGAAAAACAGGGCATTCATCAACTAAGTAATGAGGGGTTTTCAGATCAGTCCATTATTATGCATCGTTATGCTGACCTTAGATATGTCCGACAGGCATATGAATTACAAGTACCTCTGAAAAATGGTACGCTGACTACAGAAGATATTTCATCTGCGGCCCAGAGTTTTCACGCCCAACATGAAAGAAATTATGGTTATGCCAGGAGAAGTGAACCCGTAGAATTTGTCAATCTGAGACTGGTAGCCCTGGGCAAACTCCCTGAAATGCAGCCTGCTAAAACTATTTCCAAAGGGAAAAAAGCGCTTCAACCCATTGGTTATCGGAAGGTATTCTTTGAAGGAACGTCTCCTCTCAAAACGGCTATCTATCAACGGGAGCATCTGCATAAGGGTCAATATATTTCGGGACCTGCTATTATTGAACAACTGGATTCCACGATTGTAATTTTTCCGAACTGCCAGGCCGTGACAGATTCATATGGTAACCTGCTAATAACCAGCCAAAGAGAGTAAAAATGAAAAAAATAGATCCTATCACTTTGGAAGTCATGAGAAACGCCTTTCAGTCTGTTGCCGAAGAGATGGGTGCGGCCTTGATTAGAACTGCCCTTTCTCCCAATATCAAAGATCGAAGAGATTGTTCTACAGCCATTTATACCGGGGCCGGGGAATTGGTTGCCCAGGCCGAACATATCCCACTACACTTGGGTTTGATGGTATCGGTTGTCAAAAAGACCTTGGAGAAATATCCCGTTGAGCGTCTGGAGCCAGGCGATGCGGTCATCACCAATGATCCTTACATAAGTGGTTCACACCTCCCCGATATTGTCATGATTACTCCTGTTTTCATTGATGGGAAATGCATTGCCCTGCTAGCCAACCTTGCGCATCATGTGGACATAGGAGGCATTGTTCCGGGCGGAATGCCGACTATTTCCACGGAAATCTTTCAGGAAGGCCTCCGTATTCCTCCTGTAAAGTTCCGCAAACACGGCGAGATAGATGAGGAAATCATGAGCATAATTACTAGTAACGTGCGAACAAGTTATGAGACCCAAGGTGACTTCCAGGCCCAGTTGGCTGCCAATAATGTGGGTGAACGTCGTATAAGAGAAATCATATCGAAATATGGCCCGGACATGGTCAATTTCTATATGAACGGAATTATGGATTATGCGGAACGCAGGATGGTAACCAGTATAGAAAAGTTGCCCAAGGGAACTTTTTCCTTTGAAGACTGTCTTGAAGGAGACGGTCTTACTGATAATCTCTTGAAAATCAGAGCGACACTCACCATCGAAAACGACCGAATACTGGTGGATTTTACAGGAACAGACACCCAGGCCAAAGGTTCCGTCAACTGTACCCGTGCCGTTACTCTGGCATGCGTTTATTATGCCCTGAAGTCTGCCATTGACCCGGAGCTTCCTTCCAGTGCAGGGACTTTCCGGCCTGTTGAGGTCAATACTCCCTTAGGCACGCTGGTCAACCCGAAGTTTCCGGCTCCGGTCTCAAATGGCAATATAAATACCTCCCAGAGGATTACAGAGGTCATTCTTGGCGCGCTTTCAAAGACGATCTGTGAGCGAGTCCCGGCCGCCTCTACTGGCAGTATGAGTATATTCACGATCGGAGGCGTTGATCCAAGAAATGGAGAATATTATTCTTATGTAGAAACCTATGGTGGGGGTCAGGGGGCCTTAGTAAATCAGGATGGAATGGACGGTGTTCACGTCCATATGACCAATACCATGAATACGCCCACTGAAGTCATTGAGATTGCCTACCCTCTCAGGGTTGAGCGATACAGTCTAGTCCCTGATACAGACGGACCCGGCAGATTTCGGGGTGGCCTTGGTCTAACCCGAGAGATTACTACTGTCGACCACACGGCAACGATTTCAATAGGAACAGAAAGAAGAAAAATCCATCCCTGGGGACTCGCGGGAGGCAAGCCCGGCGGAGGTTCTGACAGCTGGATCGTACCGCCCGGAAAAGAAAAACAGCCCCTTCCAAGCAAAATCACCACAGAGGTGGAACCGGGTACCCGCATTGTTTTGAGAACTGCGGGAGGAGGCGGTTTCGGGGACCCTTTTGAAAGAATGCCCCAGGATGTCGCCCATGATATCGAGGAGGGGCTCATCAATTCCTCCAGGGCCAGAGATGAGTATGGGGTAGTCATAAATCAGGAAACAGGAAAAGTCGACAAAGATGCCACAGATCTATTGAGAGAAAAGGGTCATTCGAAATAGGTTTTTCTTTGACAGTTGATTCATTGTTTACCTTTAGATTTTGGAGGTTACATCATGAAAATCTTGGTATTATCCCCTTTTGGGAAAACAGAGCCCTTTGGCAGAGAAAATCTGGAGAAAATCGCTCGATCTGATACGGAGTTTGACTTCGAGTGTTTGGATGCTGTCTTTCCGCTTAATTACAACACATACATTTATAATACACTCAAATGCATTAATGCTGCTGTAGAACGTATTATCAAGGCGGAACAGCAGGGTTATGATGCCGCTGTTATCTCTTGTATGCTAGACCCGGGTTTGCTTGAAGCCCGTTCTATCGTGGACATCCCTATCACAGCCACATTTGAATCAGCAGCTCATGTGGCATGCATGATGGGAAAGCGTTTCAGTGTGGTGTCAACAGATCCTATGACTGTTGGTGGTATCGATATGCGGCTGGTTGATCTCTACGGACTACGCTCCAAGGTAGCCTCTCTCAGATGGATCGGTATCACGGCCTGTGATCTCTATCCAGAAATTACACCCACAGAAGAAATCGCAAGGAGGGTCGTTGAAGTCAGCAAGAAATGTGTGGAAGAAGACCAAGCCGAAGTGATTATACCCGGGTGCACCATCATTGGGTCCATTTTCACCAAGGTCTTTGAAAAAGATCCTGTGGAAATCATTGGTGTTCCAGTGATTGATCCCATGATTGTGGCCTTCAAACAGGCCGAGATGATGGTTGACCTTTGCAAACTGGCAGGCTATCCTGCTGTGAGCCGCGCAGGGCTTTGGAAAAAACCTCCGCCCGAGGAAACAAAGGAACTCCGAAAATTCATGAAGAACAACGAATCCCCAGAGCAGTTTTTTTATTAGATCATGCTGACATACGACATTTACTAGCTTTTCAAGAAAATTAAGAGAAAGGAGGTGATATAGGCGCAAGTGGAGAGGAGTGTCTTAGGTGTTTAAGAACAAGAGAAAGGGTAACTTTAATGAAAAAAGGAGGATAAAATCATGTTTACAGGAAAAAAATTCATTTTTTTGGCTTTGGTGTGCGGTCTTATGATAGCAGGACTCGCCTTTTCACCCGGCATTATATATGCCAAAACCTTAAAAATTGGCCATATTTTAGCACCTGGTTCTAACCAGAATCAGGCCCTGGTTAAAGTATTTAAGCCCTATGTGGAAAAAAATTCCAATGGTTCTCTGAAGGTAGAGGTCTTTCCCACTGAGCAACTTGGCCATGCACCTGACCAGGTTGAAGGAGTAAAACTGGGCACCCAAGACATGTTTTTGGGAAGTCAGACCTGGTTTGCGGCCCATGTCAAAGAGATCGGAGTAGCCACTATCCCATTTCTCTTTGATGATCGGGAGCATTTTCATCTCTGGGTCGACCAAGTTCTGGGAAAGGAGTTGATGGATCAACTCATTGAAAAAGCAAACCAGAGATTTATTAATCTGAAGACAAAATGGCACCGTGGACCTTTTCGGGTCATCTGCTCCAAGAGACCAATCTATACTCCAAAGGACATAGAAGGACTGCGACTCAGGTTGTGGCCTGCCCAAATGATCCAGAAATCCTGGGCCGGACTTGGCGCCAAGATTCACACAATCGATTTTGCAGAAGCATACATGGCCCTGAAGCAGGGTGTGGTTGATGCAATCACATCCCCTTTTGATCTGGTATTTCCGCAAAAATTCTCTGAAGTTACTAAATATATCACTGAACTACAGCAGTATCCCCAGCTCGAGCTTATTACAATCAATGAGAAAGTCTGGAAAAACTTGAGCTCTGAAGAGCAGAAAGTTCTCGTGGATGCGGCTGCCAAGGCTGGTGAATGGTATAATGAGCAGGCTCGTAACAGGGTAGATGACACAATCCAGAATAAATTGCTCAAAGTCCACAATGCATTCTATATCAAGGTCAATCGACAACCCTTTGTGGATGTATTCAGGAACAAAATTCTGCCTCAGCTAATCAAAGATGATCTTGCTAAGGAGGAGTGGGTCAAAAAAGTTGAAAAAATAAAATAAGGTTTTAGGGGAGGACAAATCGAGATGATGATAAAGGCATTCGGTTTTGTCTCCTCCCCTATTGGAACTTAGGGTTTCGCCAGAGGCGATGAAAACAAGAAGAGGTATCATTTTTTTAATCTGGTATTTTCTCCGTTGTTATTTGCTATATGTTAACCGTTTTGGAGTTGCGCCGCTCGTTTCCTAAGACGTTGGTTGGCTGTAATGTTCTTTTTCGATAACCATTTCACGAATCCCGAGACGAGCTGCGCAACCGTCTCACCGATGGGATAGAACTTCCGAGACTTTCAATTAAGAGGGTTCTGAATGATAGGGTTCCTTGTTCTCGGGCTCTTTATTGCATTTATTTTAATCAATATTCCCATATCCATTTCCATGGGGCTGGCATCCGCCATTGGTTTGACCATAATGGGTATCTCGGGCTGCGTGCTGCCACAGAAAATGGTGGCCGGCATACAGAGCTGGGTTCTACTGGCAGTTCCTTTCTATATTTTGGCCGCTCAGATCATGAATTTTGGCGGCATCGCTGAGCGCCTTTTCAAGTTTGCAAATGAACTGGTAGGATGGATCAAAGGGGGAATGGCTCATGCGAACGTGCTGGCCAGTATGATTTTTGCCGGCATTTCCGGGGCAGCCGTGGCCGATGCATCGGGTTTGGGCCTGGTGGAAATAAAGGTCATGACGGAGGCCGGTTATGATAAGAGATTCGCCGTCGGGGTCACCGCAGCTTCCTGCATGTTAGGCCCAATAATCCCCCCCAGCATCATGCTGATCATCTATGGCCACATTGCAGAACTGTCCATCGCAGCGCTCTGGTTTGCCGGGCTTGTCCCTGGGATAATGACAGGCCTTATCCTTATGGCCTATATATATCTTGAAGTAGCTCGTGGAAAAGTCGCCAGCCCAGCTCTGCACAAATTTAACTTGCGGCATGCCAGTCGAAGTTTTATTGTCAATTTTTTTGTGATACTTCTTCCGGTCCTTCTTCTATGGAGCATATTTAGCGGCCTGGCTACCCCAACCGAGTCTGGTGTTATCGCATGTCTCTACACATTTATTCTAAGCCTATTTTATCGTGGAAAGGCTTTTATTAAGGATTTACCTCAGATTCTGATCGCCTCGGCTAAGTCATCCGGGGTCATCATGTTTATTATTGCCACTGCGACCGCTTTTGTCTGGATCATGACAACGGAGAGGACAGCTATCTTGATATCCCAAGCCCTCCTTTCCTTAACTTCAAACAAATACCTTGTCCTCTTGATCATCAATGTGTTCCTTCTTATTATCGGGGCTTTATTAGAGCAAATACCAGCTATGCTCATAATTGTGCCTCTTCTGGCGCCCATGGCCAATGAGTTGGGGGTTAATCCCATCCAATTCGGCATTATGGTAGTTTTTAATCTCATGATTGGAATGATCACCCCTCCGATGGGGATGGCTCTTTACATTATGGGGGCTATTACCGATGTCCCCATGAGGGATATTATAGTATATTCTATGAAGTTCTTTTTTGCCTTGATTATTGCTTTGATGCTCATTACATTTATCCCGGCACTCTCAACGTTTGTTCCTGAAATACTTGGATTATCGTTGTACTGATGAGTAAAGGCACATTAATATGTTGAAACATCTGGATCAAATAAATAATTACTTTTGCCGAATTGATTTATGGATTAGCGTTTTCTGTTTGTCGGCCATTTTGATAATGAACAGCGCTAACTTATTGTCTCGCTGGTTTCTGGGGTATACCTTCGAATGGATCCTTGAAACCTCTTTAATACTTTTTGTTTATTCTGTGATGTTCATCGTCCCGGTCCTTTACAAGGACAAAGATTTCATTCAAATGCATCTTATTGAGGATCTAATTGGCCCAAAAGCTACAAAATATCTCAGTTTGTTTGTAGATGTATTAATTCTTATTTTCATTATGTATCTTTTCCCTCATGCCCTGAGCCTCAGTCTGAGCCAGACTGAGTTGCTATCCAGGGGATTGGGAATTCCTCGTATTTATGTGACATTGCCTGTTGCTATCGCCGCATTTTTAGCGCTCTTGGTAAGCGTATCCAACATTACCCATCAGATCCAAAATTTGTATTTCGGTAAGAAAGAAAGGACCAACTCACAGGATTGATCCAGTTTAAATTCTAGTAAAACAAGATTTTAAAATATGTAATTGGAGTGCAGGACATAAAACCCTTTTACCAGCGTGATCTATGACCACAGGGTTTATTGAGAAGTCTTTAGGACAAAAAAACAACAAGGAGGATAAGAAATGACAAAGATTTGCAGCAATCAGTACGCGATACATAGCCCGTATGGACGAAAATTATCAGATGATCAATGCCAGAAGCTTTACTGGGCATGTTTGGAGATATTGGAACATACAGGGGTTCGAATGTATGAGCAGGAGGCTCTGGATTTGTTGAAAAAGGCAGGGGCATCTGTGACCGATGGGAACAGGGTACACATCCCTGGGGGTTTGGTGGAGAAGGCATTCAGCACCGTGCCAAAAAGCGTAACGTTGTGCGACAGAAATGGCAATCGCGTGATCCGGGCTGAAGGGTATCGAAGCTACTTTGGCACTGGATCTGACTGTCTTCATATTCTGGACCATCGAACAGGTGAATATCGAAGCTCTATCCTGCAGGATATTGTCGAAGGGATGACCGTTTGCGACGCTTTGGATCACATTGATTTCGTAATGTGCATGTTTTTACCATCAGATGTTCCGCAGGATATTGCGGACCGCTACCAGATGGAGGCCATGCTCAACAATACCACAAAGCCCATTATTTTCGTCACCACAGAATTCCCAGGCGCCGTGGATGCTGTTAAAATGGCTGAAGTTGTAGCAGGAGGAGAGAGTGAACTAAAGCAGAATCCATTCGCTGCCTGCTACATCAATGTTACCACCGGACTTCGACATAATAAGGAAGCGCTGCAAAAGTTGCTTTATCTCTCGGACAAAGGAATTCCTCTTGCTTATATTCCTTCCGCTCAGGGCGGAGTGACAGCTCCGGTTACCATTGCAGCAACCATGGCGGTAAACAACGCAGGTGTTCTGGCAGGGTTGGTATTATCACAGCTTAAGCGAGAGGGTGCGCCGTTCATTCTGCCTGGCTGGGGCGGTAACATGTTAGATATGAAAACAACGGTTCAGCCTTATTCTGACCCGGAGAAAAGGGCTCAAGCAATTGATTTTGCGCATTATTTAGGACTTCCCTCCTTCAGCCTTGCGGGCTGTAGCGAGTCCAAACTGGTGGATCAGCAAGCCGCTGCTGAAGCGGCATTGACCTTGTTTACAGATGCCCTGTTCGGAGGCAACCTTGTACACGACGTTGGATACCTAGAATCTGGGCTGTGCGGTTCACTGCCACAATTGGTCATCTGTGATGAAATCTTGAGCTGGCTTGAGGCTTTTATGAAAGGGGTAGAGATCAGCGACGAGTCCCTTGCATTAAATATTATCCATGAAATCGGCCCTGACGGGCAGCATATTGACAGCAACCACACACTTGAAAACTATAGAAAGCGGTGGTATCCGAAACTTTTCGAGCGTGCAAATTACGATGGCTGGAAGGCCAAGGGCAGCAAGGATTTGCGTGAACGAGCCACCGAGCAGGTGAATAAAATCCTGGCAGAACATAAAACAGAACCACTATCAAAAGATGTGGCTGATACAGTGCATGCAATCGTTGAGAGTCCTACCGCTTAGCGCCTCATCAATAAATGTATCGGTATATCAAGGAGTGTAGCTCATGAAATTGAAAGGTCTTTCAGGTGGCCAATACCGGCCCCTCTCAGAAGAACAGGTTAAAACAATCCACGAAGCATCTCTCAGCATCCTGGAAAAAACAGGGTTTACTTATGAATCGGAGCTGGACAAAACCTTGGAAATGCTTGAAAAGGCAGGTGCGTCAGTAGACCGGGATCGATCCCGCATCATTTTTCCCAGAGATCTGGTCATGGAACAAGCGTCCAAAGCACCTGAGCGGGTGGTTCTATTTAGCCGGGATGGGAGAAATGATCTTGACCTTACAGAACACCGTGTCCATCTGGGAACAGGAGGGGCTGCCATAAGGATTCTGGATCTTGAAACTGGCGAGGTTCGGTCAAGCACCCTCAAAGACCTGTATCAACTTGGAAGACTAGTGGATCAATTGGATAACATCCACTTTTTTCTTCGGCCTTGCATACCCACAGATATTCCTCCAACGGCCTATGACGTGAATGTCTTTTACGCGTGCCTCAAGGCAACTGGAAAACACGTAATGGCTGGAGTAAATGATGTAGAAGAGTTCCGCAAGGTACTTGATTTGGCTTCCCTGGTGGCTGGAGGTATGGAAAAGCTTCAGGAAAGGCCGTTTATCTCTGTCATAACCTCCTTTGCCATTAGCCCTTTAAAACTCGATACTCAAACAACGCTTATCATGCAAGAGGCTGTACGGAACCGAATTCCAGTGGCCTTGTCCTGCGCTCCCATGGCAGGATCTACCTCGCCCATCACCATGGCCGGTACTCTCGCCCAAATCCATGCTGAACAACTTGCTGGCATCACTATCTGTCAGTTAACAAATCCTGGATCCCCGATATTGTATGGTGGCATCCCTGGTATGGCCAATCTTCGGACTATGGGCTACCTGGGCGGAGCAGTGGAATGCGGCATGATGAACGCGGCGATTCACCAATTGTCGAACTATATCAAGGTGCCGAATTATAATTCTTCAGGCTTGACCGATTCTAAAATACCCGATGTCCAGGCAGGCTGGGAAAAGGCATTTACAAGCCTTCTGGCTGCCATGGCTGGTTCTAACTATGTCCATCACGCGGCAGGAATGTTGGAATCCATGATATCCGTTGCCTATGAACAGTATGTAATCGATGATGAGATTATCGGGATGAGTTGCAGGGTCCTCAAAGGAATTGATGTAGATCCTGAGCATTTGGCTTTAGAAATCATAGATTCCGTGGGTCCTGGGGGCAATTTTATGACCTCCCCCCACACCCTGGAACATATGCGAGATGAATATTTTAACGGAAATGGCATAGCCGACCGGAAGAGCCGTCAAAAATGGGAAAAAGAGGGATCATTAAATACTCGGGAGAGGGCCAGGGAAATAGCTCAGAAACTACTTGGGGAGGAAGAAAGATCTTATATCCCCGAAGATGTGGATAAAGTAATCAGGGAAAGATACGGAATCTTACTTTAATTAAGAACAAAGGAGGAAAAAATGGCTGATTTTCAAAACATGATTGATACACTCATTGAAGGCGACGAAAAAAAATTGACAAGCCTGGCACAATCTGCCTTAGATGAGGGGGTTTCCGCTAAGGAAATATTAGAAAAAGGGCTTATGGCAGGCATGGATATCGTGGGGGAAAAGATGGAGTCTGAAGATATGTTTATTCCCGAGGTATTGAGATCTGCCAAGACTATGAGTGCTGTCATCGATATCCTTAAGCCTCTCCTGGCCGAAGGAGATGTTATAACCGCTGGCAAGGTCGTAATAGGAACGGTAAAGGGGGACTTGCATGATATAGGAAAGAATCTTGTGGCCATGATGTTGGAAAGTGCGGGCTTCGAAGTTTATAATCTTGGCGCAGACATTCTTCCAGATAAATTTGTTGAAGAAATAAAGGACAAAAATGCAGATATGCTCTGTCTGTCTGCCCTTCTCACCACCACGATGCCCATGATGAAGACCACCATAGATGCCCTCTCGAAAAGCGGTCTCAGGGAGCAGGTTAAAGTCATGATAGGTGGGGCCCCTGTGACACAAGGCTTTGCTGATCAAATCGGAGCAGACGGGTATGCTCATGATGCCGGCTCGGCTACAAGGCTTGCAAAGGCATTGTTACAATAATGCAAGGGTAAAGTATGAGGAGACCTAAGGCACAAGGCTTTAGGGTTTGTGGATCAGGTAATGAACCAAATGTTACTTCTTTCAGATCCATCGTATCAGAAATTTTCTGTTTCTTTGAATAATGCGGAAGTATGATGGAAATGGAGTTCATTTATGTGTGGGATTGTCGCATATTTTGGGGGCGCGGGAAATAACCTAACCCGTGTGCTCACGGCTATGTCGGCTATGATTTACCGTGCTCCTGATAGCACAGGAGTAGGCTTCTTCGGTGACGATAGGGAGCCCATTCGAGCCAGAAAGTCTATCGGCTCTGTGGCACAATTGACTGAAGTGCTGCTCCATGACGTGGTCTACAAGAATCCGGCAGAAGAACTGATGTCCCTTTGGGCTTCGGAACCGGATGATATACCACCCCATGAGTATCAACGGAGGCTCCTGGATTTCGAAGGGCTTTCGCTAGAAGTATATGAATCTCTTTTACAAGGCAGTCTAGAATACCCTTCCTTTGATGAGCTTGTGAATTTGGGTGCCGAGAATCCAAAAAGGCTTTCCCCTGGATGTCCTGGTAGACCAGGGCCACTTCCCGTTTTTTTTATTCGCTCTGAAAAAGACCTGAGCAGTTTAATTCAGCAGCTCATCACCCAGTATGACCTTTCGTCCGTTGTCATCCAATCTATCATTCGAAAAGCGCTTTCGGAACTGCTTTCCAAACGTCAGGAAGAAGCAGACCTAGAAATCGATCCATCCACCATTCTCACTTCCTTCGACCAGCTTTTTGAAAAGACCTTTTTAGAAGAAAAAACTCAAACGCCTATACAGCTGGACTATGGTTGGTCGCTGCGAACCCCATATGTACAGAAATTCCTCTGGCGTTACCTGATCGAAACCCCTATCAAGATTTCTTCAGATTTTGACCGAGATGGTGTCCGATGCATGTTCAGGCTTCTGGATGCCGCATTGCTTTGCCGCTTGCCTCACAGGCCGGAAATTTACGAAGTGCTGCAGGAAATATTGGAAACCAAATGGTTTCAGGCCCAAAAATTACCTTCCATTGATTGGAGAACCCTTTATGGAGCTGAAAAGGGGTGTAATGTCTATGGTTGGGCAGCAGCCTCGGCTCTTTCCTACCTTCAGAAGGAAGAATTTCTTCCGGATCTCCTGAAGTGCTTTTCGGAAAAAAAGCCTATGGCTGATTCCATCGACATTGGGCAAACAGATCCTGTCTGCCTGCGCTATTTTTCATTGCCCATCCTTTCTCATGGGCGTTGGGCCAACCAGGCCCCTGTGTCCATCAAAAATGCTCATCCATTCTTTGACGAGACCAAGCAACGAGCCATTATTCTCAATGGACAATTCGACGGGAAAGTAGAAGCAGAACTGCGTGATTTCCTGGAGCAGGTTGGAGGATTTTCTTTCAGGAGCGAAAATTCGTCGGAATATTTCCCGCTTCTCTGGGGCTATTATTTTGAACTCCTAAAAAGTGAAAAAAGGCGTTACGAGGCTATCAGCAATCAAGTCGAGGCGAGCCTTGAGGAATACGGTATTGGAAGTCAGGCCATAGATTATTATGTCTATCACCAGGTGAAGGAAAAATCACCTGCTGAGCTGGACGAGCTAGCCTTTCTTAAGGCAACACAGCGCATGATATCTGCTGGCGGCCAGCTTGCAGTGGCAGGAATGAGCCTTCAATCGCCCAGAAAACTATACGTGGCAACCCATAATCGTCCTGTTTTCGTGGTTCGCCGTATAGAAAACGACGATTTCATGGTAGTCTCCGATATCAATGCAGCCATGGGGCTCTTTCCCCAAGCAATGATACATAAAAAAACATTGGAACTCCAAAACTTGAGAAGACGCCAGAGTGAAGCCATTGAAAAACTTCGTGAAACTGGGGCAACAAAGGAGGTAATAAATGACCGTAAAAAGCAATATCAGGAAGAGGAAGACAGACTCCTGGAGGTTTTCAAGGTAAAAGTTTTCCATCTGGATGGCGAAGAGATATTCGCTCGAATTGGCACTCACTTTGAAGATAGCACATTACATAGAGAGGTGACAATTACAGATTTTGACGGCAACTCATTACCTGACGTAGAGTCTTTTACAACAGCACTGATCCCCCCTCAAATCCAAAAAGATTTCTATGGATCCTTTTATGAAACCCATCTTCACGAGATCCCGGAACGGCTGGCTGAAATCCTGCGTTTTTATATACCGGAGGAAGATGCTTTACCCCAATTTGAAATCAGGGAACGTTTTATGCGCCGTCATTTCGGACAGGGATTTTCAGGCCTCAAACGCTTAGTTCTGGCGGGAGCGGGAAGTTCCTACAATATGGGGATCATTGGAAAAAATTTTATTCAAACGTTGCTTCCGGAAATGGATGTTTTGGTGCTCAGCCCCGCTGAAGTAGATGATATCCGAAGGATTATTGTTCCGGATAAAGATCTTGTGATTCTCTTAAGCTGGTCTTCCACCACCGCAGATATGATCCAGTTTGCCAAAGAGCTTAGGGTCCACAATACAGTCATGATTGGCATTACGGAAAAAATATTCGCAGATATGGCCTTGATTGCCAGTAAAAGCGGTGGCGTCATTACTACTTTGAGTGGCGAAGAGGTCACTATTTCGGGAATCAAGAGCACGGTGTGTATGTTGTTTTGCCTCGAACTTTTCTGCATATGGCTTGCCTCACAACTGGGCCATGAAAAAGAGGCCCTGAATTTTCTGAAAAGGCTCCTTGAGTTGCCCGAAATTATTTCGCATGTCCTTGGAGATGAAAAAATAACAGCATTCTGCAAATCACTGGCCTCAAAGAGTGCCCAAAGTTATGCCAGTATGATCTTTGATGCCACGCTTTCTACCGGAACAGGCAGGGAAGTCGCGTTCAAGCTTGAGGAAAACACCTGGACAGCTATTAGCAAATCCCTTGATTACCGAGATCTTTCTCTTTACGCACTAAAAAAGGATCTGAATGAAACTCTTATACTTGTTAATGCAACCAGCAAAGCTAGGCTTAAAGAGGCCTTAGGAATCATGAAAAGGCTTTACCGCGCAGGAGTTCCTTTTGCTACGGTGAGTTATGTTAACAGGGAACAGGATGAAATCGAGCTATACAGCCAGGGCCAGTTCCTCTGCCTTCCTAAAATAGAGGATGCGCTGCAACCTTTCATTGATCTCGTGTTTTATTACCTGTTCGCATTCCACTATGGCATGGCTCACGGTAGAAGTGTTGGGGAATTTCCCAGAAACCGGGTGAAATCGGTTACTATCGGAAGAAGTCGTCCCAAAAAAACGCTCACCCCGGCTGGCGAATTGCATCTTCTTGAGCAAAAAAACAGTCTTCTGTTAAAGGGAATATCTCAAAGTGAATGGATTTCTAAGGAGAATGTCTGGGAGAAAAAAGCCTCCCGGAATTGGGAAAAGAACTATTATCGGGAAATGCATCAGTTAGCCAGGATGTTTCATGAAGACAATCCGTTGCAAAGTTTGCTTAAAATTGTGCCTAAAAATTTTGAAGGATTAACAAGGGCACTTTTCGAAGATATTTCAGAGGAGGGTGAAATCATCTTTGCCCCCCTTGATCGAGTAGCTGATGCAGCGGCAAGAAACGTGGCCAGCCAATGGGGTAAGGTTTTGGGATGTTCCATACGAGTAGCCTCTCCAAGGGAACCCCTTTCCCATTTTCAGGATGATGCCCTTTTTATTCTAATCGCATCCAAGACACTGAAAGGCAGACTTCTCACAAAACTAATGCGGAAAATGCCTTCACGGTGTCTTTGGTTTGGACCGGAAATTCCTGAAAAAGAGGCTCAAATCTTCAAGAGTTCATTAGGATATTTTGCGCTAAAGGACAATTTTAACCTTAGCAAAGCTGATGTTCTCTATGCAGGACTCGGTTTTCTCTTCATCAACGTATGGAAAGGGAAGGCACTTGCCAAGGCAGAAATTATGGAAAAGCATTTCAGAAGGGGTGCGGATATCATCCAGTTGATTTTGGGTGATGGTTCATTGAAAAAGGCCATTCTGGAGGTAATGAATGAAAATAGTACCTATAAGACAGCTTTTTTTATTGGACCATATATGGGGACTGGGCTTGGCTGGGTAGATCGTTTTGACCAGGCCGGACATTGTGCCATGGAATGGCATACATTTGGTGAAAGTGTCCATGGCCCGTTGGTTACAGTGGATCCCAAGGTTGAAAATAAATTTGTTAAGCTCAATGCTAGAAATCAAATGGTGTCGCTTTATGGCGAGGAGCAGGTTTCAAAGTGGGAATATCTCTATTTGGAAGGAAAAAGTACAGATATCTTTTTAAACCAACCACCACGAGACCTTTCTTTTCGGGCTGAAACCCCCTTTTTTGCCGAAGGGCATTGGTATTTTCCAGAATTGCGAAATGACTATGATACTGCACAAGACAACCTTATCATTATAGATACAACGAGCGACCGTTACTTTAGTCAGGCCCTTGATGAATTGGCAAACTACGGGTGTCGGTACGCACGAATAATTGTCATTTCACAGGAGGCATTTCGAAATGATCCAAAGAAAAGAGCGCTCTATAAATATCCCATCAGTCACCTGCTTTTTCTGCCCTCATTGGAGGGGCAAGGAGAAAAAATCCCTATTTCGGAATTCCACTTACCGTTTGCGATGAACCTTATGGGTGTGGCAATGGCAGCAGCTACAGTCAAAACCGCAAAGGTTTCTTATAAGATAAGAAAGGAGGAAAAATAAGCTCATGTTTTGTGTTGTGGGTGAACGGATAAATACTTCACGAAAAAAGGTTCAAGAGGCGGTTGTGAATAAAGATAGTACCTACATTCAGGGTGATGTAAAAAAACAGCAGGGAGCGGGTGCTAATTTCATTGATGTAAATGCAGGTGCCAGGATAGGATACGAAAAGGTGGATATGGAATGGCTCCTTACGGTAATTCAAGAAGTAGTCACAATCCCTCTATGCCTGGACAGTCCAGATCCAGAGGTCTTAGAAATGGCCTATGGGATGGTAAAGGATAGGCCCATGATCAATTCCATCAGCCTGGAAAAGAAACGCTATGATGCAATGATGCCCTTTCTGAAGGGGAAGGATTGTAGCGTGGTGGCCCTTTGCATGGATGACTCAGGAATGCCAAAAAGTGCTCAGGATGTGATTGAGAGGGCAAGGAGATTGGTGAAAGGGCTCGAGGGAATAGGCATAAGAAGAGAATCGATCTTTATTGACCCCCTCATCCAACCCATAAGCACCGACACTACAAAAGGGGTTATGGCCATGGATTCGGTGAGGGGAATCATGAGAGAGATTCCAGGTGTTCGCACGATATGCGGTCTTTCCAATATCTCTTATGGTCTTCCTCAGAGAAGGATTATCAACAGGACCTTCTTGGCTTTACTTATGTGTGCCGGCCTTGACGCCGCTATCATCGATCCTATTGACGATAAGATCATGGGTGTCCTTAAGACCACAGAAATGCTGATGGGAAATGATGAATATTGTGCGAATTATCTGAAAGGTGCCAGGGCTGGGCAGATAGTTTCTTGAGTGTCCTGAGATAAAACATTGCTCAATGAAAAGCACTGAACCATAGCAAGAATTTGGACTAACTTTCCTTTATCAAATCCATCAGAAATCAATTGTCACCAGTTTTGCATCCGATGAGATCCTAACTACACCGAAGTATGAAAATCTGATTACCGATGCTGACCAGGTTGGCTGCTTTTTAACCATTTCTCTGGCTACCGTATAGTTATCGGAAAGATGTGTTGATTAAACTCGATTTTTTTATCTCTGACATATCATTTCAGCCTTCTATTCTTCACAAGCCACAGCATGATGGGGCGACCTTGAATCATAATCTGTTGCGAAACTTTTGTCCTTAGTACACACATTCGTTTCTTACTATGTTAGATGAAAAAAAGCTAGTTGTCATCAATCACAAGCCTCTCCTCTAAGGAGATGGAGATGAGGAGTCCTTATACCCTAAGGAAAACTTCTTTCGTTGGGCAAATAGCAGCCAGCGCAAGCATGTGATTAGCCTAAGGTAGTAGTTAAGGTTTCTCTGGAATTCTTGGCCTTCTTTGGCATAATCATACGGGTTGACAGCACAGGAGGTTGTGTTGATCAGGCGCTCTCTTATTAAGTGGTTTGGCCCATGATGAATTAACTTATCAGAGTATGGAAGGAGGAGAAGATGGAAAAAGAAGAATCACATCCGTATATCCATGAATTAATCGTCCAGCATGAGAAGAGGGGCTGCCGCGTTGATAAGAACTGAGAGACAAAACATAGAGAGGAGGATGAATCAACTTTTGGTGAGAAAAGCTGAGAATTCAAAGATAGTTAAAACAAGCAACGTAGTGCTGGGGTGTCATTATTTTCATTGGTGGTTCATTTTGGAAGCAGATTTCCTTTGTTTCGGGACAACGAGTATGGAATCTGCATCCTGATGGGGGGTTAATCGGACTAGGGACCTCCCCTTGCAAAATGGTCCTCTTTTTTTTACGCCTAGGCTCTGGTATCGGGATCGCGCTCAGTAGCGCTTTCGTATATGGATGCAGCGGGTTCGAGTATAGCTCCGTATCCTTTGCCACTTCTACAATTTTGCCAAGGTACATCACAGCGATTCGGTCGGAAACATGTTCGACCACGCTGAGGTCATGAGCGATAAAAAGATAACTTAGTTTGAACTCTTCCTTTAAATCGTCTAACAGATTAATCACCTGGGCCTGGACGCTTACATCTAAGGCCGAAACCGGTTCGTCACAAATGATTAGTTCTGGCTGCAAAGCAAGTGCTCTTGCTATGCCAATACGCTGCCTTTGTCCCCCGGATAATTCATGGGGATAACGGGATGTGTAATCTGGACTTATTCCGACTTTTTTGAGAAGATTATTAACTTTTAATTTTTGTTCAAAGGATGTATGCAAAGAATGGACCTTCAGGGGTTCGCCGACGATGCCCCCCACCGACATTCTTGGATTCAGCGATGAATAAGGGTCTTGAAATATGGCCTGGACTTTTCTGCGGTAACTCTTGATTTGGGTTGATCCCATGCTCCAGATATCTTCACCGGCGTAAAGTATTTTGCCTTCGGTTGGCTCCAAAAGCTTGACAATGCATTTTCCCAGCGTTGATTTCCCGCATCCTGACTCTCCCACAAGCCCTAAGGCTTCGCCTTTGCTGACATAAAGGGAAATGTCATCAACAGCCTGGACCCATCCAACAGTTCTTCTGAACATTCCCTTTTTTATCGGAAAATACTTCTTGAGACCTTGAACAGCTAATAAATGGTTATCAGAGTTACTCAAAACGATCTCCATTTTATGCCCATCCATCTGTTACAGCCCAGCAGGCGATCCTGCGGCCCGAGTCTATTTCAATTAACTCCGGTTCCTCACTCTGACAGATTGCCCTCGTTCTTGCACAGCGTGGATGAAAATAGCACCCTTGCGGCAAATCGTTCAGATTTGGAACCATACCGGGAATTTCACTCAATCTTTTTTTGCCTCCCGTAGCCTTGGCCCCTAGTTTGGGTATGGAACTTAAAAGGCCAATTGTGTAGGGATGGAGCGGCTCTTCGAACATAGGCCCAACAAGCGCCTCTTCCACTATTTTTCCGGAATACATGACAATGGCTCGCTGCGCATATTCAGCGACAATACCGAGGTTATGAGTTATCAACAAAATGGAAGTGGACACGGCCTGATGAAGTTCTGCCATCAACTCCAGGATCTGGGCCTGTATCGTAACATCCAATGCCGTTGTCGGTTCATCGGCCAAAATCAATTCTGGATTACAGGCCAGAGCCATGGCAATCATAACCCGCTGCCTCATCCCGCCTGATAAGTTGTGAGGATATTCGTAAACCCTTTTAGAGGGAGAAGGTATCCCCAATTTGTCCAACATATCTTTGGCTCTTTCCAATGCTTCTTTTTTAGGAGATGCCTGGTGCTCGATATAGACCTCGGCTATCTGACGGCCAAGGGTATAAACGGGATTCAGGCTGGTCATGGGTTCTTGAAAAATCATTGAAATTTTATTCCCGCGTATTTCTCTTAGCTTTTGAGGCCCTATTTTTCTTAAATCTTCACCCTGGAAAATTATCTGTCCATCAACGATTCGCCCGGGTGGCCAAGGAATAAGGCCGAGAATTGACAATGCCGTGACGCTCTTGCCACATCCGGATTCTCCGACAAGCCCAACGATCTCTGCCTCATTCACATGAAAGCTCACATCATCGACGGCCTTAACCGTACCTTCAGGTATAAAGAAATATGTCATTAAGTTTTTTATGTTCAAAAGAAACTTATTTTCACTATTAATTTGTGGCACCATTTTGTCCGGTCTGCCAAGTTTGGTTTGTAATTAATAAAAAATGCCCAAAATACCCGGAGTTGACGGCTTCTGTTGTCGAAGGTACTATTCCAGATACAAGGCACGAAATCTAAGCCCGCAACTTTGGATCGGCAATGTCTCTGAGGCTGTCACCGATCATGTTAAAGGCCAAAATGGTTATCAAGATAGAAAGCCCTGGAAAGAGAGATAACCATGGCGCATTGGATAAGACATCCATTCCGCTTTTGATCATGTTGCCCCATGTGGGAGTCGGAGGGGATACGCCCAGTCCGAGAAAACTCAGGCTGGCTTCTATCATAATGGCCGTTCCCATCCAAAGAGTTCCCGCCACGATGATCTCACCGAAAATATTCGGAAGTATGTGCCGGATGATGATTCTAAAACTGCTTGCACCAATAACTTTAGCCGAACTCACATATTCCAACTCCTTAACTGCCAATGTCGGCCCATAAGCCATCCGGACGAATCGGGGTGCAAAAACAATTCCTATTGTGATGATCAATTTAACCAACCCCGAGCCCAAGATTGCCGCAACCATTATCCCGGTAATTAAGGTAGGAAATGACAACATCACATCTACCATCCGCATGATTAAGGTGTCCGTCCAGCCCCCTCTGTATCCCGCCACAACCCCCATGGCGGTGCCCATGATCATCCCCAGCAAGACCGAGATAAACCCTACCGTTAACGAAATTTGAGTGCCCCAGATAATTCGAGACAGAACATCTCTGCCGTATTCGTCCGTGCCCAAAGGATGCGACCGTTCCGGTGGCGTAAGGCGATGAAACACGTCCTGATCCAGAGGATCATACGGGGAAATCAAAAAAGCGAATACTGCCGTTAGTAGGACTACCAGCGCCATTACAGCGCCGACAACGCCCGTCTTATTATTCTTGAAAGTTCGCCAAAGGTTTCTACGTTCATTCATCAGTCGTATCTAATTCTGGGATCTATTAAACCATATGAAAGATCGGTCAATAAATTAATGATGACCACCCAACTCGCGTAAACTACCATTACCGATTGCAGCGTCATGTAATCCCGCTGTCCGATCGCACCGACCATCATTTTTCCAAGGCCGGGTCTGGAAAAGACGATCTCCACCAGAACCGAGCTGCCGATGAGCACTATGGTATAGACGCCAACAAATGAGACCACGGGCAGGAGAGCATTTCTAAGGGTGTGTCCGTAGATGACAATTCGCTCCCGCAGGCCTTTAGCTCTGGCTGTCCTAACATAGTCTTCTCTGAGCACATTTAGTACGGAAGAGCGAGTGGTCCGGGTAATGTAAGCAGTCATCATCAGCCCGAGTGTTAAGCCGGGAAGAAAAAGATGGTGAAGCGAACCGGCAAGATCATGGATATCGCCACCTCCCACCACGGGAAATAAATCCAGCTTTACGGAGAAGATCAGCATCATAAGGATGCCCAAAAAAAAGGACGGCAACGATATGCCGGCCAGGGAAAAGGTGCGTCCTATGTAGTCAAACATCCTGTTTCTTCTCAAGGCGGTGAACACCCCCAGAGGTATGCCAAAAAACACCCCAAACAGGGCAGAACTGATGGTAAGCTCCAGCGTGTACGGCAGAACACGGGCTACCTGAGGTGCGATCGGCATGCCGGTGATCAACGACTTTCCCAGGTCGCCTCGCGAAAGGCTCTTCAGGAAGACCAGATATTGCTGCTGGATGGGAATGTCCAGTCCCATTTCCTTTTCCAATGCCTCAACTGCTTCCTTAGACGCATAATCGCCCAGCATCGCCACGGCCGGCCCCCCGGGCATGCTGCGGACAAGGAAAAATATCAGTGTCACCACCGTCAACAAAATAGGGATTGAGATTAAAATCCTTCTAATGGCGTATTTGATCATTCTCTATTTTCATCACACTAATGAATACGTTAGTTTCCGCTATTTTGTCAGATTCCATAGGCAATCTCAACATTCCATAACATTAAGCCAGTCCCTTTTTTATAACGGATTATGCGTCTTACTACGAAAGGAAAATTTGAGTCATCTCTCTGGTTTTTTACCTAAATAAATCACGAGACACAATTTGTGTCTCGTGATTCTTGCGATTTGTATGTCTACTTTGCAATTTTGGTATTTTCTGTGGGCTTGAAACCATCTGCAATGGCCACCTGTGTATAACCGTAGTCAACATTAGGATGTCTGGCGTAAAGGTATCCCGCGTTAAGAAGAGGAATCGCAACTACGTACTGCAAAATCTTTATCTGTGCCTCCTTCCAATAATCGATCTGTTTTGGGGGATCCACTTCAATTCGCGCTGCCTCAATCAGGTTATCTATGCTGTCAATGACACCATCGCCGTCAGCATCTACTGCCCCAAAATGGGAAAAATTGGTTACTGGCTTTTTGCCTGTTCCCACTACTGAATAGGAGTGAAAGAACTGAGTGAGGATTATATCAGGATTAGGTCTAAAGCAGACGTAGACCGTGATGGCATTGAGATTTTTTCGGATATTAGCATGATAAGTACTGTGGTCGACCACTGACAGTTTCAAATCTATTCCAATCTGTCTAAGTTGAGCTTGCAATACCTCGTAAGGTTTTTTAATAGTCAACATTTTTGATGTGAATGAGTGAATTGTGAATCCTTTTGAATAGCCGGCTTCAGTTAGCAATCGTTTCGCTTTGGCAATATCAAAATCATACAAGACTTTCTTTTGCGACAACTCTTTCTTAGTGAGTCCGCTAACCATAAGTCCAGCTGGCACAGGTGAATAAATTGGTTTTGCAACCATTGGCCCATATACAGCCTCGTATTCTCTCAGGTTCATTGCATGCACGATAGCTTGTCTCACCTTTATGTTGTTCAATGGTACCACAGTCATATTGAAGTGAGCCACGATAGTCTCAGGATTGGGAAAAGCGTCTACCACAATGCTAGGTTTCATTTTCATCTTTTCGGCCCAAGTTTGATCCCGTGGCCCCCTCATTAAATCGAGTTCTCCTTTTTGTAGCGCAAGTTCTGCGGAAATCATCTCCGGCATAAGAAAAAATTCGATGCCAGCAAGCCTGGGTGCTCCGCGGAAGTAGTTCATATTGGCAACCAGCTCAACCTTCTCCTGCGGGGTATAACTCTTAAACATGAAGGGGCCAGTTCCAACTGGATGAGTTTTGCACCACTCATCTCCCTTGTCTTCAAATGCCCCTTTGCAAACCACTAGGCCCCCTCCTCTATTAGCAAATCTTGGCAGGAAGAGAATAGGGGAAAGAGCTCTTTCTATGGATATTTTGACCGTGTATTTATCTATCGCTTCAAAAGCCACGCCAATATAACTTCCCGAAAATGCGCTGCGCTTTGGATCTGCCGCCTTTTTTAGGGAGTAGACTACGTCTTCCGACGTAAGTTCGTGACCAGGAGTTCCTTCATAAGGATGCCAGGTGATGCCCTTTTTCAAATGGAATACCCACTCACGTCCATCTGCTGAAACAGTCCAAGTTTCGGCCAAATCAGGTTCTATCGCTTCTGGAGATAAGTGGCCTGGATTGAATCTGACAAGTCCGTTGAAAACCATTTCTACTAGTATTCTGTCTTGAGACCCAGTTGCACGGTGTGGATCCAGAGTCTTAATATCAGTGGCATCAAACCCGTACTTCAATATACGATTCCCAGGTTGCTGCGAGTGCGCCGTAGAGACAAATAAAACTCCGATTAAAAGAGCCAACACCAACCCACCTTTCCATAAAACGCCTTTCGAAAATCTGTTCATGAGAATTCCTCCTTTTAATTAAAATGTTACCTTCACTTAAAGCAAAGTCTCTATTTAATTTACCACCTCCCCAAGGAGGGCCGCATACAATTCACCTAATAACCCAAAACCCTCCTATTTATTGAACAATAACAGCCCTTCACGAAACTAATATTTGCCATAATATCAATGAGTAACAGAAGGACAAAATTAGCAATTTCCTCCTATAAAATTCCTTTTTATTATATTTTCAATACCCCGACCGCTTGCGGCGGGGTTGCCGTTTAAAATAAGGTCCAGGGCTTGCCCTGGGGTTTAATACCTTTTATTATCAATAAGTTACAAAACATCTTCCTTTAGAAGGACTCTTTTTTCGCTTAAAATATACCCCTTTAAAGGGGGTGCAGGGCAAAAAAGTTAGTAAAAAATACCTCAAAAAGTTTCATGAACCCCTCACATTCACATCCTTAATTGCCTTGAGTATTGCAATAATATAGACACGTTAGAAAATTCTGCTTTTGCCCTCCTCCCTTATTAAGCACGTCATTACTCTAAGAATCCTCCTTCTGTTCTTTTTCGACCTTCACAAAACAGGAGGTTATTATGGAAGAACAAGAACTGCTTTTCTCCACTGACTCTATACTGGATATACATCCACTGGACAATTTTAAGATCCTTTTTGCTAATCTTAAAGTAGATCACATTAATTGATCGTTACCGTAGGCCACATACCAGTTCTCCTCGTCTCCTTAACTGCTGCAAAACCGGACCTAAATGATAAAATCCATTTCATTATGTCTTAACTGCCCAACTTCAAACGCTAATTTTCTGAGTTTTATGAAGCCCTATTGAACAATAATTCTATGAACAAACTACACCATGCCCCGTAGGCTGTAACGAGTGCCGCGGTCCTCCGCGGCTTTTCGAATCTTATGGCACCAGGTTCAGGCGGTGGGATAGGATAAGCCCAAATCATATAAAAGATTTTGCCAAATAGACGCAAGCCTTTGTGGTCTCAGGGGCATAACCCCTTTCTTAGTATGGCGCATCTTTTCGATTTGACTTAATGCTGCATCCTAATGAATTGCTGGCTTGTCCCAAAGTTTTAGGGACACGCCCAGGCCCTTTTTTTTGGCCTCTTTATAAACAAAACTGGCTATAGCAACATCCTCACTCCCTAAACCTAACGCAGAAAAGAAAATCCGCTCCTCTTTACTAGAACGACCCTGTTTCTTTCCTTGAATAATCTCACCTATATCCGCGTATATTCTTTCTTCATTAATCCGTGCCGCATTGTAAAGCTTTGCTAAGAGCGCCGTTCCGCGATGTAGGACTTCATGCCAGAGATCAACGACGACCTTATCTGCATTGAAAATCACTTCTTCCTCTTCTTCCTGGTACGAACCCACATGGGCAAAAAAACATCCTTTCTTGAGCCATGCATCCTTCACAATCGGTTCATCGGCTACCGTAACGGTCACAATAATGTCTGAACCTTCCACGGCTTCCTGGGGCGATCCCACTGCCTCCCCCCTAATGCCTAGTTCTTCAGATGCCCACTCCGTAAATTTCTTGCTGGCCTCTGCTCGAACATCATAACCCTTCAAGACAACAACCGAAGGGGCAGCTGCCTTGAGAGCCATGATCTGCGTCTTGGCCTGAACACCGCAACCGATTATCCCAACAACCTCGGAATCAAGATTCCCAAGATATTTTGTACCTACACCTGTCACTGCCCCTGTCCTTATGGCACTGATGTATGTGCCGTCCATGATAGCCACGGGAATGCCTGTCAAAGAATCATTGAGTACGATAAGGGCATGAGCCCTCGGAATCCCATACTTAATAGGATTTTGAGGGAAACCCGCAATCCATTTTATCCCACAAATCTCAAAATCCCCTCCTAGATAAGCAGGCATAGCATTGATCCGACCCCGCTGCCGCTCATCCAAATCCAAAACGACCTTAGATGGAAGATTCACTTTCCCATCGTCGTGCAATGCTAAGACCCTTTCAACAATATTTATTGCTTTCGGCATATCAATCCCCGTAGCGAGGATATCTTCTTGACTGAGATAAATAAATTCAACACGTGATGTCATCATTGAGCTCCTTTCACTTGTATGGGGGCTTACTTCTTCCTCTTAGCTTAAATTTCCAACAGCACAAGATACTTTTTCAGCATTCGCACTGCTCTCTCAGGACCGAGCCGGCCATAGAGACCTCCTACTGTGGGAACGTTATAGTGGGCATTTCGAAAAATCTTCCGTTGAGACAACGGATTTCCCTCATGACAGTGAACACTGGCAACAGATACTTTCAGCAACCTATTTGTTAAGGGGGGCAGATCTGTTTATCCATAAACTATTTCCTCAACGTACTCCATTTGTGAGAAAACTCTTTAGTTGTTTTAAAGTCATATCTCGGATTCCCAAATTATCAACTGTTCTTCCTACTTTCCTAAAATCAATCCCTAACATGGAAGAAGCCAATGTTATTAAAGCATGAATATTCGGGATGCGTACATTGAAATATTCACCAAATGAAGATAAAGGGACCAAACCTGTGGGAACATCTTCCAGTATAAAACGATTATGAAGCACATGAGGAGCAACTATTGTACCATACGCTTGCTGCTTATGGATAGCTTCATAGAGAGAGTCCCCCTGGACGCCGTATGATCTTTGCAACCACTCCTTGGCAGAAAAAAAACGTACCTTAGCTGCTCTAGCAACTCTACATCTCTCCTCATCAACGATTTCTAAAATCTCCCCAATTGTTTTTGTCACTCCCTCTGAATAAAATTTAAAATTTTCACCCCTCTCTATTCGATACACGTTGAAGATTGCTAGAGCTGGATGGAAAACAGCTCCTATATTCCCCAAGCTGGTTTCCAACACATTCTCAGCTGCTTTAAATTGAGGGAATGGAGTTCTCAATTTCTGGATGGTCCTATCAGTAGATTTCGATGGCAGAACTCCTAGCAAGGCTTCTCGCTTGACATCTTTGATATTAACTGTAACTAAATCCGTTTTTCGGCAAGCATATAATAAAGTTTGCGTTTCAGCAATGGTTATATTCTTACTAAATTGCGTAGATATGTTATACCATTCCAGAGCGCCTCCAGTACGCCCTGGGTGGAGGACTACTATTTGTTCATCATCCAGATGAGGCAAAAATAATTCAGCAGCCTTTTTGTGTATATTAGCTGGAATCACTACTATTATTACCTCCGCGCCGCGAACAGCTTCTTCTACGTTCGTGGTTATAGCAGTCAATCTAGCAAAGCCTTCTATTTCCCCTGTTAATTTTATACCTCCTAACTGTTGGACGGGAGCAATGTTCTCCTCAAATCCTGGGAACTCATATAAATGCACCTCGTTCCCTTGGAGGGCAAGATGCGCTGCCGTTGCCATTCCACCGCTGCCACATCCTACTACAGCGAATCTATTTCTCTGTAGTTTCTCAACTTTCATTTTAGAAAGCACCGGTAGCACCTCTTTTCAAATACACCAAGTAAGGGGATTCCCATAAGGTTAAATTCATCCCAATATGCCTTTCCTTTGCTATTTTGTATATCCTGGTTGCAACAATGATATCTTCTATACCCATTCCTATTGAGTTAAAATAAATCCTCTCCCTATCTGTTTCACGTCCAGCTTTATTTCCTACCACAATTTCACAAAGATCAGCATAAATATCAGCGTCATTTAGATAACCCTCACTATAAGTCTACAACGATACTTAGCCGAGAAGCACTGCTCGTTCAGGCAAGGGTGTTCTCCAAAAGCTATACAATCCCACACGGCTAATCATTCGGCCAGTAAAGTCTTTCCGGTACTCACTGCTGAACCCGCATCTAGTGCATATCCATCCGCACCGATTTCTTTGGCGAACTCTTCTGTTAGCGGCGCACCACCCACAAGAACCTTCACCTGGCCACGAAGATCGGCCTCCTCTAGTGCTTCAATAGTCTCTTTCATCTTCGGCATCGTAGTCGTCAACAGCGCAGACATCCCGACGATATTTGGGTTGTTCTCATGAACGGCCTCCACAAATTCCTGCGGACTTACGTCAATACCAAGATCGACAACGGAAAGACCAGCGCCTTGCATAAGCATTGCCACCAGATTCTTGCCAATGTAATGCACGTCCCCCTGGACCGTGCCGATTACCATCTTTCCCGCGGTATCCACCTCTTCATCGGTGAGGAAAGGTTTGAGAATCTCAACGCCTGCACTCATTGCCTTGGCGGAAATAAGAACCTCCGGAATGAACATCTCCTCAGCTCCCATCTTTTCACCGACCACATTCATCCCGGCAATGAGGCCATTATTCATGATGTCATTAGCCTTACCTCCACCGTCAATTGCCACCTTTACCAATTCCTTGACTTTTTCTACATCGCCTTTAAGCACAGCATCGATTAGGTTTTGCCAGTCAGCCATAATCCACAACCTCCTCACATGGTTTGCATAAATATGAGACTCTTAATCTCATTATAGTTACCTTCGTGCCACTTTCTCTGTACTAACATGGCTTGAACAACTCTCATTCGGCTTACCCCTCAAGAGATTCACGAGTGTTTCAAGAGAAGAAAAGTTTTCCAAATTATCAACTATCTCATAGATCTTATTTGCACGGTCGTTACCAAACTTTTCAGATGTTAATTGGAAAAATTTCTCGGTGACTCCAGCAACAGCGAAATCACTGCGAGGTTCACCGTGAACTTCTATGATTTCCTTAGTGAAGGAATCCCCGGTGTCTGTGGTAATTGTCACTCGAGCTGGACGATATTTTGGGAACATTTGGTCAAGCTTGGGGTCTAGTACCATTTGGACCTTATCCGCGATCTTTAACGCTTTAAGATCTCCCAACCGATTTAATGATAGCTGCTTTACTCCAAATTCCCCATCAACTATTGCAAGGGCAACGGTAAACGGGGTGCTATACTCTACCCCCTCCAAACTGGATGGGCGCCGATGCCCCAATGTAAGTCCTTCTTTGAAAGTCTCAATAAGGACACTTCTACATGATCCACATCAATATCGTGTTCTTGTAAGATGCTAATTGTAGCATCTAAGGGTGCATGGGCCCATCGACACGCTGGATAGCGTTTGAAATAGACATTATTAATTTCAAATCTACTACCAAGGGTTTGGAGGAATGGTTGAGCACTTTCATCATCTTCGCGAGAGAAGGGTTCTCGCAGTGTCGCAGGTGGCGCTGTGAAGCCGTGATCTGCTAAAAGGGCTTAGGTTGCCCCAGCAAAAGCCCCCCACGGTCCCCCCTCCTTTGGTCATCGCTTCATGCTCAATACTTCTAAGCACTGGAATAGTTGGCATATAGGAACCCGCAATTCCTAATGCCATTTCTAATCCCGCACTATTGAGCTTTAAAAGCCGAGCGGCGGCAGAAGCTGCGGCATAAACCCCGGGTGCACCAAATCCATACATTCTTTCCCTATATTTCCTACTCATTAACGCTCCAGAACGTGCAAAAATCTCATATCCAATTATGCTAGCAGTGAGAAACTCCTTGGGGTGCACCTGTTCTCGTTCAGTAATTGCTAAAGTTATCGGGAAAACAACAGAAGATGGGTGACTTACTGAAGTGTATTGTCCATCCTCCATATCCAAGACGCTACCCAAAAGAGCATTGGCCCAAACTGCTGCAATTACTGGCACCTTTTTCTGGAAGCTTATGATGGTAGCTTCCTCCTTTTGTCCAAAGGCATTCAAAAGTTTTAACCCGCTTTTTGCAGCCGGGAGACTTGTACCTGAAATAGCAACTCCTAAAAAATCCAAGAGACATGTTTTCGCTATTTGAACGGCTTCATTAGGCAGATCATTGAACTCTAGGCTAATCACAAATTGAGAAGCAATGGATGAATTCATAGTCTTTTCATCTCCCAGTTGCATTGCTCACCTGCTTTCATCGATTAAATCGGTTTACCAGTTCTCTTTACTCTTAAATTAAATTGCTCACGGATTTTCTTATCGGTTTTTTCGTTTATCACTTCAATCCAATGGTTCTCAAGAATGTCCTTGACCTTAGCACTGGCCTTCTCAAGAGGCGTAACCGAATCGTTTCGACTGGCGCTGCAAGGCACGAAGATTTCACCAGAACGTAAGTTCCTCATAGTATGATCATCGGTAAGGAAGTTCCCTCCAGGTCCCACCCTTCGCACTACTTCAAAAGCCAAAGTTTCTTCATTCACTTTTAAGCCTTTGAGCACCTGTACAACCATTCCTATAATATCGTTGTCGATGACATACTGCTCCAGACATGCGAGGATATCTGAATCAAGAAGTCCTGCGGCATGGTGGATATAGTTGCCACCTGCCAGAGCCACCAACAATATATTTACAGCCTTCTCATAACCCGCTTGAATATTTGGAGCTGTTGCTTCTGTCCCGCCTGCATCAGCATACTGTGGAATTTCTATATAAGCAGCCATTTGAGCAAGTGCTGCGTTCATCATCCCGGATTCAACGCCGCCCTTTAAGACCCCCATGGAACGCCAATTCACAGGCCTGGGTATAGGCCCATAAAGCACTGGCGTGCCCGGGCGAACAAACTGACACAAAACAAGACCGGCTAGTGTTTCAGCATGAGCAAGGGCCATCGAACCTGCCAAAGTGGCAGGTCCTGTAGAACCGGTAATTGGAGAACTAGGTAAAGCAACGGGCAAACCGTGTTTCACAATTTCTATGAGCAGTTCTGCTGCCCCTGGCTCATACCGCAAAGGACTTATTATAGCACTAATGAATGATATAAACGGCCTTTCACGAAGACATTCAAGTCCTCCTGCTATAAGTGACGCCATTTCGATAACCGCTTTGGCAGATTCTTTGGTATAGACACATCCCATAACGTGTTTCCGAGTATTAGCTAGTGCAATATAGAACTTATACAGGTCTAGCTGCGGAGGAAGCAGACTCGGCGGCTCTATAGGCCTCACAAAGAAGTGAATGTTCTCCAGATAATCACATAAACGAGCAATATCTGCTAAGTCTGACAGCGTAGCTGGACGTCTATGGTTTGTCTCTACATCAAGTATATTAAGCCCAACGCCGCCGGTTCCCAGGAATACTCGATTCTTTTCCAAGCAAAGGTCATATTCCTCAGCTTGTCCCGCAAGTAGAACAGAATTAGGAGCAGAAGAAATCGCCGACTCAACCATTTCTCTTGAAAAAAACACTTTGGAACTATTTTTTATCTTTGCACCTTTTTGCTTCAAAAACTCTAATACTTGTTTAGAAAAGGTTTCCATTCCTACTTCTTCCAATATATGAATTGCTGTCTCGTGTATCTGTTTTATCTGCGACCCCTCTAGTACCCGGAGCAACCCACCTGTGAGATCAATATGTTTCATCATCTTATACCTTTCTTTCGCTTTGCCTCTAAGAATGTATATGCGGATCAATTATATCTCTTAAGCCATCGCCTAACATGTTGAAAAACTATACAACGAGCATAATTGCCGCACCTGCGAATATGGCAATCCATGGCGCGACTCGCAACACATCCATACTATTTCTAATGAGGTTGTGAGAAGAGTGCGTATTGTTCTCAACGATTTCATGTTGATGAGATTGACATCACTATGAGATATCCAGCAACTGTAACTTCCAGTAGCATCTGGTTGAACAGGGTACCCATCATACTGCGGCTGAAATTGTATATTGCAATCTGTATGCCTGAAATCCGCTGAATTGCTTAAAACTAATAAACTGTGTAAAATAAGATAGATACCCAGAGGTTTACAAGATTGCCAACTTAGAATAATAACAAATATCTTGCAATAATGAAATAAATATTGCGATAATGAAATAATTGTATTGGAGGCATAGCATGAAGCCTAAACTTTGCATAGTCGGATCTAAGCCTATCATTACCATTTCCAGGAAAGTTGCGAGGAAGTTCAAGAGTGTAGCCGATTTCTTATTCATATACAGTACGATGGAAGAAGCTTTGCCCCTTTTGCGAGAAATCGAGGGGGTGGCCCAGATTATCTTGGCCGGACCATCGACTAGACGTATGTATGCAGAACAGCTGAAAATTCCAATCATATCCTTCCAACCAACCTTCCCTGACCTGATTAGGGCAATTAAAGAGGCTCAGAAAATCGATTATCGCATAGCCATATGCCTGTCTCGTGACGCCAGAGAGCTTGATCTGCCGCTCCTCTCCGATGTCATGAACGTTTCACTCTATGCGTTCTATTGTGATAACTCCAAAGAATATGAAGATGCATGCAAAATCTTAAAAGAAAAGGGTTATAAAGTGGTCATAGGCGGAGGTTTCACGGTCGAGGCAGCAGAAAAACTCGTGGTCAAGGGTATTTTACTCTTCAAAGGTATGGACATGATCCGAACCGCCATTATAAACGCACTGGAAATTTGTCAAGTCCAGCATGAAAACATCCGCCGTATCTCACAGCTCAATGCAGTAGTTAATAATTTTGCCGAAGGACTCTTGCTGACTGATGAAAAAGCTCAAGTCATTTGGGACAATCTTCTGGCACAAAAGCGGTTGGGATCAAAGAGTCTCCTCGGGAAAAAGATCAATGAATTATTCCATAGCAAAATGGCGAATCTAGTTCTGAGTAAAGGGCAAAAAGTTCTTAATGTTCTTGAAAAGGAGAATCTCGTAGTTAATTACATGCCGGTTCGCTCGACCGAAGCAATTCACGGCCTGCTGTGCACATTCAAGCGAGTCGACGAAGTTCAAGATGCCGAATTTACCGTGCGAAAAAGACTACACGATAGGGGCTTCGTGGCAAAATACATCTTGGATAATATTGTGGGCGTGAGCAAGGCCATCCTCGAATGTAAAGAGCGAGCAACCCTATTTGCGGCTGCCCCAGGTCCTATTCTCATAACTGGTGAAAGTGGTACCGGAAAGGAGCTTTTCGCCCATGCAATTCACACACTGAGCGAGCGAGGTAAAGGACCATTTGTTGCTATCAATTGCGCTACACTGCCCAGTGAACTGCTGGAAAGTGAACTATTTGGCTATGAAAAGGGTGCATTTACTGGTGCACATACCGCAGGTAAAAAGGGACTTATTGAGGCGGCTCACAATGGAACACTTTTTCTTGATGAAATAACCACACTTAGTTACCCGCTCCAAGCGAAACTGCTGCGTCTCCTCTCAGAGCAGGAGATACTAAAATTGGGAAGCGACCGGATCATCCCGGTTGACGTTCGTATTTTGGCGGCAACCAATGTGGACCTTGAAGCCTTCGTTGATGAACGACGCTTCCGAGAGGACCTATACTATCGTTTGAATGTCTTCCGTCTCCACATTCCACCTCTTCGTGAAAGGCCTGAAGATATAATACTGCTCTTCTTGCATTTTGTATCCAAGATAAAACCAGAAATAACAAAGCGAATAACTGCCAATAAAGCAATCATCAATAAGGTCTTGGCAAGCCAAGTATTCAAAGGTAATGTTCGAGAATTGGAAAATATTGTAAAACGGTTTTGTCTATTTTACAGGCCAGAAGAGAATGGACGAATGGTAGGCAATATCATTGAGGCCTGCCTAGAAAGCAAAACACTTCCTGGCCAAGCGAGCGAAACATTCACTGACCTCAAAACCACTTTGCAGGGCACAGAGAAACAAATTATTCAGGATCTGCTAAGGAGATATAATAATAAGTCTGACATTGCAAGAGCTTTAGATGTGGCTCCGAGCACATTATGGCGCAAGCTTAACAAATACGGTATTCAAGCCTAAGGAAGGCCGCTGTGGCGTACGTCCAAGCCAAGCGCAAAAGGCGAATCTCCATGAGTAAGGTATAGTAGCTCTCTCGGCAACCTATCCTTATTGTATAAGGCGGTTTGGAGGCAAACCCTTCTCCAACTGAATGAACGTCTTTCATGTGGGAAGTGAGACAATCTACAGAAGCTCTAGCATACTCAGAGGAATATTGTAATACCTTTACGCCACAACATTGGAGAAGCAACAGGACTCCTGAAGATCAGAGGATCTGGCTCAGGAATAACTTTGTTATCTCGTGAATGGGATTGGTGAAAGGGCTCGAGGGAATAGGCATAAGAAGAGAATCGATCTTTATTGACCCCCTCATCCAACCCATAAGCACCGACACTACAAAAGGGGTTATGGCCATGGATTCGGTAAGGGGAATCATGAGAGAGATTCCAGGTGTTCGCACGATATGCGGTCTTTCCAATATCTCTTATGGTCTTCCTCAGAGAAGGATTATCAACAGGACCTTCTTGGCTTTACTTATGTGTGCCGGCCTTGACGCCGCTATCATCGATCCTATTGACGATAAGATCATGGGTGTCCTTAAGACCACAGAAATGCTGATGGGAAATGATGAATATTGTGCGAATTATCTGAAAGGTGCCAGGGCTGGGCAGATAGTTTCCTGAGTTTCCTGAGGTAAAAGATTGCTCAATGAAAAGCACTGAACCATAGCAAAAATTTGGACTAACTTTCCTTTATCAAATCCATCAGAAATCAATTGTCACCAGTTTTGCATCCGATGAGATCCTGCCAGCCCTCATCAGGGAACTTAAGAAATCCAAATATAACGGAGAGCATTAAAATAGTTTGCAAAACAACCTTCGGATAAGGCTCATGAGGCCTTTTCTTCTGGTCCAAGCCTCCCGGCCTGGTCTTTTCTACGGCTTATCTGCGGGGGAGTTTTGCCCCCTCCGCATTCCCCCGACAAGTCAGGGGCTGCGGTTTCCCCCGCTGATAAGTCGTGAAAAGTACGGCGGCCTCCCGCCAGTCACATCAGAAAAGACCTCATGAGCCTTGTGCACCCTTCTTTGTTATGTTCAATGCAAACAATTATGTGCTCTCCGTAGTAACTATACAGTAACTTATGAAAATTCTTACAGTGAGCGATAGGGTAGAACGATCTTTTTTCAAAGAGAATCTTCTCAGAGAAAAATGTCAGGGAATCCATTTGATCCTTGCCTGTGGTGACCTGCCTCCTTATTATCTTGAATACCTGGTGACGAGCCTTAATGTTCCCCTTTACTATGTACCGGGAAATCATGATGAACAGCCTTACCAGCCTTGCTCAACAAAAGAGCCGTTTGCTAAAGGATGTATAAATATTGACCAGAGGGTAATAGTTTTTAAGAACCTTCTTATAGGAGGGCTGGCAGGGGCATCACGGTATAAAGCTGGAACCTATCTATATACCGAAGCGCAAATGCATCGAAAGGTTTTCAGCATGACTCCCCGCCTTTTAGTTAATAAGATCAAATACAAACGATATATTGACATGTTGATAACCCATGCGCCCCCTTTTGGCATAAATGATGAGAAAGATTTAGCTCATCGAGGATTTAAAGAATTTCTAACGTTTATGAAAACGTATAAACCTACCTATCTCATTCATGGCCATACTCCCCGTCAGGGAGGAAAAGAGATAGCAATGAATTGCTACCACTCCACATGGGTCATAAATACCAATCCCTATAGAATTCTGGAAATAGATGATGTCTCTATTCGACGACAGCAAAACCAAAAGGGCAGAAAAGAAACATCGACCTGATGTAGATTTCAGTCAGGCAATGCAAAAAGCCTTCTGGGAGGAGCTTAAA
>Ga0307378_10001451_pt1 | contig 38670 bp, 39 predicted proteins | sample UN1MG_FD_202238 | JGI IMG/M metagenome (GOLD analysis project Ga0307378, IMG submission 202238) | Soil microbial communities from Risofladan, Vaasa, Finland - UN-1 | ecosystem: Environmental > Terrestrial > Soil > Coastal area > Acid sulfate soil | place: Finland: Risofladan, Vaasa | collected...
CCATTCCTTTCTTCATTGTAAACTCTAATTATTTTATTAGTTTTCTGAATCATTGGAAATACTTATTACTAGCTCTTTTTATTAAATATTCTATTTCCATATTTCACTGTCTTCTTTTATATAAAACATGTTAAATATAAAATAATGTTGTCTTAACAACAATTATACTAAAAATATTTCTCTTTTCTAGGCTCGGATAAGTTTTATATATTTAGTGATATTTGTTAGAATTAAATGGATTGGTATTATTTAAAGTTTAATGCTGTTTCGTATAATAATATGAAGATTTAAATAAATTTCACGAAGATACTTCGTATAGAGTTGTGCATAAATGAAGTACTGAGGTTATTTTAAGTTATCAGAAATTGCAGTCAGCGCATGCAAATTATTTGAAGCATCTTGGAGAAGATAACAGTAGAGTAATCAGAGTACTTGGCATGAGTCTCTCCCGAGATAATTGGAATTCTTGTTCCATAGTCTTACCTTTGGAGAAGAGTTTATAACTCTAAATTCACTTTAATAATAACTTGTCAAATCTATTATACTGAAGTTTTGATATTCTATGCAAAACTTAAGAATAATATTCTAATAAGATTTCCTTTTCCCTATAATTGAAATTAATACCAAAATGAGAAAAGAAACCAGCCTGACCTAAAAGACCAAACGGCATATCATCCCATTCATGTGAGTAATACACATCTGACGCAAATTCAATTCCATTCAATGCTATATGTGTTTTATGAAGATATGCTAACACTGATCCACCAATACCTGAAAAAATTTTCTGTTCCCCTTTATAAACATTGTGTCCTAACATTTTAGCAATCCATGCAGGAAAAGTGCATTCATCTGCTCCGGAATCAACCAGTGCATCAAATGTTACTGCCTTCTTATTTAAAAATAACCTTACAGGAATAACAGGTCGATAGATATATTGTGGTGGCTTTTGAGTTGGAGGTGTTACAATATACTTCAGATATGGGAATTTTATCTGCTTCACAGTAGATAACTCCTGTTTTCATTAGGAATCTTTGTCAGTATTGGGTCTTTGTATCCCTTCTTACTTGCCTCCTTGAGTGCTTCTTCGGGAGTATGACCTTTACCTAATACCTTTTTTCTATCATAGCTTAGTGCTACAAAGTAACCTGGATACTTTTTTATAATAGGTGTCATGTCTATTGCTTTCATTTATTTTTACATCCTCACCTGTTTATTTTATATTCTATATTATTATACCACAAATTATTTTAATAGAAGGTCTTACCAATCTAGTTATAAAAAGCTTATTTTTTCATAGGAAGATACATTTCTTCTAAGTTATTTTCTCGATGTCAAAGTCAAAGTTAAATACATCAAGAATTTTCTTCTCCACATTATTAGTAACATAAATATATAATATTAGCTCAGTAAAATTTCCCATGGACAAATAATCATCATAAAGTGTTTTATATAATTCCTGTGACTTTTTGTATGTGGCATGAAGCAAATCATAGGTCTTCTTACTTAAAAAGAATGACCTTGTAATTCCGTAGTCAGACGCAGGAGATTTTTTAAATTTATAGCCAATATCACCGGATATTTTTTTTAGCGAATAATTAAATAAATCGTTATAAAATTCAAACTTGCTTTTCCCTTTATATCCAGTGTAAAAATCTAAAAAGTCACATAAAACAATATAGTTTGGGTTAATTCTTATAACTTTTCTAATATAGTCTTGAGGGTCCCCCGAAAAGTGATCCAGTCAAAATATTAGAACTAATAACCTTATAGTTTAGCTTGTTTTTTATGGGATTAAAACTTCAATGAAGGTTTTTTATAAAAAATAATATCAGAATCTATTATTACACAGTGGCTGTGAAGACAGGATTCATACCACTGATAATTAATGAAAATAGTATTTAATCTTACATAGCCTAATCAGGCTTCATTGCTTTTTATTTCACTTCCAGCACTGCAAAAAAATCATGTACTTAAGGAAACAGCATTATAGCCTTTCATATTTATCCCATACATCTTTAAAGGAGGCTCCACTTTTTAATTCTTCTCTTACCGCGTCTTCAGTTTTTCGCATTTCCTCAGCTCTTATCATTACCTGTTCGGCCACTTCCATTGGTACTACAATTACTGCATCCATATCGCCAAAAATCCAGTCTCCCGGTCTAACCGTAACCATGCTCTTTGTTGTACCTGACATGATAATGGGTATCTCACATTCTTTAAGCTGCCATCTTCCATCGGATTCAATAGGAGATGTAAACCTTGAAAATATAGCCCAATCGCTCAGGGTCAATATTATTCTGGAGTCACGTGTACCACCATCAATAACTGCTCCAACTGCTCCTTTTGCTCTAGCGGCAGTACTTAATAGCTCTCCCCAGTTGCCTGTAATGGTATTCCCCTCGGCATTTATCACAATTACACTATTCTCATAAATCCTCTCAAGCATAGGGAACACTATTCCCCTGACTTCATCATTATCTTTTTTGGCTTCCCGGGTGCCTACCATTGTAAAAGCAGTACCAGCTAAAACCATATTCCTATCAAGGGGTCTGATTGACAAGCTTAGTGTCTGGTCTGGATACCCCATTTCTTCAAGCACATCATAAACCAGTGCAGAATACAACATTTTATACCTTTGAATCATTTTAGGTATTGGCATATTATAAACAACCATTATAAATTCCTCCTCTTTTAAGTACTCATACAATGCCAGCCATCAATTTATAGGACACGTAGATTCTCTTCTAATAAGCTCTGTATCATATACTTTCCGGATTTTTTTCAGTTTTTTCTTGCAGTCCAGAAGTTTGGTCATAATCCTGATACTGTCCATGCCAATGTTATATAGAGGCTGTTTTATAGTGGTTATGCTTGGACCATTATATCTTAGCGGCAATATCCTCTGGTCATCAAAGCCTATTACCGAGACATCCTTGGGAACTTCAAGCCCGCAATCCATTACAGCTTTTATAGAATAGCAGGCAGTGGCGTCATCAACACAGAAAACAGCAGTCGGCCTCATTTCATTTAGTGATACGAGATTTTTCATGCAATCATATCCGCTTTCATAATTCCGTGATGTATGTTGTATATATCCATTAAAGATCTGTAGTTGTTTCTTTTGCATTGCCGCTATATAGCCATCCATCCGGTCGACGTTTGCTTTTTTATTCATATTGCCACATATATGCGCGATTCTCTTATGCCCCAAACCCAATAGGTATTCAACCGCCTTTTCAGCACCTCTGAAATTATCTATAAGCAGATTGTTTATATCTAATCCCACAATCTCATTCTCTATCAATACAAAAGGGAAATTTATATCAACAAGATAGCGGATAATGCTTTCATCTGAAAGATATGAACCATACAGAATCACACCGTCAGTGACTCCATTGGTAAGATATTTTACATATCCCCTTTTCCTCTCTACATTCCTGCCAACCAGGCTGCAAAAAACTACATTATATTCTGTTTCATTGGCCCCATCCTCAAAGCCTTTTATAAGATCACGGTAGAACGGATCATATAGCTTGTTAACAATTACTCCGATAGCCTCCGTTTTCTTCATCACCAAAGTCCTTGCAGCATTATTAGGCACATATCCAAGCTTTTTTATGGATCTTATTATCCTTTTATATGTCTCTGGATTTACATTACCTTTATTGTTATATACCCTTGATATCGTTGCAAGTGATACTTTTGTATGCTTTGCAACATCCTTTATAGTTATTACCATTCCATCACCTCATTGCTATCTCTGACAATTCGCTAGGTTCATTGGCCTCGTTCCCATCAAATATATGCATTTTTAAATTAATAAAGATCCGTATCTTAATTGAAACAATTAATAAAAGCCTCTTACTCCTAGTTACATTATAATTATTGTCCGTATATAGAACACATTAACAAAACAAGATTCTTAAAGTATCTCACATGTGCTGTAACCACTTCATCAATTATACAAGAAATATTGTTAAATCAATATATACGAACATATCTTTCTAACATCTCCCCATCAAATATTCCATACACCAGAGACATATACTTCACTGTTCCTGATTAATCGACTTTAATCTGGCTGATAAAAAACACAGAGTTTTCCTTTCCATTCCTAGTATCAGCAAGATCTATACCTCCGATATCAATCCTTCCGAAACAATCCATAATTTCGCTTAAAAGAATCCATAAGCATTCCGTAACTGTGCCGGTTATAAAAAGTATTTATTATTATGTAAAGATTTACATTTTATAATTTCACACATTCAAATCATTTTCTGGTTATTTCATACAATTCTATTGCTTTTATCCCATCATTCATATAGCACTTTAAAAAATACCGTTTAACCTTTTTAAGTCTAATAAAATTTTAAGCCTTCATTCTTATTAATTTCGGCAATGGCAGCTACTCTACTTTGCCTCGAGCTCAAGCTGTAACCAATATCTTAACAACTTCCAGCAATCTAATATGCAATATAATTATTCCTTATTTTTATTAAAACGTTTTAATTATTATTATATTTTTTTATTGCGTTCCGCCAAATCTACAAATTGCATGGCCATCAATTCGGATATTACAGTTCATAATTGCAACTCAACCGAAAAATCCATCCCATAACAAGTATTTTTTTTAAATTATTAGTATTGCTTTCATAAACAACCCTGGCTCTGCCGGAAATTTTTAGATATGCCACCGATAGAGCTCCCTACAATATATATGGTTACCCGTCCTAAATCTCTACCCCAATATCACAATAAACGGTTAACTTAAACACACGATGCCTATCATTAAAATCAATAACAGATATATAGTTGCATGCACCGAATATCGCATGCAGCCAGCTATCTTTGTACTCTTCCTGAAGTATCTCCCCTTACAAGCTTCATTACTTCATCTACTGTAACCATATTGAAATCACCTGGAATAGTATGCTTGAGTGCTGAAGCCGCAACTGTAAATTCCAGCGCTTCCTTAAAATCTTTCCCGGTGATTAAGCTGTATATTAGTCCGCCTGCAAAAGAATCTCCTCCCCCGACTCTATCTACTATTCTGATATCATATCTACTTGAATGATAGAATTCATTGCCATTATATATTAGTGCCGACCAGTTATTATCAGAGGCGGAATAGCTCTTCCTCAATGTTGTTACCACATATTTAAAGTTAAATTTTTCTATCATTCTTTTCGATATTTCCCTATACCCTTCCAGTTTTATCTCTCCTTTTGTAACATCCGTATTATCAGGTTTAAATCCTAATGTCTTTTCTGCATCTTCTTCATTTCCTATGCAAACATCAACATACTTCATCAAGCCGGTCATTACTTTTTGTGCTTTTTCAGGCAACTATAACTTTTTCCTATAGTTTAAATCAACGCTTATCGTAACTCTATTTTTTTTCGCTACTCTTAATGCTTCTTCAATCAGTATTGCTGTGTTATTACTAAGCGCTGGAGTAATACCTGAAAAATGGAACCATTCTGCGTCCGCAAATATCTCATTAAAATTAAAATCATCTGAACCTGCTTCCACAATTGCTGAATGCGATCTGTCATATATAACCATAGATGGTCTCATGGATATGCCTGTTTCTAAAAAATATATACCTATCCTGTCTCCACCTCTGGCTATATAATCAGTATTAACTCCAAATCTTTGTAAATGGTTCACTGCACTTTGTCCAATTGAATTGTTCGGAAGTTTCGTTACGTAATATGTATCCAACCCATAGTTCGCAAGAGATACTGCTACATTTGCTTCCCCCCCACCATATGTTACATTAAAGTATTCCGACTGTGTAAACCTTTGATATCCGGGAGGTGAAAGCCTTAACATTATTTCTCCCATAGTAATAACTTTTCCAGCCATAAAAATTCCTCCCTTAATCTTTATCCAATATTTAACCCGCCTGCAATAATCCTCTTGCCTTATTAATTTCTTTTACAAATTTTTTCGCTATATCTGCCACCTACTCCTACTGCAATGCAGCCATTTTTAATCCACTCAGCTACATTATCCAGACTTACCCCACCTGTAGGCATTAAGGATACTTGGGGCAAAGGGCCTTTTATTGCCTCTATAAAAGATGGCCCAAAAACACTTCCAGGAAAAATCTTTATTATATCTGCCCCGGCTTCCATAGCTGTAATAATCTCTTAAGTGTCGTGCATCCAGGCATACACGGGATCTGGTATATATTGCACAACTTAGCAGTCTCCAAATTAAATGCAGGACTTACAATATACTCCGCTCCGGACAGTATTGCTACTCTCGCGGTTTCCGGGTCAAGAACCGTACCTGCACCTAATATAAGCTCCTCTTTGCCAAAGATTTTTTTCAGATTCTCGATTACCTTGTGCGTACCTGGCACTGTAAATGTAATTTCAATTATATCAATTCCACCATTCATGCATGCCTTTGCAATTTTTTCTCCTTCTTCGGATGTTTCAGCCCTTATCAATTATTCTTTTAAGTACTTTAATTTTAGGCAACAGAATATTCACTTTATATAACACTCCTATTTAAATTTAATAATATTATATAACTATCATATTCCTGTATATTCCAAATCCTATATCATTTCTTAAGCTTGCAAAATCAATCAGCCGATTTTATGGCAGAACACCATCCTGTACAATGGAAAAATACATACCGTTTGAATATATGTCCATAAAATACCTTGCATACTTTTTCAATATAGGATAATAATAACTGTTTTTTACATATTCATCTGTCTCTAATTATTAGACTTTCTCCAGTCTACCGGTTTCTATTGATCTTATAATCGCCCTGATAAGTATTGAATTGTATACTCCATCACCAATATCCACAGTCAGTGGAAGATTATTAACCACGCTGTTGATATAAGAATTTACAGAAACGCGTATGGAATGTCCATAGTCACGGGGTTCGAATACCGATGGACTGAATGTTCTGTGCATAAGACTGTTGTGATCATAGATAATCAGATAATCGTACATATTTGAAATAACATATTTCGCTTTTTCCGTATAGATCTCTAGCTTTTGAAACGGGTGCTGGCTATTCAATGCACCACCAACAAACGAATGTGACATGTTTCCGATACTACCATTTTTAAAAACCAAATTTACCGTAATATTCGCTATAATTTCACTATTGATTTCATTAATCAATGTTGAAACTTTTGTAATCTTCCCATTGAGATAATATATTAAATCAAGAATATGACAGCAAGAATCGGTAATAATAAAGTTTTTTCCTATATGGCCGCCGATCTTTTTCGGTCCCCTTTGATTCATACTTGCTGTAAACAGATGGACATTGGTGTCATTGGCAAGTTGAGTTTTAGCAACTTGGACAGTTGCCGCAAAACGTTGGTTAAAGTTAACACCAAACTTACATTTATACTGCTTGACAAGTTTTTTAAGTTTGAGAACTTTCTCTGTCTCCCTACATACAGGTTTTTCGCAAAATATATTTTTTCCCAACTTTATGAGCGTTTCACAAATGAAAAAATGAATTGGTGGGGGTGTGCATACAAATGCAGTGTCAAATTCCACACCAACGCCTAAGACCTCTTCAAGACTGATAAAGTGTCTGCAAGAGTATTTTTTAGAGTAAAAACAACGCTTTTCATTATCTGGTTCAACAATAGCGGCAATCCTGACTTGAGGGGAATCCGATAATTCCTGTAAAATATATTTACCGCTCCACCCACATCCAAATACTACTGCATTGATCAATTATTTTTCACCCCCTAATCCATTGAAAAGCGCTATAGATGCTCTGACATGTTCTGCAATTTCCTCGTTAACATTAATTCCAATATTTCTGAGCGCCTCAAAGTAGGCACCTGCTACAGGCGGTAGATCCAACATAATCAGTTCGAAATCGGGAACAGCTTTTCTCAGCGATAATGTGAGACTGTCCAGCAACAACATGTTTTCTCCTTTTTCATATATACTGCCTGCCAGCACAATGGGGACTTTCTCATCTTGAATGTTTAATTTGCATATGAGTCCGGAGATCTGTTTACCTAACTTCTCTCCCATCTTAATAAGGATGTTTTGACATACTAAATCTCTTTTATTGGCTAAATTAAAGACCAGCTTTACTATTTTATTCATGCTTTCATTGCTGATTTTCTTTGTATATCTTTTATATATAACCTCTTTCATGTTCTTGCATCCGAGTTCAACAGGAATATACTTTACAAGCATGGTGTATTCTCCTATCTTCTCATCACATCTACATGCATGGTGCATGGCCTCGCTTATGATATGATTGCCGCCTCTAAGGCCACCGAGTTCATAGGACAATGCTCTAAGGATACCTGTATTGCCATCCTTATCCTTAGCAGCGACATTACTGCCTGTACCACAAATAGATACGACACCCCAGCCCTCGATCGAACCCGCAGCAAGAGCAACCCACGAATCATTGACGATAGAAAAAGGTATGTCCTTAAAACTTGGCGATAGTCGCGTGGTAAGCAGATTGAAATCATAATCCAGGTCTGCTCCGGCAATTCCTAAAAATATATAACTGAGCTGACTATAATGAATGTTTGCCAGATTGCATGTATTAGAAATTGCCTGTTCGATTATGATTGTCGTTTCCTTGATACCAACTATCTGATAATTTGATGCGCTATCTCTGTAAGTAGCAATAATATTACCGCGCTCATCGCCAATAACCACATCGGTTTTGGTGCCGCCTCCATCTATAGCTAAAACATATCTCATATAGTCACCTTCTCTGATAATTAATCCATTACCTGAGCTTGCCAGTATATTTTTCATAAAGTGCCGACATATTGTCAATAAGACTGACAGCACTACTGTAGCTGTGAACAAGAGGATTGTTAATTAATGCTTGAATAGCAATTGATCTGGATCGATAAACAGATGCTCTGATAGTTAATGTTTCATACGCCTTTACCTGTTTAACAAGTCCTGCAATTGCTTGAGGCATATCGCCATATGCAAGTGGATGTACACCAACAGAGTTAATAAAGCAGTTGGTTTCCACAACAGAATTCGAATCAATTCCATTAATAGCCCCATTATTCTTATAATTTACCACTTGTACCATTGGATTTACTCCTAAAAGCGCCTTGATCAGCATCAGTGCTACGGTTGAATACAAAGCACCACCCCTCTGTTCAAGCTGTTTGGGCTTTTCACAGACATTAATATCCTTATAAACTTTGAATAATTCCGCCTCTATAGCCTTGATCTGCTGTGCTCTTGTTCCAGCAGTACTGAGTTCTTTCAGCTGTTTATCGATCATCTCCTTTTCAAAATAAAAGTACTGGAGATAGGGCGATGGAATCAGCCCAAGTTCCTTTATCAGCCTGGAAACACCTTTGACCTTGGGGATGTTTTTTACACCTTGCAGGTTAAATGCTCCCTCATCAATAAGTTTTTGCATAACAGGTTTTGATTTGTGATATATTTCACTGATAAAGCTAAGATGATTAAGCCCAACAAATTCACAATAAAGGTTACTAGGTTCGGTATTCATTAACTTTGCTGCATCTGCCTGCATATTATACGGGACATTGCACAATCCCACACATTTAATACGGGAGTGGCTGTTAACCGCTTCTGTAATTATACCGGATGGATTGGTAAAGTTTATAAGCCACGCATCGGGACATATCCTTTCCATTTCATGTGCGATCTCCAATGCAGCCGGAATTGTCCTCATAGCCTTAAAAAAACCGCCGGCGCCCGTGGTCTCCTGGCCTACAAGATTATACTTTAACGGTATTCTCTCATCTTCAACTCTCGCATTAAGCAGGCCGACCCTGAATTGACTTATTACGAATTTACAATCATTAAGCGTTTCCTTTAGATTAAATTGCAGTTCAATATTAATATTTTTACCAGATTTTTTAACCATACGTTTTGCAAGCTCGTAGATGATTTTGGCCTTGTCCGCACCTGCATCGATATCATATAAAACAACCCGGCTATTTTCAAAACAATCATTATCCAAAAACCCTTCTATCAGCTCAGGTGTATAGCTGCTTCCAGCTCCTATAACAGCAATTTTTATCTGACACACATTAAACCTCCAGCTAACCACATTAGATATGGTGTATATTGATTTTATGCTACCACTTTAACTATAATTTCAATTTCCACAGGTATGTTTCCATTAGGGAGATTAGAGGTGCCCATGGCTGAACGGGCATGAATTCCTCTATCTCCGAACACCTCGACCATTAAATCGGAAAAGCCATCTATTACTTCCTCCTGATTATAAAAATCAGGAGCACTACTTACAAGAGCAAATGCCTTAACAATATAATCCACCTTATCCAGCGTACCGAGATAATCCTGGAGAGCACCAAGCAAAATTATACCGCAGATTCTGGCGGCATCACGTCCCTGCTCCAGAGTCACCGATTCGCCCAAACGACCGGTGTAAAAAGGTTTACCGGTTATTTCATCCTCGGGACCATGCCCCGACAGATATAATAAGTCATCTACCTGCCTCAGCACCACTACACCCTTTCTCCTGGGTGCGCTGTTAATTATCTTATAATTTACATCAGATATGGCCATCATAACTCCATTCTGTATTTCTTCTTAAAACAATGCAATCAACCATTGATTTTTCATCAATCTCTTATTTTTACAATCAATTCTACCTCAACAGGGATATTGTTAGGAAGACAGCATGTGCCCATCGCAGAACGGGCATGCATGCCCCTTTCTCCCAGTACCTCAACCATCAGATCGGAAAAACCATGCATAACCAGAGGCTGATCAAAAAAGTCAGGTCCGCTTGCAACAAGCCCCAGAGCTTTGACAACATATTCTATTCTGTCAAGATCACCTATATAATCAGCAATAGCAGCAAGAATGTTGATGCCGCATAACCGGGCAGCCTGATATCCTTCTTCAATGGTAAGATCACTGCCCAGCTTTCCTTGATAGACAGGCTTCCCGTCTGGACCTGTAGGACCATGTCCCGAAATATACAATAGATCCCTATACCTTCTTACAGCAACCATGCCTGTACCTGCCCGATTCTTTTTAGGTAGCTCAATACCAAGCTGCTTTAATCTGTTATCTGTTTGTCCCATAACACACCTCCCAAGATATTAGATAGCGAAATATTAGTTTATTCTTTTACAGCACCCATAGTCATACCGCTTATCATATATTTTTGGAAATATATAAATAATATGACAACAGGAATAGTAGTCACAGTAGTACCTGCCATCAATGGACCCCAAAATACTTCCCTCATTCCCACCATCATGGTAATGGCTACAGGCAGCGTCCGCATTTCAGTTGTCCTGATAAGTGTTAGAGCTATCATAAACTCTTGCCAAGCAAGTATAAATGCGAACAAACCCATAGCGACAATCCCCGGGGCAGAGAGTGGAATTACAATTCTAAATATTGTTGATATGGGAGTACAGCCATCAATGGCTGCAGCTTCTTCCAATTCAACGGGAAGACCATCAAAATACGCTTTTAGCATCATGGTTGCAAATGGGATGGCAAATGTACAGTATGCAACCACAAGACCTATCAGCGAATCATATAACTTTATTTTAATAAAGACTATATATATCGTTATAATAAGAAGGGAAAGAGGAAACATTTGAGTAAAAATCATAAGATTAAAGACTACCTTTCTACCTCTGAATTTAAATCTGGATATACCATAAGCCAGAAATGTTGAAAAAATAATCGAGACAACTGTGGTGGAAATTGCTACAATCGAACTGTTTAGAAAATAGATGTGAAACCTTGAATCAATCCACATGGACCTAAAATTTTCAAATGAGATTTTTCGTGGAATAAGTCTCGGCACCACACTGAATATCTCAGATTTATCCTTAAAAGCTGTAGAAACCATCCATAAAAAGGGGAAAATAAGCAATATTGTAATAACCGATATTGAAATGTAGATAGCACATTTTTTTAATATACGCATATTTCTAACAGGCAATATTGATCACCCTTCCTTTGATATTTTTCTGATATAGAAAAACGAAATTGCTGCTATAATGACAAGTCCAACACAACCTATAGCTGCAGCGTAGTTGAATTTAAAGAAATTAAAGGCCGTAATATAAGTATATACAGGAACAATCTGGCTGGAGTTTGATGGCCCACCCTTGGTCATTACATATATGAGGTCAAACTGACTAAATGTCCATATTGACTGAAGAAGAATGACCGTAATGCTGATATTTTTAATACCGGGCAATGTAATATGTTTAAAGATTTGCCATGTATTTGCTCCATCTATTCTGGCAACTTCATATTGTGTTTTATCAATTACCTGTAATCCTGCAAGAAGTACGATAGTGGTAAAGGGTACCCCCTTCCAGATAGAAGTAATTATAACTGACTTAAGAGCTATGGAAGAACTCCCCAGCCAATTAATATTATCTTGGATAATGTTTAAAAATTTTAAAATGTAATTTATAATGCCATATTCGGTAGAATACATCCATTTCCACGTCATTGCTGCTGCTATATTAGGAACAACCCATGGGATAAGGATAAGGCTTCTAAAAATCCAACGGCCTCTTAAGTCTTCATTAAGTATGAGCGAAATACCAAGTCCGATTATATATTGTGCTATGACAATAGAAATAGTCCATAAAATAGAGTTTTTAAAAGCTAAAATAAATATTTTGTCCTTTAATAGATCCTTATAGAACTTGAGTCCTACAAACTCCTGAAACGAAGTACTGGCGGGAGAAAATTGGAAAAAACTGGATATAATGCCTCTTATAAGTGGATATAAAAGTATTATTAATATAAGAATTAAGCCTGGAGCAATCAGAAAATATGCATACTTATCCCTGCGAAATGAGCTACCTTGAAACCATTTTCTTAGCTGGATTCTGTTACCCATTAATATTCATACTCCCTTAACTTAGATTATAGCGAGCGCCCGGCAAATATGCCAGTCACTCCTGAATTATATAAAGCAAACTTACCGTTTACGACGACATATTCTATCCCTCTGGATAAGTTACGAGAAAAGGATGGAGTTGAAGTATCGGTAACAGTTTGTGGATCGAACACTACAAGATCTGCAAAATAGCCCTCCTTTACAATCCCTCTTTTTTTTATATTAAATCGCTTACACGGTAAACCGGTCATTCGATTAATAATCTTTTCCAGTTTAACTCCGCGTTCGCGACAGATTCTTAAAAGTTTTGTAAATGAACCATATGTGCGTGGGTGAGGATTATCACCTGCAAATATAGCATCAGAACCCACCATATAGTAATCATTATCAAGCAGTCCTAAAAGATCACTAATAAAAATATATTCGATCTTATCCAAATCCTTAGGAGGGACCTCATAGAAGCTAAAAGCAAGCTGCTCTTCATAGAGCAAGTCGCAAATAAACTGACCTTTTGTTTGATTTCTTAATGCGGCCACCTCTGAAAACTTCATACCGATATATTGAGTATTGTTTATTAGGTTGCAAATAATTCCATCCTCCAGCAGGTTTTCTCTATCTATATGATCGGCTATTAATTTTTTCGTCTTTTTGTCTGATAGATGCTGCATTATTGCATCAAAACCACCATCATTAGCCCAATAAGGGAGAAACATTGCCGCAAACGATGAGCCATACGGATATGGATATAGTTCCAGGGAAATATCTATACCATCCGAAACAGCTCTATATATCTTTTTCATTATTTCATCAGGATGCCCCAAAGTAGCCGGGCCTGTTTTGTAATGTGAAAAATGCAGCTTCACACCTGAACGCCTTGCTATTTCTATAGCTTCAGCCACACCATCAAAGGGTTTGCCCCTATAAACAGTGCGAAGATGTGTAGCATATACACCATTATATTCAACTATAACCTTGCATAGTTCCACCAACTCATTGGTGTCGGAAAAAGCGCCGGGAAAATAACTAAGACCCGTCGACAGTCCTTTTGCACCCTCAATCATACCCTGTTTAAGTATATCCTTAGCTTTGTCCAAATTTGCTCCAACAAGGGGGGTATCTTTGAATCCAACTGTTTCCAATCTTACAGCACAGTGAGGAAAAAGGTATGCCGTATTGATGGCAACTTGATTATTTAATTTTTCTCTATACTGTTTAACCGAATTAAAGTCGAGCGGAACAGGAAATATACCATTAAGTCCCCTTAGATATTTTGAGTATTCACATAGGTTTTTTTCCGACAGAGGTGCATACGACAGTCCATCCTGACCAATTATTTCGGTAGTAACACCCTGGCTCAAGCCACTAACATGCTGTCTGTCATATAAAAGAATCATATCGGAATGTGTATGTGTATCAACAAAACCGGGACAGATTACCTTGCCCTCAATGTCAATAACTATTTTAGGAGATACCTGTTCCCTCGTAATCCTTTTGTTAACAAGCATTATTTTGCCATTCTTTACCGCAATATCAGATTTATATTGTGCTCTTCCCGTGCCATCGATTATAGTGCATCTCTTGAATAAAATATCTACCAACCAAATCAACCTTTCATATGAAATAATATATATGATATAGAGGGGCAAGAATATTGCCTCTCTATATCATCTTTTTATTCTACTGATGCAGTAAATTAAATGCTTCATTCATCTGTTCGCAGAAATCATCAACAGTAATTTCATCTGCAATCAGGCTTTGGATTCCAGGATTGAAGAATAGTTGCCTGAACTCCTCATACTTGGAGGAAGCAGGTCTGTTCTTACCATAGGAAGCCAACTCGATAAATGGTTTTAAGAACTCGTCCTGGGCGTAGTCCGAGTTTACAAAATCTTTTGTAAATGGAAATACGCCGCATTGGATGCAGTATTCATCATAGTATCCTTCTGAGTAAAAGAAATCAAGGAATTGACCTGCAACTTCCTTATTTTTGCACTGTTGGCTGATGTGCATTGTATTTGGATAGCTTAATGCTGCAATTCCGCCAGGACCTGCAGGATTTAAGGCGGTAGCCCATTTACCATCCAGTTCAGGATGATTGTTTAGGATCATGCCTATCACCCACATTCCGTTGACCATCATAGCAGTGTCGCCTGCAATAAAGCTGTTCATAACAGCTTCCCAGTCCATCCCGGTAATTGTTTGGGGCATGATTCCGTATTTATTAACCAGATCATAATAAAACTGAACAGCTTCCTTGGCTTCAGGTGTATCAAATGTACCAATCCATTTGCCATCTTCAAGCTTACAAACATTAGCGCCAGCTTGCCATAGGAATGGCAGGAAGTTATCATCTGGTTCCCAACCAAGAGCAGACATCATCAAACCGGAAGTAGTGCCATCTGATAATAATTGACCATATTCCACAAGCTCTTCCCATGATTGTGGAGGTGCTTTTAAACCAGCTTTTTCAAAGAGGTCGGTACGATAGAAAAGACCCCATGAACAACCATCCCATGGAATGCCATAAATATTACCTTCCGCATCAGTCATAGCGGCGAAACCTGATGGAATGAAAGTGTCAAGAACTTCTTGAGAAACATACGGCGAGATATCAGCCAAAGCACCTGATTCAACAAATTCAACAGCCCAGGTACCGGCAAGCATGCCAATATCAGGGGCCATTCCTGCTGCAACTGAATTCATAAATTGTGAGTGAGCATTTCCCCAGTCAACATAAATGGTTTTTACTGTAACGTTTGGATTTAAGTCTTCGAATGCTGCAATTGCATCATTAATAATACCATCAACATTTGGAACGGTGCCACCGATATATTGAAAAGATATCTCAACCTCTTCAGCGGGTGCAGCTTCTTCTGCTGCTTCCTCCTCAGCGGGTGCAGCTTCTTCTGCTGCTTCCTCCTCAGCGGGTGCAGCTTCTTCTGCTTTGCAACCGGACAATGAAAAAACTGCAACCATTAATATGCTCATCGTTAGAATTACTGTCCATAAAAATAACCTTCTCATTTTTAAATCCTTTCTTTACAAAACTCTCAATTATAAAAGATGTTTCTAATTGTTCATAAAACCTCCTCCTATTATGTTTATAATAATTCCCAATATTGAGAAAGATGTTTCTAATTGTTCATAAAACCTCCTCCTATTATGTTTATAATAATTCCCAATATTTAGAAAATACTTGCAAGAATATTTCTAGAATCACGCAAAAAAATCCTCCCCTGTCCATCCAAATAGTAACAGCAATATTGAATCAGGCATAATTGGATAGCTACTGTAAAACCTACCCGCCTATCCGTCTACATGCAGATGCTGCAATATCACTGGTTACATATTTATCACCTCCAAATCTACTGGCAGTCCTGTCTTAATGCTTTTATCTATAGCCTCGATGCCATTTGCAACATGTACCATATCGTCTATGTTGCAGCGTTCAACCGAATTTCCCCGTATACATTCCAGAAAATGGCTAATTTCGGCATTGCCCATATCAGAACACCTGAGGGAACCCGTTTCCACAGATTTCGTACTGGAAAATAAATAACTGTAGTTATCATAATTTGTTGTGACAGTTCCATCAGTGCCCACTATCTCGAGGCACACGAATGGGTATTTATATTCAATGGTGGATATCAATTGCAGGTTACACATAATGTTATTATCCAGCTTTGCGACTGCACTGATGTTATCGTAGCTTCCGATCTGCGGGTACATGTAATTATCACCAAAAGCGAATATCGTTTTCATATCAGAGCTGCATAGCCATCTTACAAGGTCGATTAAGTATATTCCATATGTACCTAACGGCCCTCCGCTCCTACCTGGATCACGCTCCCATTCCTGGTGGATCATCGCCTGGTGATTTATCATAATACGTATACTAATAATATTCCCCAGTTTTTTTTGTTCCAACAATTCTTTTATTTCGACAATTCCCTGTTCATATTTAAGGGGATTGCCACACAGTAATACAGAATTACTTGCCATCTTTTTGATGCTGACAGCCTGTGAAAGAATAAACGTCAATGGTTTTGCCACAAATACATGAATATCCTTCTGCAAAGCATTGGCAGCGATACGGCAGTGGTCAATTGTCTCGTTCGCTACAATTATGCCATGAGGTTCAAGCAAAAAAAGGTCCTCAAGGGTATGAACAAGAGGAGCATCCAACTCCTTTGAAAAATCAAGAGGGGTTATAAAGGCACACTCCAATGCATATTTATCGCTACACCCCAGATCACAGATTCCAGCAATCTCGACTTTTTTAAGGGTTGAAAGATATCGCGTATAATTTACTGCATAACTGCCCTGTGAGAAGCCTACCAATCCAATCTTCATAATGTTACTGTTCATAATTATTCCCTCGGGTTTCCATCAAGCCATTGTTCAAATATATTATGTATTACATCCTGCCGTGTTTCAGGTATCGGAATATTCTCGGAGGAGTACCCTTCCACAGCACGCTGACCGCTTAATAACTGTTCAAAATACTCAGCAATAATCATTTCCTCTCCAGGGCTAATTAATGTGAAATCAAATATTATCCTTCCATTGTTTACATAATAGTCATCGGTCTTCACAACAGGATCAAGCTTGCCGATTTCGTCATTGATTACCCATGCAGGGATCTTTGTGATAGTACGGTCGATATCAACATCCAAACGCACCGATGGTGAGTATAGATGTTGTTGCTCTATTTTACATGTCACACCATCGAATTTCTCAATACACTTTTTAAGATTAGTAGCAAGTTTGGTCTGTGCATAAATTATAGCCTTGCTATCTCTGTTGAGCCATTGATTGATGGTAGATATGATGCTGATCATACCTTCCTTTCCAACCTTCATCGGCCTCCCAATTCCAAGTTCCTGTAAGTAGCAGGCATGGACCAAATCCTTTCTACCAGCTACAATACCGGAAGTACATCCGCCCAGCCATTTCTGGCCACTGTATATTGCCAGATCCACGCCAATTTTAGCCAGCATCCGAAAATCGGTAAGATAGGCGGCATCAACAATAACCGGAATGTCTTTCTCCTTGCAGATAGATACAAATACATCCAACGGGAGTAAATTGGGTGCGAAAACATCTCCCATTATAAAAAATGCAGCTGCGGTGTCTTTATCAAGAGCATCCCTGAGATGATATGTGGCACAGTCCAAGGCTTCACCAATCTCAATATACTGAGCGCCACATATTTTAATTACCTGATAAACCGGACAATCCCCGGCACCGGTGACCTGGCCTTTTTGAATTAGTACCTTTTTCTTATCCCATGTCACATCGGGGAGCGCCTTGATTCTTGAAATATTATCCCCTGTAAGACATGCAGCAGTCGCTATTGCCATACCCGCTGAACAACACCCCACCACACAACCTGCTTCAGCACCTGTAAGTTTGACAATAGCTTCATTTGCGCGTCTCTGCAATTCCCATGTTTCAACCGACTCACCAAGAATATCATATATATCCTGACGTACTGCGTCACTTACCTTTGAAGCGCCTAAGATCGTGGCAGGACCTCTTGCATTTATTACTTTTCTTAAATTGTATTTCTCCTGTATTGTCATAAATAAACCTCCAATATTATAAATATACCCAGCTCCCACTTTGCGCAGCTTTAGCTGCACTTTCTACAATATTGACTATTTTCTGAGCTTCATATACTGTGGAAAGGTTGGTTTTATGACCTTCAAGACATCTCATAAACTGGAGATTTTCCTCATAGTATCCCCATAGCTCACATTGGTCATAACCACCAAACTTTTCTTCGAAAAAGTTGTCTCCTGTTGAGTATCTTACTTTGCCATAGCTTTCAGCTTGAAAAGTCCCCTGCCCTGTAAATAGAGTTATCATTGCCATTTTGCCCTGAGGCTCAACATGAAACCCACTACAACCCCTGTCATGAACCATAATGGATCCTAATACACCACTTTTAAGCTTTACTATAGCAATTGCACAATTGGGCATTACATTATTTGGAACATCTATATGTTTGGTTACACAGTTTATAGCAATAATAGGAGTCTCTAATATATAAGTTGTCAAATCAAATATATGCGATCCTAAACATGCAAGCACTCCACCGCCTAAAACCTCATCGCATGCCCAGCCCATCATAAATGGAGGGGAGGCCATAGAAGCCTCGAATAGTTCCACCTTGACTTTATACTGCTTCATTAGCTGCTTAAACCTCATTATGGAGGGTGTTGTCCTCATGTTAAAACCAATCGCCATTTTAGAATGAGACAGCTCATATTCAGCTACGACACGTGCTGCTGATATTGAATCTAATGTCAGGGGCTTTTCTAAAAAAACATTTTTACCTTTCTTTAGTGAGCTGATTGCCAAATCAGCATGTGAGTCGTGATGTGTACAGATATAGACGGTATCCACATTCGAATTATCTATAACTTCATCTGAGGTCGAGCAAATATTCCCACCGAACTTATATGAAAAGGAAGTTGCAGACCCTAGATCAATATCATAACATGCAACTATGCTGCAGTTATTCATCCGTGTTAAACACTCCGCATGAATATTAGCAATTTTACCTGTGCCAATAAAACCTATACGTATCATAGTTATTATATCTTCTGTTAATATTTTGTAATTTCCTCTAAAAAAGGGTACGGCGAGAGACCATAGTTATAGAATATAATATCTCCAATACCGGATTTTTGATATTCTCCGATATATCTTCTTACATCGTCTAGACACTCAACCTGAGGCGCAAGCAATCTGACACCACCGATCAGTTTTTTATCGTAACCGACTAAAGAACGTGTTTTTTGAACAAAATCCACAACAGTGTCGGCACTATCAGGGTATACAGCGATAAAACCGTCTGTAAAGGGGGAAAGCCTGCCAACATTTACCCCATAAAAGGCAGGATTGCTTCCACCCATCAACCAGATTATCGGAAAAAGCCCGGTGCTTATATTATTGGATTTTAAATAGGTATATACCTTCTTGTATATACTCTCTATTTGCATGCTGCGCATATCTATATATCGATCAATCAGAAAGGATATGCGGGAAAAATCAACAGCTTTAAGCATCCTTAAGCAATCCAAGCTGTATTTTAATCCGGATATCAACTTTTTCACATCTATACCGAGATGGATTGCCTTTTGTTTACATCTCTCACAGAAACAAAGGCCTAGTATTTTTTCAAGGGCTTCAGTATCCTTTATGCCAATCATTTCATGATGATCCCCATGCAGAAAACCTGAATAATCAAGAGATTCAATGAATAGATTTTTGAATTTATAATTTTCAGCTATATCAGTGAGCAAGCTTATTGCATAATCAGTAACTTCTGGATTAGAAGGGCATAAAGCATGCGTATAGACATCAGAGTAAAGATTGGTAACTGCAAAGTTTGGAAATTGTGAGGCCAAATAGCTGTTATGTAGAACAACCACCCAGGAATTTACGTTTAATTCATTGCTTATAGCAACCGATATGATATCTGACATCATATCTGAATTATTACATTTTAAATAGTTGTCAAAGTATTGTGAAGTCTTACACTCTAAATCTCTGTACTTTTTTTTATCTGGTTTAAAATATGCACTGCTTGATTTGTTGTAGTAAACAGCCCTCCTTTTATTATTAGGAGTAAAAATTTTTGCCTTATGATAGAATGTAGCTATACCTATGCTAGAGATACCCAGTTTTTTTATTGATAATAAAGCTTCTTCAATACCATTATCAACTATATCCCAAGGATATACAAAAAGGTGTTTAAATAATTGTATACTCATATTAATGTAAACGTTTTCAATTTATTTATAAACACATAATTATACTAATATTAATAATAAAACAATTATTTGTCAACAGGAAGTGAACTTGCGCCCCTCATCGAGCATCGCCAGATAGTTATCAAGGGATATATAATTTGCCACTGAGTTACCCGTACCAAGGCAATAGCCACCTTTCTTTTGCATACATACTTCTAGTGTTGCCTTAACTTTCTGACGTACAGATTTCTCGTCAGAACGGCACAGAAAGTCAACATCGATCCCGCCCAGAATAGCAATCTGATCAGAATATGCATGAAAAGCTTCAATGACAGGTAATATGTTGTCTTCAAAGGAGTGCTTGGCATCAATTTTCACATCCTTAATTAAATCAAGCATGATCTCGTCCAGTTTCCCACAGGAGTGAAGAAGATAAGGCCTTTGGGTATTATGCGCAATCTCAGCACAGCGTCTGTGCCAGGGCAGGATCTTTTTTCTAAGAAAGTCCGCAGAAACAAGCGTGGAGGTACGAAAACCCATATCATCTGAACCCCAAATAATGGGAATACATTCGAAAGTACATAAAACTTTAGTATACTCCACATAGAAGGTTCCGACTTTTTCGCATATTGCACCAATCAGGGCCGGATCATCGTAAATCATGAGGCAGAAGTTTTCGTAGCCTATGAGCCAAGTTAATGTTTCCAGGATACCTGCAGTCAGTTTATAGCAACCCATGTTCCGCTGAAGATTTTTCTCCATCCATTCCAATTGAGAGAGGTCGATATTCTTTATTTCAGGCCATGGGTAACTTTCAAAATCTTTCCAGCTCTGGATAGGTCCTTTGTGCTCTTCCATCCAAATCCGTCCTCCCCGGTTGGTATTCTGGACAGCAGTATCTCTCGCCAAGTTGATTTTTAAGGTAAAAAAATCCTCTCCTGCCATTGGCAGATGGAACACATCAAATCCAAGAAACTGGTGGACCGCAATATTTAACTTTAAAGCATAAGCTGGATCATTTTTGTTCAAGTCGCCAGTCAGTATGTAACGGTCAGCTATACGCTGGATGACTTCAGCATCATGAAAAAGTTCGATATAGTGAACACGTTTTGGCCGCGCTCTGCGCCATAAAACATCAAGTAATTCTTCTACGTCCGGAGTCACTGAAAAGCCGGAAAATTCAATCATTGTTATTCCTCCTTCAATAAATTTGACACGAGATAATGGTTATGGTAGTATAAATTTAATTACGATAAGAGAGCACACCTAAGGTTTCGTCCGAAGGTTAATCTCTCTTTTTTTTATTTTATACCTAACTTTTTACTAAGCTTATCCAAATAAACAAAATATTTTTGATACTTTCGCAAAAGAGCGGAATATTTTCTTGAGTTTGGTATTACTATATTTAAAAGCTTACCCTGCTTTTCTAAATACTCAACCAAACAATGAAAGTCTCCATCCCCTGAAACAATAATTGCTTTATTATAATTAGGGTATTCAATCATTGCGTGTAATACTAATTCTGCGTCCACGTTTCCTTTAGTGTAAATTCTGGCTTTTTTTATATATTCCAGGGTTGGCTTAAAAACAATAATATACCCCGCTTTTTGTAAAAAAGTATATAAAGCCTCGTTACCAGCAACGTATCCGATAAAAAGAAAGACCTTTGAAACTTTATACTTATCTTTAAGATAAACATAAAACCTGCCAAAATCTAGTTTCCATCCGCACTCTTGGATGGCTAAGTTTAAATTCTGACTATCAATAAAGGCATAATTATTGGCTCTATTCTCTATACTCACTTTCTTTATTCTCCTTTCGCTGTAAATAATAGTATAATTACAATCAAGCTTTAGCTCAATAAAATTTCTTATCTTTCTAAACCCCGGTCATTATCTAAACTAGTACATGCCTCTTCAGTGTAATACTATATTTACCCTTCTTGTTTAAAAATTTATATTCTGAAGCAAGGTTACTTGAAATTAAGATTTATTATTTTTTCTAGCGTAGGCTTTAGCAAGTGATACAAACATTGCACCTCTGTTCTTTTTAATTTTCCCGGTAAGATGTGTATCCTTAATTATACTTAAAAATATTCTTATCTGCTGCTCAGAGATTTTATCAACTACAGTTCGGAATGCTCCTAGGCTGTGATTATCCCCTAGCTCTTCTGCTATTTCTTTTGCCAGCAGCTCCTTTTCTCTAGACCCATATCTTTTTATTTTAGGATATTTTTATTCTCTTTTTAAAGGTAAGATCTACATCAATTAGGTCATCCTCATTATCTGTTAAATCTAGTGCTATATCCTCTAGATTTAGAAGGTCTGCGCTAGGCTTATTGGCTCCGCCATTCGCCCTTTATTTCTCTAATGATTTTAGCCTTTTTATTTTTAAATTCAATAGGCTTGAAGTAATTAATTAAATTTTTAAATCAGATAATTAACACTCATTAACTATCATTTCTTCAATCTAACAAACCTTCCTGTAGGAACTATGGTTATTTTTATTTTATCGTTCTGAGAGATTCTACTATCCAGATATTCCTGAATATCCTCTATTTTTTTAAAACCCATTTTTTCAGTTTCATCCCGGTTAAAATCTGAATAAAGTAAAACATCAATTTTTGTCAGAAGCCTGGATATGGCTACTGCTTTATGGCCTCCCAGCACAAACTCCCTCTTAAGCCTTCTGCTTATATAATCATAATCCCGGCAGTCTGCCATCCACTTCTCAAATATATCTTCACCAAATCCTTCACAGCAGGAAGCCACCAGGATTACGGTTCCATTTCCGGCTACTACTCCCTTAACATTTTCCAGAGCTTTCTGAGACTGATATAAGTTTATATCCTTGGGGTATCCCCCCTGAGAAGTTATTACTATATCTGCAGCTTTCTCTACTTCCCTTCCATATATGGAATCATATTTTTTTATACCTTCAAGGTAGGCTTCATTATTCTTTCCCGCCACAGCAGCAATTATATTTTTATTATCATCTAGTATCACATTAAATATAAAGTCAATACCTGCAAGTCTTCCTGCTTCTTCAATATCCTGCCTTACTGGATTATCAAAAAAATTACCCGCAACTGCCCTTTCGTCCAGCATCATTGAATGGTTGAATTGAATTGATTTCCTGGTACATATTCCGGGCATAACTGCTTTTGATCCCCCGCTGTAACCAGCAAAATAGTGATACTCGATGCTTCCAGTAGCAATTAGAAGATCACTTCCCAGCGCTTCTTCAAAAACCTCTAATGGCGTACCCCTGGAAGTGCGGCCGATCAGTTTTGATTTTGAGGCATCTGAATCAATAGTTTTTATATGTTCATAAATGTAATCACCCACCAGCTTCCTTTTTTCGTCTTCGGTATGTTTGCGGTGGATTCCTATACCTAATACAACTTTAATATTTTTATTTTCTATATCTCCCTTATTTAACTCTTCTACAAGCCGGGGTAAAAATTTATATGATGGGCAAGATCTTGTTATATCACTGGCAATAATACAGGCACTTTTCCTGCCCCGGGCCATCTCCGATAGTTTTCTGGATTTTACCGGATTTTCAAGAGCTTGTATGATGATTTTATCTTCATTCAGACCAAGGCTAATGTTTTCTCCTGAAATAATATCCAGTATGTTTTTATCCGGTATATTCAATACTACTTTTTCTTTTCCGAAAGGAATCTCTACTCCCATAACCTGTTTTCCGTAATTTTTTTTGCCTTTCTTTCAATAAATTCTAAATCTACCTTACCGCAGGTATTGCCGGTCTCTATAGCAGCCCTGGCTACACTTACCGCAACAGCCGGTAGAACCCTCCTGTCAAAGGGTTTGGGGATAATGTAATCTTCCTTTAGATTATCACTCACAATTCCCGAAATAGCTTTTACAGCAGCCAGTTTCATTTCTGTATTTATCTCTATTGCCCTCGCATCAAGAGCTCCCCTGAATATTCCTGGAAATGCCAGTACATTATTAACCTGATTGGGATAATCGCTTCTTCCGGTAGCAATAATCCTGACACCACATTCCATAGCAAGCTCTGGTTTAATTTCAGGCTCTGGATTTGCCAGGGCAAATATAATTGGATTTTTCTTCATCTTTTTTATCATTTCGGCAGCCAGGACATTTGCTACTGATACCCCGATGAATACATCGGCATCCTCCAATGCACAGGATAGGCCTCCTTTTATATTATTTAAATTTGTAAGTTCTGCCAGCCTTTGCTTTGCGGTATCCAAGCCTTCCCTGCCCTTATATATTATTCCTTTCCTGTCGCACACAATAATATCGGCTGCACCGATGCAATTTAATAAATTTATAATAGAGGTACCAGCTGCCCCTGCTCCATTTATTACTATTTTTACCTCTGTTATATCTTTCCCGTAAATCTTCAGAGCACCGAATAGCCCGGCCAGGGTTACAATAGCAGTCCCATGCTGATCATCATGGAAGATAAGCATATTTGTTTCTCTCTTCAGCCTATCCTCGATTTCGAAACACCTGGGCGCTGCAATGTCCTCCAGGTTTATTCCCGCAAATGATGGCTCCAGCATTTTTATAGTATTTATAACCACTTCATTATCCTGGCTGTCTATGCATATAGGAAAGGCAGATACTCCTCCAAACTGCTTAAATAACACACATTTCCCTTCCATTACCGGAAGGGCTGCTCTGGCTCCGATATTTCCAAGACCCAGAACCGCGGAGCCATCGGATACCACCGCAATCATATTGCCCCTGGCTGTATATGTATTTAATTCCCCCGGGTTTTTAGCAATTATACGGCAGGGTTCTGCAACGCCTGGGGAATAAGCGAGGGACAAGTCATGTTCGTTATTGGTTTTTACTTTACTTATTATATCAATCTTACCAACATTTTTTTTATGCATTTCCAATGCTTCTTCATAAATATTCAATTGATTTTCACCAATTCTTTTCTATCTTTAATAATTTAGTTTTAATATTTATTTATGATACTAGTTTTTATATTCTTTAGCACTAGTTAATAATTATTTTTTAAATTTCTTAGCATGTTTATTTAATGCTACCACTACTGGAAGCTCTTCACCAGATAAAAAATCGGAAACTAACGTGTAATTTAACAGTTAGAATTTTATTAATGACAAATTATGACATATAATAATGTGCATGGAATATTTCGCAGATACAGACATTGGAAAATATAGAGAAAAAAATGAAGATTATCTTTATGCTGAAAACAACCTATTTATTGTAGCCGATGGTATGGGAGGACACATGGCCGGAGAGGTTGCAAGCAGAATTGCTGTTAAAGCTTTCATAGAAAATTTTAATAGTAGTCTGAAAGATAGAAGTAAAAAAATTTCAGCTAGTAAAAAAACAGATAATCTAGGCTCCAGCCAGGTAAAGAAACTATTGCTTAAAAGCATTAAAAGTGCCAACAGGGAAGTATACGGCAAAGCAATCCTGCAACCCGGCTATTACGGTATGGGAACCACATTTACCGGATGCTATATCCAGCAAGACAAAGCATATACAATTCATGTGGGTGACAGCAGATTTTATATTAAAAGAGGCAGTGAGTTTAATCTGTTAACTTCCGATCATACCATAGTTGGTGAATTATTCAGAAGAGGAGAAATAAGCTATGAGCAAACTTTCAATCATCCTCAAAGAAACTACCTCACAAATGTCCTCGGAGTTGCAAGAGATATAGATCCGGATTTTAATTCATATAAAGTCCTACCAGAAGATATACTGCTCCTGTGTTCTGATGGACTTAATTCCATGTTGAAGGATAAAGATATCGCCAATATTATTGATAAATATAAAGATGCTAAAGATATTGCAAAGAATCTTATAAAAGATGCAATAAAAAAAGGTGGTCTGGATAATATAACAGTTATAGTTGTAAAAATTTAAGATATGTCCGATAAAGATTTTAGAGAATATAAATTAATCTCAAAAAGATACAGGATAATCAAAAAGATAGCTTCGGGTGGAATGGCTGATATCTTTCTGGGAGATGACTTAAAACTGAACAGAAAAGTCGCTGTAAAAATATTATCTGCTAATTATGCGGGTGATAGAAATTTTGTGGCAAGATTCAAGAGTGAAGCGCAAATTCTTGCAAGGCTTAATCATCCCAACATTGTACAGGTATACGACTGGGGAGAATTTAACAGCTCCTATTTTATTTGCATGGAGTATGTTGAGGGAGAAAGTTTAAAGGAAATAATAGAAAAAAAGGGTCCGTTTCCCCCTGAGACTGTTGCTGACTATGCTATACAAATCTCCAGCGCGCTGCTGACAGCTCATAAAAACAACCTTATACACCGTGATATTAAACCCCAGAATATACTTGTAACCCCGGAAGGAAAAGTTAAAGTTGCTGATTTTGGCATTGCAAAATCCCTGATTACCGATGTCACCAAAACATTAAATATAATGGGAACAGCTCATTACATCTCACCTGAACAGGCGAAGGGAGAAGTTTTAGACCACCGGACAGATATTTACTCACTGGGAATTGTACTTTATGAAATGTTAACTGCAGATGTTCCTTTTAGAGGGGGTAACTCCATAGACATTAGCCTCAAACATATATATGAAAAACCTTTAAAGCCATCAGAGTTGATGGAAAATATACCAGATAAATTAGAAAAAATAATAATGCATTGTCTGGAAAAAAACCCCCTGGCGCGCTATCCAACTGTAAGAGAACTGATAGGCGACCTTCAAAAATACGAGACCGATAAACCTTTAAGTTTCAGCGCCAAAGGACAAAATCTAAATAGGACCGGCGTATTTATAAAAAAAATAAGGCCTCATCTGACAACTATTATTATGGCAGCTTTTATGGTTGTCTTTCTGGTCCTATTTATATTTTATAGTTATAAATACTATAATGATAAAACTGCCGGCCATGTTATGGTCTCGGTCCCCCCGGTTGAGAATATTCCAGCTGAAAATGCAAAAGAAATACTATCATTATTTAATCTGAATTTGATAGTAAAAGACGAAATCTACAATTCAGAAATCCCGGAAGGATTTATCATAGAACAAACTCCGGAACCCGAAAAAAATATTCCAGCAGGCAGCAATATTGAAGTAATTATCAGCAAAGGCAAGGAAATTACATTTATTCCGACTCCTAACCTAATAGGTCTTAGCCTGGAAGATGCCTCAGAAATATTAGAGAATTCCGGACTCATAAAAGGAAATATTTCTAAAGAATATTCCAGTACTTTTAAAGAAAATTTGATCATAGACCAGAAACCAAAATTTAACGAAAGAATTGAGCCGGGAGGATCTGTAAATATAATTGTAAGCAAAGGTGAGGAGACTATCATTATTCCCAATATTATTGGCCTGGACTTTATAGAAGCTTCAAATTATCTTGAACCTCTTGGCCTGATAGTAAAAAGCATTAATAAAGCCCCGGTAACAAGTACAGATATAACAAATGAAATTGGAAAAATCATAAAAGTAATCCCATCTCCGGGTTCTAAAGTTAAAGTAAATAGTCTGGTGGAAATAACAATTTCAACAAATGAGCCGCTGGTTCTTGTTCCCAATCTTATACAGCTTGACCTTGAACAGGCCGAAAGTAAGCTTAATTTAGAAGGTATTAATTATGAAATAAGTTATATAAATACAGATTACTCGGTACAGGAAGGTACAGTTTTAGGTCAAAATCCTGAAGCCGGGTCCTACATTTCCCCGGGTTCCAGTGTCATTTTATTTATAGGCAGTTAAGACCTGTCATTCAGTACTGAAAAATCCCATGGATTCAAATTTCCGGGCTCTTCTGGACTTTAATTCTTCTCCAGGAATGCCGGCAAACCTCTCAAGCGCACCAATAATATATTTTTTTACAATCTTTACCATTCTTCCGGGCGCATTCTGAGCTCCGCCAATTGGTTCGGGGATCACCCTATCTATTATCTTGAGTCTAAGCATATCTCTTGAAGTCAGCCTTAGTTCCCTTGCTGCCAGCTTGGTACCGGAAGGATTTTTCCATAGAATAGCTGCACATCCTTCAGGTGAAATAACCGAGTAAGTGGAATTTTCCAGCATTGCCACTTCATTTCCAACAGCCAGTGCCAGTGCTCCCCCGCTTCCTCCTTCACCAATTAAAATAGCAATAATGGGAACCTTAACTTCAAACATAAGCAAGATACTTTTTGCAATAGCGCTTGCCTGTCCATCATCTTCAGCTTCAAGAGCAGGGTACGCTCCTGGCGTATCAATTAAAGTAACGATAGGAAAACCGAACCTGTCGGCCAGCCGCATAATCCTCTGGGATTTTCTATATCCCTGAGGTATACTCATACCAAAGTTATACTCCAATCTCTGTTTTATATCTTTGCCTTTATTATGCCCGATAACAGCAACAGTCTTTCCATTAATCTTACCCAGACCTGCAACAATCGATCTGTCCTCACCGGTCAGCCTGTCACCGGAAAGTTTTACAAAATCTTCAAAAATACCATTTATGTAATCCAGGCATTGTGGTCGGTTTTCATTTCTCGAAAGCTCCACGATCTTCCAGACTCTTTTAGTGTCCCTTTCAACTTTTTTATAACTTTCAATTTTCCGGGCAAGGTCTCTTTCTGCATCTTTAAAATGTATGCCGGTAAAGAAAGGAATTTTTTTTAATTTTTCAAGCTTGGACAGTGCCTCTAAAATCTCTTTAAGATAACTTTTTGGAATTTCTTCCAGCTTTTTTAAATCCATATCATTCCTTAAATAACTTTAACAGATTAATCAGGGTACTTCTGAGTTCATTTCTATTTACAATCATATCCACCTGACCATTTTTTAAATTCCTCTCTGAAGTTCCGAAATCCGGAGGAAGATTCTTTTTTATAGTCTGTTTTACAACTCTTGGACCTGCAAAACAGAAGAGCGCATCGGGTTCTGCTATTATGATATCCGCCACTGTGGCAAAGCTTGCGCTAACACCTCCGGAAGTGGGATTGGTAATTATGGTTATATAGGGGATTTTACTCTCCTTTACCCTGTTCACACTGGAGACTGTCTTTGCCATTTGCATCAGGGATATTACCCCCTCCTGCATCCTTGCTCCACCTGATGTGCAGAATATAACCAGGGGAATATTTTTTTCAATACAGTAGTTGGATAAAATCTTAATCTTCTCTCCTACCACACTTCCCATGCTTCCGCCCATAAAACCAAAATCCATAATACCAAGGGCAACATCATTTCCCTCTATCTTTGCCTCACCAATGATGACTGCTTCATTCAGGCTGGTTTTAAGCTTCGTCTCTTTCAGTCTTACACTATAAGACTTAACATCATAAAAGTTCAAAAAATCATCTGAATTAATATTCTTTCCCAGCTCGATAAAACTATTGCCGTCTACAGTAATTTGCAATCTGTCCCTTGCATTAATGTAGTGGTGATAATTGCAGTACGGACATACCCACAGATTTAATATAAAAATTTCATTTTCAATATCCTTAGTGCAATTCTTGCATTTGATTTTTTCCATCTTATGCCCCGTTTATGAATATTTTTTAAATCCCAGAGTGACATTATGACCGCCAAAGCCCATAGAATTTGAAAGTGCAATACGGACCTCTCTCTTCTGGCTTACCTTTGCTGTATAATTCAAGTCGCACTTCTCATCCGGATTATCAAGATTTATAGTTGGAGGAATAATATTATTTTTTATAGCCAAAATTGCAGCCGCAGCTTCAATCGCGCCTGATGCCCCCAGGCAGTGGCCAGTCATTGATTTGGTTGAATTTATATTTATGTTATAAGCATATTCGCCAAAACATCTTTTAATTGCGGCACTTTCAACAACGTCATTTAAAGTAGTTGATGTCCCGTGAGCATTAATATGGTCCACCTCTTTCAGGTCTATGCCGCCCTCATCCAGACAACTCCTGATGCATCTGGCCACATTTGCACCCGACTGCTCCAGTGCCGTTATATGATAGGCTTCCCCGGAAAGACCGTATCCAAAAATCTCGCAGTATATCTTAGCATCTCTTCTTAAGGCAGACTTGAGTTCTTCCAATATTAATATACCACAGCCTTCGCCCATCACAAATCCATCTCTGTCCCTGTCAAATGGCCTGGAGGCTCTCTCCGGTTCATCATTTCTTGTAGAAAGAGCCTGCATATTAGAAAAACCCGCCATTCCTATTGGGGTTATAGCTGCTTCGCTTCCACCGGCAATCATCACTTCAGCAACTCCCCTTTTAATTATTTCAAATGCATCACCTATGGCATTTGAACCTGCGGCACATGCTGTGGTAGTAGTACTTACCGGTCCTTTGGCCCCGCTGGCTATTGAAACCTGGGCAGCTGCCATATTGGATATCATCATAGGAATAAGGAAAGGACTTACTTTATCGGCACCCCTGCTCAGCAGTCTTTCATGCTGCTGCTCCAGAGTTGCAAGTCCTCCAATTCCACTTCCTATATAAACTCCCACTTCATTTTCACTCGTTGAATCAATCTTAAGGCTGCTGTCCTTTATAGCATTTGATGCTGCAGCAACCGCAAATTGGGAAAATCTATCCATTCTTTTAGCCTGCTTGAAGTCCATATAATTTTCAGGCTCGAAATCCCTGATCTGTGCAGCTATCCTGGAAGCAATCTTTTCTACATCAAACCGGTCAATCCTGCTGACTCCTGATTTCCCCGAAATTAGATTATTCCAGAACTTATCAACTTCCAGTCCTAACGGTGACATTATTCCCAGCCCGGTTACAACTACCCTTCTTCCTTTATTCATTTGTTCCATCAATAATTCCTTTTTTTATAAAGTTACCACTCTACCTGTTAAATACCCATTCCGCCATCCAGATTTATTACAGTACCGGTTATATAATTGGAGTCATCACTTGCCAGAAAAAGCGCTGCCTTTGCAACATCGTCTACACTTCCCAGCCTCCCGGTAGGAATTTGCTCCATCAATTTTTCCTTTATTTTATCACTCAACTTTTTGGTCATTTCAGTCTCAATATAGCCAGGAGCTATAGCATTAACCAGAATATTTCTGCCCGCTAGTTCTCTGGCAAGAGTCTTGGTAAGCCCTATTATTCCGGCTTTAGATGACGAGTAATTACTCTGTCCCGCATTCCCGTGAACCCCGACTATTGAAGATATATTTATTATTTTTCCACTTCTGTTCTTTACCATATATTTGACTGTATGCTTGGAACAGATAAAAGCTCCGGTCAGGTTTATATCAATTACTTTTTTCCAATCTTCAAGACTCATCCTGAGTATCAGATTATCCCTGGTGATTCCGGCATTATTGACCAGAATATCAATCCTGCCTTCATCCTTAATAATTTTTTCGATAGACTGCTTCACACTTTTTTCATCAGTTATATCTACTTTGAAAAAATTAACTTTATCATCATAAGCCGGCTTAAATGCACTTACGGTCCTGGCTCCTTCTTCCTGGTTGACATCAAAAATATATACAGATGCACCTTCCTTTAAAAAAGTCTGGCTGATCTTCTTTCCAATGCCCCTGGCACCGCCGGTTATTATGGCCACCTTATCTTTAAGCCTCATTTATGATTCCTTCTTTTTTTAATGCATTTTTTAAATTTTCAATATCTTCCATTTTGTTGGTGTTCAGTATAATAATATCCTTGCCACTCCTTTGTGCAATTCTACTAACCAATCCGGATAAAACTTCCCCGGGACCAACTTCTACAAATATCGCGACGCCTTTCTCAAGCAGATACTCAATACTGTCGACCCACCTTATGGGACCTGTCAGCTGGCCGGTCAAAGTCTTTTTAATATCATTCCTATCTCTGTAAGCCACCTCGGTAGTGGAAAAGAAAGGCAAATTCATGTCTGTAAGTTTAACATTCTCTTCAATAAATCTTACAAGTTTATCTGAAACTTCCTTCATTAACGGACAATGGGAAGCAATGCCGACTTTAAGCGGTATTATCTTTCTTACCCCTCTTGATTTTAATTCTTTTATCGCTTCACCAACTGCATCTTCATATCCGCTTATCACTATCTGCAAGTAGTCATTATAATTAGCAACAAATACCCTGTCTTTAAAACCACCAAGAACATCTTCAATTATACTTATCCCTGTCCCCAAAACAGCAGCCATCATTCCTTTTGCACTCCTGTCAGCTTCACTCATAATCTTTCCCCTGTATCCAACAAGCTTCGCCCCCTGCTCAAAACTATAAGCGCCGCAGCTGTAAAGCGCGCTGTATTCTCCAAGGCTATGCCCCAATACTGTATCGATACATTCCCCGTTTATGAAAAGATCATTTACTATGTAATTATTTAGAGCACAGCTTAAGCTGTAAATTGAAATCTGACTAAACCGGGTATTATCAAGTGAATTATCCTTATCTCTGCCGCTAATTATTTTTAGTATATCTTTACCTACAATCTCACTTGAAATTTCAAAGTACCTTCTATATTTGCTATTGGCGCCTAAAAATTCTCCCCCCATATCCTGGTACTGCGACCCCTGACCCGGAAACATAAGGGCAATCTTTTTAAAGTCCCCAGTATTTTTTGTGTTTTTACCATTCAACTAAAGAAATCCTTCCTAGCCCAGGGCAAACATTATATCCGCCGTGCAGGCAATATCATTTCCAACCATTGCCCTGCCACTTGCCTTACCAATATTTCTCCTAAAGCTTTCCATCTCCACCTCTACCGTCAATTCGTCTCCAGGCTTTACTATTCTCCTGAACCTGGCTTTATCTATACCGGCAAATAATACCAGTTTTCCTTTATTTTCAGGCAGCATGAGAACTGAAACTGCTCCTGCCTGGGCAATGGTTTCAACTATGAGAACTCCGGGCATAATGGGGTTGGAGGGAAAATGTCCCTTAAAATAATATTCTTCCTGCCTGACATATTTTACTGCTTTAATTCTCCTGCCTGGCTCAACTTCAACAATTTTATCGATTAAAAGAAAAGGGTCTCTGTGAGGAATAATATTTTCAATATCTTTCCTGCTCATTTCTTTCATAACTTGTTTCCTTTATATAAAAAAATCCTTAATGATAAATGTAAAATGGAACCCCTGCAGCTTTTTAGATAGACGCTGCAATATTTTTATAGTTTCATAGAAAAACCGCTACTCTGACTCAATAGCCGGCTGCAATACAGAATTCCATCTTTTTTTTCGTTATTTATTCTTTCTTTTTTTATATAATATATAGTACTATTTTTTATAAAAAATTTTTAAAAGGAGTAAACATTGAAAGAAGTAAACTGGGTTTTAGCGCTGGTAATGTCTATTGTTTTTGGCCAGTTTGGCGTAGACAGGTTCATAATGGGTCATGTAGGCCTGGGGATTTTAAAACTGATAACATTTGGCGGTTTTGGAATCTGGTGGATCATTGATGTCATTTTAATTGCTACTAAATATAATTTTAGCAATGTAAAATGGGTTGACTGAATAAATCTTTAAATATTAAATGATAAATTTCAATTTAGATAAGTATAAAAAGTCCCTTGAGACCGATCATATCGGAAAAAATATCATTTATTTAAAAAAGGTAGACTCCACCAATAATTTTGCCTCTAATCTCATAATTAATAAAGAAGAAAGCCAGAAAAGTCTTAATGGGACTGTGGTACTGGCTGAAACCCAGGAAAAAGGCAAAGGCAGACTGGAAAGAGTGTGGATATCTCCTGAAGGCGGCCTATGGTTTACTATAATACTTAAAACCAGACTTGAAGAAAAAAATCTTCCGGAAGTTACACTGATTGCCGCTTATTCCATCGCTGCTGTACTGGATACAGAATATAAAATAAAAGCAATTATAAAATGGCCTAACGATATTTATTATGAAAAATTAAAGTTAGGCGGCATTTTAACTGAAGTTGAAAAAATAAACAGCGATATTTATTTAATTATTGGAATTGGTATAAATGCAAACCTGGATACAGAAGACCTTGCCCCTTTTGGTAAAAAATCAGTATCTATTAAAACTATATTGGGTAAAGATATAGAAAGAGAATCTTTCCTATCAAAAATACTGCTTGATTTTGAGAGAGATTATAAATATTACTCCAGTACAAAAGATTTTAAAGCTTTATTTAAAAAAATAGAAAGAATTTTAAATTATGATTAAATCCTTGAGGTGCTTTTTTACATAATATTATTATAATAAGACCATTAAAATTGCTTTAAAAAAATTCTATTTATTAAAATGGAAACTAAAAGCAGAATTGCTAAATCTTCTAGCATATCTGTCTTCTGTTTTGTTAGAAAAAGAAAAGAGTTCTAAAAGCTATTTGTACATAGTAAGTAGCTGGCATAGCAGGCTAAATTAGAACCAATATAATTAATTTTGATAAAGATATTTTCATCCCAGAATTTTGCCTATAAATTAAAGCTATTCCTAAATTAAAATGTAAGATAATGTTATAATAATAAAGCTTTAAATAATTTAAAAATTCTATAAGAGAGGATATCTCCAATGATCGAGCAAGTCCACAAACATATTGTTTCAGAACTTCAACAAAATACGCGAACTGATACCATTTTTATTATAACTGCTATTTTCCTTAATCTGCTTGCCCTGGGAATAAACTCTGCAATGGCAGGTGAATCACGGGAAGACACAAGCCTATTTTTAGTTATGTTTATAATGGTAGCCCTTGTCATAGTAGTAAATGTCGTAGTAATAACAGGGCTTATTAAAGGAAAACAGACTCGAGGTAAATTAATTAATGGACTTATAAAAATGTATAAGGATCACAATGTAGATAAATACTATGACTCATCGCTTCTGCTAAATTATAATACAAGATACAATCTTTTCATCTTAGTAGTTGTTTTTATTGGTACAATTGCTATTGCTATCCCTTTTATAGTTAGATAAATCCTCAAAGGTAAAATATAAAAATTAAATAAATTTCTATAACAACAAAACTATCAGCTTAAATGTGAATATGGGTTCACCCCATATAGAATATTTATAAAAATTAAATATTAATTAACGGATATCCAACCAATTAAATCAATTATATTATTAGTAGATAAAGCAGCTTTTGATTCACCTGATTCAATTTCATATGTTTTTATCTGATAATTTTCTACGTAATCGAAATTTTCATTATAATCCAGATACATAAAAGCTAAATACTTTCCATCGGTTGAAAATAATGGTTTTAAACCTTCTACTCCACAATTTATGTTTTTAATATTTTCTATGTCACTGATATCTATTATATAAATATTTCCACTTTTGGTATGCTCAGAAATTGTCCCATATCTACCTACTCCAACAAAAGTTACTTTTTTATCTAAACCAGATACATCTAAAATAGACGGCTGTTGCTCCCGTAAACTATTATCATTAGTCAATTTTTTTATTTTTTCTCCATTTAGATCAGAAGCCCAGATATCTCCATCTTCTTCAAAATCACCTAAAACCTGAAAAACAATTAGGCCCGGATCTTTAAAAACATTAAATTTATCAAAGCTGGATATAATTTCAGCTTCAACTCCTTCAAATTTGCTGATGTTTAATATTTCCTCAAATTTACCACTTGCTATTTCAACCATGTATAAACTTTCATTCTTGGTATAATAGTCCAAAATTTTACCCTCTTCAATTTTTGGAAAGTAAGGATGAAAAGCTGCTATTATTTTAGTATCATCAGGAGAGAATAAAACAGGGTAAAAAAATATATTACTTTCAAGTGATTGCCCATCAATGTCTAAATTTAATTTTTCTATTGTTTTGATGTTAATATCTATAATATAAATACCCCCATCTTTAAAATTATCTGTAAAGGGGTTAGTTATAGTTTCATAGGCAACTTTGTCACTGCCATTTGACCAGATAGGCTCTTTATATATAGCTTCTAATATTTCTTCACCTTCGGAAAAATCAAACTCAATAAGCTTTGACAATTCACATGTCACTATGTCAATAAAACAAAGTGCGCTGTAAACACCTCTTGCATCATCTGATATCCCGCACAATATTTTTGTACCGTCCGGTGAAATACCATAAACTGATGCTAAGGCATATTTGTCATTTATATCGCTATAAATAAGCCTTTTAGCAGTGCCGTCTATGCTCATAGCATATATATTTGCTACTCTGTGTTCAAAATGATTCGAATTTTCGTCTATACCTACTTCAAAGTAGGCGATTTGATATTCTCCTGTATTTTTTTCTATTTCTACATTTTCTTCGGCAGGCTCTTCTAAATCCTCATTTTCTTCACCTGATGTAACTTCCTGGGATTTTTCAATTCTAGTTTTAAGAAATGTATTTATAGTCTGGCACGCTGTCACTGGTAATATTAAAAGACTAAATAAAATACATAAGATAATAAACATAAACTTATTAATTTTCATAATTTATCTCATCTTTCTAAACTTATGTGTCATTTTGAAATTGCGCTAAGTATACATTTGTGGATTTGTGTATATAAGTTTATCTTTAAAGAATAACAGTTTTTCCTAAATTGTCAACTTATATCAGTTGATAATTTAGTTGTTTTTATTATGAAAGAATATTATTATGATTTCTTATCATAATATTTTTTAAATGATTGTATATAATAATATGATTTAACTTTTAATGACTAAAATTAGTATTTTTGTTTTTATATATAGTAGTGGCCATTTGGGTTGATTGAAGAAAGTATAAAAGTCAAAGCTATTAACTTAAAATTATCCTCTTTTTTTAATTCTACGTGGAGTCTCTGGAATCTCGCTAGCTGTATTTAGATACACTGGCTCCCCTTAGTTGACATATTTAGAACTTTTTATTTTGATGAAATTATAGATTCAAAAGATAAATTAGGTACAAATGCACTAAGATTGGCTCCCCGGACTGGACGATGTTGATAACAAATTAGATTATTCCTTAGGGGAAAATAAATAAAAGGAAAATTATACCAGGTTCCATTTATTCATAAGCATTACTCATCATATTTCTCGGCAATTTATCGGCAATTTCTCGGCAATAACTCAAGCTAATACATAATATCTACCTTTTTGGGGCCCTACAGGTTTGATCAAGTCTTTCTTTACCAATTCATTTAGGTAGTTTCTTGCTGTTCGTTCAGAGACATTAAACATATTTTGGCATTCCTTAGTAGTTATTTTCAAACCTGTTTGTAAGTATTTTAGAATTCTAATTTGCTTTTCATTTATGAAAATTTGTCCTCTTTTATCTTTAAGTCTTCGATCATGGCTTAACTGTAAAACTGTATCCTTAACTCTATTCATACTTAATGCAACCCCCTCACAGAAATATTCCAACCATTGTGTCGTATCCAGGGTCTTCTGATCTACTGTTTGTAATGCTGCATAATATCTATCTCTATCTTCATTATAATAATCATCAAGTGCAAAAAATCTTTTAGTATCAAAACCTTTTAGATATAAAATTAATGTAGCTAGAGCTCGTGCGGTTCTCCCATTTCCATCTATAAAAGGGTGAATTCTAACAAATTCATAATGAGAAATTCCACTTAATAACACAGGATATAATTTCTGTGCCTGATCACTATTTAACCATGATATAAAATCTTTCATAAGGGTAGTTATCCTATTTACAGGTGGTGGTTGAAAAATAACTCTTCCGTAACCATTTACCACTGCAACAGGTACTTTACGATAGAATCCTGATTGATGCTCTGGTAATATACCTTTTGTGTTTAATTGATGTATTTTAAGAATAATGTCCTCAGTTATTTCTTTAACTTTTTTCTCCCCAAGCTTATTAATATATTCAATTACTCTAACATAGTTTAATACTTCATTTTTATCTTTCTCCCAGGCAGCTATCTTATTACCAATAAGCAGCTTCTTTACTTGTTCTAAGGTTAAAGGATTTCCCTCTATGCTTGTAGAATGATGAGCCATTTTTACAATTGCCTCCCTGCGTAATTTAACCTCCCATTGCGGAAGAAGTGAGGCGTTTAGAATCAATTCTCTTGCAGCTGAAATATCCACAATATGGTTAATTATTTTATTAGTTATTTTAAAATTTGTTTTAAACATTTTTCTCTTTTATCAAACTTAAGAAGTT
>Ga0307378_10001453_pt1 | contig 38631 bp, 34 predicted proteins | sample UN1MG_FD_202238 | JGI IMG/M metagenome (GOLD analysis project Ga0307378, IMG submission 202238) | Soil microbial communities from Risofladan, Vaasa, Finland - UN-1 | ecosystem: Environmental > Terrestrial > Soil > Coastal area > Acid sulfate soil | place: Finland: Risofladan, Vaasa | collected...
CCGTCACAAGGTCGAAAGAAACCGTCCCTGCCGATGCGCTCAGGGCCGTCGCCAGCGCAGCCACTGCTGCGGTGCATACAGCGACTGTTCTCAGCATGTTGCCTTCTCCTTTTCGGGTGGAACCTTTGCGGGCCTACTCGCCATCGCTCGTCCTTGCGCTTGCGTCACTTTCGCCGGGGTGCTTGTGAATGTGGTGAGTATGCGCGTAACCGTCGTGGAAGTGGCTGTCCAGGTGGGCCGCAACCCACTCCGGCACCCGGGCGTCCGGGTAACTGTCAAAGTTCGAGATATAGGGTTTAATGTCAAGCACGGGCGTGCCGTCCAGCGCGTCGAGGCCCTTGACGGCCAGTTCGCCCGTGCGTTCTGAGAAACCGACGAGTTCCACGACCGACAGGCCGATCGGATTGGGCCGGACCGGCATCCTCGTGGCAAACACCTTCACATGAGGCGGTTTGTGATGGTGCTTCGGCATTTGCCACTCCTTCGCCCGGTGCACCCAGAACAGGACGATGATGTGCGAGTACCCCTTCAGGCCGCCGAGCAGTTTCGCGTACTTCGGCAAGAGGCGGATCTCGGCCGCGTCCGGCGTCCAGCCCCTGTGCGTGTGGGCGACGTCGGTCGGCTCAGCGTACTTCGACCGGACGTAGCCTATCGGCCGAACGGCGAATTCCGGCGCTGATGCTGTTGCAGCAGCCAGGTCTTCGTTACTCGCCTGGGTCATCTTTTTCGTCCCCTTTTCGAATGGCTACCCGCCCAACAAGGAAGCCAGCCGTCAGACCAAGCAGCACGTTTGCGCCGATAATCAGCCCGTGTATGGTGCCGAGATTCCCTTTCGCAGCAGTCATGAATGTGGCCCAGAACAGCAACGCCGCCAGAACCCTCCCTGTGCAAAGGGATGCGCCAGTCAGTGCCGTACGTAGACGTTGACTCCGAAGGCCGCCCAAGCCGGCCCATGCGACGTCTCCCGCAAGGTTCCCGAGGATCGGCACGGTCAAGCACCATGGCATGAGGCCGATGCCGCCCATCGCCACTTTTGCAGCCACTTCAGCAAGCCCTGCGGCTGTTAGGACCCCGAACCGGCGCACTCGAAGCAGCAAAACCAACAGGATGACTGCACGGGGCAGTGCCGCAGCAAGCGAGCCCGATGCCGGAATCGGCCATGTCGCGTGCAAGGCTCGGCCGGCAAGTTGTCCAATCAGGGCCGAGGACAGCCCTGCCAAGCCTACTAGCAGGATGTCGCGTCCCGTCAAGACCCGCGCCTTAGCCAGCACACCCGATGCAGCCCATCGCCAAGACCTCAAAGTTTCCGTTCGCATCATTGTCTCTCCGTAAAGGCGTGAGGAGTTCTGTGTCGTACGAAACGAACGCTTGTGTCAGCAAACAGGATATTCCGTCCGCCGCCCCAGCCGCCTTTCTCCTGGTGCGGGAAGATGGGAACATCCTTTCTCACCCAATCGCTCATCAGCCACCGCGAGGCCAGCGAGTCGTTCCTCAGTAGATGCGGGTACTCGGAGAGGCGAAGCGGCAGCGGCATCCGCGTATCCCGCTGGTTTACCGAAAAGTACTTATACGTGATGTAGCAGCGGGCCCGGTTCCGGGGGGTGTCGATGACCGAATCGCCGCCCGGCCCGCCGTATTCATCGCTCTGCGCATAGGGCTCAAGCACCTCGGCGCTCGGACAGTAAAAAACGCGCATATCGTCCAGGTAGTCCGGCACCAGGGCGCCGACCAAACGCGACTGCGGGTTGCCGCACTTTTCTTCGACCGGATACCACCCATCGTGCCGCAAGGCGTACACTTTCAGCGCCAAACCCACCTGGCGAAGGTTTGCTGCGCACCTCGTCCGGTGGGCCGTCTCGATAGCCCGGCCCAGCACGGGCATGAGCAGCGCGACCAAAATCGCCAGAATCGCGACCACCAGAAGCAGTTCAACCAGCATGATGGCGGGCCGCATAGATACTTCACCCCAGTCGGCAAAGAACCACCTTGAAGCCTATGGCTTCAAACGCTCGTGTTCTCCCGCAGTCACACCACGGCGGCTCCTTGGGACAGTCCTCCGAAGGGAAACCTCCCCCGTGTGCGTGCTACATTCATAATATAGGTGACACGCACCTGCGTCAAGCGTTTTTTTGGCTTAATTTCCGGGCAAAAAACTCTTGCTCTGAAGCCCGGAGTCGTGGCATTATTTTGGCAAAGATGCCACGGCCCGATGCGATTTCTCGCCCATGACGCCTCGAACAGAAGGAGGAATGCGATGTGTCGAAGGGCTGCGGGGTCTGTTGGGGGGCGCCTCTGGAGTTGCCGCAACGGTGTTGATTATGGCGGGTTGCGGCATACAATGTGGGCGCGATGCTCGATTATGACGAACACCGCCGCCACATAATTGCCGAGGTGAGTGCTTTTATTACGTGGGGGCTCGCCAATCCCGACAAGGTCCGCTGGATTCCCCGCAAGCGCGTCGGCGAAGGCGGATTCAGCCGCCGATTTCAGACCGTCTTCTGGGCCAACGTTCTTCGGCGCCGCCCAGATTGCTTCCGGCGATCTCGTGCACCGCTTCCTCCGCTGGGTCCGCCTGGAATAAAACCGCCGCCGCCCGGCGCAGGAGCGTGGGAGAAAAGGAACGGGCCGATGGGCTTGCCCGCCGTGGCGGGCCAGACCCGCCGACGCCCCGAACGGTTGCGGTCGTTCTTTCATGCGGCTGACCTGGAACTATGGGTGGTTACACTCACAGCATGAAGGCCAATAGCATCAGCCGGCGCCGGACGAAAAAAGAATTGCGGCCCTTGCGGGCCGCGCATCGGCCTTCTCCTTGTGCCCTTTGCGGTCGGCCTGGACCCTTTCCAATCGGCAATCCTACCGGATGGCCATCAGGAGTTTCGCAACCGCCCGGTGGCCGTGGTATGTCTGGGAAATGATGAGTTTCCCATCGAGATAGGAGATGCTCGCCGGACCGCCTTCGTCGTCCCACGGGGCGATTCGCCGGTCGTTTTCGCGCCGCGCGTGGCGCTTGACCATCTTGATGAGGCGTTCGGGCGTCACCCGGCTTTCTTCGTCCTCCTCAGCCGTCTCTTCGAAAAGGCCGCCTCCGCCCCCTGCCGCGCTTCGGCTCGAGAGGTCGCCGAACTCAATCCGCGGGCCCTTGAAGTTTGGCACCTCCGCCAGCGCCTCGCGCACACCGTACACCACCGTCCTCAAGGGAAGCCACGACTTCTCCAGCGTCGTAATCAGAATATACCCCGGCCTCGCGGAGTAGCCGCACTCGGGCGGCAGGATGAGGTAAATCGCGTCCTCGTAGGTCATGTCGGCGGCGCGGAGCGTGACCCGCCGGTCCGAAAGGTCAATGCCCTGTTCTTCGAGTTCCTCATCGAAGACGATCGCGAATCGCCCCGCTTCGCCCAGCGCCTTCAGGACGTCGGCAACCGGCATCGCTTCGAACTCGAGCGGTTTTGGCTTGGCGCGAAGTGTCCGCCGGACCCGGGCCAACTCGCGCGCCCGGCGCGCCGCCTCGAGCCTGTCCTTCCGCGCCGCGCCCTTCGCTTCCTCATTTTTCCCGGCCGGTTCGTCCGCCTTGGCGGTCTCGGCGCGCTTCACCTGCGGCTCGGCCGGCTCGTCTCGACTCCCTTCAGCCGGCGCCCCCAGGAAGCCCCCGGCCATCAGCGCCATCACTCCGGCAATCGCCCATTTCACGGCCGTCCCCCTTTCTTCCATCCCCATCCATCTTATACGATTGTCGGCCGCCCCCTCGCCAACGTTCATCCTCTGCCGCGACCGCCCACCACGCGCCCCCCTTTGTACGTGGTCCCCCGCCACGTCACCGACCGAACGCCCATCGCCCGCACAAGCGCCCCCGCCTCAAACCAGAGCACCAGCAGGACCGCCAGCGGATAAAAGAACAGGCACCATGGATTCGCCCGCCCCGCCAGAAACAGTCGGCGCATCGTCGCAAAGACGCACAAAACAATCGCCGCCGAAAGGCCGAAAACCACCCAAACCCACCAGCCCGACGCCCCAGACGCGAGGCCGACCGCCGACGCCGCCAGCGGCGCAAACGGCGCCAGCGTGAAAAGGAACGTCAGCCCCATCACCCCCAGCACCCCCCACACGTTCTTGAACGCCCCGTAATAGATCCGCGCCCACCCCTTCTGCATCGCCCCGAGGCTGTCGTACATCCGCGTCGTGAACAGGTCCTCGCCGATAGCGTTCAGCAGCCGATACCCCGCACCCTTCACCACGCGGGCCAGCGCGATGTCCTCCACGATCTCGTCTCGCACCGCCTCATGCCCCCCGGCCGCGTCGTACACGTCGCGCCGAATCAGAATATACTGCCCGTTCGCGAACGCCGTCCGCCGATGCGGATCGTTCACCCACCCCGGACGGAACCATGCCACCAGAACCGACCCCGCCACCGGCTGCACCGCGTTCTCCCAGAACCCGTGCATCTCCAGCACCGGCCACAGGCTCAGCATGTCGCCGCCCTGCTGGACGAGGAACCCCACCCCCGCCCGCACGCTGTGCGGCGCCTGCCGGCAGTCCGCATCGACAAAGAGCAGCCACTCCCCCCGCGCCTCCCGCGCCCCGGCGTGCATGGCGTGGACCTTGCCGAACCATCCGTCCGGCAATCGCTCGACCCGGACCAGCCGAACCCGCTCATCCGCTGCCGCGACCTCACGCACGATCTCGGCCGTGCGGTCCGCGCTCCGATCGTCCACCACGATAACTTCCAGGTCCGGATAGTCCTGCGCGAGAATTGTTTCGAGCGCCGCCCGGACATTCGCCTCCTCATCCTTGGCCGGCACAATCACCGAGACGAGGCCCGCCCCTGAAACGTCGAAATCCGACCGGGCGCTCAGGACCGGCCCGCGGCCCCGCGACGAATAGACCGTCGCCAGCCGCGACACCCAGACCGCCAAAACCAGCCCCAGGACAACAATGGTAACCCATTGCAAAATCAGCACTTAGAGCACCCCTCGATGCCGCTTCGCCCGAAAGACCGGCCGCCGTGCTTGTCGGAGCGCAGCGCAGACCCGCCGTGGAGGGCGCGCCGCACGCACCTACGGCCGCGCCCGATACGCCGCAAGCGCCGCCTCGTAAACCTCGCGGAACGCCACCCCGCACGCCTCCGCCCGACGCCGGCAATCCTCGTATTCCGGAAGCGCCGTGGTCACCTCGCCGCCCCGGCGCCCCACCTTCACCCGCACCGCCCCGTACCGCGTCTGGACCGTGACGTGTTCGCGGGCGAGTTTGCTTCGCTGGACCCGCCTTCGGCGAACCCCGAACGTGGTCGTCTCGCGGAACATCGCGTCTTCCACCGCCCCCAACGCCCCCTCCTGGGCCAGACACGCGAGCACCACCCCCGGCCGCCCCTTCTTCATCGTCGCCGGCACGAGCCACACGTCCAGCGCCCCGGCCGCCAGCAGCGCGCCGCTTGCCGCCCCCAGCGTCTCGCCCGTCGCGTCGTCCACGTTCGTCTCCAGGAGCCAGACCGTATCCGCCTCGGCCTCGTCCCCTTCATCGCACAGCCGACCGAGGACCACTCGCAGGCAGTTCGGCACGCGCTTCCCTTCCCGCAACCCCGCCCCGTAACCCACGGCCTCGGTCACCATGGACGGCATCGGGCCGAACCCTTCCGCCAGCGTCACCAGAATCGCCGCGCCCGTCGGCGTCGTCAGTTCCCCTTCCTCTTCGCAGGGCCGCGTCGGGATGCCCCGCAAAAGTTCCACCACCGCGGGCACCGGCACCGGCAGCCGACCGTGGGCCGTCTCGACATATCCCGAACCCATCGGGAGCGGGCTCGACGTCAAACGCTCCACGCCCAATAGGGCCAACCCCGCGCACACGCCCACAATGTCCACAATCGCGTCCACCGCCCCCACTTCGTGAAAGTGGACCTTCTCCGGGCTCGTGCCGTGAACCTTTGCCTCGGCCTCGGCCAGCCGCCGGAACACCGCCAGGGCCCACTCGGCCGCGCGGCCCGGCAGGTCCGCCGCGGAGATAATCCGCTCGATCTCCGACAGGTGCCGAGGCGGCTGCGCGGCCCCTTCGTCCAGCCGCACCGTCGCCCGCGTCGCCGCCAGGCCGCCTTTTCTTTCCCGCCGCACCTCCAGCGCGTATCCCTCGACGGGCATGCCGGCCAGAGCACGCCGGAGGTCCGCCGCCGCCAGATTCGCGTCCAGAAGAGCCCCCAGCAGCATATCCCCGCTCACGCCCGAATACGCATCCACATATAAATACCTCATTGCTGCTCCTCGGCCTCGCCCTGTTCCGCCTCAGCCGGGCCCTTGCCCCGCAGTTCCATGACGGCCTGTTCATACGCCTTCCGGCCGAACACAACCGCCCGGATATACACCAAGTCCTCCAGACTCTCCCCCACCGCCCCCTTCCGCCGCTTGTGCAGCACAAACCGGTCCGTCCTCTCTTCCCGGGCGATGTAAAGCGGCTGGCCGAGAACGTCGCCGGTGATCCGGTGATCGTTCCTCAGCGTCAGTCGATACGACAGCATCCGGGCCGGGTACGTTTTCCCGGTATAGACCTTCTCGGTGCTCCCCGCCTCTTTGAACCGCCACTGGCGCTGCTCGCGCTCCCACACCACGACCGCCTCGATCCGCTTGAGCGCCGGCACCGGCACATATTCATAAATCTCTTTTTCAATATTATAAACCTTCAGCCGCTTCGCCCGCGTCGTGAAGATCCGCCCGGGCATCTTCAGCCCGGAGGACAGTTCCACGTAGCCCGGCACGGCGTCCTTTCGGGCCCCGGTCCCCTTGCCCGTGCCGAACGGGCTCGCCGGTCCTTCCGCTTCCCCTCCTTCCTCTTCATCCTCCACGAACGTGATGTCCGCCGCCGGTCCGCCGCCCGGCTCGGCATCGTCGGGCGCCTCGGCCGCGCCCGACCCAAGCGCCCCCACCGCCACCGCGAGCGCCGCCAGAAACCCCAGCCGGCCGTAGGCCCCCAGCCCGTCTTGTGCCGCCGCCCACTTCACTTGACACCCTCGCTCGAAGTCCCCATACTGCCCCGCTATGGCTCCCAAACGCATCGGCATCCTCGGCGGAACGTTCGACCCGGTTCACCTGGGCCATCTCATCCCCGCCGAGTACGCCTTCAACCACCTGAAACTGGACTCGCTCCTGCTGGTTCCGGCGGGGAATCCGGTCCACCGGCCCAGGCAGATCCTCGCCCCTGCGGAACACCGCCTCCGTATGTGCCGGCTCGCGGTCGAACCGCTGCCCGGCTTCGGTGTCTCAGACATCGAGATCACCCGCTCCGAGCCTTCCTACACGGTTCTCACGCTCGAACACTTTCGAGAAACCCTCGGCCCCGCCAGCCGCCTCCGCCAAAGTCCGCCTGAGGCGGACGGCGGCCGGACAGCGGGCAAGCCGGGCACCGACCTCTTCCTCCTCGCGGGCGATGACAATCTGCCCCTCCTTCACACTTGGCGCCGGCTCCCGGACATCCTGGCCCTCGCCACCGTTGTTCTTTTGCCCCGTCCCGGCGTGGGCAACCCGGACCTGGGGCCCCTTCGCAAGGTGGTCGGCCCCGAGTGCCTTGACCGCGTCCTCGCCCACCGTGTCCCCGGCCCGCTGGTCCCAATCAGCGCCACCGACATTCGCCGGCGCGTCGGGGCCGGAAAGTCCATCCGCGGCCTCGTGCCCGCGCCCGTGGCCGACTATATCGCCTCCCGCGGCCTCTACCGCAGCCCCGACGCCAGCGCGGGCTGATTCTGCCCACTCCCCAGGCACCCGGCCCGCGGTTTCACGTGGAACACAGGCCCCGGGCCTACCCGAGGACCTCCAGGAGGCGCTCCAAATCCTCGTGACTGTAGAACTCAATCACAATCCGCCCCGTCCCTGCTTTTGCCCCCTCCTCCACCGTCACCTTCGTCCCCAACGCCTCCCTCAGCCTCGCTTCAAGACTCCGGACCTCCGCAGACTTCTTGTGCCCGGGCGTCCGCCGCCTGCGGCTCGGCGTGAACGCCCCCACCAGCCGCTCCACCTGCCGGACCGAAAGCCCCTCCCGGGCAACCCGCTCGGCCAGAGCCACTTGACGCTTCCCGTCCTCAAGCGCCAAAAGGGCCCGCGCATGCCCCATCGCCACCATACCATGCCGAACGAGCCCCTGGACCTCCTCCGGCAACTCCAGCAGCCGAATCATGTTCGCTATCGTGCTCCGGTCCAGACCGAGCCGCTTCGACGCCTCCTCCTGCGTCAGACCCGTTTCAGCCAGATACACCCGGAAACTCTGGGCCTTCTCAATCGCGTCCAAGTCCTCCCGTTGGAGGTTCTCAATCAACGCAATCTCGAGCATCCGGTCGTCCGGCACGTCCCGGACAACTGCCGGCACCTCCTCCATTCCCACCTCGCGGGCCGCACGCAGCCGCCGCTCCCCTACCACCACCTCGAACCGGTCGCCTACCCTCCGGACGATGATCGGCTGCAGGACCCCGTGCTCCCGCAACGAGGCCTTCAGGCCCTCCAGTTGGCTGGCGTCCATCCCCTGGCGCGGCTGATACGGGTTGGCGTCCACCAGGTCCACCGCCACAGTTCCCCCCTGGGGGGGCTCCTCCGCCCGGTCCGGGGCGGCGTCCTGCTGCCCCAAGTCCTTCATGAGATGGTCAAGACCTCGGCCCAATCGTTTAGATTCCATGGTTTTCCTCCCGGTTTTGCGTTACCCCACCAGTCGGCGGTCAATCATCTCGGAGGCCAACCGGACATATGCCCGCGCGCCGCGGGAACGAGGCGCGTAGTCCAGCACGCTGAGGCAATGGCTGGGGGCCTCGGCGACCGCAGGATCGCGCGGGATGACCGTCTCAAAGACGGGCTGATCGAGTTTGGCCCGCACCTCGGCCTCCACCTCCCGGGCCAGTTCCGCTCCAGGGTCATACATCGTCAGGAGGACGCCCCCGACCGAGAGGCCCGGATTCCGCTTCCCGGCCTGGCGGACCGCCCCGATTAACTGCACCAGACCCTCCAGCGGATAATACTCACATTGGATGGGGATGATGGCGGCATCACTTGCCGCCAGGGCACTTCGGGTCAGCGGGCCCAGGGAAGGGGGACAGTCGATGAGCACCACGTCAAAGCCATCCCCGCCGACGGCCGAAAGGTTTGCTTCCAAGCGGTCGGCGCTCCGGCCCGCTTGCGCGGCCTGCCGCTCGAGGTCCCGCCCGGCCGGCAGACACCAGACGCCCTCCCACGCCGTCCGGATCACGACCCCCTCGGCGGCGCCCGGTGTGAACGCCGCGCTCTGCTCTGTCGGCGCCACGCCCATCCCGCTCGTCGCATTTGCCTGCGGGTCAATGTCCACCACCAGGACGCGGCGGCCGGAAAGGCCGAAGGCGTGAGCGAGGCTCGTCGCCGTTGTTGTCTTCCCGACGCCGCCCTTCTGGTTTGCCACCGACAGGATAGTCGGCATATTTGCTCGCCCTCGCACCGTCATTCTAAGGCGCGTCACGTCGAAGGCAACAGAAAACTACAGCGCGGCCCCAAAGGGGTGTGACCGCGGATTATGGCCCGCCATCTTTACCCGCCGTCCGGCCGCCGCCCCGTCGGGGCTATGACGGAGGCGGCTGGCGGGGCGGGGCGGGTAAACGGCAGCGCGGCGCGTTCCGCCGCGGCTCCGTTGTATTAGCCCCCGGTGACTCACCGGGGGCTAAATCGGGCGCCGTGGCGAAGGTGGGCAAGCCGTAGCGGGGCGGCTGAACGTGCTCACATCCGGCCCTCACACATACTGCGTCCGCCACTGGGTGGTCCGACAGCCACTCCGGGCTGCGGCGCCGTCGGGGAAGGCTATTGCGATGCGAGGCCGCCGCCCTATAATAGGGCGCAGAGCGCATGGTTCCACGTGGAACGGGGCCGGGCTCGGGGCGCCTGTGATGGAGATACGCAGACATGTATATTATACTGGCCGCGTGCAGGGCGTCGGCTTCCGATTCGCGGTGGAGCGCCTCGCCCGCGGGGCGACCGTTCGCGGCTTCGTGCGCAACCTTTCGGATGGCCGCGTCGAACTCGTCGCCGAAGGTCCCGAGGAACACGTGACGGCCCTGTTGTCCGAAATCCAGAGGGCCATGGGAGCCTACATCAGAAACGCCGATGTCCGCTCGGAAGAACCGACGGAGGAGTTCCTCGACTTCCGGATCGCCTTCGGCCGCGGCTAGAGGCGGTTTCATAACTCCGAGAAACCGTCTTTTTGGCCGCGCCAAGGCCATCTGGGCCGGTTAAAAAGCCGTTTAGGGAGCAGCCGGGATGATGCGCCTGGCGGGAATCGTGCTGAACACGTTCCGCGAGACCGTCCGCCGCCCGTTCTACTATCTCCTCCTCGCCGGCGCCGCCGCCGCTCTCCTCGCCACGCTCCGCCTTCCGTTCTTCACCCTCGGCCGCTCGGGCCACTACGGCGACACGGACATGTACAAGGACCTCGGCCTGTCGTTCGTGCTGGTCTTTGTCTTGCTGCTCGCGGTGCTCGGAGCGGCTACGAGCGTCGCCAAGGAGGTCGAGGACAAGACCGCCCAAACCATCCTCAGCAAGGCCGTCGGCCGGTGGCAATTCATCGTCGGCAAATATGTCGGCGTCATGGTCGCCGTGGCGATCGGACTCGTCGTCCTCGGCGTCATCTTTGCCGCCGCCGTTTACTACCGCGTCCGCCTGGACGCCGGCGTTTTCGAACGGGCCTACACCCGCGGCGGCGTCGGCCACCAGATCGAAGCCTTCCGCGCCAGGCAAATCTACCAGGCCCTCACCATCACGCCCGGCATCGTCCTGGTGCTTCTCCAGGTGGGCGTCCTGGCGGCCGTCGCCACCGCGATTTCCACCCGACTGTCGTCGGCCGCCAGCGTCGGCCTGAGCCTCGCCCTGTTCCTGGTCGGCCACCTGACCGTTTTCCTCGAGAGCGGTGCCCGGTTCGCCTCGACTGGATGGCAGGCCCTCTGTTCCGGCATCCTCGCCTTTATGCCGTTTCTTGAGGTCTTCAACCTGAACGAGCGGCTCAGCCACACGATGCTCACGCCCTTCGACGCCGGCAGCCCCGGAGCCGCCCAGTGGACCGCCGTCTGGGCCTACGTCGGCCTTTCGACCCTCTACGCGGCCGCCTACTGCGTTTTTGCGCTGGGTCTGGGCGTGGTTCTTTTCCGTCGCCGGTCCCTGTGACGCCCCGGGCCGTGCGCCCGTGCCATGGATGCGGTTCGTCTGGCCGGACCGGCCCCGCCGGGGGCGCTACGCGGGGCACTATCAACCCCGCCCGGATTTTTCCGATTTTCGCTCAAGTGAGAAATCCGGCGACGCCGATGATACTTTTTTGATGTACCCATCCCAGCGCAAGGGTCGCCGGCAGCCCACAAGGCTACTGGCGGCCCTGCTTTTCTCCAGCGCTCAGGGCGCAGGCCTCCGGCTTCCGCCACGCGAGGTGACGCGCCCAGCATCGCGAAACCGCCATTTGCGGGCAGTCCAGCGGCGTCCAGGGCCGTCCGGCGGGGATTTGCGGGCCTCGGCGGAACGAATCGAGCCGCCGCGAACCGTTGACCCTGGCCGAGTCTCGGCCTTATAATCACGCCCGACCGCCGGAACCCAGCACAAGGAGATTGCCATGTCCGAGACCCGCCAGCCTCGTGGAGGGGCCGAAATCGTCGTCCTCTACAGCACCCTGAGCGGAAACACCCGCGAAATGGCCGAGCACGTGGCCGCAGGAGCACGCCTAGTGCCCGGCGCCAAGGTCGAACTGATGGACGCAGCCAACCTGGATTTGAAGCGTCTGGAAGCGGCCGCAGGAATCGCCGTCGGATCGCCGAACTACTATTCTTACCCCAGCGGCCTGATTAAGCACTTCTTCGACTTGGCCTTTCAGAACCCCGCGTTCAAGGGCAAACCATACGCTGCCTTCTCGACCCACGGGGGAGGGGGCGGGGTCTCGAACGTCCTCGACCGCCTCGCGGGGGCTCTGGGCATGAAACAGGCCGCGCCGGGCATGGACGTGGCCGGCAAACCCCAGGGAGACCAGGTCAAGGACTGCCGCAAACTCGGCCAGGCCCTGGCCGTGGCCGCCGGGTGAACAGCGAAGATGAAATATCGAACACCGAACGGCGAATGTCGAAGTCGCCGGCTGCCGGGACACATTGCGCATGGCCGATATGTTGGCGGGCGATTTTGGGTGGAATTTGGGCCGATTTGGCCCATTTTGGAGGGCGAATCGGGCCTGGCGCTAGCGCCAAGGGGGTTTGAGGCCCGAAATGTCAAGATAGGCAAGGCACTTTTGGGCACTTTTTTCGACTTTTTTTCACTTTTTTGGCGGAATTGGACCCGAATTGGCGCTTTTGGACCCCCTTTTTGCCCCCTACGCATGCCGATGTGACGATGCGTCCGCGGGCGATTCTCGCCACTGGTTTCGGGCATAGGCTCAAAACGCAGGGCTGGTGCTACTCGGCTTGGGTGTCGGCGGGCCTTCCTTCACCCGGGCTACCAGAGTCTCGGGCGTGCCGGGCGCCTCTGCGGTCGCCCCGCACGGCGGTTGACGAATCTTCTGGAGCGGCAGCGGCGTGGCCATCGTCCCGCCGAAGGCGAGCAGCGCGAGCGTGGCGGGTTTTATCGTTGACACCGTTTATAAAGATTGGTAGAATGCGGGCTCGAAACGCTTCCTGTGATGCGACTCTTGGTTTGGACAGGCGTCTGATGGAAGCGCAGGCCGCCGAGTGGCGGCCCAATGAATCGGTTCTGGGCAACTTCCCGGCTCAGAATCCGTGGAGACCATTGCCGGGAAGAGCGTAAGGGGCAGAACCAGTGGCTACAGGAAAAGTGAAGCAGTTCAATGACCAGAAGGGCTTCGGTTTCATTGAACAGGACGACGGGACGGACGTGTTTGTCCACCACACGTCCATCCAGGGCGAAGGGTTCAAGTCCCTCGCGGAGGGCGAACAGGTGGAGTTCGACGTGACCCAGGGTCCCAAGGGCCCGAGGGCCGAGAACGTGAGGCGCCTGGGTCAGTCGGCTGCGGCGCCCGAGCCGGAGGCCGAAGCCGAAGAGGAGATGCCTGACGACGCCGACGACGCCGACGACGCCGACGACGCCGACGACGCCGACGACGCCGAGACCGAGGAAGAGGCCGAGTAGAACCCGGCCGGGTCCGGCACAACAACCGAATGCAAGAAGGGCGGTATTCCCTTACGGGGTGCCGCCCGGTTTTTCATCTCCTGCGGCCAGCGGCGAAGGCTCTCCTCCACCGGCGGCCCACCAAGTGCTCGAGAAACTCGCCCATGTGGCAGCCTGCCGCGGTGCCGTCAAGGCGGGCGACCGGCTGAGCCCCGAGGAGATTGAGGCGCTGCTCGCGCATCGGGAGGCGGCCGAGATGGTGGCCACTTGTCCTCACGGCCGCCCGACCGCCGTCATCCTCCGCAAAGCGGACTTGGAACGACAGTTCGGCCGAGACTATACTGCCCCCGTCCAGTCCACCGAAGAGGAGCGGTTGCCGTTCTAGGGTGTGCGCGGATGGCAGCGGAAAATTTGGGACGGGTATGTTTTCCGGGCGGCAAAACCGCCTGACAGCCCTAAATTTGATAATGCTATTGTGCTATTTCTGTATACTCGCCTGTCTCTGAGTCATAGATTTTCCGATTCATGTTCGGGTCTGGGATTTTTCCGGGATGATAGTGCGAGCAGATATGTTCTGGCGGTAGCGGCTGGTGGAGCGAAAATGTGAAATCCAAAAAACAACTCTCTGCCTCTAGATGGCAAGCCTTGCGCACCCACTCTGCAATCATTTCATGAATCAATTCCAGTAGGCAGCAGTCGGTGACACGAAACTCGGTTGTGTTTGGGAGGTTGATTTCAAAAAAGGTGGGCTTGCCGATTTTCCTTAACACAGAAAGGTACTTTTGGGTGTTTTCAATGGGTAATCCTATTACGAGGCTCGCTAGATATTCGCTGCCATATATGAGATAGAGGCCACAATGTTCGACGATAAATCTGTCATCGATGGCGAGGCACAACTCCCCATCGTCATCTGAGTAAGGAGCCGCTTCTCTGATGCTTTGTTGAAGCATTTTCTCGGTCAGCTCGGGGAAATCGCCGCTTAGGAAAATGGACCTAAAACGTTCAATCTGGGTGTCTTTATAACGCAACAGCAGCCCTTTTTTGTAGTAGTTTGACGTGTCATCTGACCGACAGCCATGATATGCGCGCATGTGTGAATATCGCCGCCTAAACTCGTCGATTTTGTTGTTGGTGATAATTGGTTCGGTTGGCTGGCCAAGGAGTTCTCTGTATCCCATCTCGCCGCTTTCTATGTGAGTCGCGTTCTGCCTCGCCTTGGCTTCAATCTCCGTGGTCAGAATATCTCCAAACATGGCTTCAAGAGCAGGCTTCCACTCCACGAAGGCTTTCCACACAAAAACAGAATTGTTTTCTGAAGATTTCATTTCGTTTGGATCAGTGCGTAGGGTGGGTGCTAGGCACCTGGCTGGGTTCTGCGGTTGCGCGCTCTTGCTCAGTCATTATCGTCCTCCTCAATTGGTTTTCTCCCAAGCAATTTCCGCCACAAAAACACAACCAATCCAACCGCAAAAGGAATGCTGCCGATGATGGCGAGGACGATAACCTGTACAATGAATGGCTCATCGCTAATAGGAGAGCCGAGTATCATTCGCGTTTCCTTTCCCAATAATCGCGACGGTCAGCAGGCTGATACAGTGTCCTCCGAAAACCGGAGCGGGCGATGGGATTCGAACCCACGACGTCCAGTTTGGGAAGATGACACTCTACCGCTGAGTTACGCCCGCAAACTTTTCATTCTGTTTGTCAATATGCTACGAGGAAACAGTTCACGGCTCTACTGCTTTCTTGCGGCGCTTCGCCTGTGGCGGTCGCGGGTCAGGGGGGGGCTTCGGACGGCGCTGTTCGATGCTTACGCCGCAGAGAGCCTCCAGGAAAAAGAAAAATCCTGGCCGCTCAGCCAGAAGATACCCCCGAACCCTGAAGCCCACGCCGTCCAAAGCCGCTCGTTTTTCTGGCACGCGCGGAGGGACTCGAACCCCCAACCTTCGGTTCCGTAGACCGACGCTCTATCCAATTGAGCTATGCGCGCAGGCCCACGCTCGAAACTATAGGACCGGCGGAGGCTGTGTCAAGGCCGCCGCTTGCGGCGCGGGAGAAGTGACCCAGACATCGTCCCCTGAGGTGGAAGTCAGGCGACCGCATCGCGCCCGACGCCGTTTTACAGGGAATACTCGAGCGTATCCAGGAGCCGGTAGCCGTCCCGAACAATCGGGCGGGTTCGGGTCAGGCGGATGCGCTTCCCGAAGAGGGGGCCGTCGATCACGAGCGTATGGTATTCGCCGTTCTCGCCGCAGGCGTCGATTCCGTTTTCTTCCAGGTATCGCAGGAACGCCCGGTCCACGGGGCGGCCCAGCCATTCTTCCGGGAAAAGGTCCGCCCGGGCGCTGACGACGACGGCCTGAAAACCGGCGTCCATAAACTCGGCCGGAATCGCAGCCGCGGGTTCACCCCAAAGTGGGAAAAGCGGCTCGATGCCCAGTTCCCTGCATACTCGCTCCACCCACTTTTTCCCCTCTTCCAGGTGAACATCGCCGAAGACCATGCCCTTTGTGCCCTGGAGGCCGGCGCTTCGCACGGCGTCCTTAAACTCTTGCTCATATCCCTCCGGCGTGGTTCGCTTCTGCACCAAAGGGAGCCCCATCGCTTCGGCTTGCAGCCGAATCAGTTTTGCCTCGGTGCCGTGGAACCGGACGCGGCCGTATTCCTGGGAAATGGTGTTCACAAGGTGGGATACGCGCAGCCCGCGCTGGATCGCCCGGTGACAGGCCAGACAACTATCCTTTCCACCGCTCCATGACACGAGGTGCACGATGAGGTCCCCGAAGCCGAGTCACTCGGCTTGAATCTTTTCCACGAGTTCCGCGTCGATGTCGAAGTTGGCGTGGACCTTTTGGACGTCGTCGTGGTCTTCGAGGGTTTCCAGGAGGCGGAGGACCTTGCGGGCGTCCTCTTCGCCGGGTGAAACGTAGGTTTGCGGCACGTGGCCGAGCTGGGCGCTTTCGACGGCGACGCCGCCCTGTTGGAGCGCCTCCTTCAGATCGGCGAAGACGTTCGGTTCGCAGAGGATTTCGTACGCCCCGTCGGTCTCGTTTATGTCCTCGGCGCCGGCGGCCAGGGCGATCTCCATCAACTGTTCCTCATCGGGTCCGGGGCCGGTGATGACGAGGCCCTTCTTGGCGAACATCCAGACGACGCATCCCGGCTGGCCCAGGTGACCGCTGTGACGTTCGAAGATCTTGCCGATGTCGCTGGAGGTGCGGTTGCGATTGTCGGTCATGGCCTCAACGAGGACCGCCACGCCGCCGGGCGCATAGCCCTCGTAAACGACCTCGTCAATCGTCTTGGCGCCTGCGAGTTCCCCGGTGCCTTTCTTGACGGCGCGTTCGATGGAGTCCTTGGGCATATTGGCGTCGCGTGCTTCTTCGATGGCGTATCGGAGGGTGAGGTTCATGGCCGGGTCGCCGCCACCCTGGCGTGCGGCCACGGTGATCGCCCGCACGCATTTTGAGAAAACCTTGCCGCGCTTCGCGTCCTCACGCGCCTTTTTGTGTTTGATTCCGGCCCAGTGCGAGTGGCCTGCCATGGTGGGCTCTCCTTATTTGTTTCCCGGCGATGCCGCGCGCTACAGTTCGGGCGGAGGATTGGAAAGCGATTCGTCGTTCTCCGGCCGATTCTCGTCGGCCAGCGGCGCGACGGATGGGGCCTCCCCGGCGTGTGAGTCTTCGACCTTGCGGCGGACGCGCGCCAGGTCTTCCGGCCTCCGCCGACGGGTGCGGGCCTCGAGGATTTGGGCGGCCTTTTCCCACGCCTTGATTGCTTCGGCCTCGCGGCTCAGGCGCCAGCAGGCGTCTCCGAGATGGTCCCATATGGTCGGGTCCAGGTCCGGCGCCTTCTCGGCGGCGGATTCGAGAATTTTGAGTGATTCCTCGAAACGCCCGCACTTGTAGAAGACCCAGCCCAGGCTGTCGAGGTAGGCGGCGCTTTGGGGGTCGGCTTTCAGGGCGAGCCGGATCATGCGTTCGGCCCGCTCGATGTGGACGCCGCGGTCGGCCCACATGTAACCGAGGTCGTTGTTCGAGGGGGCGTGATCGGGCATGACCTCGAGAATGTGCAACAACTCTTTTTCCGACGACGCCGCGTCCTCCATCTCGTTGTAGAGGCCCGCCAATAGATAGCGCCAGGCGATGTTCTCCGGGTCGGCGGCCAGAAGCCCGCGGACCTCGGCCACGGCTTCCTTGTGCCTGCCCTGTGCGGCGAGGGCGTGGGCCAACAGGAGCCGCACGTCTTCGGCCCCCGGATGGTCGGCCAGGATCGCGCGGGCAATATGCTCGGCCTCGGCGAAGCGCTCCTGCCGGTAGCGGATCTCGGCCAGCATACCGCGGGGCGGCACGCTTTCGGCGTCAATCGCAAGGGCCTGCTCGACGGCCTGTTCGGCCCGGGCCAGGTCATTTTTTCCGATATGCACGGCGGCCAGTTGGCACAACGCCTGGACGTCGGTCGGGAACCGCAGCAGGTGGCTCGTCAGTTCGGCTTCGGCCTCGTCCAGTTTTCCCAATCGCATAAGGGCGGCGGCCAGGAGATGGCGGGTCACCCTGTCGTCGGGAGCGCCCCGACGGGCCACCCGATATTCCTCCACCGCCTCGTCCACCCGGTCGAGACGCTCGAGAATCATTCCCATCTGGCGATGGAAAGCCGGCAGCGGGAGGCCTGCGGCGATCGCCGCCCGGTAAACGCCCAGTGCGTCTTCGAGCCGGTCGGCGCGGATCAGCAGGTGGGCCTTTCGGGAGTAGGCGATGGCGGTTTTCGGCTGGCGCGCGATGGCCTTGTGATAGAGGTCGATGGCTTCGTCGGGTTTCCCCGCGCGTTCGGCCAGCATGCCGACCAGCACAAACGGGCCGCAACCTTCCGCGTCGTCGGTGACGAGGCGCCCCGCGTCCTGATACACTTGCTCGGGGTTTTCGAGGCCGTCGATGAGGCGAGCAGCCCGGACGAGGATGGCGGATTCGGATCGGCGGCCGGTCATGGCGCCGGCCAGGGCTTCGAGCGCCTCGACCGGTCGGCCCTCGCGCCGGTGGAGTTCGGCCAGTTTCAGGGCCGCCGCGACGCTGCCCGACCCCTGGTCGGCCTGGCCGGCCTGGCCGGCCTGGCCGGCCAGTTCTCCATACAGGGCCGCCGCCTTCTCCTCCTCGCCGGCGGCCTCGCAGGCCTCGGCGAGTTGGAACGCTACGGCGTGGTTTTCGGGGTTCCGGCGGCGGTAGTCTTCGAGTTCGGCAACGGCGCCCGGCAGGTTGTCCTCCGCCCGATATGTTTCGACCAGCCGCCGATAACCAACGGAAGCGCCTGGATGAGCCTCGATGAGTTTTCGGGCCCAGGCCCGGGCATTTGGGAAGTCTTTCTTCTGAATATAGGCGCGGCAAAGGAGGCCGAGAAGTATCGTGTGATTGGGCCGGTCGGCAAGGGCCTCGCTGAAGGCGAGGATCGCCCGATCGTTGTCCCCTCGGAGCAGGTACAGCCGTCCGAGCACCTCCTTGAGTTGCGCCTGTCCCCGGTACAACAGGTAGATTTCCGCGTGTTGGCGGAAAAAGGGGCGCGGCTCCGCGAGCAGGCGGAGCAGGGTCTCGTAGTCGCGGATAGCCGCGTCCACATCGCCGCCGTCCTGATGGGTCCGCGCAAGATGGTAAAGGCCGAGCAGCCGGTATGACGAATGCTCCGAGGCGCTCCGGACCAGCGCCTCGAAGGAGGCGACGGCGTCTTTCGGCCGGCCGAGTCTGTGGGCGGCCCGACCGCGAAGGTACAGCGACGGCACGTCGGTGGGCCGGAGTTGGAGTGCCTTGTCGAGCGCCCCAGTTGCGCCGCGGAGGTCGCCGACTTCGTAGAGGGCCTCGCCGAGGCGCCGCCATACGCGGGCCGCCTTCGGTGCAAGGGCCGCCGCCGCGCGCAGTTCCCGCGCTGCGAGCGCATGCTCACCGTTTCCCATCAGAAGCCGGCCCCGGACGTAGTGGTGAAGCGCCTGGGCAAGCGGGTCGGGCCCGGCCTGCGGTCGGATCGGCTCCGGGCTGCAGTTGCGCCCGACTTCCTCGGGCGCAGGCGCAGCAACCACCGCTCCCGATACCAGGAGCGCCATGGCCAGTGCGACCGGACAGGCCAACCTTGCGCGCATAAGCAATCCTTCCCCCTTCCCGCTTCTGCTCTTTTAGACCTGCCGAAGCGGGCGGTCCGGGGTTCAGTGGATGATCTTGTTAAGTGGATATACAATAATACCGCCGGCGCCGGCCCGTTTCAACTCCGGCACCAGTTGGCGTTCCTGAGTGCTGTCGAGGATGACCTCAACCGCCACCCAACCGGGCTCGGCCAGGGGGGAGACAGTGGGGCTCTTTTCGGCGGGCAGCAGGGTCAGAACGGCGTCGAGGTTGGCTTTCGGCACGTTCATTTTCAGGCCGACCTTTTCCCTCGCTTCGATGGCCCCCTTTAGAAGCATGGTGAGATTCTCGATCTTGGCGCGCTTCCAGGGGTCCTTCCAGGCCGCCTTGTTGGCGATCAGTTGGGTATTGGACTCCATGAGGGTGTCCACGATGCGGAGGCGGTTGGCGCGGAGCGAGGCCCCCGTTTCGGTCACGTCCACAATGGCGTCCACGAGCCCGGCCTTGACCTCCTGACTGGCATCGGAATCAGACAGCAGTTTGTCAATCACCCGGTCGACGGGCTCGTCGCTCGAGAGCAGTTGTTCCACCGCTTCGGACAGGCCCGGTTTGATCTCGGTGGCGCCCCAGGAGAACTCGACATCCACCTCGATGCCGCGCTCCTGGAAGAACCGCTTCGTGACCTCCACGAGTTCGGTGGCGATGCGGCCGCCATTCAAGTCCTCTGGCTTGTGGACGGGGCTGTCCTCGGGCACCGCCAAGACCCACCGCACCGGCACCAGATGCGCCTTGGCATACACCAGGTCGGCCACCACCTGGACGTCAGAGTCGTTCTCGGCGATCCAGTCCTGGCCCGTGACACCGGCGTCCAGGGCCCCGAGTTCGACGTAACGGCTCATCTCCTGGGCCCGGAGCATGGCGACCTTGATCTCCGGGTCGTCCGTCCGCGGGCTGTAGGACCGATCTGCGACCTGGACGTCGAACCCCGCGCGGGCCATCAGGTCGAGCGTCGCGCGCTCCAGACTGCCCTTCGGCAGGCCGAGTTTTAACACGTTCGTCGTGCCGCTCATGGGACACTCTCCGGTCTGGAATTTCGTTCGGCGGTTCAGTTAGGACCGCGGTTACTCCTTTTTGCCGGCGGTCCGCTTGATTTTCCCTTGCGCGCCTTTCGGCGCGAGGCGGTTCGTTTCCTGGCGACTTTCCTCCGCCTGCTAGACGCGGTCTCCGACTTTCGCGTCTTTTTTTCCGGCGCACGCTTCGGCTCCTTGCGCTTCACCTTTTTCGCTGTTATCACCGCCGAGGGACAGGTGTTGTTGAGCGGGCACCGGCCGCACAGCGGTGTCCCTGTAATGCAACGGTCCTCTCCGAGGCGCTTGACGAGTTGGTGCGTTTCGTAGACGCGGGTGTTTTTGACGGCCCGTTCGAGAAAGGCCTGCATCCAGGATTCGGACTGGTTCTCGGGATCGAGGATGTCCAGGCGGTCCAGGACGCGCGCCACGTCCCGGTCGACGGGGAAGGCGTGGGCGCCGACGCAATCGCGCGCCATCGCCGCCGCCACGAACGGCCGCACCTCTTCCAGCCTTTCAAAGTAGGCCCGGGTCGCAATCTTCCCCATGCCCTCCAGAAAGTCCCAGACCATGCTGTTGTGCCTCTTGAAGACCTGGTCCAGAAGACGCGGGATGACGCGGGCCTTGTCGGCGGCGCTGGGGAAATCGGCGCCGAGGGTCTCGCGAATCTCGCGTGGGCGGCTGACGCGCAGGTCGTTCCAATCGCCGAAGTGCGCCCGCATCCGCTCCAACGCTTCCTCGACCTGCTTGCACGTTGCCTCCTCCCCGAGGATCGTCCGCAGCGCGTGCTCGACCGGATGCGTGATGATGGGTTTGGGCTGTTCGCCGTATCGGCCCTTCAGCACCAGCCGGATTCGGTCCAGGCGTTTCGCCTTATCCGTGAACGTGGGCATCGGCGTTCCTCACTCACGCAGGTTCGGTTGGGGTTTCATCTTTCGGTTCGGTTTCGCCTTCACCGGTCTCTTCAACACCGCGGCGAATTCGCTCGGCCCGGGCGTCCTCGTCCTCGGCTCGGGCCCGGGTGATCAGCGCACTTAACCGGACGCTTCGCTTGACCGACTCGTCCAGGTGAAAACGAAGCACCGGGCAGAACCTCATGGCCAGACGGTCGCTCACCCGCTCCTGGAGGAAGCCGTGTGCGCGCCGGACGGCTGCGAGGCACACCTCCTGCTGCTTCGAGTCCCCCAGGACGGAGACCCTTACGTCGGCGAAGCGGAAATCCGCCGACAGGTCCACGCCGGTGACCGTCACCAGCGCGATGCGCGGGTCGTTCAGTTCCGTGACGATCAGTTCCGAGACGATTTCGCGGATCAGGCTGGCGACGCGGCGATTGCGGCGGCTCTTTTGTCCCGGCTGCTTCATCCCGGCCGGTTTATAAAATTTCGGTTTCATAATCCACCAAGTCCGCTCCCGGCGCCGCCCGCACGAGGTCCACGATCTTGGCCAGCACCTGGTCGGCGAAGATACGGTCGTTGGTTGCCATTGCGACGCCCAGGACCGTTTGCTGCCGTCGATCCAGCCCGTCCACCTCGGCGACCGAGACGTTGAAGCGGTTGCGGATGCGGTCGCGGAGGCTGCGAACAACGCGGCGCTTGTCTTTCAGGCTCCGCGCGTCGCGAAGCATCAAACGCATCTGAAGGACGCCGACCACCATGGCACCATTCCGTGACGGGCGCCGTCCGCCTCAAGCCGGGCGGTCCTCCAGCGTCCGCTGAACCTCGACCGTCTCGAACGCCGCGATCCGGTCGCCGACCTTCACGTCGTCATAGCCGGCCAGATGGATGCCGCATTCCTGGCCCGCGCGGACCTCGCGAACATCATCCTTGAACCGCTTGAGGCTCTCGAGGGGCCCTTCGTGAACGACCAGGCCGTCGCGGATCAAGCGGACCCGGGCGCTGCGCAGGATGCCGCCATCGGTGACCCGGCATCCGGCGATGGCGCCGACACGGCTGATTTTGAACGTCTCGATCACCTCGGCCTCGCCCAGACGATGTTCCTCTTGCTGCGGCGCGAGCAGCCCTTCCAGGGCCTTGCGTATGTCTTCGGTAATCCGATAGATGACGTTGTATTGCCGGATGTCCACGCCGCGCCGCTCGGCCAGGGCGCGGGCGCCGGCGTCCGGCACGGCGTTGAACCCGAGGACGATGGCGTCCGAGGCGTCGGCCAGGAGGACGTCGCTCTCGTTAATCCCGCCCACGGCCACGTGCAGCACCCGGACCCGGACGTCCGGGTGCTCGATCTTTTCGAGGTTCTCCCGAACCGCTTCGACCGAGCCCTGGGCGTCGGCCTTGATGATGAGCGGCAGTTCCCGGACCTCCTTGGCGGTCATCTGTTCGAAGACAGCCTCCAGGGTCCGCGGCCGGCGCCTTTCAGCAAGTTTCTCTTCGCGTGACCGGCGCCGGCGGTCCTCGGCGATCTCTTTCGCCTTGGCCAGGTCGTCCAGCACGTAAAATCGGTCGCCGGCCTCCGGCGCGCCCGTCAGGCCCGCGACGCGCACCGGGACCGAGGGGCCCGCCTCCCTGATTCGGCGGCCTGTTTCGTCCGTCAGCGCCCGGACGCGGCCGTAAGTGGTTCCGACCAGGACCACGTCCCCGGCCTTCAAGGTGCCGTTCTGGACGAGGAGGGTGGCCATAGGGCCGAACCCTTCGCTCAGTTCCGCCTCGAGACAGAAGCCGACTGCCTCGCGATTCGGGTTGGCCTTCAGTTCGAGCAACTCGGCTTCCAGAAGAAGACCTTCCAGGAGGTCGTCCAGTCCGGCGCCCGTCAGGGCGGAGGTTTCGACGCAGATCGTTTTGCCTCCCCACTCCTCTGAGAGCAGTTCGAACCGGGTCAGTTGCTGCTTGACGCGCCCGGGGTTGGCCTGGGGCAGGTCGCACTTGTTAATCGCCACCACGATCGGCACCCCGGCCGCCTGGGCGTGATCGACCGCTTCCTCGGTCTGCGGCATAACACCGTCGTCTGCCGCAACGACCAGGACCGCGATGTCCGTGACCTGTGCTCCCCGCGCGCGCATCGCGGTGAATGCCTCGTGGCCGGGCGTGTCCAGAAACGTGACCCACTTTTCGCCGACCCGGACGCGGTAGGCCCCGATGTGCTGCGTGATGCCGCCCGCCTCGCCTTCGGCGACCCGGGTCTTGCGGATGTAGTCCATAAGGCTCGTCTTGCCGTGGTCCACGTGGCCCAGGAACGTGACGACCGGCAGGCGGGGTTCCAGATGCGCCTCGTCGTCCTCGCGGGATTCGATCTCGCGGATAACTTCTTCGGGTTCATGCTCGCGGTGGACGACGAGCTCCACGTCATAGGCGAGCGCGAGTTCCTCGATGGTCTCCTCCGGCAGGACGTCGTTGACGGTGACCATCGTTTCCTGGTTCATCAACTGCCGGATGATCTCGCTCGCCTTAACGCCAAGCGCCGCCGAGAGGCTGCGGACCGTGACCGGCGGTTCGACGACGGCTTTCCTCGGTCTCTCCGCGACGCTTGGGCGGCGAGCCGGCGCGGGGCGCTTCGTCCGCGGCGTAATGGTCCGGCCGCTCAGGCCGGCCCGCACCCGCTCCTCGGCGATTGTCCCGCCGGCGAGCCCCGTGTCGTACGCCGGCTCCTGTGAATCCTGCTCTTCGCGTTGGCGTAAGCGTTCACGTCGGCGGAAGGCCTGGGCGCGGCGGAGGGCCTTGGCTTCCTCTTCTTCGGCGGCCCGGGGCGCCCGGCGTCGGCGCTCGCGTTCGCTCTCTTCGAGAATGGGTCCGGCTTCAATTTTTTCGGGGGCTTGAGGACGCTTCGGCGGGCGCGTAGGCGGCTTTTGTTTCTCCCGGGGCGCGATGCCGATGCCGACGGCCTGGGGATGCGGCTCCGGCGGGGCGGCCGCTTCTTCCGCCTTGGCCCGCGGCCTCGGCGTCGGCGCCAACTTCGGCCGCGGTGCCAATTTCGGGCGCGGGGCCAACTTCGGTCGCGGCGGTTTTCGGACCGGCCGGCGCCGCTCGGTCGGCGGGGCGGCCGCCGGTGCGGCCGGCGGTGCGGCCGGCGGCGCCTCTTCGGCTCCCACCGTTTCGGCCGGCGCCTCCGCAACCGTTCCTTCTTCTTCGGCAACGGCCGCAGCGGCTTCGGCAGGCAGGGCTTCCTCCGGTTCCGCAGGCGGCTTGGCCGGCGGCCGACGGCGCGGACTGGGTTTGAGGCCCTCGGCTTTCGGTTTGCTCGCGTGGCGCGTCGGTAACCGGATCCGCATGCTCCGGGCGCGGGCGAGCTGCTCGTCGGCCGAGAGTTCAGGCTCCGGTTCGACGGCGGTTTCGGGTTCGGCCGGCGGCGCTTCGGCCGGCGCCGGTTTGGCTGGGGCGGCCTCGGCCGCCTCCCCGTTCCTTTCAGGAGAACGCCCTACGGCGCCCAGTTGCCGACGGATCATCTCCGCCTCATCCTCGTCGATGGTGCTGGAGTGCGACTTGACCTGGAGCCCGGCCTCCCGGCAGACGGCGACCATCTCTTTGCTGGGCATGTCGAACTCGCGGGCAAGTTCGTAGATGCGTACCGGCAAGGTTCGGCTTCCCTTCAGGGTTGGACTTCGCTCGGTTCGTCCCCGTCCGCCGCCTTGAGGACTGTATTTTCGGCCGAGGTGTTTTCGGCGGCGTTCTGCTTTTCCGTTTCTGTGTCGGCTTCGATTTCTGCCACTTCCGCCTTGGTGTCTGTTCCGCCCCCTGTTTCTTCAGGTTCGCTCTCGGTTTCCGTTTCGGTTTCTGCCTCTGCCTCTGCCTCCGCCTTCGCCTTCGCCTCCGCTTCAGCCTCGGCCTGGGCTTCCTGGAGCACCTTTTCTTCGGCGGCACGGGCTTCCAATTCGACAACCAGCGCGGCCACCTGCTCCATGATTTGCTGCGCTCGGTCGATTTCCACACCCGCGGCGCGCGCGAGGATTTCCGTGTTCACCTCGGCGACGTCCGCGAGGCTGATGTATCCGGCCGTGACCAACTCAGTGGCCAGGTCCGCCCCCACGGCCTCCAGTCCGCTGAGTTGCTCCAAGGCCGTCGCGCGTTGCTGGTCGTACTCGGCGGGGGTCATGATGTCAATATTCCAGCCGGCCAGGCGTGCTGCCAGGCGGACGTTCTGGCCCTTCTTGCCGATGGCCAGGCTCAATTGGTCCTCCCCGGCGAGGACTGTGGCGCGGTTGATGTCGCGATTTAAGAGGACCTCTTTCACCTGGGCCGGCTTGAGGGCCTCGGAGATGAACACCTGAGGCGATTCGTTGTAGCGCGCGATGTCCACCTTTTCGTTCGCCACTTCGGCGACGATGTTTTTGATGCGGCTTCCTCGAATGCCCACGCAGGCGCCGACGGCATCGACGCGGCTGTCTGTGCTCGAGACGGCCACCTTGGTGCGTCGGCCGGGCTCGCGGGCCACCGCCTCGATCACGACGATGCGGTCGGCCACCTCCGGCACTTCCAGTTCGAACAGGCGCGAGATCAGGTCCGGGTGCGTCCGCGACAGGACGATCTTGACATTGGCTCCGGACTCTCGGACATCGATAATGATGGCCCGGAGGCGGTCGCCGACGTGGAGTGTCTCGCCGGGAATCTGTTCGCTTTTCGGCAGAAACCCTTCGCCGCGGCTCAGGTTGATCACGCAGGAGCCGTGCTCGATCCGCGTGACCTGCCCCGTGATGATGGTGCCGACCTGGTCGGCGTAGTTTTCCATGAGGCTGGCGCGTTCGGCCTCTCGGATTTTCTGGATGATGACCTGCTTGGCGGTCTGGGCGGCGATGCGGCCGAACCCCGCCGGGTCGAGCTGCTCGCCGTCCACCGTCATCTGCATCTGGCCGGTCTCGCGGTCGATGGTGATCGCAACCTCTTCGGCGTCGCCGAAGTGCTTCTTCGCCGCCGACACCAGCGCCAATTCGATGCCCTCGAAGACGATCTCGGCGTCGATGCTCTTCTCGCGCCGGATGACCTCGACCAACCGTAACAGGTCTCCGTTCATCAGTTTTGTCGCTCCCCGCTGTCCCCAAAGTGGGGTCCCTTTGGGTCTGCACCCCACCTGGCGGTTCCTATTGGTCCGGCCCGGTGAAACAAAAAAGTGGGACCAGCACCGGACCCCACTTCCACCGCCCGCAGACGCGTCCGTACCGGAACGGACGCGGGCGGCAACCGCACCGCTGCTCTTAGGCCTGTGCTACATGCTCAGGCTCCAAACTGGTGTCGCAGCCGGTCCGGTCGTCGAGCAAGTGGTTCTGATTCATCGCCAACGGTGTTCCCATCGTTCGATCAACGGCCCCGTTTGCGCGAGGGTTTAGTTCACCACCCCGTCCCTTTGCGGGGTCCCTGCCACAAAAAACCCGCATGCTGCGGTCCACTGTGTAAAAAATTACCATCCAACCGCCGCCGGTGTCAATACCTTTTCCGCCGGGCGGCGTCCCGCCCATACACCTAAGGTTTTATTTCGCAAGGTCTTACGGGGTCTCCGGCTCCGGATTTTCACCCGGCTTCGGCGAATTGGTTTCCGCCTCTTGCGCTTCTTCCGTCTGTTCCGCCACCTTTGCGGACTCGACTTGCTCGACCCGAATAGTGTCGCCGTCGCGAATCTGCCGAAAGACCTTGACGTCGCCCTCGACCCGGCCGATGGGGTTGACAGGGCTGGCGGCCCGGGGCTCATCCCCCTTGCTGGCGGGGGTCTTGCCGAAGAAGACGCAGAAAGCGCTTCCGGTCGGCCAATAACCGATTTCGCCGACCTCCATCCGGTCCCGCGCCTCCACGCCGAGGTCGCACTGGACCGGGATACTGAAATAAATCTCCTGGCCCCACGTGTTGACCGTGCTTTCGATGGGCAAAGCGTCCCAGATCCGCGCGGCCGCCGACGTGTCGTTCAGCGTGGCCAGCATCTCAATCTTATCGGTTGCGATTCGTATTTCGTTCATCGGCATCTCCTGACACGAACACCGCGGAAAACATTCTGCGCGCGAACTCCACCTGCGGCAACCGAAAAGGCGGCCTGGAACAACACGGACCGGACGGACCCTTGCCCTTGGGCCGATTCCGCTCCGCGTTTCAGAGCCCGGCGCTGATCCCTGGAAGCAGCCCTATATTACTGACTCTGCTTCTTTCGGATAACGACCCACACAACGATCAGCGCCGCCAGCACGACAAGCAGAAGCCACCACCACCACGTCATGTGCAACCTCCTTCATCCAGGTTCTTTTCTCAGGGTTTCCAACACCCGGTCATCGCCAGAATAGCGCCCGTTCAAACGGTGTGTCAAGCATTATTCCCTCCGACCTTTATCGGGAGACCCCGACCGGCCTGCCGCTTACGCCTCCGGTCCCTCGAGGAGTTCGACCGCGCGCTCGAGGTCCGAGACGCGAAGCACCAGCGCTCCGCCCCCGCCGTGCAGGTCCGCCGTGCCGTAGGCGTAGTAAATGTTGATGCCGGCCTCCGCCAGGTGGGCCGAAACCCGCTGAAGCGCGCCCGGCTCGTTCTCCAGGTCCAGGACGAGGACCTCCTGGTCCAGATGGGCCAGGCCGGTCGCATCCAGCACTTTGACCGCTTTGTCCGGCTCGTCCACGATCAGGCGGACGAACCCTTCGTCGGTGCAATCGTCGATCGAGAGGCCGCCGACATTGACCCCGGCCCGCACCAGAACCCCACAGAGCCGGCACAAGGCCCCCGGCTCGTTTTTCATGGCAATCGAGACCTGTAACCGCTTCGGCATGAGTAATCCTCCTGCCCGGTCTGCACCGGGCCATCTTACGGCGCATCGCGGGGCGTTGCCAGCGATTCTTCAAGTTCTCGCACTCGCCCCTCGACGGCGCGGCGCTCGTCCAGCGCGAGACGCCGGTCCTCGTCCGGCGTCAGGCGGTCGAGTTCCAGGACGCGGCGGTATTCGGCCAGCGCCCCGGCGGCGTCTTTCAACTGGTCCGCAATCTCCGCCAATTGCAGCCGCGCCCGAATGTCCGTCGGGTACAGTCGAGCGGCTTGCTCAAGGTGCCCTCTTGCGGCGTTCAGGGCTTGTGGGTCGTCGAGCGCCCCGGGCACGGCGAGGCGGCACGCGGCGAGGTGCCGATACGCATCGAGAAGGCGCGGGTGCCGCGCCAGCACCTCCCGATAGGCGCGCTTGGCCCGTTCGAGGCGCATCACCATCGCCGTCGGATCGGCCGCACCTTCGGCGCCGGCCGCCCGAGCGGCGGTTTCCCAAGCCCGGCCTCGCAGGTAGGCCGGTTCCCATGCCAGGGGATGGGCTTGGTCGGCGGCGCGGAGTGCTTCGGCCTGTGCCTCCGGAGTCGCGGCGCCCGCGGCGGCCGTCGTCCACGCATCCACCCGCGCCACCGGGAGCAGAATCCATCGGATGTAGCCGAAGACGAGAGCCATCGCCGCGAGCATCAAAACAAACTTCAACCAGGGCCGAACGGCCGCCGCTACACGCCGGGCGCCGTTGCCTCCCAGGCTGACCGCAATCACGACAAGCCCCGCCCAGGCCGTCGCCGGGAGCGCAAAGGCCACGCCGACCTGTCCCAGAAGGCAGAACGTGACCACCGCCGCCACCGAGGCCGCGCGCAAGATACGGAGCGGCCGAGCGGCCACTTCCAATCGCGAGGGATTCTCGCACGCGGCAACGCCCATGATGATGGCCGCCACCGCCACGGCCACGGCGCCGTATATCCGGCCCATGGTGAAAAGAACGATGACCGCCGGCGCCGCCGGCACAAGGACCGCCACAAGCCAGCCGAAGAGCGACGCCCCGCGCCCGCCGGCGTTCGTCTGCGGCCCGTGCGACCGCAGCCACGTCCAAACCGTGCCTGCCACGAGGCTCACCAGGGCCGCCAGACCCGCCACGCCCAACTGGGTCCACGCCGAGAGCCACATGTTATGCGGGTCGCCGACCTCCTCAATCGCCGTGGGCGGTTTGTGCTCGAGGTAATGAGACGCGAAGTTCTCGAGCCCCACGCCCGCCAGCCAGTGGTCTTTCAGAATCGATGCCGCGGCGCGCCAAGTATCCAACCGGCATCGGAGGGTGCTGAGACCCGCCGGCGCGCCGCGCACATGGCTCATCACCAGTGCTATCAGCAAGACGGCCGCCACGGCGCCGAGCCCGACCGCCAGTCCCCGCGCCCCGCGGCCGCGAGCCTCGAACCATTTCTCCCCCGCCAGCCCGACGGCGACCAACAGGCCGAGGACGAGCAGCGCCGCCGGAGCGTCCGGTCGCCCCGTAATCACCTGGACAGCGGCCGCGATGAAAGCACTGGCCAGCAGCACCGCCAGAAGAAACCGGCGCTCGGCGTCGGTGCGGATGCAGAAAACCAGCGCCAGAAAGCCGACCCATACACCCGTCATCTCGGCCGCGCGAACCAGTGCCGAGAATTTATCGGACGCGCTCAGCGTCGAAACCACCGCGCCGATGACAAACAGACCGACCGGAACCGCGAGCCACGCGTGCGTGAGGCGCACCCGCCCCGCCGCCGCCCAGGACGCCACCAGAAGCACCGGCATCAGCCAGAACGCCAGACCGACCGAAAGGACTGTCACTGGGCCGCGCAAGCCCACCGCGCCGATGAATGATATGTCGGGCGCGAAGCGCGGAAGGACCAGGAGCAGGGCCGCCCCGAGGACAAGAACGGCGCGGCGCAGCAGGTCCGAGGTGGCTTCCGACGAGGTCGCGGTTCCAGACACCGTGCCGCTCACGCGCGGGCCTCCCGCCGCTGCTCGAGCAGCCGGGCTCGGACACGGCTGAAGAACTCGTGGTAGCCACTCGTCCGGTAGTCCGGGTAGGTCCACTCCAGCGGCGCCCATTCCGGTTTGTCCGGGCCCCGGCGCCGGCATTGGAGGGTGACTTCGGCGTAGATGCCGCGACCGAGATAAATCCGGTGGCCGTAGTCCTTCGTGCTCGCCAGCACCAGTTTGTCGGGGGCGATGAGGCCCGGGTCCACGTTCACGGGCCGGACGACGGGCCATTCGCCCGACGCGGCGATGCTCCGCTCAATCCGATTTGCCAGGCGCTTGAAGGTGACGAGCCGGTCGGGGGAGACCAGGTCGGCAAAGGAAAGAAAATAGCGGACCAGCGGATGGCCCATCTCGCCGCGGTAATACTCGGTGAACTCGTGGGCGAACAGGTCGCTTTTGAGGTCCACCTCGCCGAGGGCCTGGACGAGGCGGCTCTCGGCGTCGGCAAAGGCGCCCGGATAGGCCGAGAGCATGCCGACGATGAGTTTAACGGGCTCGGCGTCGCGGAGTTCACCCATATGAAAGTTGATGATACGCGCCGCCCGCGTTGCCTGCAAAGCCAATTCCTCACGCGCCCGTGGGTTGTCCTTGCAGCCGGGAGTGGGGTTTATGTATAATCCGCACTTCGGGGCACACGTCGGAGAAGCGCGTTTGCTCACCAAGCGAGTCATTCCGTGTCTGGACGGTGAGGGCACGCTGCCATGACTCATGTCCAGCGGTCGAAGCCTCTGGAGACATGCGCCCGGTGGCCCCGGATCGCACAGGCTGCCGGAGCGGGCCTCGTCCTGCTCGTCTGCGCGGCGTTGCTGTTTGCCGCCGCAGAGGAAAAGGCCCCTGCGCCTGCTATCGAAGCGCCCGGCCTCCAGGCGCCGGACCTCCGGGCCGTGGGCATCCCGCAGGTCCTCCTGCTGGCGGCGTTTGCGGCGGCGGTGTTTTACGTGGCGAACTGGACGTTTCTCGACGTTCGGTTGGTCAAGACCAGCCGGAGGGTCTGGAGCGGCCTCGTTCTGGCCGGGGGGCTGGCGGGGCTGGCGGTGGCGATCCTTATCCCCTTATTTTACGTCGGCCTGCCACTCGGCGTCATCCTGTTCGCCGCCGCCGCCGTCTCCTATTGCGTGCACCGCAACGGCCTCGTCTCGGAGAACTTGACGGTGCTGTCGAGGGCGCACCTGGCGCGGCTGAAAGGTCGGCTCGGCGGCCGGAGGGCGGAAATCGCAGAATCCGGGCCCGTCGGCGGCACCGGACGCGACATCATCTTCGTGGGCCTCGACGACCTGCCCATCCGGTTGCCGACCCAGTCCGAGGAAGAGCGCCTCGCTGCCCGGGAACTGGAGCGCATCTTCTTCGAGGCCGTCGTCCGCCGGGCCACGGTCGTCGGTCTCCTTGTGCGCGGAGGGAAGGCCCAGGTCCGCTGGCGCATTGCCGGGCAGGTGGTGGACGGGGGCGAACTCGTGCGGCCGATTTCCGACCTCGTCGCCTCGCGCATCAAGCAGATCGCCGGACTCAACCCGGCCGAAACTCGCCGGCCACAGGAAGGGCGCCTCCGCATCGTCGTCGCCGGCCAGACGTTTGAACTCCGCGTCAAGTCCCAAGGCTCCGTCCGGGGCGAACAGATTGCCGTCCGCGTCATCGATCTGGCGGCCAGCGAGATGGGGCCGAAGGATCTGGGCTTGTCGGAATCGCAACTCGAAACCATGACCGAGGCGCTTGCGAAACGCCCGGGTCTGGTTCTTCTCTCGGCGCCGAAAAACTCTGGCCTGACGACGACCCTGCACGCCTGTCTCCGCCACTTCGACCGGTATATCAATTCGTGTCTGGTCTTCGAGCCTCACGTGAGGCTGGAGGTGGACAACGTCCAACACGTGGTGCTGAATCAGGAGGACGGGTCCGCCGCCGCCGAACAGGTCCGCAGCCACCTTCGCACGGGGCCGGATGTCGTCGCCGTCGATTCGCTGTCGGCCCCCGAAGTGGCTGAGGCGCTCGCCGCCTTTACCATGGAACACACCGTCCTGATCGGTCTCCGCGCGGGTGACGCAGGGGAGGCGCTGGCGCACCTGATTTCGCTCTTGCCTTCCACCGGCGCCCTTGCCGGGAGCCTTCAGTTGGTGGCGAATCAGCGGCTCGTCCGGGAACTGTGCCCCGCGTGCAAGGAAGCCTACCGGCCGAATCCCGAGTTTCTCCGCAAGGCCAATCTGGCGAGCCGCCGCGTCGATGTCCTTTTCCGCCCGCCCCAGCCGACCAAGACCCAACAAGGCAAGGCGGTGCTGTGCCCGCGGTGCGGCAATTTGCGATACGTCGGCCGGGCGGGCCTTTTCGAACTCATGCCGATCGACGACGAGGCCCGGGACATGATTGCACGCGGCGTCGGCCCCGCGGATGTGCGGACCCACGCCCGCAAGGGCGGTATGCAGAACCTCCAGGAGGAGGGCCTGGAACTCGTCATCGCCGGACGCACCAGCGTCGAAGAGGTCCTGCGGGCCATCAAGCAGACCAAATAGGGGAGTCCGTTCTCCGTAGTACTACGAAGGACAAAACGGATGCTTCTGAATATTCTGGCTCTGGCGGGCACGGCGCTGATTGTGTACATGAGTGCCATCTTCGGCCTCTGGCGGGCGGCCATGGCGTTGGTGGCCTGTATCATCGCCGGGGCGGTGGCCTTCGGCTTTTTCGGCGTGGCGGCGGCCCTGTTCCCCTCGACCGACCCCCAGAGCGTCTGGTACTACGCGGCCGACGCCCTTTGTCTTTTCACCCTGTTTACCGTGTCCTTTTTCGTCCTGAGGGGCCTGGGCGAGGTTCTGTTCGAAGTTGAGCCGGAGTTTCCGCACTATGTGGACCGGATCGGGGGCTCCCTGTGCGGAGCCGCGACCGGCTACCTTACGGTGGGCGTCTGCGTGGTGCTCCTTCAGATGCTTCCCATGAGCCCGGCCATCCTCGGCTCCTATTCACCGTTCCACTATGACGAGCAAATGGGCACGGTCACTCCGGGCGACCGGTTGTGGCTGAACTGGGACCGCAGGACGCTCGGCTTCTTCGGGTACCTCTCGGGAAACTCCCTCGGCTCCGAGGAACAACTGCTTTTCCATCGCTATGGAGATGTGTGCCCTGTTCGGCGCGGGCCGAGCGCACAGGCGGAGGAGGCCGAGCAGGAGCAGCCGGCCCCCGCAGCGCCGCAGGTTGTTCCCAACGCCGACGACATGCTTTATTACCATTGGTATCGGCGCTGGCAGTATGTTAAGTGGCGGACCGGCTCCTTGCAGGGCCCGCTCGCCGGGAAGGTGCGGAAAAAGGCGTCGGGAACCTTTTCGGTCGCCCCCTGAGAGACCCGGCGAAGAGGCGAGAGAGCCATTGCAGAGGTTCTCCTGACACCTTTTTCCACTGGAATTGGAACCTGAGCCCCATGGAAGACCTTGCCCGACGCTTGTGTGACCAGGCCACGCGACGCGGCGCTCGGTTTGCCGACGTCCGAATCCTCTATCGCACCGCCGATAGTATCCTGGTTCAGGACACCCGGGCCGATAAACTTGCCACCGCCTCGGACCGCGGCATCGGCGTCCGCGTCCTGGTCGGGCGGTGTTGGGGCTTTGCGTCGGCCGACAGCCTCAACCCTCGCCGCGCCGAACAATGCCTCGACGACGCCCTCGCCCTGGCGAAAGCCTCGGCCCGTTTCGTCAGCGACCCCGCCATGATTGCCGAGGTCGAACCGATCCAGGCCGAGGACCGGTTCGAACCGGAGATTCCCGCTGCGGCGATTGGCCTCAAGGAGAAGATTGCGCGGCTCCTGGAGTATGAGCGCGCCGGCCGGGGAGCGGGCGGCTCGGCCGTCGTCAACTCCATCGTCCGCTACTCCGACGGCCGGCGCGAAGAACTCCTCGTCAACACCGCCGGCGCCTGCATCCGCACCGACACCGGCCGCGCCGTCTGCACCTGCATGATCGTCGCGTCCGACGGGCGCATACTTCAGCGCGGCGTCGAGAACCGCGGCATCGTCGGCGGCGCCGAACTGCTCGAGCGCACCGACCCCGATGAGTTCAGCGTCCGCGCGGCCAATAAGGCGCTTGGTTTGCTGAAGGCCAAGCCCGCGCCGGCCGGCCGCTTCACCGTCATTTTCCATCCGTCCATTACCGGTTTGCTTGTGCACGAGGCGCTCGGCCACAACGCCGAAGCCGATGCCGTCTGGGCCTCTGAGAGCATCCTCGAAGGCCGCCTCGGCGATGAACTGGCCGCGCCCGGCGTCTCCATCTATGACGATTCGACGCTGCCCGGCGAGTTCGGCTCCTTCGCCTACGATTCCGAAGGGACGCCCGGTCGCCGCCGACCCATTATCGAGAACGGTCGCCTCGTCGGTTTCCTCCACAGCCTTGAAACCGCGGCCAAGTTCCACACCGACCCCACCGGAAGCGCCCGCGCCGAAAGTTACGATTGCCGGCCCATCCCGCGGATGACCAACACCTTTATGGCGCCGGGCGACGTGCCATTCGGCCAGATGCTTCGCGGCGTTGAACGGGGGATTTACCTCGAGGACGGCCACTGGGGCTACGTCTTCGTGCAGAAGGGCCAATTCATCTGCCACGCCGGCCGGGCCCACATGATTGAGAAGGGCAAAATCGGCGAGCCGCTCCGCGACGTCTCCATCGCCAGCATGACGCTCGATACCCTCAAGAACATCGATGCCGTCGGCGCCGACTTCGAAATGAAAATGCCGGGTATGTGCGGCAAGGACGGGCAGTCGGCGCCCACGGATTGCGGCGGGCCTCACGTCCGCGTCCGCGACGTCGTCGTCGGCGGACAGGCCGGCCTGTTGCCAGTCGGAGGGGACGCCGAATGAGCGAAAGCGAAACCTACCTCAACCGGGCTTCTCGCTGCGTCGAAAAGGCCGTCCGCCTCGGCGCCGAATGGTGCGACGTTGCGGCCGGTTCCTCGCGCGACATTGCCGTCACCATCGAAAAAAGCGGCATCAAGGCGGCCGACGCCGGCCAGGGCGAAAGCGTCGCCATCCGCGCCTACGTCCGAGGCGGCATGGGATACGCCGCCGTCAGCGGCAGCGAACCCCGCGACGTCGATGAGGCCGTCGAGCGGGCCGTCGCTCTGGCGAAGGAGGCCACCCCCGACCCGGACTTCCGGTCTCTCCCATCTCCTCAGCCCGCCGAGGAAGTCGAGGGGCTGTTCGACGATACGGTCGCCGGGATGAACGTTGAGGACGTCGTCAAGATCGCCGCCGCCAACATCCAGGCCGGCCTTGCTCTCGAGTCCGACGTAAAACTCTCCGGCCAGGTCGTCCTTGCCGTCAGCGAAGGCGCCCTGGCCTCCTCCGCCGGCGTGGCGCTGGAGAAGCGCGGGACGATGATTGAGGCGGCCATCGAGGCGACCCTCCGCCGCGACGACGACACCGGCTACTTTTATGATTTCGATTTTGGCTGCCACCTCGCCGATTGCGAACTCGACAAGGTGGCCGAAGCCGCCGTCGCCGGCGCCCGCCGCTTCCTGGGCGCTCGCCGCATCGGTTCCGCTCGGCGCACGCTCGTCCTCGGACCCCTTGCCGCCTATTCCCTCATCGGCGCGCTGGTTGCTGCCGCCGACGCTGAGAGCATTCAGCGCGGCCGAAGTTATCTGTGCGACAAACTGGGGGAATCGATTGCGAGCGAGCACTTGACCATCGTGGACGACGGCCTGATTCGGCGTGGTCTCCGGTCCGGCGCCCACGACGGCGAAGGCACGCGCCGCCGGTGCCTCACCGTCATCGAGCGCGGCACGCTCGCCAGTCTGCTGCATAACTCCTACACGGCCGGCAAGGCCGGAACCGAAAGCACAGGCCACGGAACCCATTCCGGGGGCATCAGCCCGACCAACCTGGTCCCCGCCCTCGGCGAAAAATGTGCCGCCGATATCCTAAAAGAGGTCACCGAAGGCATCTACCTCGAAGCCGGCAGCATCCGGGCCGACCCCGCCAGCGGCGACATCTCCGCCAGTATCGATTTCGGGTTTTACGTCAAGAATGGCGAGATTCAGTCCCCCGTTGAAAGCGCTATGCTCGGCGCCAGCATTTTCGACCTGTTGAAGAACTTGGATGCCGTCTCAAGCGACGCCCGGGTCGAGCCCGGTCTCCTGATGCCCACCCTCCGCATCCACGACGTCCAAATCGCCGGGACGGAGTAAGACCGCGAACCTTCGGTGGGGGCCCTGGCGCCGAAGGCGTCCCTGGCCGTAAAGATCACTGGAAGCGGGCGGGCTGTCCTCGCAACGACCGTAAAGCCCCATGGGCCTGCCCGTCGCTTTTTCCGTCAGGGCTTGTCCGGAAAAGTCTCGCGGGCGGGAAGGCGATGTCGAATAGTTCCGCCGCACCCTTGCTTTCCTGGGAGCACGGGCTGGCCACCAACCAGTCCTGGATGTGGCCTTTGAACTTCTACTTCTCAAGTTGATCTAGCGCCTTACTAGCCCGGTCGCGCACGCCCTGGTTCTGCGACACGTTCAGCACTTTGTGCAAGGCGGCGATGGCTGTTTGCTTGTCAACGGCCGCAAGACCCTCTGCGATACTGACGAGCGCGGAAGCGGCTTCTTCTTTCAGCGCTTCGTCCGCCAGACATGCTTCTGCCATTTTCAAGGCTTCATGGGTCGGCGCTTTACCCAGATGTCCCAAAACCAACCGCTTCTCATCGGGCCGGCGCGCCGCTTCCATCGCGGCGCGGTACCTGTTGAACTTTTCCCCCGCGCCGAGGTTCTCCATCGAACTAACCAGCCGCACGTATCCCTGCAGGGCAAGCACCTGGTGAGTGGCGTTCGATGAGGTGCGGGCGGTCGTCAGCAGGTCGTCGGCGGCGTCGATATCCGGCGTCTCGGCCATGGCGCGGGTGGCGGCATCCTGAACCGTGGCGTCCGCATCTTTGATGCCTGCCCGCAAGGCGTCCAGCGCCTTCGGTCCGCCGAGCCGACCGCACACCCTGAACAGAGCGCACCGCGCCGGCGCGCTCGCGCCCTTGAGGCCCGCCACGACCGTGCCGGCGCACGCCGCCAGGTTCTTGGCGCGAGTGCAGACCGACGTGAGCGCCTGCTCGGCCGCCCGGCGCTCGCCGTCTCCCTTTGCCTTTGTCACGGCCTCGACCAAAGCGCCCGCCGTCCGTTCGTCCGCCAAGACGCCCATTGCCCGGAGAGCCTCGATTCGGACCGGTTCCTCCCGTGCTGTTTTGGCCACCTTCAGCAACTCCGGAATGGCCGAGGTGGTTCCACGTGTGGCTAGGCTGCGGATCAGTTCCACGGTCACCGGGGGTTCGGCCTTTTTCAGTTGGTCCAGGATGGTTTTGTCCACCTTTGGCCCGCTCAGACGGGTGAGACTCAAGCGCGCCGCTTCCTGCTCGGCGCCTTTTGCGGCGGCCGCTGTTTCGGCCAACAGAGTTACCACCGAGGCGTCGCCGACGGTCTCAAGGGCTTTGAGGGCGGCGACGCGTACGGTTTCCTCCGGGCTTTTCGCGGCGTCCACGACGGCGGGCTTCGCGGCCGGGTCGCCCCGCGCGGCCAGGACACCGAGCAATTGGACCTGCCTCTCGGGTGGGCCCTTTTCGGCCAGGTCGGCGAAGGCCTTCGTTGCCGACTTTCCGGGTGTCTCCCGTGCCATCTGTAGGGCGGCGGCGGCCAAGGCGGGGTCGTCGCCCGTCAGCGCCTCGGTGATGAGTGAAACGGCCTTTTCATCCCCGGTGGCCGCCAGGCCCCGCAGCGCAGCCAGACGGACCGGCTTGGGCTCCTTCGGGTCGTACATGTCACCATAGATGGAGTCGGCCGTTTTCGTATCGCCTTCGGCCCGACAGCGGTCGGCGCAGAGGAGGAGAGCGTCGGCGACGACCGTTCGGATTTCCGGCGATGCTTTTGCTTTCATTGCCTGGAGCGTTTCGACCGCTTTTCGGCCGCCGATTTTCCCGAGCGCCGCTGCTGCCGCCGAAGCCACCGCCTGGTCGGAGCCCCGGGCCAGTTTAACCAGATCGGAGACGGCTTTGGCGTCGCGGCGTTCGCCGAGCGAGTTGATGACGCCGATTTTGAGTTCACCGCTCACTTTCGGGAGGGCCTTGCGCAAGGCCTCCGTCGCCGCCGCGTCCGGGACCCGCTGGAGCGTATAGCGAGCCATGTGCGAGAGATCCTTGTCGGTCAGCAGCGCCGCCAGGGCGGGCACGGACTCCGCGGTTCCGATGAGGCTGAGTTTACGGCAGACGAACTGCTTGGCGGCGTAGGGAGCATCGGTCCCCAGGACGGCTGCGAGGCGCTTTTCGAGCGCTTTTCTCGCCCGAGCGTTGCCGTGGGTCGCGTTGATGTAATTGTCGATAGCGCCGAGGGGCGCGCGGCTTTGACCCCAGTCGTAGGTCTTCAGGGTTTCGAAGGCCTGGTCCAGGGCGGCCTTATCGACCGCCGCTGCAACGGAACCGGCGACCGTGACGCAGACAACGATCCAGAGGCAGGCCAACCGTCTTGCTTTCCAATGCATTTGTCTTCCCTTTCTTTTCTCGTCCGGAAGTCCTGGTTTCTCGCCTTTCGGCGCGTTTTACAATCTCCACGGCTCGCGCTTGGGCCGGTCGAGCCAGCGGTCGGCCTCCGGGTCGTTGATAAAGCGTTCCCGGTCGGGGTTCCAGTGGACCTTGCGTCCGAGTTTCATCGCGATGTTGCCCAGGTGGCCGATGCTGATGGAGCGCTGGGCGACCGCGGCCGGCGCGACCGTTTCGGCGCGCGT
>Ga0307378_10001454_pt1 | contig 38602 bp, 28 predicted proteins | sample UN1MG_FD_202238 | JGI IMG/M metagenome (GOLD analysis project Ga0307378, IMG submission 202238) | Soil microbial communities from Risofladan, Vaasa, Finland - UN-1 | ecosystem: Environmental > Terrestrial > Soil > Coastal area > Acid sulfate soil | place: Finland: Risofladan, Vaasa | collected...
TTTGATTCTTTAGGCCTCGCTCTATTGGCCAAATAGCAAACAGCTTAACCAGCCGAACCGCCGTGGTACGGACCCGTATGCCCGGTGGTGTGACAGGGAAAGCCCGTGAGGGCCTACCTATGTCGATTTTGGATGATATTCAAATGTTTTGCAGATTTTTGAAGTTCTGGCAAACTGGCTCAACAGTACAAATTGACCAACAATTCAATAAGCTGCTAACAATACCTCACGTTGTCAGCCTAAAAGACATCAAATGGTCCCGTAAATGGGAATCTACAGACGGCCCTTTCTCTGCACCGAGAAAATCCGGCCTTAAGACCTTTCTTTTATTCACGGAGTTTTTTTTGTTATGTTCGTTAAGTGTAGATATGTCAATATGTTAAGATGGCTTTTGCATAATATATGCCATATAATTTCATTTTGGCACGTTAATTGCTACAAAGGAGTATAGTGTTAACATCCCTGCGCACGGTGGAGGGATTAAGTAAAGAAAAACAATGTAAATGTAAAGGAGAATACGATGCAACAACGAACAAGCTTCATGGCTGTAGTGTTCGCCCTTGTCGTCCTGTTGATAGGTACTTCGAGTGTGTTCGCTCAAGAGCCATGTGCTGATGTCCAACCTGAGTCTTGTGTAATTTGTCATAGCGGAGTTGGCGAGGAAAAACATCAGGCAATTTACGATGACTATGCGGATACCAGCTCTTTGGAACTCACGATTGACAGTGTTACGAGTGTCGCTGACGGGGCTGGCGCCTTCAACGCAACTATGACGTTCACAATTAAGAAAGATGGCCTACCTTATATAGATGCGGATGGACTTCCGTCGCTGGAACAAAAGAGATTCTATGCGGTGACCTACGACAGCGCGACCAGAATGTTTGACAATTCAATATCATTCTCAGACCCGGTAGCGCTGGGGAATGGCCAATACTCCGTGACTGCCACTGGAATAACCCTTGATCTAAACAACTCAAACGGTCTAGCTTATGCCTATATCGCCGACGGCCTGCTTGACACTGAGGGTATGCGTTTGTACGATGACGTGGCCAACGCAGGCCTGGCCTTCGGTGATGTGGCCACCTATGAATCTGCTGCCAATGTGGCAGGTTGTGAAAAGTGCCACGGTACGCCTTATATGAAGCATGGCTACAGAGCGGCTGAGGTGGCCGGGTTGTCGGATTTTGCAGCTTGCAAGAGTTGCCATTACGACACACGTACCGGCGGCCATGAAGACTGGCAGATTTTAGTTAATGATCCTGCACGGTATGCTGAGATACATGCTGGTGCTGAATTGACGCCTGAGGAAGAAGCCCAGTACGCATATACAGCCAACATCAGGAACGACGTGCATATGTCGCATGCCATGGAATTCCCCTATCCTCAGTCCATGTCTAACTGCGCAACGTGCCACGAAGGTAAACTTGATGTTATATTGTCGAATGCTAACTTTAAAGTTGAGACCTGTAAGAGCTGTCACCCCGTGACCGGACCAGAGAAAGGGACCCAGGCCAACAGAGCGCCGGCACTAAAAACCATAATGCCATCATCAATACATGACAGCATGGATTTGAATACGACAAATTGTACTATCTGCCATCGTGCAGGAGGCGTTGCTGCAGGATTCAGTGATATTCACACCGGTTATAACAAGATGATCTATGCCGCTGCTGATCTGAAGTATTCTGACGCCATTGTCGTCAGTATTGATGATGCATCTGTAGCCGACAACAAACTGACAATCAAATTCACTGCGGCCGAGATCACAGACATCGCAGGGATCGATGTGGCGGACATTGCACCTACCGTGCTGGTCGGAATGTATGGCTGGGACACAAAGGACTTTATCATTGGTCCACACGAAAGACTGACTGACGACAATAACGATGGTGAAATTTCAGGTGGTAGTGGCGGCGATCAGAGAGCTCTGGAATATGAAGTAGGTGCAGAGCACCCACGTGCTACGACAGTGTCGGCGGCAGGCGGCAGTTGGGAAGTCGTCGTAGATATGTCGACTTGGGCTGACCTGATCGCTGATGGTACTGTAAAGAGAGTGGAAATTGCTGTTATGCCGGAACTAAAAGATGCTGATGGTGTTCAAGTTGCACTCAATGCCCCTTCCAGAACCTTTGACCTCGGCACCAATGATTTCGATGATGACTTCTACAGTGATATCGTGAAGGTTGAGGATGGATGTAACACCTGCCATGATGCGCTTGCAACAACCTTCCATTCGCCTGATAGAGGCGGGAATATTGTTACCTGCAGGATGTGTCACATTACGAAGAGTGGCGGTTCTCATCTGGAAATGCAGTCGAGGTCGATCGACTCCTATATCCATGCGATCCATTCGTTCCAAGCATTTGATATTGGCGATGTCAATTTCGCCGATCCGGTAGAAGCGTTACATTATGATCTCCACGTCGAGCATGTATACCCCAATTTCACAATTAAAAACTGTGAATCCTGCCACAATGAAGGCACATATAATGTGCCGGATCAGTCCAAGTCGCTACCTGGTTTGTCGTCGGGCTCTGATTACCCACTTGATGGATGGGATAGAAACATTGGTGACGTGCCGGCTTATATAACCGGGCCTGGTTCAAGAGCCTGTGGTTCATGTCACAGAGCTGAATTGATCAACGAAGATGAAGCTGGTGAACTTATATCCTTTAACCAGCATACTAAGCAGGGTGGTTATCTTATCGAGGGGGGCGCCGACAATCAGGAAACCCAAGGCCTTCTCATGACGGTAATCGACTATATCATGGCACTCTTCAAGTAAGTAAGGAATGTCAGGTGGGCTTCGATCCACCTCAGTCGAAGCGCTGAAATAAGCTGCGTATTGTAGAACGCAAGTAATATGAACAGGGCTGCCATTCGGCAGCCCTGTTTTTTATACACGGCCAACGCACCATATTACAAGGTTTAAAAAAGACCGAATAAGTTTGCCTTATGCGGTCTTTTGGGAACTTATAGGGATAGATGCAGATACTGTTATTGATGGTATAGGATTTATAAACATTCGCTATTATGCCGCAGGTGCGACGCTCTTCGTCACTGAGACTGGCGATAGGTATACTTCCTTTGTCCCACACCTTCTCAAAGCGGCGTATAACTACAAGTACACCTTGAAGGACCCTGGTGGCTTCGCCCACAATGGCCAATGCATCATATAGATACTATATGACAGTTTGGAAGACCTTGGTGTAGACGCGACAGGTATGGTTCGGCCGTAACAGTATCTGTATTGACAACCTAAGAGGGCTGGCAGCTATGAGTACTGCCAGCCCTCTATCATTTCTACGCCGGGGGGGTGAATAACACTTGACCAAACAACCAAAAGCTCAGCACCATTTTTCTATCAATACTCTTTCGGAGAATGTTTGCTGTTATGACACTCCAGGAAACACCGGCCGTGATATATTCCTGTATCTTCGAACTCCAAACGTCCAGTAGTTGGATCAGAACGTACAATGGTCGTATCAAAATTAATCAGGTGGCTGTTGTTAAACCTCGTCCCCTGTGCAGAACTAATGCCATGAGCATCATGACATGCTGAACATGGAATTTCTTCCTTCAGATGCTCTTCGTGATGTGGGAAACTTTCATCATTCAAAATGCTGTTTCGACTATGACACTTGTAGCAAAGTTCATACGAAAAACTGCTCTCTTGTGTAAAATCAGATGTTTCATATCGATAGGCGAGAAGGTTTGGGTAGTTGGAGCCATGAGGACCTTTGGCGCCCGAGGCACTGTCTGAATTGTGGCAATCGATGCAGTATATCATAGTCGCAACGGTCATTGGTGGCTTTAGACTGGGAACATTCTGGTTTAAACCGGGTGCTATAACGGGATGAAACGAAAAACCGGAAGGGTCAAATTCTAACCGCGTATTCGTTTGTGTTATCCGTCTGGTAATTGTGGACTGGATTCGATTTGGATTATCACCGTGACACTTGAAACACACTTCATATTCATACTGAACGCTCTGGATACCGCTCCCGGAAGCTGTCACGCCAGTGACCCCTCGCATCGGACCAGGTACAATCGGGGGTTGTGCAGGCGTATTCATGGTGGCATGCGGATTATGACAATCAACACACTCGACGTGTCTTACAGCTGCTGTTGGTGATTCCTTCAGATCATGGGCACCTTCGTACCGAACTACATCGTGTCGACTAAGTTTGGAAAGCTCAGATCTCAAATTAGTATCTGCCACTGAGTTATCATGGCAATTTAGACAGTTATCCTCCAATCTGGCAAAATGAAGCAGCCGTTCATGCCCGCTTGCTGAGTGTGGTCTGTGACAACTTAAACAGCCGTTTTCTACAACTGTCTCATACTCATTCCTTTGCAGATATGGATCATTTGCGACAGAAGCCAAAGCTGTTGAACTCTCGTGTGTTGATAGTTTCCATCCAGATAAATCATGGCACCCCACACACATTCCTGATCTGCGATTAGACATAACCAGGAAATTTCCATATCGGTTATTATGAGGGTCATGGCAAGTAGTACATTGTAGTTCGCTTGATCTGTCGAGCTTGAGTTGCTCCGGTAACGCCGAAGGCGAGCGTATCTGGACATCTTTTGTTGACAGTGCTGTTGAGTAGACAAAACTGATGGGGTGGTCGTCCGAGAGGTCTGTTCCGAGATTTGATACGCCGGGAGCTATATAAGCGCCACTTTTAGATATGTCGCTCACGGTTTCGGTCAAGGCCACTGTGCCGTCATGGCAACTCAGGCATAGTTTACTCGACCCAGTTGGCTGGCCAATACTCGCCTCTAAGGATGAGCTTTGGTATATCCTGTAAACAGCGGTGGAAAGTTTGTGATTCCAAAGCGGGGTTCCGGTTAAAGCTCCGTGCGGGGTGTGACAAAAACTACAAGTAGTTCCTCCGGTCACGGCAGATAAGTCGTGTGGCGAACCCTCAATCTGGGCTATTCCTGTCGTACCTCCTAAAGCGATAAACAAGAATAGCTTTATCAATTCATTCCATTTTATTTTCATTTGCCACCTTACTCCACAAGTTTAAATATCTGAATTCTTTTATTAAATGAATCGGCGACATAAATTCTATTGCGATCATCTATAAAGGTGCCGGCTGGCAACCAGAACTGACCGGCCTGTGTTCCTTCCTGTCCGAAAGCCATAAGTATACGACCTTGAGAATCGAAGATCTGCACATTTTCAAATTGACGGTCCGTAACATAGATGTTGCCAAAGCCATCAGTGGCAACACCACAAGGATGAGCGAAGTTACCCGGGCGGTCTCCTTGCTGGCCGAACATTTCAAGGAACTTTCCTTCTCTTGTTAAAACCTGAATTCTATAGTTCAACGTATCACTAACAAATAAAATTCCGCTTTTATCAATCCACAAGTGAGTTGGAAAGTTAAACATCCCTGGGCCCAATCCCCTCGAACCGATTTGCCGGATGAACCTGCCGTCTCGAGTAAATACGTCTATAGCATGGCGAGCCGTGTCCACTACATACACTGTTTTATCGCCTTGCCAATAGGCAATGCCGGATGGCCTTGTTAATCGTTCACTTCCGAAAGAAAACAAATATTCACCATCCTTATTGAAAACACATACTTTGCGCAATACGCTATCGACAACATATACCCAACTATCAACTATTGCCAAGCCAACCGGCTTTAGAAGTCTCTCCTGTTTAGCCATGTCTGCGAACTGTTTATATGTGCGCTTGTACAGATCGAACACATGAACTACGGCACCTGCAGTATCAGTAACAAACAATCTATTTTCTCGGTCGGTAGCAACAGCGTAAGGTGCAACAAGTACACCGATTTTCTTCTTCCCAAAAAGCAACTCACTCAATCCCTGGGCTAAGGATACTTCTTTTTTTAAGTCAGCTTCCGTCGATATTGCCCCAACGTACCTTATGCGTGGTCTCTCCGGTGGCTCGGGCCAGGCAAGCGGCACATCAGGAGGAAAGGATAATTCTCCACTGCGTCTACTGCACCCACCACAGAATGTTAGCAGCACAAATCCCAATACATAGAACTTCACAATTATATTATGCTCTTCCAAAAGTTTTCCTTTAACAACCATATTTTACATTCCCTTGTCTTAATCAGAAGAAACGTTTTAGCCGAAAATACAGAAAACTACCATCTATTTCATCATTTCTGCGATTGAGCGAATTGAATTCGACACCTGTAAAAATGCTTAGCTGACGAAAGTTGTATTGCAATTCAGAGTTAAATTGAAAACCTCTGGTTGTTCCGAACCTTGTGTCATCCTCATCTCGATAATCGGCGCGAGCAGAAATACTCCAATTTTCCGTCAACCTGCTAAATATCTCCGCGCCACTTTTGAAGAGCACAACATCACGCTCATCAGGTTCGTCGAAATCCAGCCAGTGGTTCAAGACTAGTAAACTTGCACTTGTATCTTTGTTTATAGGCCAGCTGTATCTACCATGCAGCTTCTTACTTATTGAGGGAATCTGGGTTGAATCTTCTTTGCTGTATTCGGCCTGCAAAAAAAGACCTTTGTTAATATAATCGACGCCTATTGTATTGACAGTAAACTCATCAGGTGTAATCTCGGTCACTGTTGAACTGACATCTTCATCTTGTCGCCTATGAGCATAGTATAAAGACATACCATTATTGAACCGCTCCCTTATGGTGAAGTTCTGACGAAGTGTGTCTTCCTGTCTTTCAGGCTCGATAAAAAAGTTATAATCGACGAAGAATTCCTGACCTTCGATAAAGTTCGGAGGAATCGCACCACCTACCGTTATAATATTTAACCATACTCTTCCATTCTTTTCGGTGATTGTGTAGTCCTCACCTTCCTGAAACAACAATCCAATGCTGTCTTTAACTCTAATTGTCGATATATCAATATTAATCCTGTTAAGTTCTACAGGAATCAGCTCAGTTGCAATATGTGATTCATTTATCACAACTCCTGTACCACTGCCACCTGTTTGTTCGCTTTCGGTAAGATTAATCGTATATGTGCTGAGTAATGTACCCCAAGGATTATTCTTTTGGTAATTAAAGGCGAGCGTGCCGCCATCTTGCTTAAGATCACCCTGAGTATCAAGGTCGGTTTTTAAGGTAAAAATATTAGCTGTTGTAACTAAGCTTTCATATAACCTGTGCTCAAAACCAACTCTGCCACGAGTTTCTTCATTCCTGTATGTCTCCCGTTTGGAATCTGTATATCGTAGCTCATAATTGGTCAGGAAATTGCTGGAGTGCTGTAGTCTTAGACGTTCTTCCAACTGAGTGTTCACGAAATCAAATGAGCCAGATTGATCGACACGGTTGGCAAAGAAATCAAATCTGTGCTGTTTGTCACTGCCGAATATCAAATCGTACAAAAAATTGTGTCTATCTGTTTTTGTTTCTATTAATGCACCCAGACTTCGTTGAGACACCTCAGACCTGTCGAAATCATAACTTATGTGAGATAAATCACCAAAATTATGAGCCACTGAATACTTGAACCTCTCGTCATCCCTCTGGAAGAAGTCCCTGGCAAGTGAGGACAGTCCATCTTGAATGGTCTCACTGGCATTATATTGGAATGTCATAGGACAATATTTGGATTTTAGCGACAGTGATGCCCCTCTGTTTTCTCTTTCAGTTCTCAAAAAACCCAAAAACTGACGGGCAATCAGGTCATCCGATTTACTCGCATGAAAGGTTGTCGGGTATGATTTTTCTCTCAACAATTGAGCAAATATGCTATAGTCACTAAGTGATTCGTTATTCCAGTCAGACTCTTCGTCCAGGTCAAGTGTTTGCTGGGCAAGCCCTAGGCCAAGAGCACCACTATAAAACAAAAATTCCGGATGATATATATCACCTTCAGTCTTTAGTCTTATTCTTTCTTTAAAAACTTCCGTTTTACTTTTGCGTTTGTTTTCACTTGTTCCTTGTTCGTCGGTACGCCTCTCAGCTACCGATTCCAACTCACCCTTAATCCTATCATGCCTTAAAAGAGGCCGTTGTTTACCGCCTACATTGACACTGCACCCTGGTAGAATAACTCCACTTATACCGCAAAATGCAAGGGCCCAGAGCATTCTTCTCGTAAGCAACAGTCTAACAACCCAATGTATTGTCTTACTGTATAGTAGGTTCAAAAATACTCTCAGCTCCCTTACTTTAATGGTTCTCTCAGCCAGGTTCAGTTACTGGATGACGAGAACCGTTTATATCAAAACCGAACACAAGGTTACAACTGTCGAGAAAGTTAATTATCAGACATTATAACCTCGAACTCGACGACTTCTGATTCAATAGTTAGGTTAATTCTCCGAGTTTAGCGGGGTTGCTCCCTTGGCTAAGGTATTGTCTATCTCCAAAAGGTAACCTCGTATAGTTTTTGCCATGGGTGCCGGAATTAAACCGCTCTTCAATACTTTAACAAAACCCTCCCGTGCTTTTATCAGTCGACCAGCTCGGTAAAACTCCATACTACGGTAATAAAGCTCAACAACTCCAATGTTCTGTTTTTTAAGTTCATTTTCGGATTTATCTGGGTTTATTTTCGGTTCTTTCGGCTTCTGTTCAGTCACAGGGCTTTCCTGCCCGGCTTTTTTATAATGTCGTTCAATTCTGGTCATAGCAGTGTCCAATAGCTTTAGCACTTTTGTGATTCTTGCCCGCTCTTCATCAGTGAAAGCATTATTGTCTTTGAATTCTCCAAGATATGATCTGGCCTTTTGTAATTCGCCTTGCTCAATTAATTTGCTTACCTCCAATAACACTTGAAATAAGCTTTCCCTTTCGAGTATAGTCGTGTGGTTTTTTTCTGCTTGCCCTAATAGCCCATTTGCATTTTGTCCCTTAGAAAGCTGAATGTATTCTCGTACCATGGTACCGACTGCCTTGACTCCATTAAGCTCTTCGTTAGTCTGGGATGAATCCACTTTCAAAAGAGCCTCTGCCGAACTCCCGTGGGCATTATGGCAGTTCATGCATTCAGATTGTTGTTGTGTCAAATGAGCAGGTATTAATTCGACTGCGTTAATGTCATGGCATAGATAGCAAAGCTTTGGTACTGATTCTTTCAACAGATGTTCTATCTTGCTCTTGTGTGGATTGTGACAAAACAGGCATTGGCCGACAGCCACAGGCCCATGAATAAACGGCACTGATGCGGTATAGTCAGTGTGGCAATCGTAACACAATTTCGGTATCGGTGAAGTCAAGTATGTTTGGGAGGAAAAACCTTGTTGCCTGCGTTTTCCGTGACAGATCGTGCAGTCCTTCCGCGGTTCATGCACGTACCATGCGGTTTCCGGACTCGTCTGCGTAATATCTTGAGAATTAAAATTTGCAAGTTCTTCTTCCAGCCCCTCTTGCCCTAAAGGTGGGACCCCATCGAAGAAAAAATTCATAATTTCATAACGTTCGACGTCATCACAGCTCACAATAAACACACCAAAAACGACCAACATTAACCCGATTGATGCAGGTTTCACTTGTAGTAACATATCGTAATGATTTCTCAATCCAGGCATAACTATTGAAACAAACAATCTAAAAATATCTCTTGCTAATTGGCTAACGGATTAAGTCTCGGCTCCTATCTCCCTATGCTATATCTTCATTAAGGCCGGTAGCTTTGTCTCTTAGCCAAAGTTGTATCGATATCCAATAAGTAACTTTCTATCGTTTTTGCCATTGCTGCTGGAACTAAGCCACTCTTCAAAACCCTATTCAAACCTTCACGAGCTTTCTCGATCTGTCCGGCTCGGTATAATGCCATACTGCGGTAATAGAGCTCGGCGATTTGTCCTTTCTGCTGTTCCCTGGTCAAAGTACTGTCGATATCTGCTATATAGGACTCTATTGTTTTTGCCATATTTGCCGGAATTAGACCACTTTGTAAAACTTTTACAAAGCCTTCCCGTGCTCTCCCAAGTTGACCGGCACGGTATAACGATATGCTGATGTTATAAAGCTCAGCGATTTCTTTTTTCTGCTCAAGCTGATAGCTGTCGATTTTCTTCGGCTCTGGCTTTGTTGATATTGAATACTCGCTTACAATGTTTTTCAGTTCCTGTTCGGATTCAGGTTCCCGAGCAAGTTCTTTCGATTCCTCTAATAGAGTTTTTTCCTGCACAGGAAAACTACCAAAACCGTAAACGCTTATCTTATTCAAACCGTATTGATTTGAGACTAAAACCAAAAACTCTATATTTGATCCTTTGACAGCATATTGTTTAAACAAGTCTATATTGTCGTAGTCCAGTGTAATCTTCGCCGGCAAATTCATCATACCGGGCTCATTGCCGGGCAGGCCGAAAAACAACAGGAGTTGAGCCTGCTGATTATATATCTTGGCTACCTCCGTTGCAGCGTCCACCACCCATATTCTGTTATCCCTGTCAATGGCTATGCCTTTTGGTCTTACAAACTCGTTTATATTAGAACCCAACCTGCCGATAGTTCGCTTGAATGTTCCAAATTTATCAAATTGTGTTATTCTGGCCCCAGCCTTGTCAGTGATATAGATACTGCCTTGTTGATCGATAGCCAAATCGCTGATAAGTGAAAACTCACCGTCAGTCAGGTGATACAATGGTTCGTCCTGCCCTCCGGCCTCGCTTTTCCTGCCTATGCGAGTAATCTCATCGCCGGTGGTTTTATCTAAAACAATAACTTGGTTACTGCCAAAATCAGTGACATAACATCGAGGCCCACGAACAACTACATCAATGGGATTAATTTTTAGCTCTTTGCCCAATATGGCGCCTAATTTATCGTTTCTATCAAATACAAATATCGCACCTGCTGTTGGGTCGGCTATATATTTCATACTGTCGTTATCAATATAGATATTGACCGGATTCATCAAGCGACGGTCTTTTGTCATATAGCTGAACGTGCGATTCACAAGATCGAACACCTCCACCATTCTCTTGCCGACATCACACACATATAACTTACCATTTAAAATCGCTACTCCATAAGGCGTTGTGATACCGTCCGTCATTTCGGGCTCGCCGAGTACGAACCTCTCGAAAGGACTGGACGTAATGACTCCAAGGTCCTCAGGTCCGGAGAAAGACTTGAGGAACTGGAGACGCGGCGTCTCAGGCGGAGGTGGAAAAAACACCGGCTTTAACGTCTGTTGTTCGACTTCAACAGACTTGCATCCTGAAAAAAAGCACACGGTCCAAACCACGCTAAAAAGTGCTAAGCTCTTGATTAACACAGATTTGTGCATTCTCATGACTATTATTTCGGCAATTTCGATAGTGCTGTATAAATAAAGTGCATCTCTTTTTGACCAGTCCGGTAAGGAGTTATCTATATAAGCTAAATGTCTCGATATTGAGAGATTTCGAAAACCGCATTTATCGAACTGAAAAAGACTTCTTTCACGCTCAAGATATCAGGCTCTGCCTGCCCTGGGCACCGAGCATTAGCCTGTATAACTTCCCTCTCTGAGAATTAGTTTTACAGGGAGCTATTAAAACGAACGTATGCGATTTTATATCGGATGAATTTATGCTTTCGGCCATGTAATAAGACAACCCATACATGTTACTATATAGGCCTTGTAGGCACTGTACAATCTATTAACGTTCAAGTCTGAATCATACCATAGCAGTTGATAGACAAGTGATCTGCTTGTAATTAAGTTCGATGCGGATAGCCAGACTTCAGATAAGTGCTTAAGCGAAAACGTCCCACAGCTTTGTAATGTGTCTGCCTATTTTATGTGGCACATACGACATAGCTCAGGCCCATGTTGGCTGCCGTAGTTGTAGCCCCGTAACAAGCTATCGCCGACGCCAGATGAATGAACATCATGACAGCTGCTACATTGTAACTTGCTCTCCGGATCAAGTAGGTCTTCCATAATAGTTCCTCCCAGTGTGCTTGCTTCAGAAGGATCCCTTAAAGCACCATCCATAGCAGCTAATGCTGAATCGTACACGAACGAGACAGGGTGGGAATTTGCCAGTTCATCAGGTCCAAAGGTATGTTCCGGATTCATCCAGGTAAAATCGGGGTTGGCACCATCATGGCAACTGAGGCATAGCTTGGAATCCCCGCTGGGCTGGCCATCCATAATACCCTGGAATGTATCACTGGAGTACATCGTGAAGGTTAATGTAGTCTCACGACCGTTCCACAGAGGTACGCCTGGTAGGGCTTCTGCATTGTGCGGTGTATGGCATCCGTTGCAGCCAAATAGATCTGAGTGCGCTATAGCCATTACTGCTGTTGACGTTAAAAGTCCAGTTAAAATAGCCAACAAACCTAATTTCATAAATTTAAACTTCATAACCACTTCTCCATACTTAACTTCAAGGCCTTTCTATTCCGCTATCAGATATGGATAAGACCTATTCACTAAACATCACTTAAAATAATTGTTCAGGACCAGGAAATATATTTAAAAAAATGCCTCCAAATCCATCACATTTCCATCTGTAATTATAAGCAATTACTGTGCCCAAGTCAAGATGTAATAACGAGTTCCAGAAAAGAATTTTGCTAAGTCATTAATCACAAAAGTCTTATAGTCCTATAAAACTTTGTTTGTCTTAGAAATGTCATTGGAACTATCTACTCGTTTCTTATTTCTGGTAATTGAGCCTGATGCTTTTATTATCAATGAGAAACAGTCACATTTTCAGATACACCAAAAATTAACTCCAAGGCCTTATAGTATGATTTCATTGCTTTATCGGTCTGCCCCCAGGCCTGATAAATTCTCCCTAATTCAAACCAAGCACGGGTGCATTTGGAATTCATTGTTGTTGCCTCAAGCAGGAGCTTCTCTGCGGCCTCAAGTTCGCTCATTTGACGTTTTGCCCAACCAGATATCAAAAGTAGCCTTGCTTTGTCAAGCCGTCTGGTAGCTTTTATCTTCTTAACAGTGTCCAAGGCCATTTTGCCCTTACCAATCCTACAAAACAGCTCACCCAGTTCAAAAGCTGGTTCTATAGAATTAGGGTCCAGTGATTCAGCTTTACGAATTTCGGCGACTGCGGATTCGAAGCGACCTTTCTGTTCAAGCATCTTTGCCATTTGTAGATGCCTTTTAACGCGTGCCGTAATCGTATCATTGACTACTGTCTTTACTTGCCGTGCATCTTCTGGAACGGTCTCTTGAGTAAAACCCAGGGCTTGATTCACATAAGAACGTACAACAGGAACAAAGTCGTAGCCATATCCTGCTTTTATCCACACGACTTTGTCATCTTTTCCGACGATCAAAACCGTGGGTGCTGCGATAACGCCAAGTGTGCCCCACAAGTGATACTTGCTGTCAAGTAATACAGGAAAGCCAAGTTTTGAGTTGGCACTGAGCGATTGCAGAAGTTCTTTTCCCGATGAGCCGCTTATCACGCCTGCGAAATCGATCGTTTCGATTCGTTCCGGAAGGCTCTCAACGACTGCTTCGATGTCCGCTATAGCGCGTTCCAATCGACTCTGCACTGTCGGTAGAAAGGCAAGAGTTAAAACTTTGCCACGGCCTTGCTTATAGATGAATGTGACTCCGTTAGAGTCCGACAAGGAAAACTCAGGCATATTGTCCCCGACTTTTACCTTTCGCAGTTCTGCTCGGGCAGGACCCATCAAAAGCAGCACCTGCACTAAAGAGGCAAAAATAAATATTACCAAGAGATTTTCTTTTCGTACATTCTGTGTCATAAATCTGTCTATCTTAAACCCCTGCCTGCTCGTAAGTCCAATCACATACTTCCCGGATTACGGCTTATCATAAATTACTGGTGACTGACGATCATAAGTAAACGGTAGATGGCAACCCGGCTTACAACTGCCGCCGGTCTCAGTCTTTTCAAATTGTATAGGTAAGTTCCATACACCATACGGGACACTTTCGCGAATGTGCTTGGGCAAATTGCTTGCATGTGTTGCATGACATGAACGGCAAGTTCGACCTCTCTGTGTCTTATTGACATGTACAAAGTGCAGATTCAAGTTGCCATTTCTAAAATCTGTAAGGTCGGATGTTTCTCTCGTGAGTACAACGGTCTCAGGATGACAACTAAAACAGAGATCGTAATTCTCTTTGCTAAAAGGCGCATAAAATTGTGAAGGATATTCCTTTGCCAACAGACGGAAGTGCTCGCTGCCGTGGCTGACATGACATCCGCTGCAATCGCCTTCCGCAACAGGACCATGTAAATATTTCTTACCTTCGAGCTCGTCAGTAAAAGCTGGCAGGACCTTGTCTTCGCTTATTTCCAGAGGCTTATCGTGGCACGTCATGCAGAGTTTTGCCGCATCTTTTTTCAAGAGGTATTTGACTGTTGAAGCATGCGGTGTATGGCAGTTCATACAACCATCGATATCACTGACAACGGTGTGCTGATATGTGGAGTTTTCGGCAACTTTCTGTATATCCTTGTGGCAAGTGTAGCAAAGAAAGGGCGCGATGTTTTTGACCAGCTTTGGGTCACTGCCACCGTGCGGATCATGGCAGCCAATGCAATCGTTCTTAGTGGGTTCGTGGACAAATTCAAACTTCTTCAATTCACTTTGAGTTACGACATGGCAGGAAAAACAAAGCTGGGCATGGTCACTCACCAAAAGATAGTTATAGTCGGAGCTGTGAGATTCGTGACAAACTGTACATTCACCAACAGCCGTCGGCCCATGCAGAAACTGAAATCCTTCGGTAACAGAGTGACAGTTGTCGCAAAGAGAGGCTATCGTTTTCTCTGGAATCAAGAACTTGTTATCACTACTATGAGGATCATGGCATTGTATACAGTCGCCTGTCTTCAGGGGTTCATGAACATTCTTTTTTGTTGTTTGTTCTAAATGGCAATATTCGCAGAGATCTCTGCCTTTTCGAACATACTGAAATGTATGCTCTTCAGGTTTCAAGGATTTGTGGCACGATTTACAGTCACCAAGTCCCACCGGCCCATGTACGTACTTTTTTTTGCTGTAGTCCGCATGACATTCTTCCGTAACACACGTTTTTTGTGGAGTCGTTGGCTTTTCCGCCGCAATACTGCCGGGAATCAAGACACAAAGGAATACAATTGCTGACTTGTAAATTCTTTTTAACATTATAACACCCTCTAATACACATTAACTTTCATATCATACTCGTATCAATAAGTTATTTTTTAGTACAACCGCTTACATATCAGTTCATTTAGCCGCCCCGGGAGATGCCGGCTTACGTCTATATAGCAGCACTAACATCCCAGATTTTGTTTTTAAGTGGAAGGGCTTGTTTAACTCCAAGACAATTTCGCGACTCGTATCGTTTTGCTTAATCGTTGCAATAACAGCAGGACGCAACAAGCTCTCAGAATTGTTTTTCCATTCGTTCTTAATAACTGCCCCTTCCATAACCTTTTCAATGCTGAAGAAGTGTTCCTTGTCCGCAAATGGATAAAAACGCCCAAAGACAACATTTTCCAGGTGTTTTTCCCCATTTTTAGACAAAAGTAACCATGGCTGAGTTCCACTTGCAACCGCAAGAATGTGTCTGCCTTTTACGCCACGGAGGTCAAAATCAGTAAATGTCATACGAAGAGGAAGTTTTTTCTCTTCGTGCGGAGATGAAGGAAACTTTGCCCAAAGCCATTGCTCAAAGGTTCTTTGCCCATCGTTAATGACTAATTTGACGGCAGGATTCACAGGCTTTTCTGATTGATTGACTACCTTCTTCGTTTCAGTATCAATCGAATAGTGAGGCATATATTCCAATACAGTCAGTTTATATTTGGACCTCGGTATAGTTATTGTTTCTGAAGTCTTCGCGACACATTCAAATGGCTCACTGCTATCCTCCGGCCAGACGGATAGAACGCCAACGGCTTTAGAGTGAGTTAGTTCCCGCATCAGTGCTTCTGCGGTGTTAGGATTATGCAGTCTTCGTATTGCTACACCCCCAATACTGGAAGATATTGATTTTCTGGCTGGGTCACCCGGGCTCAGCCAGATATCTTGTTTCAGGTTTTTACCTTTGATTGCTAATTTGGCAACGATTCCTCCGCCTGGGTGTTTGACTGCGACATTCTCCCACTTTAAATCCGGGACGTATTCTTCAAGCTTAACCTCAATGGGTGTCCCCATAATTGGTAAAATGGTATCATATTTCTGTGGCTTATTCTCATCGGAAACTGTCAGGGGAAACCGCAGTCCTTCTCCTTCAAGATCCATCTTAACGACAAGTTCCCAAGGTCCCCCAAGAAATGAGTGGTGTGGTCCGGCAGGTGCGGCAGAAGCTCGTTTAATCCAAACCTGATTTGTCAATGCCGCTAAGGCGACAATTATCACAACAACAATACTGGTAAGTCTTGTATGTAGCTCGGATTTCATCTCTGGAACCAACTCTATCTTCCTTCACTTACTATCTCATCTGCGCGGAGAAGCATTGCTTCTGTATATTTAAAATTGTGAACACCCCAACTGCCATCGGATGAAACGGACTCAAGAACCAACCTTGCTTGCTTAACTATGTTTTGGAGTCTTTGTGCCGCTTCCTGATTTGTTTCGAGCCGTGTTTTCGCCTCAAGATTGTCAACTTTGAGACTTATCTCTTCGTACTTTTCCTTGATTTTTCCTTGCCAGAATGGTATATATTGTTGCCCGGTCCCTTCCTCGTGACACACGTCACAAGCTCGTGGCACTGCTTTGGCGACTGTTCCAAAGCTATCCAACACACCGGATTTCCTTTGTACCGGCTCGATGTGGCACCCTGTGCATTCGACATGCGTTAAAAACATCGGACTGAGAACGCGATCTGTCTTTTTGCCTTGCATCGGTTGCTGGGTCGCATAGATAGTTCGCTGGACGCTGTGAGTATTGCTGTGACAGTTTTGACAATCCATCATGACCGAAAGAGACGGCACCAATGTCCGACCATGCAATACATGTCCATGGCATGCAAAGCATTCCACCTTTTCGTCTTTAGAGTGAGCTTCATGCAGCTCTATACTGTCGTCATGTGGCTCTTTACTAAAAGCATGACAGTTCAAGCATACACTATTGTCCACCTTGCTCGTCTTCTGGATCTCGTTCCTATGACAAGAATCTTCGCAGCTTGCTTTGTACGAAACGAACTCGGCATGATTTATTGTCACCAGGCCGCGCTCGATAATCCTGTCCGGTACCTCATGGCAATCCTGGCAATTCGTCTGAACCAGTTTTTTGTCGGTCTCGCTATCCCTGAGAAAGTGGCATGTAAAACAGACATCGTTGTTGACATTGAAGTGCTCGTCCCCTTCGAAGTGGCTATGGCACGTGCCACACGAGATTTTTATTCCGTCAACTACTTTTGATATGTGATTATCGTGGGCAAACCTGACGCCGTTGTAGTCGATATTTTTCGATGCGATTTCCTCAACACTGTGACATTCTGACCTCATACAGGAAACATCTTTGACTGAAGCATTGGGTTTAGTACCAACCCTGCCGACTATGCAATCTACGGCCTGGGCAAGGCCGTTAATCTTGCCTTTCGCATAACCGGCAAAACCGGGTTGCAAATGGCAGTCAAGACAGTTGACATTCGAGTGCCCTGAATTTTGCCAACTATCATAATAGGGATTCATAATGTGACAGGAATTGCAAAATCCAGGCTGTCCAGTGATGACAATCGCCCCGGCAGCAAAAAAAGACACGAGCACGGCCAACAATAAAATCTTTACGGGCCATCTCATTTGCCTGAAAACGTTCATCCCTGATACAAATATCGACTTAATATAATTCACTGTTCTGCTTCTCACTTTAATAATAAATCAACAAATCAACTTCAATTGTTTCTTAAGAAACTTAACTTACTTATAAACACTGGCCTTTTGGCAGTCTGAGCATAAATGTAGTGCCACAGTTGTTCATACTTTTGACTCGTATTTCGCCACTATGTCTCTCTATAATATGCTTTACTATCGACAATCCAAGGCCAGTGCCATCGCGTTCGACTTTCCTTGCGTTGGAAGCCCTATAGAATTCGTCAAATATCTTGCTCTGTTCTTCTTGTGGTATGCCTATTCCCGAATCTTTAATCTCTACTAACACATAGTCTCCTTGATTTTTTGTATTCAGCTCTATAGTTCCATCCTCATGGGTGTATTTAATCGCATTAAGCAGCAGATTTGTCATCATTTCTTCGATAGAAAAACGATCGCCGAAGATTGTATCTACTGATGAGTCGGCAATGTAATTTAAAGTTATAGATTTGTCTTCGGCTTTTGTTTTTACGGTATTGATAACATTCTGTAAAGCATCCCTTAATGAGAAAACTTCCATTTCCAGTCTGTTGCTTAGTCGCATTTGTGTTAATCTTAACAGTGCTTTTACAAAGTTAGTGAGCTTAACAACTCGGGTGTGCGCACGTTTGATAAGGTCTGTCTCCTGGTCATCAAGTCTTTCGGTCAGTCTATCCGCAACGACAGCAAGGCAGCCCTGTATTGTTGCGAGATGCCCTTTAATATCATGCGTTACACGTAAAACATATCCATCTTTTATGTGATCTTTCTCTTGAAGCATTATATTAGCTTGTCTATAAGCAAGCTCAGCTTGCTTAAGTCTTGTCGTAATATAATTGGCCATATACACTGCTAAGTAAAGCGCTGTTGTGAAAACGAAGAAAGTGCCAAATACATAGAGCCTGTCTTGTTGCAAGCAATTGGACACAAATCCTTTGAGACAATAGTGCAGTAGCAGTTGCGAATATTCGAGAAATGTCAGAATGCCGAAAAGAAAAACAGCAAACGTGGCCAGCAGATAGCTCTCTTGCGTCGAAAGCAAAATGCTCGCTATAATCATATGAAAGATGAAGTAAAAAACGAGTGGATTTTCAATCCCTCCAGAAAAATGTATTAGAATCGTTAGAAGAAACAAATCAACGCATATTTGGAGGTTAATTATTCTCTTTACTTCCTTGCATGATATCTGCTTATCAACTTTCTTAAGACGATTTAGCAATACCAACACAGTGATATTGTATATAGAAAGCAAAGTTGCAATAACGTACAGGGCAACATCCTGTAGGGCTATTGCTAAAATGTTACTTGATATATAGGTACCAATGACAACATAGACGATCGCAATCCACCTGAGTTTAATCAGCCAGTAAGCTCCTTTGAGCAGTCTTATATTTTCCTGTACTGGTTCCATTTAAGCTTGTTTGGATATCAGTTTCTTGACCTCTGCCAGCAAAACTTGCGGTTCTACAGGCTTGTCCAAGAATCCATCCACAGGCAGCCATTCAGGATCGCCAGCAGTAGAGCTGAAACTTATTCCGGTTCTCTCCGCGACACCGGTTAGTATCAGGATAGGTATATTTTTATACTGTGGGTCGCTTTTCAGTTCCCTGGACATTTCAAATCCATCCGACCAGGTGGACATCATGACATCTAATATGGCTAAATCGGGCTTGTCAGTTCTAATTTTTTCCATACCTTCCATTCTGTCGGCTGCTGTTACTACAGTATATTGCTCACTTTCCAAAATAGTCTTTACAAGCGAGGTAAAATCAACATCATCGTCCACAATCAAAATCTTTGTGTTTTCCATAATATCAAAAAGCCTTTAGAACTCGTCATAAAAGATATCTTCTGCACGTATACCTTTTTCCTCAAGAACTCTGGTAACCGCCGTAATCATTGGAGGTGGCCCACAAAGGAATGCTTGGCGAGGTATCCCAGATTCCAAGTATTTATCCACAGACAGATGAATAAAACCCGTTTCTCCATCCCATTTTTCATCCGGTCCCAATTCATCTGATAGGGCATAAATCACGTGGAAATTGGGATGTTCACGCTCAAGTTTCTTAAACTGCTCAAGATAAAATATATCCCTTGTCGTCCTGCATCCGAAGAACAACCAGCACGAACGGTCGGGCCATCGGTCATAGATAGTGTAGATGATATTCTTCATCGGCGCCATTCCAGCACCTCCACCTACACAAATAATCTCAACAGACGGATCCTCATTCAGGCGAAATTCCCCATATGGCCCTGTAAAAGCCACCTCATCATTCACTTCTAAATTATGCAGATATGTTGAGCCGATGCCCCCCGGAATCAATCTGACAACAAGCTCCACGACCGTCGGCTCATGAACGGGAGAACTGATTGAATAGGCACGAAAGACCGGGCCGTCAGGAGATGGCGCCTGAACCTGCACATACTGGCCGGGTCTCTGAGAAATCTCCGGAGGATCATTCAATCTCATCCTGATTTCCTTTATATCATACGTGAGATCGCGTGTGCTTTCCAGCGTGGTAGAGAAGAGTTTCACATCCAGGTAATCTTCTGGGATACGAATATAAATATCCTCTCGCACCTTAACCTGACAGGCCAGTCTGAGCCCGGAGCGAATTTCCTTGCGATTCAAATAGGGTGTTTCTGTGGGAAGAACGGGACCTCCTCCAGAAGTCACCGTGATTTTGCAATGCCCGCAGGAGCCTTTGCCACCGCACGCCGAAGGTATGAAAATATCGTTGGCATAAAGACTCGACAGCAGCGTCTGACCGCCGTCAACCTCGAGGGGCTTCTTCCCGGCATTTATATCGAGTTTACAGACCCCGTAGTTTATCAGCAAACGCTCAGCAACTATCAAACCAGCCGAAAGTAATACAGTCAAACCTGCAAATGATGCTACCGACAACAAGTAAATCATTGAGTACTCCTATTGGATTGAGACCATGCCCGCAAAACCCATAAACGTCATCGCGAGTACACCAGTAATAATCATTGCTATCGGAACTCCCTCGAATGGCTTAGGGACATTGCTGTACCTCATCTTCTGTCGCAAACCGGCCAACATCACAATGGCCACCGCCCAGCCCATCCCCGCTCCTAAACCGAAGCCTACAGCTTGGACGAAACTGTATTCACGGATAATCATAAACAAAGATGCGCCGAGAATAGCACAGTTCACCGTAATCAAAGGCAAGAATATGCCGAGCGCAAAATACAGCTTCGGGCTGAATCGTTCCACGAACATCTCAACCAACTGAACAAAGGCTGCGATCACTGCTATGAACACAATGAACTGCAGGTGCACAAGGCCGTAGGGATACAGCACAAAATGATAAATCGCGTAGTTTATCATCGTCGTCATGATCATAACGAACGTCACGGCCGTCCCCAGACCCAACGATGTTCGTATCTGTCCCGAACAGGCAATAAACGAACACATACCAAGGAAGTTCGTCAGAAGAATATTATTGGTGAATATCGCTGCTATAAAAATAACCCATGCCGATGTATCACTCATTATTTCTTCTCCTCAGGCTCAGGGCCTTTGATAGCATTGAAAATGCCGATTACGATACCCAAGGCGAAAAACGCTCCGGGTGCAAGAATCATTATTTGATTGGATGTATACCATTGATCGCTTAATACAGTCCGGCCTAAGATTTGCCCGCTGCCCAACAGTTCCCTGGAGAAGCCAATGATCGCCAAGACCACCGCGTACCCCAGACCGTTGGCTATACCGTCGACTATAGAGAGAATTGGGGGATTTTGCAGGGCAAAGGCCTCGGCGCGACCCATCACGATGCAGTTGGTAATGATGAGCCCGACATACGGGCCAAGCTGTTTCGACATATCCCAATAGAAGGCCTTGAGAAACTGATCGAACAGTATCACGAAAGTTGCTATAATGGCGACTTCGGCAATCATACGTATCCGGTGCGGTGTGACCTTGCGCAGTAGGGAAACAAGAAGGTTCGAGCCGACGCAGACAAAAATAAGCGCCCCGCCCATGACAAGCGAGTTCTCAAGTCGGTTTGTCACAGCCAGCGCAGAACAAATACCCAACATTTGGATTGCCAGCGGATTATTTACCCAGGCACCCTCTTTTAGTGTGAGAAGACCTTTACCTCCACACATACCCTTGGGCCCACAGGTCATACAAGCTAACTGTTTGTCTGCCATTGTTATTATTTCTCCTCAACAATGCTATTTGTAGCCACGCTCTTTATGGCCTCATTGAGCATCGCCTGCACCTTGTCACAGGTCATAGTCGCTCCACTTATAGCATCGACTTTGTTAACTGCCGGCTCTCCGCGGCTGCTTATGATAATACCGAGCTCTCCGGCTTCATCACGTATGGGAAGGCCCAAAAATTTGTCTCGAAAATTCGGGGTAACAATCTCGCCACCGAGGCCGGGGGTCTCCTCCTGCTCGTAAAACGTTATGCCGCGGATCACCTTTTTGTCCGGATCCAGAGCCAAAAAGCCCTTGATGGGACCCCACAATCCGGGGCCGGCAAACCGTATGGCGATTGCGCCGTTTGGATCCGGCGGAGGCGGAGAATAAACGTAAGTTGTGATATCTCCCTGCTTCGCCACGAGCACATTTTCATCACGCACTTCGATCGCCTGCTTTGATGACATCTCGGGTGGCAGAGGTATCTTCAGTGCTAAAAGAATGTTCAAGGCTTCTTCAGCCTCTCTATTAGCATCCTGATAATCCTTGGTAAAGCTGGCCGCGGCCGTCAGCAGCAAGGCACATACTGATCCAAGCATCGCGGCATAACACAGAGTGTACACGCTACCCTTCACTTCTAAGCCTCCTTATGCGAACCGCAATTACTATTTCGTCGATAATGGGAGCGACAATATTACCCAGCAGAATGGCGAATGTCACGCCTTCTACGTATCCGGTAAAATTCCTTATCAAAACCGTCATGGAACCGATGATTATGCCGTACAACCACTTGCCAGCATTTGTCGTCGGGCTCGTCACCGGGTCGGTCGCCATAAAGAACGCACCAAAAAGCAATCCGCCCGCAAACACGTGCCACATCACAGGGCCGAATACTCCAGGCATCTTGTATGCTACTGCACCACCCGCCACGAGTGCACCCGTTAGAACGACAAACGAGCCAAGAATGCTCACAACTGTGCGCCAACTTGCTACCCGCGTGAATAGCAAAAACACGCCGCCGAGAATTATAAGAATGGCGGAAGTTTCACCTGCACTTCCCGAAACGCTTCCCAGAAGCATATGCGAGATGGAATGCATATCTCCCTGTTTGGCCAGCGCCAGCGGTGTAGCCGAGCTAATTGCATCGACGTTCCAGGTAAACAACCGACCCGCAAGGTCGTGACTGGGCTCTATCCAGCTGGCCGACATTGTCTTCGGGTAGGCAAGCGAAAGAAAACAACGACCCACAAGGGCGGGATTGAATAGATTTCGACCCGTCCCACCGAACAGTTCTTTGCCAACAAATACGCCGAACGCCACGCCGAGGGCTACCATCCAGAGAGGCAAATTCGGCGGCAGAATTAACGGGTAGAGTATCCCTGTAACAAAAAAACCCTCGTTAATGCCCTCCTTGCGTATCATCGCAAAAAGAGCCTCCACCGTGAGACCCGCGGCATAGGAGACGATGATCATGGCTACAAACCGCAGCCCGAAAAAGTAAAACGCTGCCAAGACCGTAGGAACCACCGAGATGATAACCATCGACATGAATCGCTTCAGATCAATCGGATCCCGAATGTGAGGGGCCTCCAGCGTCGTTGTACCCGGGGCAAAGAAAAAATGCTCCAACGCCCCGAACACGGGATTGAAAAGCCGCAGCTTACCACCTTCCTCAAAGCTGGGACGAACTGCATCAATGACCTTTAACAACCACTTCACTCGGTTTTCTCCTCTAATTGTTTTCGTGCTTCTTCCTGACGCAACTGTTCTTGACGTATTTCTTCCTTTTCTTTATCGATAAGAACCTTTACCTCGATGATCTGTTTCCTGACGTCTATCTTCGACGGACAGACATACGAGCACAATCCACATTCCACGCACAAATCCACCCGGGCCTGCTCCGCTTCTTCAATTAAATCGGCATACAGATATTTGTGGATAAGATAGGGCATAATACCGGCGGGACAGACCTCTTCACAGAAGTTGCACGACACACAGGGCCTCCGTTCCCCCCGTACGCCTGTGGTCAATCGTTCTGTGAATCTCTTCCTCAGGGAACTCAAGAAACACTCCGCATAAGAACTCCTATCCCAACCCGGTCTAATGAAGCCGAGAAATTCTCTCTCTTTCAATTCGGGCAAAACCGTTATGCCTCTGCATTCCGTATCAATCCCCAATGTGTCTGCCGCGAAGGCCTTACCCGTTAATATGCCGCCGTTGATCACTCTGGCAGCCGGCTCGAACACATATTTATTTTTGATCGTCTCAACCGGATATCCCGGCATAACCTTAAGATGGGTGGGCGAATTGACCCCTATTCCGCCTATGGAGACGATCCTGACCGTGCAAGGCTTCGTAAGTGTCAGGGCGCGGTCAACCGCCAGAACGCCCTCTGTTCTAACCGCCCAAATGGGACCATCATTGCTCTTAAGATCCAATCTGCGTGCAAGAATTGCGAAATCGTCATACGGATATGTCAACGGTATTTCCAGCATCTTCGCCCAGGCATATCCCCGTATCTGATTTCGAATTAGATTCGCGAACTCGGATGTAATATCAGGCATGGCCAGATAAATCGGCTGATATTCCAAGAGAGACTGCAATTGTTCCAGACCACGAGTGAAATTCAAAAGTCTCTTATGGAGCAGTACATCTCCTCTGGTGAGATATGGCTCCATGCTCAGTGTGGAAACAATGACGGCTTGCGGTGTGCCAAGTGGATCAGGTAACGCCCCTGTGAAAGCATCATAAAAAAATTGCCAGGCACCAAGCGACAAGAGCTTGTAGCGCTTAATGCCTGCTACACCCATCTCCTGTTCAATGTGCAACATTTCCTTTTTAGTAATATCGGCATGTTCCTCAAGACGAGAGACATCCTCAAGTACTATATGGTTCTCGACAGCCTGTGTCCGGACAGTTCCAGCTCGTGGCGCTAGTAAGGGAACTGCGAAGTTTTTAGGATCTTTCGCCAGAATATCTCCTGCATTAACTTCCTGCCCATCTTTAACATCAATTTCGCTGAATGTGAAACGCTCACTCTGTAAAGGCAAACAAAGGTTCTTCGGTTCTGGCATCACCTTTACGTTGTCGTCGGGTTTTCCTTTAAGTTGTATGTTATAACCGCCTCTGAATCTCACGTTTTCAATTCCTTCACAAACCGCTTTTAACGTTATCCATAGGGTAGCTCACAATATTCGTAAATAAAAACAAGTAAGCTAACAGCTACAATATAACAGCCAATGATGGCTCGATATATCCCAATCTATTTTACTTAATCGCTATATCATGCTCTATGGAACCCATCACAGTACAAGATGCTATTCATCGTTGAAAATCATAATAATCTAAAAATATAACATATTTTGCTCGATTTCTCATCCTTATTTTCTCACCGAATGTTTAAATCATCTCCTTACAAGACAATCCTGTCCGTAAGTATTAAACAGCCATTCAAATAGTCTCTAACACATTGATGTTAACTCTATAGTATCTAAAGAAACTGTGTATTTCAATGTCATATTACTTTCCAAACCCCATTACAGGCCAGAATCAATCAATTTTTCTCAATTATAAGAATATTTTAAAAAAAGCAAAGCTTTAGTTAAAACACATTAGGCAGGAGTGAAGAAGTCTTGCTTTGACGATGTGGAAATCATACGTTGATTAGGCCTATTGGTCACATTCTTTTGAAAATTCTAAAACAGAAATCAAATCTGAGGAGTTTTCTCTAAGATATATTGAGAACTACCGACCTTTCAAGAGATAGAGAAGTAAGGATTTTATCGAAGATTCACTCTCAACTCTTAGCATAAATTGCAATTATCTTAAACCGAATTGAATGGAATCAAAACTCTCTCTCAGATAGTGATCTACTCCCTTATAGAACATATATTAAATGCTGTCCTAACGAACCTCTATTGAAATCAATAATCTATAAGCTATGATCTCGCAAGATTGTTCGCTAAAAGAAAATCATCTTGAAGTATTGGGCTCTCGATTTCATTCAGAAGGTTTTTTCTGTAATATAATTTGTTACTGCTTTTACAGTCTTTTGAACAATCTTATGTTTTCACTTGACCTTCGTTATCCAAATAGCTATACAAAAATAATGTGGTGCGTAGCTGATGGACTATAAAGTAAAACTCACCAGAAAACACACTTTCTGGTATTAATAAATTGCCTTTACATTGACTATTCTCATTTGTGAGAATATTGAAAAATATTTATTTTTTGTAAAAAAGTCTTTTTATTTAGGAAAAAAATGTCAAAGGGAAAAGTGTTTCTCGTAGGTGCTGGAGCTGGTGACATCGAGCTGATCACAATGAAAGGTTATAAGCTTATCTGTCAAGCTGACGTCATTCTTCATGATCGCCTAATTCCGATCGATTTGCTACAGCTGGCCAAAGCAGAAGCCGAAATAATATCTGTCGGTAAATTAGCTGGTCGACATACGATGCCGCAGGAGCAGATAAACGCTCTTTTGATAGAAAAGGCCAGAAATAACAATATTGTTGTTCGTCTCAAAGGTGGTGATCCGTTTCTCTTTGGTCGAGGCGGTGAGGAAGCTGAAGCGTGTGCCGAGGCAGGTGTGGCTTTTGAAGTTGTACCTGGTGTTACAAGTGCTCTGGCCGCTCCATCATATGCTGGAATCCCCCCGACACATAGGGATTTCACCTCAAATATAGCCATAGTTACGGGACATCGCAGAGATAAAAAAGAGATCGAAATACCAAATGCTGGCACTATAATCTTTCTCATGGCCGTGGCCAATATTCAAAAGATCATCGATTCTTTACTCAAAGAAGGTTGGTCACAACAAACGAAGATCGCCGCTATTGAAAATGGAACCTTCTATAATCAAAGAGTTATTACGGGAATACTGGATAATTTTGTTCAGACAGTTCAAAAAGCCAAATTGCGAACTCCTGCTATCTTCATTGTCGGCAAAGTAGTGGAACTACACGAAAAGTTAAATTGGTTCGACAAAAAACCAAGGGTACTTGTCTTGGGTACACATCCCGAAAAATATACACACCTCGGTACCATTGTACATCGGCCAATAGTAAAATGCACAGACCTGGAAGATTACTCACACCTTGATGAAGTATTAAAACGGCTTAAACAATTTGATTGGCTAATATTTACAAGCGCTAACGGTGCGAGATTCTTTTTTAAACAAATGCTTCTAAAAGGTTTTGATACCAGGGCACTATTTTCAGTAAATGTCGCTGCCATTGGCAAAACGACTGCCAGACAGCTAACTGGTTTTGGCATTTTGACAGATCTGATTCCAGATACAGAATCTAGCGCAGGCCTCCTTGAAAAATTCAGCACACTTGACATTAGGAACAAGAGAGTGCTTCTACCCCAGGCAACAGTTGCTTCCGAAGAATTGGCTGACGGCCTTGTCAGTCTCGGTGCGACGGTAGAAAAAGTTCCTATTTATAAGACTGTTGATATGGATCCGGCAGATATCGACTTTGAACATATCAATAAAATTCTCTTTACAAGCGGTTCAACAGTGCGGGCATTTGCAAAAAGATTTGGTCAAGTGCCGTCACATATCAAGGCTTATTGCCTTGGTCCACCAACTCAGATAGAAGCAAAAAAAAATTGTATTGACGCTGAGATTTTGCCGCAGCAAAACTCAGCAGCAAAGGAAATCAAATGACCATATATCAAAAAAGTGAAAAACTATTTCAGGATGCAATAAAGGTAATACCCGGCGGGGTCAACAGTCCCGTCCGTGCCTTCAAAGCTGTAGGCTCAAAACCAATATTTATTGATCGGGCAAAAGGCCCATATCTATATGATGTTGATGGCAACAGATATATTGACTACTGCCTTTCCTGGGGACCGATTATTCTCGGCCATGCAAATACTCAAGTTCTTGACCAGGTCAAAAAAGTCATGTCCAAAGGGACCAGCTTTGGTACACCCACTGAACTTGAAACACACCTTGCTAAGATGATTGTCCGGGCAATAGGATCGATTGAAAAGGTCCGCTTGGTTAGTTCCGGCACTGAAGCTGTAATGACTGCTATTCGCCTTGCCCGCGGATGCACAGGAAGGGATAAAATCATAAAGTTCATTGGCTGTTACCATGGCCACGTAGATCACATGCTCGTTCAGGCGGGTTCGGGAGCAACGACTCTCGGCTCTCCAAGCAGCCCGGGTGTCCCAAAAGATTTCACAAAACACACTATCCTTCTGTCCTACAACGACACCGAGGGGCTTGAAAAGGCTTTTAATAAATATCAGGACCAAATCGCGGCTGTCATAGTTGAACCAATAGCGGGAAATATGGGAGTTATCCCTCCCCAAAAAAACTTTTTGAAGACCATCAGAAAGTTATGTACTAAAAACGAAAGTATATTGATCTTTGACGAAGTGATAACCGGCTTCAGAATCAAATACGGAAGCGTCCAGGACCTGTTTGCCGTAAAAGCAGACTTAACATGCCTCGGCAAGATAATTGGCGGCGGTTTTCCTATAGGCGCATGTGGAGGAAAAGCCCAGTTCATGGATAAATTAGCCCCAACCGGTCAGGTCTATCAGGCGGGCACTCTTTCAGGAAATCCAGTATGCGTCGCTGCTGGCATAGCTACATTAAAACTGCTCAAATCGAAAGAAATATACGCCTCTCTCGAGCGTGAAACTAACAGACTCTGTGATGGCATCCAAAAAGCGCTATTTGAACGGGACATAAAGCATACTATAAACCGTATTGGCTCAATGTTCACTATTTTCTTCAATCCAAGCGCTGTGACTGATTATGGCTCAGCCACTAAGTCAGATACTGAAATGTACGCAAGATTTCATAAAGCTATGCTTAGAAATGGCATATATCTGCCACCATCTCAATTTGAGGCCTGCTTTATCTCCACAGAACACAAACAGAAAGAAATCGATAGAACAGTCATTGCCGTCGAAAAAATAAAAATATAATAATTATAACATAGCAATACACTATTAATATTGTGAAATAAATCGAAAATCGAAAGGCATTTGTAAATCCTAAGAAGTTACAGTTCCAGCTCAGTCATGTTAGTTCTTTGTTTTTCTTTTGTACCACCAGCGAGAGATTCGGGTAGGCTCAAAAAACGATGCTCTGGATGGCTCCATGCGGCACTCGCCACAGTCGTCTCCTCAAGCAACTGTTTAACTTGTCTTGTGGCATCAAGCCAGACTGAAAAAAAACGACAATTCTCCTTTGTCCCGCCACATTCGCAATGTCTCAAAAGGCAATCGTCAAATACTGGACTACCTTCGATAGCATCAAGAAGTTCGAGAAAACTAATCTCTTCTGGCGGTCTGGCAAAAACGTAACCTCTTTTCTTGCCCCGGATCGCTTTGACAAAACGAGCTTTTACAAGCTGTTGAAATATTTTGGGAAGATAGTCGGACGGTATTCCCTCGGCCTTAGCGATTGTGTCAGTTGTGGCAGGCAATTGTGTGCTATGCCTGACCATATACATTAATGCATGCAATGCATAAGCCGAAGACTTTTTAACTTTCATATTTTTCTCCAAAATCTTTACACAAACCTGTCAATCTAAGTGCTATTGCTTCATTTTTAATAATCTAACCCACAGCTCTCCTTGTCTTTTCACGCCTGCGCTTTTGAGAATGTATTTCCAGTTCATCAATCTTCCTGTACAAACTTGACAATCCAACGTCTAAAGCCTTAGCTGCTTCAATCTTATTCCAACCACATTTGGCTAAGACCCTGGATATATGTTCCTTCTCATACGCTTTGACAGCAGCTTGAAGATTTTCGTTTTCTTCACTCAATGACACTGCATGGGAACCTAACAATCCAATATCAGAAACTTTTATAGTATCATCTTCAGCAAATATTACTGCTCTCTCAATAATATTTTCCAACTCTCTTATATTTCCTTTCCACTCATAACTCATAAACAGCCGCATAACGGTATCACTGACTCCAATGCACTGCTTACCCATCTCAGCATTATACTTTCTTATGAAGTGTTCTACCAATAGTGGAATATCTTCCTTCCTTTCACATAGCGGGGGAAGATGGATACCCACAACATTCATCCTGTAATATAAATCCTCTCGAAACTGACCCGCTTTGATTTCTATTGCAAGATCCATATTTGTAGCAGCTATTAAACGCAAATTAATATCAACAGGTTCCGTTGAGCCTACCGGCATTATCTGCCTTTGTTCAACCGCTCGAAGGAGTTTAACCTGGCAACTCAAAGGCATGTTACCAATTTCATCTAAGAACAGAGTTCCGCCACGAGCGCATTCGAAAAGCCCTTTCTTATCCTGAATGGCAGACGTGAAACTACCCTTCTTGTGTCCGAACAATTCGCTCTCAAGAAGGCTCTCGGGTATAGCGCTACAGTTAATTGCAAGAAAACGCATGCCGTTATAAGACGCCAAAGAATGTATGGCACGAGCAACTAATTCTTTACCGGTACCACTTTTCCCTGTTATTAATAAATTGCTCTTCGTTGGTGCCACCTTCCGGATCATATCAAATACCTTTTGCATCGCTGGAGACTGGCCTACGATTTGTTCTATATCAAAACGACCGTTCAACTCCTGTTTAAGCTGTTTGTTTTCTTCCTGTAGCTCCAGATACCGCAGGAACTGACGGATTCTTATCAATATATCATCCATTACTACTGGCTTCATCACATAATCGCATGCACCAAGCTTTATCGCTTCAACGGCCATCTCAACCGTGCCATAAGCCGTTATCATTATAACACGTGTCTCAGGCCTTATTCTCATTATCTCGCGCAGAACTTTTATACCATCTGCTCCCGGCATTCTGATATCCAGTATGGCCACAGCAAATGGTTGTTTCATAACAGCATTTATAGCATCAGTTCCATTACCTACTGTTGTAACTGACATGCCTTCTTCCTTAAGAACCTTTGCGAAGGTTTCTCTGAACGTTACTTCATCATCTGCCAACAATATTTTCCTATTCATTGGTCGTTACCTTCCATTACTGCAAACATCTTTCTGCCTTATAACTTACACATATTACAGCTAAATATCGTTTTTTTAGACTGCCTTAGCTCTTTTAATAAAACCGTCCCCTGAATCATCCCCACTTATCAGGTCCTTCTTAGGCCTTGGAGGAATTCTAATTATTACTGTAGTCCCTTTGCCTAGCTCCGACTCCAAAGCAACTGTACCGTCGAGCTCCGTGACAAGATTATAGCTGATAAATAATCCCAGGCCTGTTCCCTTTCCAATCTCCTTGGTCGTAAAGAATGATTCAAAGGCACGTCTACATACTTCAGAACTCATTCCAACACCTGTATCACTGATTCGGATCTCAATTATGCCGTCCTTGAATTCCCTTGTTATCTTAAGAATATGTTCCTGTTTGTCCTGCTTAGCATTCATCGCGTCCAAAGCGTTAATAAAGATGTTGAGAAAAACCTGCTCAAAATGCTGCGGATTCAGCCATACGGTTGGTAAATCTTGATTGTCGATATTCTTGATCGTTAACGACCGTGCACGTTTATCAAAGTTGATAAGTGACAAGGTGTTGTCTATCAGGGAATTAATATCTGTCCATCGATATTCGCTAGTAGCTGGATGGGACATACTCAGCATTCGCTTCAAAATATTTGAAATGCGGCTAACGTGATATTGTATAACCAACAAATGTTCCTTCTGTTCATGCACCTTAAGTTTTCTGACCAAATATTGTGCTACTGAAGAAATACTTGCCAAAGGATTACCTATCTCATGTGCAATACCAATAGCCAACTGACCTATCGCGACCATTTTTTCTCGTTGAGCCATTTCTACTCGCGACATCTTTAAGATTTCGTTTATTGCGGTTACCTCCTCAGTTCGCTCGCGCAAATCTGTCTCCAGTTTTTTATGCTCAGTTAAATCCTGTCCCACAATCACATACCCTAACTTCATTCCAGCAATACCTATTACCGGGCAACTCTTTGCTTCTACATATCGTGTCTTCGGACCGGAGGTCTCAAATTTAATTATCTTTGCCACCGCTAATGCCTTGTCAGGAGATGATACAAGATTCTTCAGCATTTCCTCTAAGGAGCAAGGAAAATCTCCGAATGTATGTTCTATCTCTGTGTCAGTATTTATCTTTTTCCAGAGCTTTGCCGCAGGATTACAAATTGCCACATTTCCATCATTAGTGACGAAAATCAATCCTTCAGACATTGCGTTTATTACTGCTTGGAGAACATCGCTGTTTTGCGCTGCTTCCAATTCCTTGGCAGTCATTCGCTTGATTATCATCCTGGTTAAATATTGGGCTAATATTACTGTGCAGGAAAATGCTGCAAATACTCCAAGTGCATATACGGGATTTCGCCAAAGGTCACCTGAAGCCGAGAAGGCAAGTGGATGATATCCCAACAAAGCGCCTCCGCTAAGCTCATTGACTTCTAAAAGGCCAAATAACAGTATTGCCGTTAGGCAGACACTAAATGACAAGTTCCGAGGCAATACTATCGCAGCTATAATCACGTGAAATATGTAGAAAAGAAAGCATGGATTGATAACACCCCCGGAGAAATGTAAAATCGCCGTTAGCACGATCAAATCTACTTCAATCTGTATCATCCCTAAGATCAAATCAGTTGATCTTTTATCTTCCAACCTCTTTTTTGCAGCAGAGTAATATAGAATATTGCAGATTAAAAGTGCTGCAGAACATATCAATATTGGTAATGGAGCAGTGAGAACTTGAAAAACGTAGCTACTAACTAAGACAACTGCAATTATCCCCCCAACTGCTATCCATCTAAGATGTATTAGCCAAAGTATCTGCTCAACCAGAGTCTCTTGTGCACGCTGACTTGATTTGTCCATAAAATTAGTTGGTGTACCCAATTTTATAGTCATCGCTATTATTTACCCTTTTTTGCGTCATATCGACGTTCTAAAGTTTTTTGAACTTCAAAGAATGTTATCAAACCAATTATCAAATAATAAGTATTTTATCATATTCAATAAAAAAAACAAGAATAAATTCCTATATACGAGAAATTAATTATATTATATGACCTCGCGTTGTCCATTAGTCTCTAATATACAATAATCTGCATCAGCAGATAAAAGCCGATTAATCACTCAGAAATGGACTCTGTTGCAATCCCCCGCAGAATATACAAACACAAAAATTAATCAGGCATCTCGAAGGACTCTCCGCTCCGATCCAATTCAGCTTGTTTTTCCTTATTTAAGCCTATTTCAGAATCTGTTAAATAACACGCAGGATCTGGAGCCCAGGGATCGCCAAAATGCAAATCTGCACGGACTCTCAAACTTCCACCACAGCCATCAAAAAACCTACAAAGTCTACACCTTCCCTTAATATATGATCGACGCTTCTTCAAACCTCGAAGAAGCGTATCGCTCATATCCATCCAAATTTGACTAAAAGGCCTCTCCCGTACATTACCAAGGTCATAATGCCACCAGAATTGGTCCGGATGCACTTTCCCATGAAAATCAATACAACCGATTCCAACACCGCTGCTGTACATCCCCCCACCGTTCCATGTAAGTAGCTTCCAAACCTCATCTGCATGTGCGGAATCCTGTTCCTTTAATTTCAAGTACACATATATACCATCAACATGGTTGTCGACTGTCAGTATATCAGTAGTCCTTCCGGCTTGTTTATACTGTCTCGTCTTTTGTAATATTGTCTCAACTGCTTCTCTGCTTTGAACATGCGTAAGATCCTCATTAGCCATAGATCCTCCTCTTCCGCTTGGGACAAAATGGTAGAAGCAAGCCCGCTCAATATTTTCTGCCTCAAAAAAAGTAAATAAACTCTCCAAATCCTGAACATTCCTCTTAGTCAAAGTCAATCTAAGACCGATTCTTACACCGGCATCCTGACAATTCTTTATGCCTTCAACGGCCCTATCAAATGCGCCGACCACGCCCCTGAACTTGTCATTAACTCCGCCTATACCATCAAGGCTGATACCCACATACGAAACTCCATGCTGCTTTATTTTTTTTGCAATATCGGCTGTAATAAGAGTTCCGTTCGTTGAGATAACCGCTCGCAGTCCTCGCTCAACTGTATATTCAATGAGCTCAAATAAATCCGGCCGCGTAAATGGCTCGCCGCCTGAAAATAAAACTGATGGAACACCAAACTGCGCCAGATTATCTAAAACATTTTTTGCCTCCCCAGTTGATAGCTCATCGCCGGCTTTGGAGACCCCGCTGTCATTATAGCAATGCACACATTTGAGATTACAGGCCCGGGTGATATTCCACACAACGATAGGCCTTCTCTCAGATGCCTTCTTAGGCACTACCTCGCCCTGGCGTTCACCAGAACCCTCCTTGCCGTAGCGAAGCCAATCGCCCGGAGTAACCTGATTACAATACAACTTGCTTATATTTATCATTTATTAGCCTATCAAAATAATAAACCTTCTAAAGCTCAACAAACTACTTCTGGCGGTACATACGCACAAAAAGGTTCTTCGGCCATATAATTGCCTGTGCCCGCATATGCTCTTCCTCGACATCCTCCGCATATCTGCCTGTAACCACAGACACCGCACTTGCCTTCAAGCTTACTGCAGTCGCGCATACGTGCAAGGTCTTTACTGTCGTACCATATATCTGAAAGCTTATCCTCAAGCACGTTACCACATTTTACGGGCAGATAACCACATGGGAATACATCCCCTTGATGCCCCACGAACAGTACACCAAGACCTGCAAGACAGCCCCTTGATACTCTTTTATGTCTGCTCCTGCCGGGAACAGCAACGCCACCCTGGTTTGCCTCCGTACGAGACTTATACAAACCCTGCTGTCTGATGACACGTTCATAATGAGGGCCGCAGGTTACCTTCATTTGTAATTCGCCCTTACCATCTAACCTGCAAATATCAAGCATTTTCTGTTCATACTGCTTGGGGGTAAGCATATCAGTGTCCGCTAAAGACTGCCCGCAACCAACAGGGACCAGCATGAATATATGCACGGCTATAGCACCGAGCGATTTGGCAAGCTCATAAACATCCTCTAATTGCCTGGCGTTATGCTTGGTCAAGGTAATATTTATCTGAAAAGGGACCATTTTATCTCGAAGATGCCCTATACCTTCAATTGACCTTTCAAATGAGCCTTCCAACTGCCGCAGCTTATCATGAACCTCAGCAGTCGCTCCATCCAAACTGACTGACACTCTCACAATTCCACTGTCACGTATCTGCTCAGCCACAGTAGCATCTATTAACGTTCCATTCGTCGCAAGGGCAGGAGTAATTCCTAATGACTTGGCTTGGCCGATTAACTCAAACAAGTCTTTGCGACAGAGCGGTTCACCTCCCGAAAACACCAATACGGGCATCATTGGCTGACCTCTTCCCAACTCAGCCAACTGCGCAATAAGATTTCGCCCCTGCTTGGTTGATAGGTCTCTATAAGCCGCTTCATCGGATTCTACACGTCGGCAGTGCGCACAGGTCAAATTGCATCTGATCGTGCTTTCCCAAAATAGGACATCTTTCACGCCCGCGCATCCTCCTTATCACCTGGCTCAGAAGTGATCGTTTCTGCTTGCCTAACAATGCTATCTACCAGTTTTGCAGCCTCAGTTACCCCGTTTTCCTTTGCAACAACATTGACGTTCTTTATTACACAGTGCAACAACTTGTTAACGATGCGACTCACCATTGTTTCCAGAACCTCTCGGCATGAGGCTTCATGCCTGACACCCACAAAAAATCGCTCCATCTCATTTTGACTTATTTGGGCAAATTGCTTCTTCATCTGTCCAATCAAAGGACCTAAGTCTCTAGCCCCGAACCAACTCATAAAATCAGCTACATTCTCATAGACAATCTCAAAACCTCTCGCTATATCCTCTTCGCGTGCCTTTCGATTCTGTTCTACTACCTCAGAAAGGTCATCAATACTGTAAAGGTACACATCTTCTATCTCATTAGCAGAAGCCTCAATATTTCGCGGTACTGCAATGTCGATAACAAGAAGTGTACCTTTTCGCCGCTTGTCCATTATTCTCTTGAAAGATTTTTTTCCGAACAGATAATCCTGGCCAGCAGCAGAAGCTATAACAATATCCGCACTTGTTAGCTGTTCCTGCATTTCTTCCCATGTTCGGGCTGCAATTTTATACTGTTGAGCCACATTTTGACCACGCTCGGCAGACCTGTTGACAATTGTTATATCCCTGCATCCGATCTGCAGAAGATGCTGGACAAGCAACTCTCCCATCTCTCCGGCCCCAATAACAACAACCTTAGCAGAAGAGATGTCAACAAAAAGTTGCATCGCCAACTCTACAGCAACACCAGCAACACTCACCCGCCCGTGAGAAATCGATGTAATTGTATGTACCTTTTTGCTTGTAGCAAAGGCAGAATGAAACAGACGATTCAGAACTTTACCCGTGCTCTTTGCTGTACAGGCAAGTCGGTAGCTTTCTTTTACCTGACCAATTATCTGTGCCTCACCAACTACTAAACTGTCTAAGCTCGAAGCAACAGTCAGCAAATGTCTGACTGAATTCTCATCCCTATATATGTACAGGAATTCCTGAAATCCCTCCCATGGAACATTATGAAACTCCGACAAAAACTTAGCCAAGTCCTCTCCATCTACTCCGCCAATACGCTTGCTGGCACAGTACAATTCAACGCGGTTGCATGTCGATAGCAACACAAATTCGGACTCGTGAAACCTGGCCTTCAGCTCTCTCAAGGCCCTAAGCGTCTCCTCAGCGTTAAACGCCAACCTCTCACGAATATCTATCGGAGCACTTTTATGATTCAGTCCTACAACTAAAATCTTCATTGCTATTCTACTGTAATAATTCCAGATACAAGTCTCTAATAACCAGTAAAATCATGCCGAGTTGTCCCTAAAATTGTCGCCCCTAAAATGGCAAACAAAACAAAAACAAAGACCACCATCGTTAAATAGGCCCTGGTCTTACCTTTGAGATGAAGCAAACGGTTCAATATAATAATAATCCCCAAAAGAACCCACGCGGCAATAATACAGATGACCTTTGCATCCGTCAGCCACTTTACAATACCTGTTCCTACTACAGAAACAAGTCCCAAACCACTTATCAAACCTATCGTTATCAACACAAAACTAATTTTTATTCCAAACAATGTCATTCGCTCAAGCTTTCCAATATTAGGTAGTCTGCCAATAACCTTCATAACTTTCTTTGATTTCAACCTGTGGTTACCGAGCAAATAAAGAAAGGAACTAGCCGCTGCAAACATTGTTGAGGCTCCGCCAAGAATCATCGATATTCCGTGAGCAATTGCCCATGGAGTTGCAGCTATCTCACGCGGTTCAGAGGCAGGTTCGGCAACTATCCCTGCCATTAAGACAAGTAAAAATATTACCCATACCATTACGGAGCCAAACCAGACTTGCTGGATAGCGATACTGAAAAAAAGGTATGTTAATCCAAATACAATAGTAAGAACAATCATCGACTCGAATAATCCTGTCAGTGGAACCGCTTTAATCGCAACGGCCCTAAATATGAGTAATACGGCCTCAAGTGTTACGGCCAATGAAACAAGGGGCAAGAGGGATCGTTTGTATTTCTCACCTCGTGCCAGGAGCTGAAGAATTCCAACTACCGCAGCCAAGAGATATATAACAACAACAAAAACAAATATTATTCTTTCAGGTAAAGGCAGTTCAAACATTCTTCTTCCTTTACATAGTCGGTCCCGATCCTGTAATATATTTTGATGGAACTCTCATTAGATTCTATTGATTAGCCCGTATGCAGTAGTCAGAAACACCACATATTTGGCTCATATGCTCAACAGCCTGCTTGATTCCCTAAAAATCCACTTTATATATTATCAAATATAAATTATACGGCCATTCCCTACTCATGTTCCGCTCTTTTATATAGTTAACATCCTTATTTCCTGACAAAACTGTGACCTTCTGAACACGCTCAAGCTCAACTTGCCAGGTAAACATGGCTTCCCCAGACAAATACACTTTGAAATGTTGGGCTATTGAAGCTACCCGTCGGATTTTTCCTTGGCACTTTCAATTCTCCGGAACAACCAATGTCCTGCTCCTATTATCAAAAATCTGATATTTCATCCACTTTTTTATTAAAATTTAATATATAGCGGATTAAACAGGTCATATATCACTATCGCTTGTTCCCATAAATAGGAAATGTTACATATTATATTTATATTTTAGCATGTTTTACTTTTAATTACAAGAGACGATCCTATACTTGCTTTTCAATTTATAAATGTGGAACAAAGGCCTTTTATGATTAAGAAACGTGTATTTCGCACTCCTCAATGATATCAGATAAATAAATTTATTCAAAATCATGTCTTCAGACCATTTAACTCCTGATTAAATTATAATAATTTCTTTCTCTTTCGATACTTCAGATAGGTCATCAAAATAACCCCGAAAAGGGCAAAATACTATCAAAGCAAATAATACACATTATCCCAATCCTGTTCGGCACAAGGATTGCGGTGTGATTTATGGGGGGAGAATTACCCAAAACTTTTTTTTGCATATTACCTATTTCAAACTGGCGCGCTGTGCGCGCTCCTGCTTAAATGCCTTTCATGAGCAAAAGAAGGCATAAAATAAAAGAACGTGAACTCCAGGGCTTCAAATATTTCAAGGCTATTTCAGGGATGCTGGAGAGCTTAC
>Ga0307378_10001456_pt1 | contig 38588 bp, 33 predicted proteins | sample UN1MG_FD_202238 | JGI IMG/M metagenome (GOLD analysis project Ga0307378, IMG submission 202238) | Soil microbial communities from Risofladan, Vaasa, Finland - UN-1 | ecosystem: Environmental > Terrestrial > Soil > Coastal area > Acid sulfate soil | place: Finland: Risofladan, Vaasa | collected...
AGCGGGCCGTCGAAGCGCCGCCGATTGAGGTGGCCGGATAGGAAAAGCGCGGCGCGGCTACGCGAAGTTTTCGGCTTCCTGCATGGCGATCTCGCACCACTCCCACAGGCGCTGCGGCTCGTGGCGGACCGTGCTGATGTCCTTCATGATCACCTCGACGACGCAGCCGCGCGCCTTGTCGAGGTCTTCGCGGAGGGTTCTGCGGGCCTCGTCGGGATTCCACCGGTCCCACGCGAGAACCGCCGGGTTGGGCTTCAGGGAGAAGACGTAGTCGGCGCCGATTTCCTCGGCCCCCTTGGCCTTGTCCGCCATTGGGCTCATGGAGACCTTGCGGAGGTTCGGAATCTTGCGGAGGATACCCATCTTCAGGTGAAGCGGCTCGCAGCAGCCGTAATAGGTCAGGCCGAAGCGCTCAAGCCACCGCATCTCGTGCTTCAGCGCGAACTCCCAGTGCATTTCGGGTGAGACTTCGGAAAAGATCTGGGGTGTCGCGCTGCCCCACAGGTCAATCGGCCGGACGTGCTTGGGGTCGAAGTCGGGCTGCGGCAGTTCGTCGGTGTATCCGGGGCCGCCGGAACCGGCGCCAACGTTCCCGTTGTTCAGGGCCAGCAGGTTCAGGTCCTCCCACTGGCGCAGACGATGGAGATGAGCATCGACGAGGCGCGCCACCGCGGCGTGAACCATCTCCGGTCGGAGGGCCAGGTCGGTGAGCGCTTCCTGGACCCCCCACCACGTGACCAATTCGTCCCACGGAGCGAACCAGCAGCCCGAGATGCCTCGCTGCTTGACCGGGATGACGTCGTCGAAGATCTCGCACATCTGCTGATACCGGCGCTCGCTCGCTTCGGCGTCGTGAGTCACCTCGGGCATTTTAATCTTCTTGATATCCTCGGGCTTCGTGATTTGTGGGCGAAAGTGACGGGACGTGATTGCCCCGGCACATTCGACACTTGCGACGTCGGCTTCCCCTTCCAGGCCGAACCCCGTATCGTGAATCACCAGGGGGCACCACAGACGCGGCTCGACGACCATGTCGGCGGGCATGTGACGCCATTGGTAAAGGGTCCGCCGCAGACCCCGCTCGACCTGGCGGCACCAGGAATCGGCGCACCCGAGCGCCAGTTCTCCGTCCACGTCCATTTCGGGCCAGGGGGTTTCACTAATCAAGACCAGGGGCCGGACTTTCTCCAGACCGTTCAGGCGCCGCCAGAGGTCGGCCTTTTCCTTGTGGACCGGGAGGGCGGCGATCTCGGCAATCTGTTTGCCGAGGTCGCGGAGGATCGTCTTGTCATCGTGCGAAACGGCCATGCGCGTCCTTCCTTTCACTCGGGGCCCCGGCACCGCAGCGCCGGGGCCTTCTTCTCCGTGCCGGGCGCCCATTATAAGCCGGAGCCTGAGCGCTTCAATGCTGAACCGTCGCAGGGCTCACTCCAACCCTCTGGGATTTCCTTATTGCCCTTTGTCTGGTAAAAGAAACGCGCTACGGTCCGAGTTTGGCGTGAACGAAGAGCGACCGAAGCGGCGGAGGGCTGCATCGCTGGTCCTTGATCGACCCGGCGACCTCGATGCGCAGGGGGTTCCACGTCATCCGGGATGAAGTCGGCGAGGTCGGCATACGGGATGTGCCTCCAAACGCCCTCGGCGGGGTTGAGTTCCGGCGCGTAGGGCGGAAGGCACTCGAAAGCAAAGCCGCTCCCCGATCGTTCCTCCAAGTGCCGCGCGGCCCGTCTTGCTGCCGCCACCGCTGGATCGTGTCCTCGTCGTGTTCGCAGGCGCGGCTTCCCGGACACCTTGCGGCGCTCGGGCGCCGAGGCGAACAGGTGGCTCGACGTGTGGCACACGGCGATCCACTTCGGCCGGCGGCGGTGACGAGTCAACCCCACGCAGACCCGATTGCCTTGTGCCATAGCAAGGGTCCGGGCGCAAAGCGCCGGACCCTTGCCGAACGGTCGCTTACGTGCCGTTATTGCTTTTTCCACCCGCTGTAGCGGACCCTGATGAAGAGCGCCTCGTCGAGGACGAGGATTTTTTCGAGCCGGAACAACCGGCCGTCGATGGGCAGATGCACGCGGATCGGCGTAGCACCGGCAGCGGCGGTGGCGGCCTCGGCTCGCGCTGCAGCCTGCTGCTGAAGCGCGGCGGCCGCCTTTTCCGGCTCCGCTCCGGCGGCACCGAACAGGCTTCGGAACTGTTTGACGACCGTCAGCGGCCCCTCAATGGCCGGCTCGCTCGACCATGGCTTCGTGTATTTGCCTTCCTTCGGCAGGTAGAGGTTGACCATCAGATGGGTAATCGGCTCGCTGGCCTGCGGCAGTGTGATTTCCAGTTCGCCGGCCTCCGGGGGCTGTTCGCCCTTCTCAACGTATACGACCTCGACCGGGAACGCCGCCAGGCCGCGGGAAGCGCCCTGTGAACGGACCAGTGGAATCAGGACGCGGCCCTGCTCGTCCCTGGCCGGCCGGATGGACCGCCCGCTGACGCTCGCCGACCAGATTTCGGCGCCCTCGGGCATCGCCAGGCGCAGGAACTGTTTGCGATTGTTCCTGACGTTGTACACCACCTTGGTCAGGCGGCGGCCGTCGAGCGTCTGCATTGTCGTCGAGACGGCGGAGTCCACAATCGTCACCAGGACGTCCACGTCCTCGTGCTTCTTGATGGCCAGGGGGATGTCGAACTGCTCGACGACGTAGCGGTAGGCGAGAAGGATCGGCTGACGGGTCATGGCGAGCAACTCGGGCGGCAGTTCCCGGACGTCGATGGCGGTGGCGCCTTTGAGTTCCGGGCTCGAGAGTTCCACGTTCGCCAAGGCCACGACGCCGATGTGCCCCTTCTCGCGGACCACGTCGGCCGCCCGAAGCACCGGCAGCGAAACGCCGGCAGCCCGGACCTCGCCCGTCGGTTTTTCATACGTGACGTTCAGCGTGTACTTGCCGAGGGCCTCGTAACTCAGGGAGACGGTCAGTTCGTCGTCCGCGACGCGCCAGTCGCGCACGCGGTCACCGGTCACCTCCAGGATGCTCACGCCCTGGGGGAGTTTCAGTTTCAGGACGCGGACGCCGGTGTGCAGGATGTTGTAATCAATGCGTTCGCGGCAGACGAGGATGCCGTCGCCGACGGCCACGAGGGTTTTGGTCTCGGCATAAAGTTTCGGGGGGACCTTTTCGGCCTCGGGGATCGCCCGTTCCCAGGAGATCCGGACAGGCGCGCCGGCCGGCAGCGCCGCCACGACGTGCGTCACGCCCGCTTCCTGCCGCGTGACGACCGACTGAGCGTTCGCCACTTTCACGTCCACCTCGGCGTCGGCGACCCGCAACTTCAGGATGCAGGTTCCCGACGGCACGCGGTTGAAACTCGTCGTGTTCGCCCCGGCCGCTTCCGTCACCGCCGAAGAGAACGTCACCTTGACGTCCTTTGCACCGGTCGCGGTGGTCATCAACTCGTAATGGCCGTCCGACTGCCTCAGGTAGGTCTCCTCGGGCAGAAGCGCCTCGTGAACGGCGACCGTCTGCGGCAGGAGCGGAATCGTCTTCCAGTCCTTCTCCTTCAGGATGTGGACCTGGAACGTGGCGTCGAAAATGGCGCCGTCCTTTGTCAACTCGCCCTCATACGTTGCGGCCGTGACGGTCCAATCGGTGGGCGGCAGCACCTCGGGCTCTCTTTTCTGCGCGAGGCTCCATTCCAACAGCGCCTTGAACTCCTGCCAGGGAATGCGAACACGAGTGGCCTCGGTCACCTTTTCAATCTTGATGCCGAGCAGGTCCTCCACCTCTTCCCACTTGAGGGTGAAGATGCCCGGCTCCTCGGCCTCAGGCTTCGCCTCGTCCCAGCCGGTCACCTCCTTGAAGGTTTCCCACGGGAGGATGACTCGCCCTTCGGCGTCGCGGGGCAACTCCTCGTCGCCCTTGGGCGGCGCTCCGAGCGCCGGCCCGGCCGCGAGGAGCATCACCGCCAGTCCTGCCGGCACTATCCATCCTTTGGTTCTCATCGTTCTTCTCCTTCCCAAGTGTACTGTGTCGCCAGTTCCACCGGATCCTCAGGATCCAGCAACCGCTTCTCAAACTTCACGGTGTATCCGACAGCCGGAACCACTACCGCCGCCGGCACACCGGGAAATCGGACCTCCTCGACCTCGGCCGACCAGTGCAGCATCCGACCGGACTTGACCGCGGTCAGATATGAACCGTTGTCCACCAGCAGGTAGTCCTCGTGGGCCACCTGGATGTCGTTATCGTTATAGGAGAGCTTGTTCGCGTCGTCGCCGGCGCGGGTCACGTCGAGGACGCCGCTGTTCGCCAGCAGCGCCTGCGTCCCGACCACCGCGTCCTGACCAAGTTCACGGGGGATGGAGGGGGGCGGTGCGGCGGCGTCGCGCTGCTCGATATCCAGGAGGCCGAGCAACTGGCCCTCATTGACGACGGCATAGCGGACGCCGCCCGCGCCCTCGACCCAGTCAATCCCCGCCGCCCGGGCCGTCTGGCTGCCGATGAAAATATTCCGCGACCCGACGCGGACACGCTGGCCCACGTTGGCGCGAAGGCGGTCCAGAACGGCCTGAACCTGTCCCACCACAACCGGATCATTTGCAATTCTCAGATTACCGTCACTGAAAACCACCTCCGGCTCTGCCCCGGCCGCGGCCCCGTATCCTCCGTCTCCGCCCGTCACCACGGTCGGGCCGGAGTCGTCCGGCCGAAGCGCCCACGAATAGTTGTGCGCGATGAAGTCGGCCAGTTCGCGGCCGTTGGCTTCCTTGTCCGTGATGTCCTCGACGTTTAGTTCGACGGTTTCGCGCCGGCCTTTTTCTTCTTCCAAGGCCTCTACCGCCTTGAAGTACTCGCTCTTGAATTCCACCAGTTCCTTCGAGGCCCTGCTCTCGGGGCGCTGGATGGCCGAAGGGGCCGGGGGCGCCACAGGTTCAGCGGTGGGTCGGCCCCGGGACGCCAGGCGCGACAGGTCCTCCTTCCAGAGCCGGGCCCGCTTGTTCTCGGGCTCAAGCGCCAGGATGTCATCCAGCACCGTGACCGCGTCGTGGAACTTCTTCTGCTGCTGGAAGCCCCTGGCCCGGCCCCAGAGTTGATCGACCCGGCGCCCCCGTGAATCTCCCGGGGCCGTGCCGGCAAGGTCAGGTGCGCCGGGGGCTTTGGCGACCTCCTTCTGCCGGCGCCCGATCTCGCTGCGAAGGGCGCCAATTTCGTCCCGGAGGCGCTTCGTCTCATCCGCTTCGAGCGCGCCGGCGGCATCGAGCAGCCGGTCGGCCTGGGCGATCGGCTGAAACGCTGCGTTCAGTTCATCGGGCGTGGCGGCCCGACGCATCCGGCGCTCGGCCAGGGCCAACCGGTCGCGCACGTCGGCCCGCACCTCCAAGCGTCCGACGTCCTGCACGGCTTGAATGTCGCTGAGGATCGCGTCCGGCTTCTCCACCGGCCGCGCAGTTGGAAGCCCGGGCAATGCGCCCGTCACCTGCGTCGGTTCCTCGGGCAGGCGGGCCTTTTCAAGCGACGCAGCGGCGCGGGCCGTTGCCTCCACGTCCTTGCCGACCTTTTGCATGAGACGTTCGGCCTCGGCGACGCGTCCGGCTCGCGCCAGTCCGGCCGCCTGACGGGCCTGTGCCTTCAGGGCCTTGGCCCGCTCGACGACCTTGCGTTCCACGTCCGCGTCCTCGTCCGCTGCAAGGACGGCGGCGGGCACGGGCTCACCCTCGGCGACCTTCTCCCCCGCCAGACGTTCCTGAAGTTTTTCCAGGCGCTCGACCTGGTGCTTGAGTTCGGTGACCTGTTCTTCGGGGGCCTGTTCCCATGACGCTTCGAAAGCCCGTCCAGCCGCTCCGCCTACCTTCCCTGCGAATGCGACCCATTGCTCGGCCAGGGCCGTCCCCCTCTCAATCTGTGGTTCGAAGCGTGGCGCCGCGCCCGTGAAATCCGGTACCCGCCCACTGGCGGTGAAACCGCCGACCTTTGCGGCGCGTTCGTCCAGGACAAGGATTTCTGCCAGGCCCTCCGCTTCCTTGCCGCCGACTTCGGAGATGGACTGTTTGAGTTGCTCAAGGCGACCACGGAGTTTGCCGACTTCCTCGGCCGTCTTTTTGCGGCGCTCGGAGGCGTCCCGGAGGTATTTTTGGGCCTCGCGGACGATGGCGTCCTGCTCGCGCTTTTCCTCGCCGCGCTTCTGGAGATCGGCCCCAAGTTGGACGGCCACCTGGTAGGCGGCCTCGGCTTGTTTTTCATCGCCCTTCTGAGCCGCCACCCGGCCGTGGCCGAGAAGTTTCTGCTGGCGCTCCAGCATGGCCACGTTGCTCATCTGCTGCGCCCGCTGGACGGCCTTCGCGGCGGCTTGCGAGCCTCGGTCCACCCTGGCCCCCTCCTTCCGCTCGCCCAAGGCGATATCCACGTTCTCGAGATACTTTTTGGCGTTGTACCCTTCGGTCGAATCCGGCGCAATCCGGATGGTCTGCTGGAACAACTCCCGCGCTTTCTCGTAATTGCCTTGATGGTAATAGTCCACGGCGGCGCGGTAACGGTTCTTGACCTGGCCGGTCAACGTCTGAAGTTCCCATTGTCGCTTGCGATCGAGCGCGGCGGTGTCGGGTTGTTCGGGCGCCTGCGCCCCCATCATAAACAGGCCGCCAATCGCTCCGAGCAGGCCGGGCCTTTTCGGCTTGGGCGGCTCCTCGGCGGGTGCCGGCGCGAGATGCCCCCGACCGTATTCAAATTCCAGTTCGGCCGTCTCGCTCGACCACGTCTCGACCTCCCGCAGCACACCCCGCCACTCATCCAGCCTCATTCCCTTCGGGAGCATCACGGCGCACCGCGCGTAGGCGATCGGCAAATCGGCGCGCGGCAGCAGGAGGCGGAACGCACCCTTCCGGGAGAGCGGCTCGGCAGGCGTCACGTAAACCAGTTCCACGGGGAAACTGATGAGCCCCGCCGTCGTCAGGACACTTTTTTCGAGTGGCACATAGATGCTGGAGCCGGGTCCGCGGGCTAGGTTCGTCTGCTGCTCCGAAACCCGCGCCACGACCAGGCGCGCCCGAGGCGGCAAATCGACCTTCATATACTGCTGGGTGCGGTTGCGCACCTCATAAATGACCTTCGTCATCACGCGGCCGTCCGGGCGATAGAGGACCGTGTAAAGGGCCGAGTCAATCAGCGTCTCGCGGACGGGAAACTCGGCCATCGCGACCAGGTCAATCCGCGCCTCCCAGAAGTCGGGCCTCAGCCGATAGGCATAGACCGGCGGCGCGGCCAACAGGCCGCGCGTCTGGTCCGGCAGGTCGGCCAGCGCCATCGGCTCCAGACCGGGGCTCTCCAATTCCAGGATAACGGCCTCGCCGCCGCCGGCAATTGCCAGCGTCCCGCCGCCGTTTCGCGCTCCGGCCACACCGAACGCCGGCAGCGACACGCGGCCGGTGGCCGGGCGCGGCGACTCGAACGAGACGGCCAGCCGCGTCCGCTGGCGGATCGCGCCGCGAAGAAAAACGCGGACCCCGTCTCCCAGGGTTTGCACCTCGCGGACGTCGGGGCCGGTGACCTCGACGCGGTCAGCCCGCGGGGGGAGCATGAGTGTCAGTTCCTCGGCCTCGCCGCCCCACAGGCGTAAATCAAGAATGGCGCGAACTTGATGCACGCCCTCGGCCAGCGTCCATCCGACATGCGATTCCGAAACGATTTGCGCCTTGCGGCGGACGGGCGGCTGCGGCGGCCGCCACGTCACCGTCAGGCGGTCGCCGGGCACCAGGCCCACGGAGCCCTGTGTCCCATTGACTTCCCTGTCGCCGACGATGGGCAGCGGCGAGCGGGAAAAGCGAACTTCCCACACGCCGTTCGACTCGACGGCGCCGACCGTCCACGCCGCCGGAGGAGTCGCCCAATCGGCCGCATGAATGTCCCCTGTGAGACGAGCCTTCAGCGGCGCTTGGGCCGCGACGCGATACCGGCCGGGCTCGGGCGGGTCCAGGTAGAACCAGCCGTCGTCGCCATGACGCAACTCAAAGGGCTCGCCGTCGAGCGTCGTCTCGTTCCAGGCCAATGCGTCGTGAAGCAGCGGCAGCGCCTTGGCCTCTTTCCCCAACAGGACGACGATGTCGAAGTCCGCTCCGAGCGTTGCCTCTTCGCCGGTGACGGCAACCCGGTATGTCGCCCGCTCGATCCACGCAGCTTCGGGCGGCTCCGGCGGGACGGGCTTGGCGCTCAGCGCCCTGACATACTCCTCATACACGTCGGCGGGAATTTCGACCTGGACATTCGGCCATTCGGGCTTGCGACGAAGGATTTCACGGATGAGATCGGAGCGCAGCGTGGCCTGCGCGGCAGGCGCTGCCGCGCAAGCGATTACGAGCGCAAGCCAAAGAAAAGGTCTCTTCATGAACGCATCATAGCCGGACCGTGCCGGACCGTTCGATTCGCCTCCTTTTAGTAGACACCGGCTACCGGGAAAAGTTCCAACAATTTCGCGGCGGTTCCGGGCCGTGGTCCTGCAGGGAGGCACCCCCTTTTTTAGACGGGCGGCAGGCCGGAGGCTTCCTCCGTGACGGTGGGCGCGGCTTCGACGACGTGCATCCGCCGCCACCGGCCGCCCAGGAAGCGCCGCCACATCACGACGCCCAGGACGCTCACGTATAGCGCGACGACGGCCCACGCGCCGAAGCTGCCCCACTCGGGACGAAGCGTCGTCACGAGCGCCCCCCCGCCCACGCCCAGCCCCCACGCCAGAGCAACCTGCATCACGCCCGGCCAGAATGTGTCGCCCGCCCCGCGAAGGGCCCCGATGAAGGTGACGCTCAGCGCATCAAACGCCTGGACCACGAGGATGACCAGAAAAGCGGTCGTCGCAATGTGCTGAACCGCCGGATCGCCGGCCTGATTGAAGAACGCGACCAGCGGTTCGCGTGCCAGCCACAAGACCAGCCCCACCATCACCATGTAGACTTCGATGAGGATGAGGGCGGCATGCGCCCGCCGCCACGCCAGGCCGGGCCGGCCCGCACCGCAGTACCGGCCGACGAGGGCCGTGCTGGCGGCGCTGACGCCGAGGGCCGGCATGAAGCACAAGTGAAAGTAGCGATTCAGGATGGCGGCGGCATCCAGGTGGGGCTTTCCGAACCGGCCGATGATGACCCCCATGAACACGAGCCACATCAGAATCTCGCTGAGGAACATACCGCCCGCCGGCGCGCCGATGCGGAACAGGTCCCTCGTCGCCCGCCACGAGAGGCACAACGACCGTCGGACGTGAAACCGCCTGGCGACCGGCCCGACGAGGAAAAAGGCCAGAATAATGAGGGCCTCCACGCCGCTTCCGATCACCGTGCCGAGGCCCGCCCCCGTCAATCCAAGCGCCGGAAACCCCCACTTGCCGAAAATCAGGACGTAGTTCGCGAGGATGTTGACGCCGTTTCCGACGGCGCCGGCGGCGAGCGGCACAATGGGCTTATGAATCCCGATGAAAAACGCGCCGACCGCCCGCGCGCACAGGATGAGGCCTACGCCTCCCATCAGGACCTGGAAATATTGGGTCTCGAGGGCTTGTACTTCCGGGCTGTGCGGAAACAAGGCGAACAGAGCCGGCGCGAGCGGAATGAGCGCCGCCAGAAGTGCCCACGCCGACAGAGCGATCCAAATCCCCTGCCAGCCGTAAACGGCTGCCCGGCCTGGCCGGCCGGCGCCGAGGTTCTGGGAGGCGTAAGTATTGACGCAGGTCAGGACACCCATGAAGAACGTCGCCGAGACGAACGCCGACATCCCGCCGATAAACTGCGCCCCCAGGACACCCTTGCCCAATTCGGCCACCATACGAGCATCGACGAAATGCATGACCGTCAGGCTGACCATGTTGAGGACGCTGGGGACGGCGAGGCAGACGACCTCGCCCATACCCCACCAGGGGGCGGGATCGCGGTCGAGGTCCCTCAGGCGCGGCGACTCGTTGTTGGTCATCGGCCGGCTCTCATTGAAGGCGGCAATGGCCCGCCAGTATAGCGGCGCGCGGGCGCGCTGCAAGCCATCGACACGCGGCTTGACGGGCGCCCTTCGCGGCTCTAGGATGGCCGCAGCCATGTTCACGGGGTTGATTGAGGCGATCGGTGAGGTGCTCCAGGCCGAGCGGCGCGGCGGCCGGCTCCGGCTCAGCGTGGACCTGGGCCGCGCGGCTGATGGCATCAAGGTCGGCGACTCCATCAACTTGAGCGGTGCCTGCCAGACCGTTGCCCACGTTGAAGGCAGGCGGGCCGAATTCAACGCCGTCGCCGAAACGCTCGCCAGAACGACGCTGGACCGCTGGAAGCGCGGGACGCACATCAATATCGAGCGGAGTCTGCGCCCTGGTGACCGGCTGGGCGGCCACTTTGTGGCCGGTCACGTTGATGGCACTGGACGGGTCGTCGAAAATGCAGGACGCGCGGGTGGCTGGTGGCTGCGCATCGAAGCGCCGGGGGAACTGTTCCCGGAAATCGCTCCGAAGGGTAGCATTGCTGTTGACGGTGTGAGCCTAACAGTGGTTGAGGTCGCGCCGCCTGTCTTCAGCATCGCGCTCATTCCGACGACGCTCCGCGAAACGGCGCTCGGGCACCTCAAACCGGGCGACCGGGTAAACCTCGAAACGGACTTGCTGGCCAAGTACGTTCGCCGCGCGTTGGGCTCCCAGGCCGGCGCCGAGCCGTCCGACGAGCGGCTGCGCGAAGCGCTCGAGCGCGCCGGCTTTCTCGACTGACGCGCCGGAGAACCCGCCATGGCAAGGGACCGTCTGCCGCGATTGGGCATCACGCTCGGTGATCCGGCCGGCATCGGCCCGGAGGTGGTGCTTAAAGCACTGGCGGACGATGAGGTGCGCAGCCTGGCCGACTTTGCGGTGTTTGGGTTTTCGCCCGAGCAGTGGGCCGACTTGGCTGGCGCCCCGGTTCCCTTCCCCTGCGAGGCGCGGAGCACGGACGATTGGGATGGTCGGCTGGACGGCGTCCGGCTAATCGTGCCGTCCGGCGTGGATGTCCAATCCATCCCGCGCGGAGAGCCGAGCGCCGCCGGCGGAGAGGCCAGTATCCGGTTTGTCCTGGCGGCAATCGAAGCCGTCCATCGCGGCTGGACCGACGGAATCGTCACCGGCCCAATCAGCAAGGAGGCGGTGCACCTGGCCGGTTACCCGTGGCCGGGCCACACGGAACTCCTGGCCGAGAAGTTCGGCGCCGGCGAGGTGGCGATGATGTTCGCGGGCGGGCCGATTCGCGCCGTACTCGTGACGATTCACGTCTCGCTCTCAGAGGCCATCCACGCGCTCACGGTTGAGCGCATCCTGGCAAAGATGCGGATGGCTAACGATGCGCTGAAGCGTTACTTCGGCATCGGCGTGCCGCGGCTGGGTGTGTGCGGCCTGAACCCGCACGCGGGCGAGGCCGGTGCGTTCGGCCACGAAGATCGCGAAATTATCGGGCCCGCCGTTGAGGAAGCCAAAGCGGCCGGCATCTGCGCCTTCGGCCCCCTCCCACCGGACACCGCCTTCCATCAGGCGATGCAGGGAAAGTTCGACCTCATCGTAGCCATGTATCACGATCAGGGTCTGATTCCTGTCAAGACGGTGGCGTTCGAGGACTCGGTCAACATCACACTCGGCTTGCCGACGGTCCGCACGAGCCCGGACCACGGAACGGCTTACGACATCGCCGGCCGCGGCCAGGCCAACCCGAGGAGCATGAAACAGGCGCTGCGCTTGGCTGCCCAAATGGTCGAACGCAGTCGCGAAGCCTGATGACCCATCCGCCGACGCAAACCGAGATTAAGGCGATGCTGGCCGGCGCAGGCATCCGGCCCGACCGGCGTCTGGGCCAGCACTTCCTCGTGGACGGGAACCTGATGCGCCTCCTCGTGGAGGAAGCAGGTCTAGGGCCGCGCGACACGGTCATCGAGGTGGGGGCCGGTATCGGGAACCTCACACGACTTCTCCTGGAACGGGCCGGCTGGGTGGTTGCGATTGAGATTGACCCAGCCTTGGTGGATATCGCCCGCGAGCATCTTGCCGACGCGACGAATTTTGACCTTTTGCGCACCGATGCGCTCAAGGACAAACATCACGTTTCACCTGCCCTTGTGGAAAGGGCGCTGGTGCGGCAAGCGTCGGTCGGCGGGGCGCTGAAATTAGTGTCAAACCTGCCCTACGCTGCCGCGACGCCGCTCATCGCCGAACTCCTGCTGGCCGGGCCCGTGCCCGCGCGCCTCGTGTTTACGGTCCAGGAGGAAGTGGCCCGCCGCCTCGCCGCCGCCCCGGGCACGCGCGACTACGGCCATGTGAGCGTGGTTGCGCAGGCGCTGGGGAAAGTGGAAGTGCTTCGCCGCCTCGCGCCCAGCGTCTTTTGGCCCAGGCCGCGCGTCACGAGCGCCATGGTCCGCATCGTCCCCTCGGCCGAGCAGCGACGCTGCATCGCCGACGCGACGGTCTTCCGCGGAATACTCGAAGGCCTGTTCGCACACCGCCGGAAGCGGGCCGCGAGGAGCCTGGCGCTGGCGGATCCGGCCGGCGCATCGCCCCGAGAGTGGGCTGCGCGGCTCGAAGCGGCGGGCCTCGACCCGAAAGCGCGGGGCGAAACATACTCGGTGGAGGAAATCATCCGGCTGGCCAACGTGCTGGCCGAGCAACAGAGTTAGCCCCCCGTCGAAAAATGGGGTCTGACCCCATTTTTCCGAAACCCCGTCAACTTCCATTCGGCATGAGATCGGGATGGTTCTCGCGGAACCAGCGAAGCGTTTCGCGCAGCGCTGCCTCGGTCCCCCCCGCCTTCGGCTGGTAACCCAGCACGTTGCGAGCCTTGTTGATACGGTAGGTGAGCGGCGTCGCCATGAACTTCAGGCGGAACTTGTTGACGAGAGGCGGCTCTGAGGTGCGGCGAAGGGCGTGAATCCCCTCGACAATCGGACAGGCCAGCCGCACCAGCCATGTCGGCACGTGTCTCGTCGGCATCGGGTATCCGGTTTCCTCGCAGATGATTTCCAGCAGCCGCAGCCGCGTCATCGCCTCGCCATCGGTTGCGAGGAACACCTCGCTGACCGCGTCCGGTCGCACGGCCGCCAGATGAAGCATCTGAACAAGATTCTCCACGTAGCAGAAACTGATGGGCTGGCGTCCGGAGCCGACGAAGCGGAACCGGCCGCTCTTCAGGCTCGAAAGGACGCGCGGCAGGAACTGGCGGTCCCGCGGGCCGTACACATATGGCGGGCGTACGACGACGGCGGGCAGTCCTCGCTGTTCCACCAACTCCTGAACGACCTGTTCGGCGCGGATTTTCGTCAGATTGTAATGGTCCCCGGTGTGGATCAAAGGGGCCGTCTCGTCAATGTCGCGCTGCGGCACCATGCCGAAGACGACCATCGAACTAAGGAACACAAATCGCTTCAGCCGGCCGCACGCAATCGCCGCCTCCGCCAGGTGCCGCGTCCCACTCACATTGACGCGCATCATCTCATCCAGCGGAGCCCAGTCCGAAACCATGGCGGCGCAGTGGAACACGTAGTCGGCGTCCTCGAGGTGCGGCGTGAAGGCCCCGGCCGGGTCGGCGACGTCGCCTTCGACTCGCTCGACGCCCCAGGATTCCAGGAGGCGAACGTCGCTCGTCGGCCGCACCAGCGCCCGCACGCGCCAGCCTTCGTCCAAGAGGCGGCGAGCCAGGTGGCTGCCGATCATACCGGTTGCCCCGGTAATAAATGCCAGCGGCGCATCGGACATCGTATTTCCTTGCCGAGTCGCGCGGACCTATTGTAGAGCCTGCCGCCCACCGGTCAATCGGATTCGCGGGCTCTCGCATGCCGGCCTCACACAAGTCGCGGTGGAAAGCGCTTGCATCGGAAACACGGGTCTGCAAAAATAGGTGTGCTATAGGGTCGTCACATCTCATTAGGCATTTGGGGTCCGGCTTCAGCCAATGGGTGCCAGACGTGGTGTCACGTTGACCGAGTCGCTCGCGGTGGTGACGGGAATAGCGTGTCTCGCGGCCGTGCTGGTACCGACGCTCCAGGGTGCAAAGGACGCGGCGGATCGGGCGGTCTGCGCCCGGAATCTCTGGCAACTGGGCCAGGCGCTGTTGCTTTACGCCAACGACCACGAGGGCTGTCTTCCGGATTGCGGTGCGGCCTCGCCGCTGGGTGGCGCCGTGCCGGGCGATGGGCGCCATTTCCCGAGCCGATTCGATGCCCCCGGCACGTGCGCGTGGCCCCACGTGCGGCGGCCGGTCGGCAACCAGGCGAACCTCTGGATTCTGGTCCGCGAACGATACGCCGAGCCGGGCCTATTCATCTGTCCGGCCACCTCCGACAAGCCCAGCCTGAATCGGAGCGACTCGCCGGGCACGATGGGCTTCTACGCGATGGACCTGGCCATCCGGAACCACCCGACGCCTGCGGAGGACTACTTTCTGAAGCACGTTGCGGCCGGGCGGTGCTCGTACTCCTACCAGAACCAGTTCGCCCACCCCCAAACCGACGCCGACGTAACCGACCCGGTGAACGCGACCACCCATCGCCTGATTCACCCGCCGATGCTCGCCATCCTCGCGGACCGCAATCCGTATACACGCCCCGATCTCCGGATACTCCGGCAGCCGATCCTTTCGCCCGACGAGGCACCGGCGGCGAACAGCCTGAACCATCACGGCGCCGGACAAAACGTTCTGTATCTCGGAGGTCACGTCGAGTGGCACGAGACGCCGGAGTGCGGCCCGCTGCGGGCCGACGGACGGCGCGATAATATCTACTGGCCCGACGCCGGTCGCCCCGACGACCCTGAGAACATCCCGCGGTCCCGACTGGATTCGTTTCTGGTGCCATGACGAACTTCCGCCCTGCCAGGTCCGGCCCTCGCGCCCCAGCCGTAACGCTCGTCGAACTGCTCGCCGTGATTGCAATCGTGCTGGTCCTGATGGCCCTGCTGGTTCCGCTGCTTTGGGCGGCGGTCGGCGCGGTGAATTCCGTCCGCTGCGGCAACCGGCTGCGCCAAATCGGAATCGCATACCACCGATACATGGATGAGTCGGGCGGCCTGTGGCCCCCGATCTTTTCACGCGAGCCGCCACCAGTGGGACTGTTTAAAAGAATCGAGGCGGAGACAGGCCTCAAGATGGCGCCGGCGCGGCCGGCGGCGAATTGGGGACAGCCCGGCCCGCACTGGAGTATTGTCCTATGGCCGTATCTGGGCTCGCTGGAGGTGTACACGTGCCCTTCGGATCCGAAGGCGGGAAAGCGCGGCACCGAGGTGGTCATGCCCGAAGGTGAACAGAACGTCGCGTTCCTGGATGCGCCGCCCGAAAGTTATGCCCTGAACGTGATCCTGTTCCGCACGGCCGACGACCTGCGCCGTCAGGCCGGCTGCACGTGGGGAACCCAGGGCGACGTGGACTTCAGCGGCCTCGCAAGTTACACGACGCGGCCGGAACAGCGTCGCCTGTTTCCGGCGCTGGACCGGCGGATTCTGTTCTTCTGCGGCGCGTCGGGCCAGACGGTGGGCAGCCAGTTCAACGTCCCGTTCCGCACGCGGCCGGGGCTGGCGGGCGTGGAGCGGTGGGAATGGCACCCGAGGCGTGCGTCGCAGGCGTTCGCCGACGAGCCGGGCCGCGGCTCAAACTACCTTTTCCACGGCGGCCACGTGGAATACCGCGACGAACTGCCCGGCCTGTGGGAATGGGGCTACGAACTCGGCCGCGCGGGGGAGCGGCCTTGACGCCGTCCCGCGCCGGACCTACGATGCCGCCCGCATCCTTCGATTACGGACAAGGGTATGGCGCGGAAAGAACAGGGGCGCGTCCCGAAACGGATCCTTCGCGGCGGCCCGGCGCGCGAATCGTTCGAGTTGAACGGCCGCGCCTATCATCTCGAAAAGGTTCTTAAGCACGACTTCTTCGCGGTCACGGGACGATACGTGGGGCCGGACGGCCGGCGCGTGGTCCTCAAACACTATCACGCCGAGCCGTGGCTCGGATGGCCGCTCGACTGGGCGGGGCGCCTGATGGCCCGCCGCGAGGTCCGCCACTACCGCCTGCTCCAGGGCCTCTCGAACGTGCCGCGCCTCCTCGGCCGCGTCGGCAAAAGCGCCTTCGTCCACGAGTGGGTCGAGGGAAACGACCTGCTGGACCGCAAGCAGCCGGCGCCGGACAATTTCTTCGACCACCTCGAATCGCTCGTCCACAAGATCCATGCGCGCGGCATGGCCTACATCGACATGAACAAACCGGACAACGTGCTGGTCGGGACGGACGGACGGCCGGCGCTGATTGACTTTCAAATCTCGTGGGCGCCGCGGCCGTCGCGGGGGCCGCTCGGCCGGCTGAAGCGGCGGCTCCTTCAGGTCTTTCAGCACGAGGACCTGTATCACGTGCGGAAACTAAAGCGCCAATATCGCCGCGACCTCATGACGCCCGAAGAGATCGAAGCGAGTTACAGGCGGACCTGGATCCTGAACCTGCACCGCCTCGTCGGCGCCCCGCTTCGGGACCTCCGGCGTAAGTTCCTTGAATGGGTAGGCGCCAGGTAGTGAATGGCCGAGATTCGCAGCACTCAAGCCCGGGAAGATGGTGCTCGGGACAGGACTTGAACCTGCACGGCCGTTTTGATAGCCACCAGCACCTCAAGCTGGCGTGTCTGCCAATTCCACCACCCGAGCACCGCCTTTATGAGGATAGGACGGTCCCGCGAAGGTGTCAAGGGCTTGTTGTCGGATGTCCGGCGCGCGAGCCGCGCCAGCCGCCAGCGTCTCGCGCGCCGGAGCGAAGCCCCTGCGTTACCGAGGTTTTCTAAACACCAGCGCCCACGCTAGGCCCAGGTCGAGGAATCCGACCGTCACAGGATCCAGCGTCGGCGTGCGGGACGGGTACACGCCGCTCGGAGGGGGGAAAGGGGGCGCAGCAGGAGGGCAAATCAGCGCTAACTCTTGGTGCCGCCAGAGGTTGCAACGCCGCACTAATTCTTTTGGATTTTCCCGGAGGGCGGGCCGGTTTGCGCCACTCGGGGCGGGCGAGCGCGACTCATGCGCCGCCGCCTCGCCGCTCATGATGTATGTTCAATCCTGCGGCTCGAGGGTGCTTGTGTGTAACGCTTTGGGCTCGCAAGTCCTTTCAAGCCATGGCCTTATGGTCGCCGGCATTTTCCCCGATGCCAAACGTTCCTATGCCACGATCTCCGTGCCGATGCCGCGGTCAGTGTAGATCTCCAGAAGCAGGGCGTGCGGGACGTGGCCGGAGATGATGTGGGCCTTCTTGACACCGCTTTTGATCGCCTTGAGAAGGCAGCGGACCTTCGGGATCATGCCGCCGGTGATGGTGCCGTTGGCGAGAAGCCGTTCGGCCTCGGCCTCCGACAGGTGCGGTAGGAGGCTGTCGGGGTCGTTCGGCAGGGCGCGAATGCCGTGGGTGTCGGAGACGTTGACGAGTTTCTCGGCCTCGAGTGCCCGTGCGACGGCCGAGGCTGCCTCGTCGGCGTTGCAATTGTACTTCCGCCCGTCGGTCCCGATGCCGACCGGCGCCACGACGGGAATGGTTCCGAGGTCCGCCAGACCGCGCAAAAGGAGCGCATCGACCCGGACGACCCGGCCAACGAGGCCGAGGTCTTCACCGCCTTCCACCTCAAGCGGTTCGGCAACCAGCGCGCAGCGATGCTTGCTGGTCAGGCCTTCGGCCCGGGCGCCGTGGGCCTCCAGGAGACGGACGATCTGTGGGTTCACGTCCGTCGCGAGGACGTCCTCGACGATGCGCAGTTCCTCCGGGCCCGTGTAGCGGATGCCGCCGATGAACTTCGGCTCCCGGCCGGCCTCTTCCATGGCGCGGGTGATGGCCTTGCCGCCGCCGTGGACAACCACCGGATGGATACCAACCGCTCGCATGAACGCCAGGTCCATACAGACCGCTTCCAGGTCCTCGGCTGAATCTTGGAAGGAGCCGCCTATCTTGACGACGACCACCTTGCCGCGGAACTGGCGTATGTATGGCAGCGACTCAATCAGAACGGCTGCTTTGTTGATTGCCTTTTCTATCTCGGTCCCCTTGAGAGCGGAGCGTTTCTCCGCTGCGTCATCGTAGCGGCCGAACGAGCCCCGTCAAGCGCGAGATGGCGGTCCGTGCTGTGGCTTGGCCGGCGCTGGGGCGCGAGTGGCGCAAAAGCGGCCCACCCTTGGGGGGAAACCCCGGAAAACGCGAAAACTTCTTAACTTATTGCGCCGCAAGGGGTTGGGGCCATTTCGCCGCACGCGCAGGGTGGCAATTTCGGTGTCCGAACGGCGCATAATGTGGCGCGCCGGCCAAGGGTGGAGGGCCTATGAGACCCACGGCGCCAACCCTCGATATTAATTTGAAGTCCCGGCGGGCCGGTGGATCGCCAGCACAGGCCGGCAGGTCCCACAGCGCCGGGCACTTGTCTCGCTGTGACATGCCCGACCGCGAAGCGGGCGGGTCGGACGAGGCTGCGCGCCGAGGGCCGGTGATGAAATGTCTTTGTCCGGCGCCGCCTATCGAGGGGCCGGAGCGAGCAAGCGATCGATTCCGAGGAGGTTCAATGTGAGCGCCAACGTGAGCCTGGATCTTACAAATTTCGGCGACCCCGGCCTTTCCGAGCAACTCGTCGAGCATCTCGTGCGCGAAGAAGCGCCGTCTCGGGCAATGCACTTCAGCCGCTTGTGGTCTTACTATGAGAACGACCTGACGCCTCTGGGGGCCGGGATTTCAGATGTCCAGTCGCGGCCGGAGTGGGCGTCGTGCGCGCGGCCGTATTACCAGGCCCAGGAGTTCGGCCTTCCGGCGCGGATTACCGGCAGAACGCATCTGGGGTATGGCGGGGCGGGCGTCCCGCAGCCGGCCTTTCAGCGCAAAGAGGTTGTCATTGAGAACGACATCGGCTGGCGGATCGCCACGGGGGTCCATTTTCTCGCCGGCCAGCCGGTTGGGATGGAAAGCCTCGCGGAGCAGCCCGACCAAGCGAGGCGCATCGAGGCGATTCTGCGGGCGGTTTGGGAGGCGAGCGGCGGTCAGAGTCTGCTCCAGGAACTTGCTCTCCTCGGCGCGGTGTATGGTTTTGCGGATCTTGTGGTCCGCACGTTAGGGACGGGCGGTGACGAAGCAGGGGTCGGCGCGGATGTCGCCCGACGTGCTGCGCGCGCCGTCTTGCTTGAAGCGGTTGAGGCCCCGCGTATCCTGCCAATCCTCGAAGAAGACGATTACCGGCGCTTGCGTTACTGGGTCCAGACGTTCCGCAAGCAGACGAACCGCCTGACGGGAGGTGGCGTGCTCGGGCGACTGCTGGGGCGCGGAGAGCAGCGGATAGAGGAAGTCGAGGTGGTTGAGATCCTCGGCCCGCAGTGGTGGCAGCGATACGAAGACGGGGAGTTAGCGGCCGAGGGGGTGAACCCTCTGGGCCGCGTCCCTGTTGTCCACATCCAGAACCTCCCGCTCCCCGGCCACTATGAGGGGGCCGGGGAGGTTGAACCGCTCATCCCCCTTCAAGACGAACTGAACACACGTCTGAGCGACCGCGCCAACCGGGTCACGTTCCAGAGTTTCAAGATGTATCTGGGCAAGGGAATCGAAGGGTTCGAGGACCGGCCCGTTGCGCCCGGCCGCATGTGGGCCACCGACAACCCGGACGCCTCGATTGAAGCGTTCGGGGGCGATGCCGAGAGTCCGAGCGAGGAGGCCCATATTCGGGAACTGCGCGAGGCAATGGACAAGGCCTCCGGCGTGACGCCGCTGGCAGCCGGTCTGCTGCGCGACCATCTTGGCAATTTGACCAGCGCCACCGCTCTGAAAGTCGTTCTGATGGGAACGCTCGCGCGGCTCGAACGCAAGCGCGTGGTGTACGGTGCCGGGCTTGTGGAGGCGAATCGAATGATTCTCGAGGCGCTGGACCGGCTCGGCATTTTCAGTACCCGGGAGGAGGATCGGGGAACGCGCCTGCACTGGCCGTCGCCCCTGCCGGAAAACTTGGGCGAGAAACTCACCGAGGCCAAGGCGAAGCGTGAACTCGGCGTCCCGGCCGAGACGGTACTCCGCGAACTGGGGTATGAGCCATCGACGCCGCAGTCGCGATAGGCGGTGGGGGAAATGCCCGCCCCGAGGCGTCAGGGTGGCTCGGGGACAGGCTTCCCTTGCGATTATCGAAACGGGCGCGAAACGCGAGAGGGGTGAATAAAGGAGGACGTGATGTCCAAAGACGCAAGTGCCCAGACGGGACCGTCCGCCTCAGGCGGAGCGCAGCAGGCGCCGCAGTCGGAAACACTAGTTCGGGAGAGCATCAAGTACCGTCGGCGTGCCCAGGAAGCGGAGCGGCGCGCCGAGGCGCTCGAGGCCGAGGTCAACGATTTGCATCGCGAGCGTGACGAGCATGCCGCCCGTCTTGAGGAGGAACTGGTTGCGGCTCGGGCCGAGATGCAGGCCTTCGAGGCCCGCCTCATCGCCATTGACCGTGACCGGCGCCTGGAGAGGGAACTAGTCCAGGCGGGGTGCGTGGATATGGAGACGGCCATGGCGTTGGCTGGTCAACGATTGGCCGGCCAGGAGCCGCCGAGCGACCTGCAGGCGTTTGCGAAAAGGCTGCTCGATGAAAAACCGCACCTTCACGGCGAGTCCTCGCACGCCGGTGTATCGGCCCCTGCCCAGGGCCTTCCGCCGCGCACGACCGGTGTCAAGCTGGCCGGCGGGAACGCCCACAGGCGCGGCCTTGATCGGATGGCCGATCAGGCCCGGCGTACGGGTAATCCGAAAGACGTGATGGCGTACATGCGGACGCGACGCGGCGTCTGACCTCGCGGGCGCACTCAAAGCACAGAAAGGAGCAATCTCATGCCGTTTACCGGAAAAGCAACTTACTCGGCGGGCGCCGGTTTGCCGGAGATCGCCGAGGACGTATCGGACTTGGTGGGCATCATCAGTCCGTTTGAAACGCCGCTTCTGGATGCAATCGGCGACCCTCAGGTGGAGGCCCGCTCGACGCACCACGAGTGGCTCGAAGATGAACTGCTGCCGAACACGGATGTCCTAATGGCGACGCCGACGAACCCGGAGTCCGACACCGTTCTGGAGGTGGCGAACGCCGACAGGTTCCGTGTGGGCGACCAGTTGCGGTGCGAGACGGCGGAGGAACTGATGTTGGTGACCGCCGTCGGCGCCGACACGATTACGGTCCAGCGCGGCTACGGTGGGACGACACCGGAAGCGGTCGCCTCCGGCGACACACTGCACATTCTGGGCAACGCGTCGCTCGAAGGCCAGGACGCGGATGCGGCACGGTTCACCGTGCGGGCGCGGCGCGGCAACTGGATGCAGATCTTCTCGAAGACTGTTTTGGTTTCCGGGAGCGAGTTGGCCGCGCGGCATCTGGCTGTGGCCGACGAACTCGACTTCCAGAAGACCAAGGCGCTGCGTGAACTGCTGCGCGACCTGGAAAACACGGTCGTCAACGGTATCGCGCCGGAGTCGGACCAGATGGGTTCGGCCAGCGTTCGGCGGACGATGAACGGTATCCTGCCACAACTGGCGACGAACCGTTTCGTCCCCGGCGCCGGGGGGTTCCCCACCGGGACGACGCTGGACGAGGAGAAACTGAACACCGCGCTTCGGCTGATCTGGGACGAGTCCAGCGGCCAAGTGGACCTGATCGTTGTCAACGGGTTCCAGAAGCGTGCGATCAGCAAGTTCGGTGCGGACTCGCGCGCCTACGCTCCCGACGACCCGCGTTACGCCAGCCAGGTCGCGATTTACGAGAGCGACTTCGGCGTCCAGCGGGTGGTGCTGTCGCGTTGGGTGCCGGGCGATGCCGTGCTCCTGTTGGATTCGAGCCGCATCCAGGTCCCGCCGCTTACCGGCCGCAGTTTCCACTACCGGCCGCTCGCCGCCACCGGCGACTTTGAGAAGGGCCAGATGGTCGGCGAATATACGCTGGAACTGAGGAACGAGGCGGCCCACGGCATCATCCGCGGGCTGGACACGGCGTAAGCCGTTTACGCGCGGAGGGTCGGTCCCGACCAGTCGGGACCGACCCCTTCCCGCGTGTTCGAGTCGCTCGCTTTGCGGGCCTGCCCGAAAAGGCCCACGGCCGGGGTGGGCACACGAAACGCGCGCCCAGCGATTGGCACCGGGGAATGTACCCGCGACTAAGGGTCGCGGCTCGGAGGAAGGGAGAAGTGAACATGGCAAACTTTTCGACCGACGCGGACCTTCTGAAGTGGGAACCCGCGCTGTTTCGCGAAATCGCGCTTGACCACCAGTGTCTGACCCGCGGCGAAGGGGCGTCGAGCCAGGGGTATGAGGTGACGACTCCGGGCGGCAAGTTTGTCACGCAGCGGATTCGGCCCGGACACGTTGTCTACCTCTCAAACCCCGACCAGGGTGTGGACGGCTACTACGAGGTGATGAGTGTTGAAAGCGAGACCCAGGTTCTGGCTGCGGTGGTCGGGGGGCAGGGGGAGGATTGGGTTCCTCTGCCGACAGCGACGGACTTGGCCTTTGCGATTCATACGTTCGACCCGCAGCACGAGGAGGCGAGGTGGGCGCTTTTGGCGCGGTTCGGGTTGGAGATGGACGCCTCGGACGGCGTGAGCGACTTGGAGCGGTGGATTCTGGAGCATCGCAGTCTTCGCCGCGCCAGCGTCGCGCTGGTCCTGGCCACCGTGTACCGCGGGCAAGCCGCTTGCGACAACGGTGCAGGTGGTGGGCTCAGGTGCAAGGCGGAACACTACGCGCGACTTTATGAGGATGAGGTGGCCAAGGTCCGCCTCCATGTGGATAGGGATGCCGACGGCCGGCCGGATGACGTTCGGTCCTTGGCCAGCCACCGCCTCCGCCGTGACTGAGCAACGAGCCGCGGGCTTTGCCCGTGGGCGCGCGCCGGCGCGATGAAGCGCTTGAGTGCTGGGGAATGTGCCCGCCGTCCCGACCAATCGAGACGGGGACGGCTCGGGGCAAAACGGGAGGAAAGCCCATGAACGCAATCGACGTGGAACTTCTCGAAGCCGTTTGTGCGGCACTTGGTCAGGTTCCCGGTGTGCGCGCCGTTCGCGTGAAGGCCCCGAAGCAAAAGGTCGAGATTCCCCTGAGCCGCTACGTCGCGGTGGTCGTCGAGCCCACCGGCGTCGAGGCGCTTACCTGGCCGGACGTGCCGGTCAGCCGCTACCACCTGCTCCACTGGCGCGCCGCGGTGCTGGACCGGGCGCTTCCGGGAACGGCTGCGTTCAAGGCTCTGGCATCGGTTGCCGATGCCTGCCGCAACGCGCTAGCGAGCGATCTCTCGCTCGGCGGGCTGGCGGAGGACGGCCCGCCGTCGGCGCGCAACGGCTTGGCGCCCGAGGTGGGCGCGACGCGAATCGCTCCGGTTGAACTGGGCGACTCAGAGCCCGGCGGACCCACGGCGCTGCTCTTTAATGGCGCGTCCGGTTATTGGGAAGGGGAGATGGTGGGCGCGGCGACGCTGGATGATGAGATGCTCTTTTCGTCCGGCGCGCACGTCATCGAGGTCGGCAGCCCCGACCGTCGCATCAAGGACCAGGTGTTCAACGGCCTGGCGGGCGGCTTGGCGGTGGACCTGGGCGAGGGCCCGCGCGAAATCCGGCAGACGGGCGTGCTGTCGGCCGCATCGGCCGCCGACCTTGCGCAGTTGGAATCGGCCGTCGAAGCGTTCGTTGACGGTCGCGCATACACCCTGACCGCCCCGGACGAGACTGATTACCCGAATTGCCGCATGGAGCGGTTTGAGCGGCTCCGCCCCCCCTGGGCGGGTCTGGAGTGGCATCGTTTGTACCGCATCACGTACCGGCAACTTGCGAGGTAACCGTGGCCTACTCGATCGAAGGAATCAGCCGCGTTCGCATTCGACCCTTAGTGCTGGACATGGCCGAGGGCCAACCTGCGGCGTCGCCCGGCGCGATGGAAGTGACGTGGGAATCGACGCAGACCGACTGCTGGCACCAAGTGTACGTGAACGGTCGGCTGGCCGGGGTGACGGCGGAGGCGGAGGACCGTCGGCTGATTGTCTCAGCGCCTGCCGGGCGCGACGGCACCCGCGGCCTGCTTCTGACCGAGGTGATTGCTGTCGACGCGGGTGACCGCTGGACCGACTTCAGCGACGAACTGGCCGGCTTCGCCGCCGAGCGGGGCGCACGGGTGCGGCTGACGTGGCAGGCGGGCCTTTACCTAGACCCGCGCCTGGAATCGTTCAACGTCTTCGCTGACGGGCGGACTGGCGAGGTGGATTACGAGACACCGCTGGACGAGGCGCCGATCCCGGCGCGGCCCGGTGGATGTGAGCCTTGGGGGTATGGCTGCGGGGGCTACGGCGTCGGTGGCTATGGCGCTGGCGCGGCGGTGTACGAATGGACGACCGAGGGACTTGAGCCGGGCGAGTGGCGCCTTGCGGTCGTGGCAATTGACAAGGCGGGCAACCGTCTGGCGTTGGCCGCCGAGGTGACCGTTTCGGTGTCGCCCTTTCCGCGCCCGCCGTCGAACTTTCATGTGGTGGGCTACGACCCACTCACCGCCCAGACGACGCTTGGCTGGGATCCCAGCCCCGACGTGTAAGAACACTTGGCCGGCAGGCTTGCCCGCCGGGAAACATCGGAAAGGAAGCGAACTATGGCCTCGACCTATACGCCAAACCTGAACCTCGAAAAGCCGGGCCACGGAGAGCGCGTGAACGATTGGGACGCCTGTTTGAACGCAAACTTCGACGCGATCGACGCCGCGGCATGGCTCGTACCAGTGCGCACCGACGACCCGGACTCGCCGGCCGAGGGCGAGCAGTGGGTGCGCTCGGATCTGGCGCAACTGCGCATCCGTGTCAGCGAGACGACCTACAAGGTGGACCTGACGGCGGTCTAGACCGGAGGAGCCGGTGATGCTGACGTTCCGAATGGACGAGACAAACTTCGCCCAGGGCGAGCGCGAGGGCCTGCGCATCGCCACCGGCGCAGGACTGAAGGTGGACTTCGACGAGTTCGCTTCAGACGGGGACGCCCTCGGGCTTTGGCATTTGCACAACGGCGGGTGTCAGGGTGAGGGCACGGGGCTCGAAGATGCCTCCGGCGGCGGCCATGATCTGACGAATTACGGAGCCGAATCCATCGAGGACGGCTACCGCTTCGTCCTCGCCGAGGGCGACTACATGGACGCCGCGCTCGACGGCGGTGCACGAATGGCGGGCACACTCGAGTGCTGGATTCGAAACTTCACCAGTCCGAACACCCTCTATCGTTATGCGGCCACTTGGTTTGAGAGTGGTGGAAGTCAACTGGCCATATTCCTCCGGCGTAGCCCTCCAACAGGTGCGCGCATCGGCATGTATTTTGTGGACAGAAACGGTGTTAATCGCTCGCTCTTCTATCAACCGAACGACGGTTCAATCGAAGCCCTGTTCGACAGTCCGAAAGCGTTCCACGTTGCCGTCATCTTCTGCTGCGACCCGCCAAAGAATGCTCAGATATTTGTAAACGGGAAAAGATACACAGGGGCGGCTTGGGGAGGAACCGCAGGTTTCTCACCTACCACACTTCGCTTGGGGCGGCGCGCTTCTGGTGAGCCCGATTTTGACTTCTACGGCGTCCTGGACGAGGTTCGGGTGTCGGATGTAGTCCGGTATGCTTCAGATTTTACGATCCAGCGGCTCGTCGCTTCCGGCATCTACACCAGCCCCACGTTCGACGCCGTTCGGGTCCAGGCGGACTGGCTGGACTTGGTTCCTGAGCAGCAGGTTCCCGATGGTTGCCAAGTTGCCTGGGAGGTCCGGGCGGCGGACGAGACGGACGCCTTCGGCTACCCGCAGGCGCTCTGGCAGGCTTACTCCGGCGACCCGTCCACGCTTCCCGACGGGCGGTACTTCCAGTGGCGGGCGACGCTGTCGGCTTCGGCGGACCGCACGGTTTCTCCCCTTCTAGCAAGCGTTGAAGCGCAGGCATCGGAGGCGGGTTACGATCTTTACCGCGCCATCGGCCCAGGACCGGAAGCCCTCGATTACAACGTGCCGTTCGCGCGAGTCGGACCTGGTGTGACCCAGACCGAAACGGCGGCGCTCGAGCCGGACGCCGTGCATTGGTTTGGCGTCCGCCCGGTGGACGTTGGTGGGGTCGAGTCGCCCGTTGCGCAATGCGAGGCGCGACTCGAACTGGACGAGTCGGGCCAGCGCGTGCCGGACCGTCCGGCTGGGGTCCTCGACCTCGACGCACGGGCGCTGCCTCTCGGTGCCGTCCGCCTCTCGTGGCGATATCGCATCGGCATAACAGGGGTGGTGCCGCAGGCGTTCAAGATTTTCGGCGACGGCGGCAGCGGGGCGATTAATTACGACTCGCCGCTTGGGGAGGTTCCTTACGTTGCCGGTCGCGCATGGTATGCCGGGATAATTGAGGCTCTGGCTGGCGGAGTCGAGCACCAATTGGCGGTCCGGGTCGTGGCTGCGAGCGACGTCTGGGACAAGCAACCAGCCGTGGTTTGTGTAACGCCCGATGCGACGCCGCCGGCCGAAGTGGACGCCCTCGAAGCGGAGATAATCCTGTGACGGCTCCTACAAATTGCACGGTCTGGTTCGGCGTTACGCCGTCGGTTCCGGTCTTGGCAGCGCCGCAGATTGAAGTTCTGGTTGACGGTTCCCCGGAGCGGCGCGTCCGCCTCGACGCGATTGAGACCGAGGAGGGCCGTGTGCCGCGCGCGAAGTTTTCGGTCGGGCTGGGCTGCGGCCCGGACGTTCCCGACAACGCGCGCCTCGAGGACGCGGCGCCGGACATTCGCCCGGGCCGCCGCGTTCAGGCACGCCTGCTTCGCGGCGGAACCCTCCCGGGCGCCGTCCGCGGCGACCTCTTCCTCTTCGACGGGCGGATCCTCGAGGTTGAGTTCAGCCTCGACCCGGACGGAGAGCGCCTCGAATTTGAAGCGGAGGACCTAGCCGCCTCGGTTCTGCGCCGGCGAGTCGGCGGCCAGCGAACTGAGGGCGCCAGCGGGGAGGCCGAACATGCTGACGGCCTCGATCTGGTCTTCAACCCCGACGGCCGGCTGAACGCCGCGGCTGCTCCGTACGATCCGGGCGATGGGGACCCGTACGCGATTTTCGCTCCCGTTTCACCGGCTGGCGCGATCGCCTGGACGTTGAACGAAGCGGTGGCGTATCTCGTGGCGGAGTATGCCCGGTCGGACCTCTGGCACGCTCCTTCCTGCACCTCGGTGCGTGAAGCGCTCGATGCCCTTGTCCTCCAGGACGTATCGCTTCAGGGCCGGACGCTCGGCGAAGCGCTCGACGCGCTGCTGGAACTCGTCGGGGGACGGCTGGTCGTGACCGTTGAGCCGGGCGAGGTGGGTGTCAGCCGGAGCGTGGACCTCTGGCTGCCGGACCGGGCGCGGAGCATTTCACTCGCCCACCAGCCGGTCGGCGCTGCTTTCCATGCCTCGGCCACCCACTTTTCCGACATGGGCGTGACGATGCAGTTCGATTCGGCGCCGCGGCGGTATGTAGCGCGTGGCGGCCCGAAGGTTTTCGAGTCGACATTTGACCTAGTCCCGGGGTGGGACGACTCGCTCGCCTCCTATGACCCCAACGAGTTCAGTCCGAGCGCGAATCCGAACTTCGACGCCGTGCGTGACGTCTTCCGCAAGTGGGTCCTGAACGAGGCCGGGGAATACAGCCTCGCGCCGTACGATCGCGGCCCGCCGCCCGATTTCTCCGACCTGTTCGGAGGGGAGCCGTATGTCCGTCGCCACCGGCGGCTGCTGGCGTGTCTCTCGCGCGACGCGCTGGGCCGAAGCCGCGGTGTCTATGTGGAAGTGTCGCTCGACGGGGGCGCCACGTGGCAGCGCATGAACGCCGCCCTCCAGGTCCCGGAGAACGAGTGCGGTGTGTATCTGACGGAGGACCCCTTGCCCCCGGAGTACATTCGCGCGGCGATGCGCGGATACGTGCAGGTGCGCGTCACGGCGGCACTGGAAAGTGACGCCTGCCTCGCGGCCGAGCGCGCCTGCGAAGAGGGGGACGATCTGCCCGGACGGACGCGATACTTTCACGTCCCGGCTGGTTACCGGTATCGCTGGGTTGCGGCCACCAGCAAATTCTACGGCAGCCCGGCCGACGAGGTGGACGATTCGTCGCGCCTTCAGGCGTTTGTCGATGCCGCGTTTGAAACCGACCGGCGAAGCCCCGCTCCCGCCCGCATCCGGATTCCATATCTCGCGTTCGGGTTCCGGGCGGGCGATCGGATCGTCGGCGTCCGGGGGCGCCGCCTGGAACTGGCGAGGGAACACGTCACTTACCAGACGAACCCCGTCATCCGGCGCATAACGTTCCGGCTGTTCCCGGAGCCGGGAACCGAGTTGGAACTGAGTTGAGGGAGAACCGATGCGTGCGGAGCGCCTGAAAGTTTACGGTGTAGTGGCGATGCTGGACCGCGGCGCCGGTCGAGAGGCATCGGCGGAGCGGGCTGCAAGTCGGTTCGCCGAAGTCAGCCCCGGCGGGCCGCCATACCGCATTCTCTGGTGCCGGACTAAGAGCGGCGCGCCCGGTGACCCCCCGGATGAGCGCTATTATGCCGACGAGGTCCGTCCCGCCGGCGTGGACGGGAACGGACACGTCGAATGGGAACCAGTGCCCGGCGGCCTTACTGGATTAGTGGTGCACAACACCGCGGAGGCTGCGCTGGGGACCCATCTGCTGCCCCCCGACACGGTGGTCCGTGTTGAAGCGCGCCTCGACCGGCGCGGCCCGCCCGAGTGGCTTTATCTCACCCATGTGCCGGTCGCGGAGGAGCGGTTTGCCCGAATCGTCTCGTACCAGGACGGGTCGTACACGGTTCAGCCCGTGCGACGGGAGGTGGGAGGCCTTGTGGACGATGGGGACCCGATCAGCGGTGTGCCGAACCTCGGCGAACTCTGGGACGACGAGGCGGGGTACTTGGCCGGGCCGGACGGCTTCGACCGGTACGCCCGCATCTTCGGGACGCCGGCGGGGTGGACGATGCTGCTGCATCCGCCGCGCATGGTCTAAGGAGCAATCTCGTGCCTTGGAGTAATCGGTGGCCGCCCAGCGCGACCGATGCGTTGGATACGGACGGCATCCTGAACGAGATGCGCTTGGCGCTCGTGGAACGCGATGGCCTTGTGCCGACAGGTTGGGTGCCCGGCGAATTCAGCCGGTGGGACCCTCTGAGAGGGACGCCTGCGGGCGGCGAGGGCGACCCTTACCCGACGGTGGCCAACTTTCAGCACGAGATCCAGGAGATGCTGACTCTCGTGTGGCCGCTCCGGTGGTGGAACCCGAACCGCGAGGCACTTTACACGTTGGTTCACCTTTGCCAGGACGCATTCGGGCGGGACGTGTGGACCTATGACCTGACCGCCACCGATGGGGAGGGCCAGCCGGTGAACCGCTGGACGCCGCCATACGCGGTCCTTTTTGAGGAATTATATCGCGCGGCAAACGCGCTGGACCGCGTGCGCATTTTGCCGAGCGTTTCGGAGACCGTTCGGCACGACAGCGTGTATCGCCTGATGTTCGGCATCACGGACTGGCCGCAGGACCGCGCCGACACGTTTGCCCTGTTCGACGGCGTCGATGACGGCGTGGAAGCGAGCCTGGCCTATGACGTCGGCATGGGCGGCGAGGTGTATGATGACGGCTTCAGCCAGCAGTGGTTCCTCGAATCGCGGCGGTTTTACACAACGTTCGCGACCGGCGAGCTTGCGGGCTACAACGTGCGCGAGGGGCGGCTCGACTTTACAACCGAGGCGCCAGAGGGTGCGGCCGACTACTCGGACACCTTTACCGCCGAGGTGGTTGACGGGGACGGCAACACGCTCGACACGTTCCTCTCTGAAGATTACGGCAGCAAAGAGATTGTTGTTCCCGCGTCGGCGATTAACACCGACGGCGATACGGTCCTTGTGATTCGCTCCACGCGCTCTGATTCCGATGACCGCCCGGCCTGGACGCCGCCGGGACCCAACTACACGAGCACCTACCGGGAAGGTGTGGCGGTAGCGGGGCCGGTGCGGCTCATCGTGGAGGTGGACTTTGAATACCACGGATAACCTGCCGGAGCCCCGTGCAGCCTACGTGACCCGCGACGTGTGCGAGGCGATTCACACCGAGCAGACGGAAGCCAATCGCCGCACGTGGGACGAACTGCGCGGCCTGCGGCGGCTGGTGATTCTGCTAGTTGTCGGCGGTCAACTGTTCTCAGGCGGCCTGAATCTGGCCGGCCTGGGGTATTGGCTTCGCGTCCACGAGGCCACGCCGCATCCGGGCACCGTCGAAATGGTCGAGGCCGCCCGGCGCGACGTTCGTGAGGACCTGCGTGACCTTCGGCGCGAGGTCCGCGAACGGCTGATGGCGCTCGCGGCGCGACTCGAAGCCGATCGACAAAGGGAATCGTTCAGGGAAGGAGAAAGCCAATGAGACATCGGTTGAGGGTTGCTCTCTTTCTGGGCCTTGTGTTGGCGTTTGTATTGCCGGCCGGGTGTGCTGCGCCCCGGGCGCTGGAGCAGAGTCAGCGCCTGCAATTGGCGGCGGTGCGCCAGTACCGCGACGAGATGGCCGCCTATCACGAAAAGGTGAAGGTGCAGTTGCTCTCCGAGAAGCGAGCCCGGCTCGATACGGCGCTGGCGCAGGCGCTTGCCCAGGCCGCCGACGACCAGGGCCGTGTACCGCTTGAGACAGCGATGGCAAAAGTCGAGAAGCGTGCGGCTCTTGAGGACGAGTTCCGGGTGAACTTGGGCCGATTGGATGCGGAGTTTGCCGAGCGCCAGGCCGCGCTGGACCGGGCGATCGAATTGGCGGAAGACACGCTGGACCTGGTGTCGGCGTATAGTCGGCTGGCGGCTCTCGTGCAGAGCCTCTTCGTTCGAGAGAACGAAGCCGAGCAATTGTTGAAGACCTACTCTGTGGAAAGGAGTCCGAATCATGCAGGAATCGGAAGCGAATCTGAACCGGGCGGCTATTGATTTTCTTGAGGCGGCCGAGGCCGTCGTCGAGCAAGGAGGCCGGGAGGCGAGGGTGGCCGATCCATTGGACGAAGTCGATACGGACCTGTTTAGCCTCGGCCCGTTCGAACCGGTCCTGGGTGCCGACGAGTTGGCGGAATTGAAGCGACGCCTCGGGCGCGAGCGGCTCCTGCCCGCCACGCTCGCCGAACTCGTGAGCCTGGCGCGCCAGGTGGCGACGACGCTTCTGGAAGGCTGAGTGACGGCATTTGGGGCGCGTGGGTTGGAGGCTCGGAAGTGTTCGAGCCGCGACCTTCCGGTCGCGGACATTTTCCCGGCCGTAAGACGCGCACACAGTGTAGTGCGATAGGAGATTCATGCCATGAAAGAACTTGCGAAATCGAAAAAGATGATTCTCAGCCTGCTGGGTATCGCGGCCGTGGTCGGCCTGGTCCTGGCTGGGCAAGATTTGGAAACGGTCAAGTGGGTGGGGGGCTTCATCGCCGGAATGGTCGCCAGCCTGAATCTCGGCCAGGGCCTTGCCGACGGCCTTTCCGAAGGCCGCACCAGTGCCCTAGGGCAGCACCGCCAGCCCTGATTTCTTGACACGCCGCCTGTCCGCGGGTATAATGAAATAAAGATTTCATATCCTCCGCCTGGGGTGCGGATGCGGCCGAGTGGAGCGCTGGCGCTACCGAGGGCGCCGATTTTCATTAGTCGCCGCTCGCCCGCGTATCTTTTCGTGGGGCGGTGACTTTGGGTCGGCGTGCCGCAGGCTCTGAGGATTTCGGGTGGTGATTGGGCTATGCCGAAATTGACGGTTATTCAGGGGCCGGACCGCGGCAAGACCTTTGAGGTGGACGGCAAGTCCAGCGCCATCGGCCGTGACCCGTCGTGTGAGGTATTACTACGCGACGCCAGTATCAGCCGGCACCACGCGACACTGGAAATCAGCGGCGACCGTTACATCCTGAAAGACGCAGGCTCTGCCAACGGGACGTTCGTTAACGGCGTCCGCATCCGCGAGTCGCCCATTCGGGCCGGTGACCAGATTCGCGTGGGCGACACCATCCTTGCCGTCGGCCGCCCGATGGCCGAGGGCACGTTGGTGGATCACCGCGGCCTGCCGATCCAGGTGGACACAGAGGGGCGCGTCGACTCGAGCATCATCACCACAGAGACGGCCAGCGCCGAGCCGCACCTGGTGTTCGCCGGTGGTGAGAACATGGCCGAGATGCGAATGAGCGTCGTCGGCCTTCGGGCGCTCTATCGCATCGCGGAAATGCTCGCGCTGGGCTATGATATCGACCGCCTCCTTTCGAACGTCATGGACATGGTCTTCGACGTCGTGGACGCTGACCGGGGGTTTATCCTCCTGAAGGACGAAAAGACCGGCGCGATGGTCCCGCGCGCCATCCGATGGCGCGAAGAATTGCTCGAAGAGATCCGTCGCGAACAGGCAGCCGGCGAGGACGCGAGTGGCGAGACCAGGCTCGGCGAATCCGCCACGCAGCCGGATTTCAGGGCCACCCCCATCTGTGTCAGTTGGACCATTATCAATTACGTGCAGAAGCGCGGCGAAGGGGTGCTTTCAACCAACGCTATGCAGGACCGCCGCTTCGAAGATGGCGAAAGCGTCCAGGATTACGGTATTCGAAGCGCCATCTGCGTGCCCATCCGCAGCCGCGACGCCATTCTCGGCATCATCCACGTGGACACCCACGTCAGCCAGGGCCAGTTCTCACCGGAAGACCTGAAACTGATGACGGCTATCGGCTGCCAGACGGGCTTGGCCGTCGAGAACGCCCGCCTGATGGCCGGCCAAGTCCAGCAGGAGCGCCTGGCAGCGGTGGGACAGGCGGTCGCCAGCCTCTCTCACTACATCAAGAATGTCCTTCAGGGCATCCAGGGCGGGTCCCACGCCGTTGAAAGGGGTCTGGATCGTGAGGACCTCGGACCGGTCTCGAAGGGCTGGGAGGTCGTCAGCCGCAACCTCCAGCGCATCAATCAGTTGGCCCTCGACATGCTTTCTTACAGCCGCCAGGCACCGCCGAATCGCGTCCAGACGTCGGTCAACGCCATCGTTCGCGAGGTGGCGGAACTGGCTAAACCCGCCGCCTCAGAAAAGCGCGTCAGCCTGACCACAAAACTCGACACCTCGCTGCCGGAAGTCACCGTTGACCCTGACGGTATCCATCACGCGCTGCTCAACATCGTGACCAACGCCATCGATGCCGTCCCGGCGCTTTCGGGCAAGGTCGAGATTCAGACCCGCCCGGCTCCGAAGGGCAGGGGCGTCTGGATCGTCGTGGCCGACAACGGCCCCGGCATCCCCCCTGATGAGCAGGCGCGCGTCTTCCAACCGTTCTACTCGACCAAGGGGCAGAAAGGAACAGGCCTGGGGTTGGCGGCAGCGGTAAAGATCGTCGAAGAACACGGCGGGCAGATTACGTTGAAGTCCAAGCCCGGTAAAGGCGCCGCCTTCGTCATCCGCCTGCCGGCGTAGACGCCTTCGGCTGGCTAGGGCGTCTTCTTCGGCAGGCTCCGGATGATTTGGTCGGCGAGGCCGTACTCGACCGCCTCCTCGGCGCCCATGAACCGGTCGCGATCCACGTCTTCCTCGATTTTCTCAAGCGGCTGGCCCGTGTGATGGGCCAGGATCTTGTTGAGCCGTCCCCTGAGGCGCAGGATTTCCTCGGCCTGGATGCCGATGTCCGTCGCCGTGCCCCGCACCCCGCCCGTCGGCTGGTGGATGAGGATGCGGCTGTTGGGAAGGATGAAGCGCTTGCCTTTCGTGCCGCCGGCCAGGAGCAGCGCGGCCATACTGGCCGCCTGGCCCAGGCAATAGGTCCGCACAGCGCACCCCACGAACTGTATGGTGTCATAAACGGCTAGGCCGCTCGTGATCCAGCCGCCGGGCGAGTTGAGGTAGATGGAGATGTCGGCGTCGGCGTTCTCGTTCTGGAGGAACAGCAGTTGGGCGATGACCGTGTTGGCCATCTGGTCTTGGATTTCGCCGCCGATGAAGATGATGCGGTCTTTCAGCAGGCGGCTGTAGATGTCGTAAACCCGTTCGCCGCGGCCGGACTGTTCGATGACGTGGGGTATCGGGATCATTTGGTCGTGCGGTTCCACGCTCGGTCCCCTGAAAAGGCGCCTCACTTGTCCTCGGGAAGGTGCTCCAGGACCTCGTCCACGATGCCGTATTCCTTCGCCTCCTGGGCCGATAGGTAACGGTCGCGTTCGGTTTCCCGCCGGATTTTTTCCGGGTCCTGCCCGGTGTGCTGCGCGAAGATTTTAATGAGGGTGTCCTTATCTTTAAGGACTTCCCTGGCGGCGATTTCGATGTCGGCCGCCTGTCCGCCCACCTCGCCCGCCGGCTGGTGCAGCATAATCTTGGCGTGCGGGAGGGCGAACCGCTTCTCCTTCGCCCCGCCAGCCAGCAGCAGCGCCGCCCCGCTGGCTGCTAGGCCGATCGCATACGTCGCCACCGGCGCGTCGAGGAACTGCATCGTGTCGTAAATCGCCAACGTGCTCGATACGTATCCCCCCGGGGAGTTGATGTAGAGATTGATCTCCTGGCTTCGTTTTTCGCTCTGGAGGTACAGAAGTTTCATAACGACCGAGTTGGCGGCCCGGTCGTCAATCACGCCCTCGAGGAAGATGATCCGGTTCTCCAGCAAGAGGTCCGACAGTGTCAGCACCCGCTGCTGCTGGTAGGGCGGCATCATGGCACTATAGGGGAGCGCCGGATAACCTGCGGGCAAGGGTCCCTCTGTTTCCGATCCCATCTTTGTCTTTTCCCTTTCGGTCTTGATTTCTTGCCGCGCCGCTCGATTATGTGGTTTCGAGTTCCTCGTCGGCCGGCGCTTCCTCGGCCGCCTTTTCGTCGGTGTCTTCCTCAGCCTTCTCTCTGGTCGCCACCGACATTTGTTCTTCAGCCTCTTCGCCCTTGATGTGGGCCTTGTCCAGGAGCAGGCGCATCACCTTATCCTCGCGGATCTGGCTGCGAAGGCTGTCGAGCGTCCCGCGCTGGGCCATCTCCTCGCGGAGCCGGTCGTCGCGGCGGCCGTACTGGGCCGCGATAAACCGCACGCGGGCGTCCACCTCGGCGTCGGTCACTTCGACCTTCTCTTCCTTGGCGATGCGGTCTAGGATGAAGGTCAGTTTCAGATCGCGCGCCGCCCGCTCGCTGGCGGCGTTTCGGAACTCTTCCATCCGCTTTTCGACCTCGTCGGCCGGCACGCCTCGATATCGAAGGTCCATGAGGTGCCGCACCAGGATGCGGTCCGCGAACCGTTTGGCCAGTTCCTCCGGCAACTCGAACGGCGCCTTCTCGAGGAGCCAGCCCCGGACCGCTTCCTCCTGCCGCTCACGGTATACCGACTCGCTTTGATTTTGCAGTCGCCGGCGCAGGTCTTCTTTTAGGTCGTCGAGCGTCTCGTGCTCGGTCCGCCTCAGGATCGTTTCGTCGTCGGCCGGTTTGGGCCGGCGGATTTCCTTGGCGGCGATGGAAATCCTTGCTTCTTTGCCGCGCAGGTCCTCCCGCTCGGCCTTTTCGCTGATGGTAATGGCCTCTTCTCTGGTGTCGCCGGCCTTGACGCCCTTAAGGATGTCCGGCAGGTTCTCAAGCGGGATGCCCGCCACAGTTCCCGGGGCCACCGCCAGCCACGCCTCCTCGCCATCGACGATTCTTTCATCGCCGACCTCAATCGTCAGGTCCGCCGTGACTGCGTCGCCCTCTTTCGCTTTCTGGTTCTTCGTGAGCGGTTCGAGGCTGCCGTGCGATTCGCGCAGACGCTCGATGGCATCCTCGACCTGCTTGTCGGTCACCTCGGGCCGCTCGACATCAACGAGGATGCCCTCATGGTCGGGCAACTCGAACTCCGGCCGCACCTCAAGTTCCACCGAGAAACGCATCTCTCCTTCGTCCGGCAGTTCAATCTTCTCGGGGTCGAGGTCCGGCTCGCCGATGACATCCAGTTTCTTCTGCTCGACGGCCTTTTCGAACGCTTCGCTCACAAGAGCCACGCGCACCTCTTCCGCGACGGAGCGGCGGAAGCGCTTCTCAACGAGGCGCCGCGGCGCGTGCCCCGGGCGAAAGCCGGGCACCTGCGCCTCACGCTCCAGTTCCGTGAACCGCTCGTCGAACTTGGCGTCAATCCGGTCGCGGGGGACCGTAATCACCAGTTTCTTCTTGCAGACACCCGCATCTTCGACGGTGACGTCGATCTGTGCCGACTCTTCGGTCGCCGTCTCTTGCGGGGGGTTGTTCTCGGTGGCTTCGGCCATCATTCTCCTCTCGTCGTGCGGACCCGCCATGTGTTGCCGGAAAGAAAAAATCGGCTCGCTGAGAGCCCATTCTCGGGTCCGCCGAGCTGTGTATCAATCAGGAACTGGAGCGGGCGATGGGACTTGAACCCACGACATCAACGTTGGCAACGTTGCGCTCTACCACTGAGCTACGCCCGCTCCCACTTTCGCCCGGGACCATCCATGCGGACCCGCCGGACCACCTTCGGCCTATAAGCATAACCCGTCCTCCGGCCGATGCAACCCCAAATTTGCCTGCGGCGACCGCTTTCGGCCATTGCACCTGGCCCCGCTGGTGGCTAAAATCGCAGCGCATTTCGGCGGATTTTGAGGCATGTTGGGCGCAGGGGAAAGCCGGTGTTCTGGCCGTGGCAACGCAAAAAAGACAAAGCCCTGACGCCGGCCCAGGAGACCGGGCGGGCCGGCGAACGCGCCGCCGAGCGGTACCTCAGGAAGCGCGGCTGCCGCACCCTCGCCCGAAACGTCTCGTACCGCCAGGGCGAAGTGGACCTGGTGGCGCTTGAGAAAAAGACCGGAACGCTGGTTTTCGTCGAGGTTCGCAGCCGCGCGCTCGGCGAGGGCGAGGAGCCGTTCGCCGCCCCCGAACAAACAGTGACGCTGGCCAAGCGGCGGCGGATCATCTCGGCCGCTCGGACGTTCCTCGCCCAGCACGGGCTGGGACACGAGACGCCGGTTCGTTTCGACATTGTCGGCGTGTATTTTGACGGCGACGATCGGAAGCGCCCGCGAATCAAACACTTCCCGGGCGCGTTCGATGCCACCGGCCGATGAGCATTACGTAGAGGATTCAGCCGCCGCGCTTGCGCGGCGAGGGCTGTTGGGGAGCGCGTATGACCGAACCCGCGATTGACACCCACGCCCACGTCCACTTCGACCGCCTGGCGGAGGATATGCCGGGCGTCCTCGAGCGCGCTCGGGCCGCAGGCGTCGAGAGGATTATCAATGTCGGCACCGGCCCTGCCGAGAACCCACGCGTCGTGGAACTGGCCGAGCGCGAGCCTCTTATTTATGCCGCCGTGGGGTTCCACCCACACGAAGCCGCAAAGGTCAAGGCGGTGGATTGGCCCATCCTTGAGGAACTGGCCGCGCGCGAGAAGGTCGTTGCACTCGGCGAGTTCGGCCTTGATTACCATTACGAGCATTCGCCGCGCGCGGTCCAGCGCGAGGTGTTCGCCGAAGCGGTGCGGCTGGCGTTGCGGTTGGATATGCCGCTGGTAATTCACACGCGCGAGGCGGAGGCCGACACACTCGCAGTGCTCGACGCGGCCGCCGAAGGCCAGATGCCGTGCGGCGTGTTCCACTGTTTCACCGGCTCGGCCGACTATGCGAGGGAGGCCCTCGCGCGGGGCTTTTACGTCTCCTTCAGCGGCGTCGTGACGTTCCCGAACGCCCGCGAGGTCCAGGAGGCCGCCCGCGTCGTGCCGCCCGAGCGGCTTCTGGTCGAAACCGACGCGCCCTACTGCGCCCCGGTCCCGATGCGCGGCAAGCGGAACGAACCGGCCTACGTGGTGCACGTCATCCGATTTCTGGCCGGTCTATATGACCTTTCGGAAGACGACGTGCGGCGAATCACGATGCGAAATGCGACCCATTTGTTCGGCCTGCCGCTGGAGCGCGGCGGTCCGTGTTTCGTCTATGCCATCCGCCGGAGTCTATATGTCAATCTGACGAACGAGTGCTCAAACCTCTGCACCTTCTGCCCGCGGAGCGGCGGTGAACTGCTCGTCAAGGGCCACGACCTGCGCCTCAAGCGCGAGCCGACACCCGGCGACATCCTCAAGGCCCTGAAGGAGGCCGCGCTCGAGCGGTATGAGGAGGTCGTCTTCTGCGGTTTCGGCGAGCCGACGCTGCGGCTGGACGCTATCAAGAAGGTTGCGAAGGCGGTCCGGGACCGCTGGCGGCTTCCGGTGCGGCTGGATACGAACGGCCAGGGGTCGCTCCTTGCGGGCCGCGACATCGTGCCGGAACTCGCCGAGGTGGTGGACGCGGTGAGCGTGAGTCTGAACGCCCCCGACGCTGCCACCTACGAATGCCTCTGCCGCCCAACCCTCCCGGACGCTTTCGCGATGGTGTGCTCTTTTCTCCGCCGCGCGAAGGAAATGATTCCGAAAGTCACGGCCACCGCCGTGGCCGTCCCGGGCTTGGACCTGGACGCCGTCCGCCGTCTGGCTGAAGAGGACCTCGGCATCGCCTTCCACGTCCGTGCGTATAACGTAGTGGGCTAATAAGAGGCTGTTTTAAAACCTGTTTCTGCTGTGGTCGGCTGCAAGTCTCCAGGGCGGCGTTCTCGGCCCGAAACGTCCTCGACGTGACCGTGGGCCGCGCAATTCGGCGCGGAGGTGCGATCTTGGTGCCTTGCGCGCGG
>Ga0307378_10001457_pt1 | contig 38581 bp, 33 predicted proteins | sample UN1MG_FD_202238 | JGI IMG/M metagenome (GOLD analysis project Ga0307378, IMG submission 202238) | Soil microbial communities from Risofladan, Vaasa, Finland - UN-1 | ecosystem: Environmental > Terrestrial > Soil > Coastal area > Acid sulfate soil | place: Finland: Risofladan, Vaasa | collected...
AAGCTTTAATAGCAGCGAGGCGACCTTCCTCCATAGCTACCAGAACTCCGCCTATCCCGGCACCATCCCCGGCAACAAAAACTCCGGGTAAACTGGTTTCCATATTTTCATCATGGCAGGGAATCCAGGCTCCTAACCAGGGGTCGTAATTATGCTCACAGCCACAAAGTCTGGATAATCTGGCGGAAGGAATAAGCCCGTATCCAAGGCAGATAGTATCTACCTTTACTGTTTTCTCTGTCCCTGGTTTAGGCTTCCCATCCTTGTCAACTCTGGCATATACCGCCTCTTTGACCTCCTCTTCTCCCCGAGCTTCGATAATAGCATGAGACGTCAAATATGGTATATTATGCCTTCTCAGTCCCCATAAATAACGCAAACCATCACCAATCAATTCCCATTGTCCCCAAAACCGGGGAAGGTATTTCCCCACCGCCATAACAGAAGCAGCTTCCAATACAGATACCACCTCCGCTCCAGCTTGTAATAGCTGATTGGCTAAAACTAACTGTAAGGGACCTGTCCCAGCTAAGAGTATTCTTTTCCCGGGTAATACCCTCTCCGTTTTTACCATCCTTTGTGCTCCACCGGCGGCAAAGATACCAGGAAGCGTCCAGCCGGGGAAAGGCATAGGTCTATCATAGGCACCCTCAGTTAGGATTAACTTCTGAGGTTTCAACTGTTCATTCTTATCATCGTGTAGAAAAGCTATCTCCTTATCGGCAAAGATTCCCCAAACAGGTGCATTTTCTATTAGCTTGATTTTAGCGCGGTAACATTCAAGCTCTCCGATTAACTTGCTCCCTTGGATATAATCCTTACCCAGTTTACCTTTATCTATTACCGCAAAGGAATCAGCAAGTTGCCGATAAATCTGTCCCCCCGGCTTGAGATTCTCATCTATCACGGTGACAGGCACATTAGCTTTAGCGGCCTCTATGGCGGCACAAATACCGGCTGGCCCGGCTCCAATAATAGCAAGCTCTACTTCTTTCATCTTCAACCCCTTTAATCTTCTAAATCAATGTACTGAGTTTGTACAGTGCAGTTAGGTATAGCCAGGGTCTGGCACACCCTTGTATTAGGTTTCCCATCCACAATCATCCGGCATTCAAAACACACACCTATCCCGCAATAGACACCTCTCGGCTCCTTCTTTTTTGTCGTCTTACGAGATATCCTCTTCCCTGCTGCCAGAAGGGCAGTAGCAATGGTCTCCCCTTCATATGCCAAAATCTGCTCTCCGTCTACTTCTATCTCAAAGCATTTACCTCTTTCCACCCCTGCCTGGACTCTTCTATTCACTGTAGTCATCTCTTCACTCTCCTCTTCTTACCCGAGGAATTCAGTTCACTCTTGGTCTAACAATTCAGATTTAAACCTTGAAAAGGTAAAGGCATCAATTGGTATTGAAGTTCTATTTTCCGTTATAAGTTCTGATATTAATTTTCCCGTTAGCGGAGCCAGGGTAATCCCTTCCCCGGCATGCCCGGTAGCTATAACAAAGCCCGAAGGGTTATCTACTTTACTCAAAATTGGGAGACCATCAACATAACAAAATGGTCTGAGCCCAGCAAATATTCTAATGCAATTGACATCCTTGAGATTAGGCATGAATTTGATAGCCCTTTTTGCCAAATATTTTACTGTCTGCATTGTTACCCGATTATTATAACCAGCAAAGTCACGACTACTGCCTAGAGTCCAATTCCCGGTATTTTCTTGCGTATAACTTCCGGCAACCCCGAGTTTCAGTCTCGGGTCTCCAGACTTCTTCACTGCTTCGGCATTGAAGGCTGTGGTTAAATAATCGGCATCTAATATATATCGCCACCGTTTATTGAGCGGAACCGGCTCGGTTACTATAACCTGTCCCCTTTGTGGTCTGACAGGTATAGTAAGACCGAGCATTTTCCCAATTTCGGGAGACCATGCCCCGGCTGCATTGACCACAAAATTAGCTTTTATCCTCCCTTTGTCTGTAACCACAGACGCAATAGTACCTTTATTTATCTCAATTTCTTTGACTTCTGTAGAAAGAAGGAACTCGGCTCCCAGTTTTCTTGCGGCATAGGCAAACCCATAGCTTAACTTAAACGGGTTTATTACGGCAGAATCCGACTCCTCTACCCCAACAACCACATCCTTTCCCAAGCTAGGCTCCAGTTCCCGTATCTTATCTCCTTCTACGAGGCGGAAATTCATCCCGCTTCTGCGTAAACTTCGGGCATGCTCTTTGATAGCAGGGTACTGCTTTTCATCAACGCTACACAATAACGATCCCGTGCTCTCATACTCAACATCATACCCTATCTCTTCAGATAAGTTTTCATATAACCTCAGGCTCTCCTTTACGAGCTCGAGAACTGGTGATTTAAAAATTTGAACAGGGCAGGATCCTTGATTTGCACCAGAGGCGCCAGAACATAATCCTCCCCTTCTTTCTATTACAACTACCTTGCCCCCCTTTTTGGCCAGGTAGTAAGCTATCGAACACCCGATAGCTCCTCCTCCGATAACCACGACCTCTGCTGTACTACTCAACTTTCCCCTTTCAACACAAAGGTAAGGAGGGCAAATCCGAGTTGGAAATGCCCCCCATTTGCCACCTGTTCTAAATACTACTTTAGTTTCCCCAATCTTCTAAGCTCTTGCCTCAGTCCTTCCTTTGTATCAGAAGGAACTTTAACAAATGGTAGCTGCAACTCGCCTAAGTCCTGCCCCAGCATTTTAACTGCTTCCTTAAGGAGTGGTACATCATCTCTGGTATTATTATGAGTTAAGAACTTATAAAACGGCAGCGTATTTAGCTGTTGCTTCGCAGCCTCCTCTATTTTCCCTTCTTGGAGCAGGTTGTACATCTTTACCGTTTCTTCAGGTACAACGGCAGGAGAGACACCCATACAGCCGTCTACGCCAAGACAGAGACCGGCCAGAAAGATGGTTTCAGCACCTAGTAAAATGGTGATTTTTCCTTCAGTTAACCGGATGATTTCTCCTACAGCCAATATGTCAGCTGTCGAGTATTTTATTCCCTGGATGTATCCTCCTTTAGCTAGACGGGCTACAGTTTCTGGCTCCATCTCAATTCCAAATTGCCCCAACCAGCTATAAGCAAATACCGGAATATTAACTGCCTCAGCAATTGCCTTGTAATGCTCATATAACCCCTCTTGGGTTGTTTTAGGATAATGGGGAAGCGCTGCCATAGCAACATCGGCTCCGGCATCTTCAGCATATTTACTTAACTCAATAGCAATTCTGGTACAATTGTGCCAAGTGCCGGCAATTACTGGTACCTTTCCTTTGGCAGCTTCTACCCCTATGTCTATAATCTTTTTTCTCTGTTCCATAGTCATTAAGCCGGCTTCCCCCATACTTCCGCCGCAAAAGATCCCGCTAACACCCCTGTCTATCAAATACTGAAGATAGCTTGTGGTTTTCTCTCCATCAATTTCCCCTTTGGAATCCCAGGCAGTAAGTGTCGCTGGTATAACTCCCCCAAGTTTCTTAGATTCTTTTTTCACCTTTTTCCTCCTTCTATTGAGATTGAGAATACTCTTCTCATAAAGTGACCTGTCTTAATATTCCCTTAATACGTATCTTATTTCCGTCCCTCATCTAACTCTCTTTTCCTGCAGCTCTTAATTATCATTCAACTATCGGGATGATATCCCGCTTAAACACTGTCCATTTTTCTGTTTGCGGCTCCCACTTGCAGTTGACGAAACACTTCCAGTTATCATCATTCATTTTCGGTGCATCTGCTCGGAAGTAGTAACCTGGCCATCTGGTCTCCTCACGGAAGAGCACAGATCTCACATGGGCTTCTGCCTGCCACATCCGGTGTATGTTTTCCCAGCACCTCATCAACTCATGGAGGTCCTCGGCAGCCAGCTTTTCTGAATCCTCTTTCAGGAAGGTGAGAAGCTCAAGGGCTCTTTCCAGGGAGGGTTTGTTGGTGGTAAACATGGTTGAAGCTCCTCCCGCATATTCATCCATGAGCTTCTGAAGCCGGAGCATGAACTGTTTAGGACGGATATAGTTCTCGTTGACATCGGGGTTATCGGTTAGATTCTTATATTGCCCAAAGGTCTGCAGAGGTTGAAGAACTCGCTTTTTAATCTCCTCAACTTGGGCCATATCCAACCTGGGCTGTTCAGGATTATCAACGATGTAAGCCAGTGCACCCTTGGCAGCAATCCTGCCTTCAGTGTGAGAGCCATCAGAGAACTTGTGGCTTGAGGCTCCAGAGGCATCACCGGCACAAAAGATACCCTTAACCGTAGCCATACGGTTATATCCCCAGAAGTATTCTGGTGGAGCCAGGTCCTGGGGACCACTTACCCAGGTGCCCGAAGCACCTGAGTGAGAACCGATGAAGTAGGGTTCACAAGCCTGAATCTCTGAAGGTTTCTCCTCAGGAGCAGTATTGGTGCCTGCCCAGAGGATGGCCTGTGAAATGGTCATGTCCAGAAAATCCTCCCATGCCTCAGACTCAACCTCCCTTAGTTTCTTTCTCCTCTCCTTCTCATCGTTCACAGCCGCTACGAGCTTGGCAATTGCCTGTTCCGTTCTCATATAGGCTGGACCTTTCCCCTCTTTCTGGTCCAGCATCATTAAGTAATTCCTCAGATTGGCGGGGACAGGTTTAACCAGTCCATAGGGAGCCCAGTTTTTTAGTTCAGGTCTCCTTCGTTCCATGTAGTTTCCCCCTAATGCAGTGGTTGCTATAGCCTTAAAGAGGAGGAACCAGGCCCCGACCGGGCCATAGGCGTCCTTGAACCGAACCGGAATAAACCGAACCTCCTGACAGGTCATCTCACAGCCAGCTTTCAGAGTAAAGTAAGCACTGGAGCCGGTGTTAAAGGGTGGGTACCAGGACCGGCCCAAACCCTCACCGGTGGAACGAGGCCGGAATACATGAACCGCTCCACCCCCGGCAACTAATACCGCCTTGGCTTTAAATACATAAAACTTGTTTTCTCTCACGCTAAACCCGACTGCCCCCATGCATCTGTCGCCATCTATCAAAGGCTCTACTATGAACACCCTCTCATAAACATTATCGTCACCCAGGGTAGCCAGGGCGTTCTTTGCTGCCTCAGCAACAATGGCTTTATAAGATTCACCGTTAATCATGACCTGCCACGGACCTTCGAAGATGTAATTGTCTTCCTTATCCTTCCAGATAGGTAAGCCCCACTTCTCAAATAGATGAACCGTTCCATCTACATGCCTGGCGATGTCATAAACCAGGTCATCTCGGGTGATACCCATAAGGTCATTTCGGACATAACGGACATAATCCTCCGGAGTCCTTCCTTTAGCCTTCATACCCACATATTGGTTAAGGGCGGAGAGTCCTTGAGCAACAGCACCGCTTCTCTCTACAGCTGCCTTATCTACTAAAGTCACCTTGAGCCCATGTTTTTTAGCCCAATAGGCTGCCTCAGTAGCCGCCCCACAGCCAGCCATACCTCCACCAACAATGAGTAAATCGGTGGTTACTTCAACAGTTTCCAACTCTGCCATCTTTTCTCCTCTTATCTTGATTTCCCTCTTGCGGTGGGAAGCTCTGAGACTCCTAATGACTCAGGTTCAGTAAACAACAATGGGCTCTTTAGGTCTTCTGCTTCTGATGATGTCTTAAATCCCCCATCAGGTACAGCAGAACCTTCTGGAGTGGTTCTGGTGCGAAATCTGAATCGCTTAAGGCTCCCATCTCTGAATTTAACTGCCCACATGATATCTTCTGTTCCACGAAGAGGTGTAACACTGGCACCCATAGGTACAAAATCAGCATAACTCCTGACTGCTATAGCCTGCTGAGGACAAATCTTAACGCAGTTATAACACTCCCAGCACATTGATGGGTCACGATTGTACGCCTTCATCGTCTCGGTATTTAAAGCCATCAGGTCATTGGGGCAGATATACTGGCAGGCAGTTTTGTCTCGTCCTTTACAACCATCACACTTCTCCATAATTACAAAGCTTGGCATAGTTCCCCTTTCTCAGACCGCTTATTCTGCAACTGGCAAAAGCCAGAACAACGAATGTCTGTTACATATACCCTAAGTCACGCAGCCGGCTCATCATTTGTTCTTTGTCCTGCCTTCTGCCGGCTCTCTCGGTGGTATGTTCGAGGTCCTGTTCCCAAGCGGGAACGCCTGGCTCGGCGATGGCACTCGTGGTTTTCGCACCGAGTGAGCGGTATCCCTGCTCATAGAGCGGGCAATAAGGGATCTTATAAACCTGGTAGGTATCCCAGAGTAGCCTCTCGGTAAAGTGCAGGATCGGTTTAATGCGCATATGCTCTGGTATCAGGTGAGCAGCTTCTTTCTTCTCAAAATAGTCATCTTGAACTCTGGCGGATTGTTCATCCCTCCGCAGTCCCTGGAAGATGGCTTTCACATTATGTCTCTCAATATACATATTGAACATAACGGTTTTCATAAGATGGTTACCAGTATAGGATTCAGCTTCAAAGGGGAATGAATCTTCCTTAAAACCGATGCGCTCAAGCTCAGCTTGATTTCTTTTGTTCAGATCGCTTACCTTTACGATGTTATTAAGCTTGCCACCAGCTGCTTTAATGACATCATCATTACGGCACCACTCAAGGTTCAGATTCCACTCCTTGGCGTACTTGTTTAGAAAATCATGGATTTCTTCGAATGAGTCATATTCGTCAATGGTCATAACCTTGGGCAATTTGATATTGTCCTCCTGACATACCTGACGAATAATCCAGAGGACCAATGTGCTGTCCTTGCCACCCGTCCAGGTGATTGCAGCATCTTCTATTTTGTAGTCCTTAAATGCCTGTCGTATTACCTCTTTTGACTTCTCTACTGCCTCCGCGCATCTCTTCTCCTTTTCTTTGTCAGCCATTTTTTCTTCCTTTCTAGTTTTCTAAGCAACCCATCTTCTTACCCTTGGTTTCAACTTATCCTTCAGCCTCTCGGCTTCAGGCGAGGTAGCAACGATATTATTAAGCTCTTTAGGGTCTTGCTGAAGGTCATACATCTCCCAGCTATCAAGATTAGCCCGGTATATTATCTTAAAGTCCTCCTCCCGATAGAAGTAAACATCCTTTTCTATATCCCCGCCCCGCTGGCTCTTCTGGTCAATAGCCTCGCCAAAACAGCCCTTTACCGGGTAATCCTCAAGGGGAAGGAGAGAATGACCATCAAACTTCTCTACGGGGTCAAGTCCGAAGAGGTGGATTATAGTCGGTGGTATATCAACATTACTGACCAAGGTATCACAAACCTCACCCTTCTCTCGGCTCGGGTCATAGATAAGAAGCGGTATATCTATAAGCTCTGAGTACATCTTGTCATCGTGGGAAAGTCCGCCGTGCTCGTTGAACTCATCACCGTGGTCATTTGTCATGAGAACTACCGAATCCTTTAAGAGGCTTAGCTTCTCCAGGATGCCAAAGAATTCCTTAATGTAATCGTCTACCTCTCGCACATGAGCCTGGTAAAGCTTCTTTAGCAGCTTTACCGTCTTTTCATCGGAAACATCCCTCTTAAGCAGTACATCTTTAAACAGGTTATACATCTCATCCCGGCTAAGGCTAATGGAAGAGTCTACCGCATTGATATATTTTTTCTCAGGGATATATGGCTCGTGGATATCCATGTAGTGCAGCCACAGGAAAAAGGGCTTGCATTCTTTGCCTTGGGTATATGACGACAACCATTTATCTATTCTGCTGTTTATCACATCGCCCTTAATATATGGGATTTCGGGACTAACCTCTTCTTCCATAGAGTCATAGAAAACATCCCAGCCCCGGTTCCAACCGAGATAGCCACAAAGATACGGGTTGGAATGGAAGGCGGCGGTTGTAATCCCAGCCTGTTTAAGCGGTTCAGAAATCAAAGTCCTGTTGGGTGAAAGCCCCCTTGACTTCCCATACTCAAGATAATAAGAGGAGGTGAGTAGACCCGGAAACGAGGCTTGGGTATACGGCCCGCTGGCTTGCCCTTTGGTGAACCTGATACATTTATCCTGTAAAGAGTCAATAAACGGACTTAATCCACTCGTATTGCCATAGCAACCCAGCACATCCTTTCTTAATGCATCTATTGTTAACAAAATAACATTCAACATCTTGAGTTCCCAGCTTTACTTTGATAATACCAGACTCCTGCTCCTCTATTCCAACGATTACATCCTTTCCTAAGGCTACCTTTAACCGATACCGAACCAAAACATCCTGCTGTCTACCCCCGTAATGCTACGATGAAACGAGGCAAAGCGAGGCATATTTCGGGCACATAGGTGACCAGAAGAATGGTGGGCAAAAACCCGAAAATTATGCAATACAGAGTCGGCTTTAAATACTCCCTCAACGGTATATTGGCTATTATTCCTCCCAGATACAGGAGTGGTGCTACCGGTGGTGTGATGAGGCCCATCCCCAAATTGACAGCAACTATACTCGCAAAATGAAGGGGATCAATTCCAGCCATTTTGGCTGCCGGCATGTAGATGAAAGCAGCTAACATGAGGCCTATAGTATCCTCCATAAACATGCCTGTAATAAACAGGATTATATTAAACATTAATAGGATGACAGCTTTATTAGTGGATATGCCAAGCAAGAAATCAAGCAAGTAGGCAGGGACCCCTTCTATGATTAAAACACGGACGAACATGAAAACGAAGAGGAACATAATCAGAAGAATGCCGACGAGTTTTCCTGCTTCTAATACAGCTTGCCACAATGCCTTATGGTCAATGGCGCGATAGATAACCCAGCTAATGAATATGCCGTAGACTACTGAGACACTAGCAGCTTCGGTCGGGGTAGCCATGCCCGAATAGATTACGCCCATGATGAGAAAGGGCAGCAGCAGAACAAAAAAGCAGTTCTTACCACTCCGGACTATATTCTTAGCCTGTTCTGCATAGCTAATTTTGGGGGCAGCCTGGATGGTGGGGATGCGGCGGGCTAGTATAACCTGGATAATACACAGTAGAATGGTTAGTATTAAACCAGGCACCAGTGTGGCGGCAAACAGGAGGACAACAGATACTTGAGCCAGAACCCCAAAGAATATTGAATTTCCGCTGGGGGGTATCAGCAGTGATAAGACACTAGCAGATAGTGCGAAAGCGGTGCTGTGCCCCCTGGGATAGCCTTTTCTTTCCAACTGCGGGATGAATATGGTGCCCAGAGCACTCAATGCTGCTGCGGCAGCACCTGATATAGCGCCAAAGAGGGTATTGGTGCACACCAGCGTGACCCCCAGGCCACTTCTCGCTCGTCCTACTACGGCATAGACAAAGTCAATGAGTTGTCTGGCTAGTCCCGACCGGTTGATTATAGTACCCAGCAGGATAAAAAGGGGGAGGGCCAGTATGGCAAAATTGGTCATAATGCTGAACGCATTGGTTATGCAGCCGGTAATACTGATCTTGTAGATAAGGCACAAACTGATGCCGCCAAAAGCAAAAGCAAAAGCTACTGGGACTCTTAATAATAGTAGCACCAGCACCCCGGCAACAATTAAAAACACGGGTGTCAAAAGTTAAACGGCTCCTTTTCTAAGATTTCTCTTCCAACTGCAGTTCCGAACCTGAATGCGGGTGAAGAATGTCTCCCACTGCTTTACTTAGCTGTATTGTCATATGCAGAACGATTAGCCCGCCTCCTACCGCCAAACTGGCCAGCTGAAAGTTAACGGAAACCATCCACGCTGTCGTGATTACGTGAGCACCAGCTGCCCATATGCAATACTTAGCAGTTAGGTAACAGAGAACACCGGCGGCGATAATACCCAAAATCAAAGAGGTGAAATTAATTACCCTCATAAGCACCTGGTTCTTAACCACTATGGTCATAAGTTCAACCCGAAGATAGATTTCGTGATGGATAGCGTAGCTCGCACCAATGAGGTAGAACCAGCCGACTACCATTAGTACCAGCTCTTCTATGCCGAAGAGATGAAGTGGTGTAAAATAGCGCAGCAATACCTGTATAAAGATAGCCAGCGCAACGAACACGCCGCTGGCAAAAACGATAATCTCTTCACCCCTGACGATAACAGCTAAACTCTGTGACAATAATTTACGTAACTGTCCCTTAGCAGGCAATTTCTTTTTCACCGCCTTTATGTCGTTGTCATCTTTATTCAGTTACACATCACCACCAGTACTAACCAGTAACCCTCTAAACAGAGCACCAGCACTGGTGCCGTCGGTGTTCTCTTTACCTATAGAGATAAATCCCTTTTTTCTTTACCTGCTAGGGTAGCGGTTGCGCAAACCCCTTTACCATGTCCATGGTTTCTTTGCCGATCAGATTCTCCTCAGCCCAGGGCCATACTTCGTCACGGCATTTCTGAACAATGGCGTGCATTTGCTCCGGTGTTATCGCAACTATTTCCATACCCTCTGCTTCCAGCAGTTTAATAGCTTCCTGCTCGCCTACAATTGCCTCCTCCCAAGCGGACGCCAAGACTTCATCCATAGCCGTCTGGAGGATATTCTGGTCTTCTGCCGATAGGCTGTTCCAGCGGTCAAGGTTCATTATCCAGGCCGGCGGGTTGAAAGACGAGGTTATCTGATATACGTATTTAGCAACGTCGGTGAAATACCTGGCTTCCTGGTATGTTGGCCCAAAGGCAGCATCAATAGTACCCAGCATCAAGGCACCATGAACCTCGCTGAGGGGCATAGTTAGTGTCCTGAAACCGATAGCCTGTGCCGTTATTTCGGCTATCTTGGCATGCACCCTGGTCTTCAGCTTAGTAATACTGGAGTCACCCGGCATAGGAGTAAACTCCTTGGCGCTAACCACTATAGAGAACCCCATAGGGTCGATACCGAAGAAGTGGGTGTTGTTGCGCTCACAGATGGTTTCTATCAACTCCGCGGCTGGGGACCCTGCCTGATAAGCATTCTTGGCTCCATCCCAGGTAAAGACCACAAAGGGAACAACAGAAAACTCCAGCTGTTTGTCAAAAGTTGCCGAAGCGGGGCACAGAGACATGTCAATTGCGCCCTCTCTCACCTGTGCAACCTGCACCTTCCAGTCTCCGAGAAGGTCTCCGGGGAAGTGCTTTACTTCAATTCTCCCATCTGAATTTTTCCAAACAGTTGTTCTGAATTGTTCCGCATGGCTGTAACCAGACATACTGGGAAGAGCTTTATGTTGGGCAAGGATAATAGTGACACCCTCTTCCTCTGGAGCCGGAGCCGGAGCTGGGGCTGGTTTGGCGCAACCACCCATGAGTAGAGCTATTACCACCATAACCAAGCAAACACCACCTAACAGCTTACACAAACCTTTTCTTTTCACTGCATCCTCCTATTAAAATTTTAGCCTGCGAACCTGAATAATCCTATTTCATCCATCACCCCCTTTCCAAGAGAAAAATATTTTATTTAATGGAAAAGCCGTTTTTAAACGGGTCATTAACACAAGAAACAATGGTGTTAAATCCGGAAATATATGCGCTTCCTGTAACTTCAGGTATAACTGCTGTATATTCGCCGACTTTAGTTTCCTGGATCAGCCGCCCTTTAAATAGGCTACCTAATATACTTTCATGTATAAATTCTTCGTTTAATTTTAGTTTTCTTTTGGCATACAGTGTTGCCATACGGGCACAAGTTCCGGTTCCACAAGGAGAGCGGTCAAACGAAAATCTTGTAATAACAATATTTTTCCCACTAGCTTTCGGGTTTGTCGGAGGACCGTAAATCATTACGGCACGGACTGAAGGTGCTATAGATGGATTCGGATGATGCACTTTAATTTGTTTTTCAGCGGCGTTTACCACAGCCCTGCCTTTTGTAATCAACTCATCAACATTCTCTTTATCTACCCTTACACCCATTTCCTCCTCTGACACAAAAATAAAGAAATTGCCCCCGAAGGCAACGTCAACTTTAATGTTACCAAGTTCGGGGGCTTCGATACTGTACTCTCCAACAAAAAAAGAGGAAACATTAGTAAATGTAACACTATCAACCAAACCATCAATGATATTTGCCCTCGCTCGAACCAACCCGGCTGGTGTATCTAGCTTAACTTCGGTTGTTGGTTCCTTAACAGTAACCATACCCGTCTCTATTACCACAGTAGTAACACCAATAGTAGCATGACCACACATATCTCTATACCCAATCGGGTTCATGAAAAGCACACCAACATCAGCTTCATCTGTAGTTGGTGGAACAAGAAAAGCAACAAACATATCCGCATGGCCTCTAGGCTCCTGTACCAGCATTCTACGGATATGGTCCAGATTTTCTCTAAAGTAATCCCTTTTCTCTGCCATTGTTTTCCCGGGAATCTTTGTCCCTCCACCTATGACTACCCTTGTTGGCTCACCTTCTGTATGGGAATCTACAACAGTAAAGAGACGTTCCAATTTCATCATATCCTTCCACCATTCATAAGTATTCTTTAAATCTCATCGAGAACCGATAACAGTTTCTTTAACTTCTGTTCTGCTGTTAAGTCTAGCTATGCCATACATGTCTGGCTTAATATGCTCCCGTACTTTTTTATTCAATAACCTAGCCTGGTAATGCGGCGGTTTACGTTATACTCCTCTTGAGTTATTTCTGTTACCGCTGGAGCCTTACCTTTTTCATACAATGTCCACTCAAATCTCTCAGGGTCTAGAGTCTTTCCACGCAGACCCTCATAATCCAGACCATATCGAAAAGCACGATAAACGAAATTGTTAAAACCGTACATCGCACGCCGGCCTGGGTCTGGATAGGCACCGTAGAATGGATTGATAAATTCCCACACTATCTCCTTCTCAGGGGTCACCTCGAAAAGGCGTCCGATCATCGAATGACAAACCAGGGTATTACCGTTGGGTAATCGTTGCGCGGACCCGCAAATGGAGGAATAGAATGCGGTTGGGCTTACATCTCTATACTCCCACTTAATCTCTTTGGTTTCCCTGCTAACCTCCAATACACGGGAGAAGGAGAAACCAAAACTAACGCTGGGCCGATGATAACCATTATCAAATATCAGTATGTTCCCGTTATCAAGAAGGCGGGGATAATGACAGTGTCCGAGCTCTCCAGGCCCCCATCGCCAGATGATGTCACCGGTGCCCTTATCAATAATAGCCACGGTATTGGTAGCCCGGAAGTTAGTCAGGATGTTCCCATCGGGCAAAACCTGCAGAGAGTTGACATAAGTTAGGAGGTCACGTGGGCACAGAGGGCAGACAATATCAATGTCAAAATCAAAGTGTTCATGAGGCAACCATTCCCATACTACTTTACCATCGGGGTCAACTTCTCTAAAGGCATCTTCCCACATGACTCCGTCCCGCTCAGTTCCCGGTATGCCGCCCTTCACTTTAGCGCTTATATCAGCCGACATAGGTATCCAGGGATTGTAAAGGAGGTTGCCGTTTTCCATACGGACAAAATCATGCCCATTCATATTCAGGTCCTCGTATTGCCACACCACATTACCATCCCAGTCAAGCTCAACTATCTGGCCTCCATAGCCGCCGAGGTCGGCTACCGGTGATGTGGGGATCCTTTGAACAGTAAGCAGGTTACCATTTGGTAAAAGCTCTACCTGAAGTCCTCCCTGGTAAGGCGTACGCCAGTGGTGAACGAACCTGCCTTCCATATCCACCAAATACATATCTTTTAATGCCTCTGGACCATAAAGTGTATATCCCTTATATGCCTTAGATGGGTCGTACTTAGTCACTGTTTGATAGGAAACTGTCATTTTTACCTCCTACCTGCCATCACTTTTGATTATTATCAGACTTAACAACCCTTTCCCTTCCATGATTCTCTCCCATAGTATTTTACTCTGCCAACTTTAATGTCTAACCCTATTCCATCTATCACCCCCCCCTTTATCGGGTCTTGTCGCTAAGCCCGATTACCTCTAGGGCTCCAGTCACGGGAGGGAGAGTTTGAAAATTAAGCTGTTAGGTAAAAAAGGGAACCTACAGCACCCTGGTTTTCCCCGGCAGAGCCCACTATTTATTCTTCTTTTAATCTTCACCGCTTCTTGAATTACTTGATTCAATACTCGTTCCAACTACTTGCCTAAATAAAGCCGAAAGGCTTAGAGATACACCACACTTTGGGTCTCTAAGCCCTTTCCATGTTCTTACTTGACTCATCTTCAGGGTTACATTAGAACCAGAACAGCCATATAATACCATTATCTCCCCCAAAGAGGATTTTTGACCAGCTATCCTTATAAGGTAATAATCCAATGATACTATCGTTTATGTAAGTTGCTTTCGACTATCATATTTTGATTATCAATTTATATTATACCACCCCTGTCAAGGCCTTTCAGGCTCTTTGTCAAATTGTGTGGAAATAGCTTCGGGATGGCACAAACCCCAGCAGCATCTTTCTCCAGTAGACCTCCACATTTCTCAGACCATAGGAGATGCGTTTCAGCATCTTAATTTTGGTATTACACCCTTCAGTAAAGCCATTGGTGATGTGGTTATCAAAGTGATTCAGAATAGGTTCCCGCCAACGCTTCAGGCTGTTGCCCCACCTGATTAACTCTCCATTATATGCTGATTTAAGGTTGAAGATGATATTGTCCAGCAGCCTGGTCGCCTCTTCCCGACTTCCCTGCCGATAGAACTCCCTTATTTTCTCCTTAGCCCAATAAAACCCCTTCAGACCAGGATACCTATCCAGAAGTTTATCCACCTTCTGCTCTCTTTCCTCGTTAAGCTTTTCCCTACCCACCAGGAATATCTTCTTCGGTATCTGCACTTTCCTCTTCCGATATACATCCTGCTCTATTCTTCTCGCTTCATCCATCCTCTTATTGGAGTCGGCAATTACGTGGAAGGGGTCAACCACTACCCTGGCTGAGGGAAATAGACCCTCGGCTGTCTTCCTTAAACCCTCTTTCATATCAATGCATACTTCTTTGACTTTGTCTCCTGGAATCTTGCTCAGGAACTTCTTCAGGGTGGCTATACGGTCATCCCTGAGAACTCCTAATACCCTCCTCTTTTTCACCTCGGTTACGGTGTGTACTAGCTCCTGATGTCTGAAACTATGCTCGTCGATGCCGAGGTATATCTCATCCTCTCCCTGTATAAAGCCCATTGCCTCCTCATCTATCTCCCTCTCCTCACTTCCCACCACTTCCCCCACTCTGTAATCTTTAAGTCCCAGCAGAATTGTGGCACCATTTTCTTGGCTCTTAGCCACGGTGGTAAGACCCCCTTTCGTTTACCTCTTTGCTCTGGGGTTCTTACCACCTTATCATTTTCCACACAATTCGTTATACAGCCGGCCTTTCAATCCTTCCGAGGTAAACCTTAGTAACATCTGGGGTTATTTGTATGCTTGGGCGTTTGTGCTATAATATTACTATTTAGAGTGATTATATTATGTTAATGACAATTTTATACTGGCTGAGAAATAACACTTCTTCCACCTAAATACTAAATTTTGATTGGAGAAGGTCATGGAGAAAATTGTATATACTGATAAATACTATGGACTATGGCTACTCCTAATTCTAGTGAAGGATGTAATACATAGAGCTAGACGAGAAGAGCTACAGGAAGTTGGCATTACCGCTAATGAGGCCGGGGTTCTATTCTATACCCAAGCTCTTGGTAATAGAACAACCCCTGCTGAGATATCACGTTGTCTATTTAAAAGGCCTCACGCCATTTCTACGCTTATAAGCAAGATGGAAAAGAAAGGGCTAGTAAACAAGGTCAATGACTTAGATAGAAAGAACCTCGTAAGAGTCGAGTTAACAGCGAAAGGGCAACAAGCCTACAATCACGCATCAAAAAGAGCGGTAATTCACCGCATAATTTCCTCGCTGTCCTCAAATGAGCGTCAGCAACTAAATTCATGCCTTGAGAAATTACGTGACAAGGCATTTGAAGAACTCAGGTTGAAGGACAAAATAACCTATCTAGGGTATGAAGAATAAACTAATCTATTTTGTTAACATAAAGTCGCAAAAGAATAGCAAGCGGCTATTATAATCCCAACTGCACAAAGGGGTAACAATGCAAGCGATTGTTGAACGGAGTTTCCTTCCCAAACTCAGCCTGAAATAGTTACTAATTATGCTCCCTTGGTAAAGCTTTTACTCTTATTGTACCTTTGCGCAAAACCAATGTGGAAATCAGCATCACACCTTTTCTAGCTATATTATCTTTCAGTGTGCCAATACCTTTTGCTTTAGCTTGCTAACTTGGGTTATAATGCTCACTAACTGAGAGCACGTATTTGAGCTTTTCCAGACCGGAGGAATAAGCCAGTTGGAAAAAGTAATTGTCACCGGTGGAGCTGGTTTTATTGGCTCACATCTGGCAGAGGAGCTGGCAAATCGAGGCTATAGTGTTGTCATTCTTGATGACCTTTCCACTGGCAGGATGGAAAACATAGCCGATTTGCTTGCCAGAGAGAATATAGAGTTCGTCCAGGGTAGTATTACTGATGTTTCTCTGCTTCAGCAGCTTTTCCGGGGCGTTTACTATGTCTTTCATCTGGCCGCCATTCCCAGCGTCCCCCGAAGTATAGAGAATCCCTCCGCCTCTCATGAGGTGAATACTACGGGAACACTGAATGTGCTCTTGTCGGCTAGAGACAGTGGTATTAAGAAGATAATCTATGCCTCATCCTCCTCAGTCTATGGGGATACCGGTACTGCGGCTAAGCGTGAAGATATAATGCCCAACCCGCAATCCCCTTACGCCGTAACCAAACTTACCGGGGAATACTACTGCCGGGTTTTTCAGGAGGTTTACGGGCTCCCCAGCGTTTGCTTGAGGTATTTCAATATATATGGTCCCCGGCAGGACCCGAATTCTCAATATGCTGCCGTCATTCCTAAATTCATCAGAAGAGTTTGCGAGGGAAGTCCTCCTATCATTTTTGGGGACGGTGAGCAGACACGAGACTTCACCTTCATTAAGGATGCCACCGAAGCCAATATCCTGGCGGCGGAAAGTAACGCTACCGGCGTCTTTAATATTGGGAGAAGTGAAAGTGTTACCATCAACCAGCTAGCCCGGTTTGTCATTAAGCTTGTAGCAAATAACAGCGTTGAGCCTGTCTATGATGAGCCAAGACCCGGCGATATAAGACATAGCCTGGCGGATATATCCAGGGCTAGAACTTTGGGATATAATCCCAGATATAGCCTGGAGGAGGGGTTAAGGGAAATCGTAAGGAGATCCCAAGGTGAGACTTAATTTAGAGCAGGCAGTAGTCTGTATCATTGGACTGGGTTATGTGGGTCTGCCTCTGGCTAAAGCATTCTCCAACAGCCTGAGGGTAATCGGTTTTGACACCGACCTCGCCAAAGTAAACCAGTTGTGCCAGCCGGGCTCGATTGGTCAACCTAACCTTGAGTTTACTGCTGACCCGGGGGAAATAAGCCAGGCTGACTTCATCATAATATGTGTGCCGACCCCGGTGACCAAATCCAAGGAACCCGACCTCGGTTACATCAGAAGTGCCGCTGGAATAGCGGGGCAGAACCTGAAGAGGGGAGCTATCGTAATACTGGAATCTACAGTTTACCCCGGGGTAACCGAAGAAGTAGTAATGCCCATCCTGGAAAAGGAGTCCGGGCTGAAGTGCGGTGCTGACTTCAGGGTTGGCTACTCACCAGAGAGGATAAACCCCGGGGATGATGAGCATGCCTTAGATAAAATAACCAAAGTGGTGGCGGGGATGGATGATGATACCACATCTATCATGGCTGAGCTCTACCGTAAAGTAACCCCCCATATTTTTAAAGCCAGGGATGTCAAAACCGCCGAAGCAGCCAAGGTAATTGAGAATGTCCAGCGGGACCTTAACATAGCCCTGATGAACGAGCTGGCGATAATCTTTGACAGGATGGGCTTGAGCACCAGGGATGTTCTGGATGCAGCGGCTACCAAGTGGAACTTTCAACGCTATTCTCCAGGGCTGGTCGGTGGGCACTGCATACCGGTAGACCCCTACTACCTGGTCTACCGGGCCAGGGAACTGGACTATCATCCTCAGGTTATCCTGGCAGGCAGAGCCATAAACGACTATATGCCCCGATATATCGCTGAGATAACCATGAAAGCACTGAATGAAGTGGGTAAGGTAATTAAGGGCTCCCGTGTGCTGATTATGGGTCTTGCCTACAAGGAAAATGTTGCCGATATCCGGGAAAGCCCGGTGAAGGGAATGATAAAGGAACTCAAGGAATACGGGGTAGAAATAGCTGGCTTTGACCCGCTATTAAACGGGGCGGAACTGGAAGATGAATTTGGGATAAGACTTCTCAAGGATTGGGAAGAGGTGAAAAAGATAAAGGCAGACGGCATTATCCTCGCCGTTGCCCATTCTCCTTTCTGTAAACTCAAATTGAGCGACCTTAAGCAGGTACAGAATTCATCTCCGGTATTGATAGATGTCCGACAGGTCTTTGATGCTGAGGAGGCAAAAAGAGCCGGATTTTATTATAAGACTTTGTAAAGAGGTATTGTTGAGATAAGACGATGGCAAGGAATATAGCAGTTGTCGGTTGTGGTTACTGGGGCAAGAATCTGGTGCGGAACTTTGCCGAGCTTGGTGCTCTCCATACCGTCTGTGATGTAGACTCACAAATGCTGGAGAGCTTGGAGTCACTGCAATCTCAGGTGAATACTGAGACTAATTATGCCAAGCTACTTGAGCGCCGGGAGATAGAAGGGGTGGTTATCGCCACTCCGGCAGCACTTCACTATTCTATGGCAAAGGAAGCTCTGCTTACCGGCAAGGATGTCTTTGTGGAGAAGCCTATGGCATTGAGAGTGGAGGAAGGCAAAGAGCTGGTCAGGCTCGCTGAGGAAAGGGGGAGAGTCCTGCTGGTGGGGCATCTTCTTGAGTATCATCCGGCAGTAGGGAGACTGAAAAAACTTGTGGATAGGGGCGAGCTGGGCAAGATTCAGTATATTTATTCTACCCGGTTAAACCTGGGCAAGTTCCGCACTGAGGAGAATATTCTGTGGAGCTTTGCTCCCCACGATATCTCCGTCATACTTCTTCTTCTCGGTGGGGAGATGCCTTACCAAATCTCTGCTCACGGTGGCTATTATCTTCACCAGCATATAGCTGATGTTACCGTGACCACAATGAGCTTCAGAAGTGGGGTGAGGGCACACATCTTCGTGAGCTGGCTTCACCCTTACAAGGAACAAAAACTGGTGGTGGTCGGGGATAGAAAGATGGCTGAGTTCAATGATACCAATCTTAAAGAAAAGCTTCTTCTTTTTGATTACGAGATTGAATGGGTAGAGAGAAGACCCATTCCGCATCCCAAAAAACCGCAAGTTGTCCGGGTTGCTGCTGGAGAACCCTTAACTATAGAATGTCGGGATTTTCTGGAATGTATCCAGTCCCGGAGGAAACCCAAAGCCGATGGGCACAAAGGTCTTCAGGTTCTGGAGGTCCTGTCCCACTGCCAGAGTTCACTGGAAGAAAAAGGGGAGGTGATTTACCTGGGGGGGAATGATAGGGATTTTTTTGTCCACGAGACCAGCCTGGTAGAAGAGCCAGGCGAAATTGGTGAAGGGACGAAAATCTGGCACTTCTCGCATATTATGCCTGATGTAACTATTGGTAAGAATTGTGTCATCGGGCAGAATGTTTTCGTTGGTAAGGGCGTTACAATAGGGGATAATGTGAAGATTGAAAACAATGTCTCTGTCTTTGAGAGGGTAACTTTGGAGGATAATGTCTTCTGTGGTCCCTCCTGCGTTTTCACCAATGTCATAAATCCCCGAAGCCATGTATCCCGAAAGCATGAATTTAGACCTACCCTGGTGAGGAATGGTGCTACCATCGGTGCTAATGCTACCATTATCTGTGGCAATAATGTAGGTAAATATGCCTTGGTCGGTGCCGGAGCGGTGGTAACCAGGGATGTGCCCGACTATGCCTTAGTTTATGGTAATCCGGCTTGTATTGGAGGATGGGTGTGTCAGTGTGCGGTGAAGATGGTCGAGGAAAAGAATATTCTCCGTTGCCCCGAATGTGGCAGAGTTTACCGACTGGAGGGGGAGCGGTGCTCCCCCCTATCTGCAGGGGATAATAGATGAAAGTCCCTCTGGTTGACCTAAAAGCACAGTATCACTTCATCAGAGACGAAATTGACCAGGCTGTTCACCGGGTTATAGAAAGCAGTCAGTTTATTTTAGGGAGGGAGGTGGAGACCTTGGAGGGGGAAGTTGCCTCCTTCCTCGGAGTGGAATATGCGGTTGGCGTTGCCTCTGGTACTGATGCCCTACTGTTAGCCCTGCTTGCCTGTGACATTAAGCCCGGAGATGAGGTAATAACCACCCCTTTTACCTTCATTGCTACCGTGGAGGCTATAATCCAGTGTCGTGCCCAGCCCGTATTCGTGGACATAGACCCTCACACCTTCAACATTGACCCGACCAGGATAGAAAGCAAAATCACGGAAAGGACAAAAGCTATCCTCCCCGTTCATCTCTATGGTCAGCCTGCTGATATGGACCCTATCCTTGAGCTTGCCAGTAAATACAAACTTAAGGTTATTGAAGACTGTGCTCAGGCATTTGGTGCCAGGTACAGGGGAAGGAAAGTCGGTTCTCTTGGCGATGCCGGGTGTTTGAGTTTCTTTCCCAGCAAGGTTCTCGGGGCTTATGGGGATGGGGGGATGGTGGTAACGGATAACGCCGAGGTAGCAGACAAGTTAAGGATGCTGCACAATCATGGTGCCCGGCAGAAGTACTATCACCTCATTCCCGGCTTCAATAGCCGTCTGGATGAGATTCAGGCAGCTATTCTTCGAGTTAAGCTGAGACATATTAATGAATGGATTGACCGGCGTACACAAAGTGCTGCGCTCTACTCTCAGCTTCTCGGAGAGGCGGCAGGCATTGAACCACCCTATGTTGCCCCCTATAGCTTTCATAACTTTAACTATTACACCATTCGGTTAAGCAATACCCGTATAGACAGGAATAAACTGCAAGGGTATCTCACTGCTCAAGGCATTGCTACCGCTATTTACTATCCTCTTTCCCTGCACCTTCAGGAGATTTGCCGAATCCTGGGCTATCAGGCTGGTGATTTTCCGGAGAGTGAGCATGCTCAGGGAGAGGTTCTCTCCCTGCCGATGTATCCTGAGCTTGCAGAAGATGAGATAGGGTGGGTAGCGGGAAGAATCAGGCAGTTTACTCAAGAGGAGTTATGAAGGTAATACTTGTTTGTGGTGCCAGGCCTAACTTTATGAAGATGGCTCCCCTGCTCCGAGCTATGCAGAAATTCAATGGAGAGCGGGGTAAATTCTTTGAGCCTATCCTCGTCCATACCGGGCAGCATTATGACTATGAGATGTCCAGGGTCTTCTTTGAGGACCTTGAGCTTCCTGAGCCGGATATTTACCTGGGGGTGGGTTCGGGGACACACGCCGAGCAGACGGGAAAGATAATGATAGGGTTGGAAAGGGTCCTCTTTAAAGAGAAGCCCGACCTGGTTACTGTAGTTGGTGATGTCAATTCTACTCTGGCTGCTGCCTTGGCTACCGTGAAATTGCACATCCCCTTGGCTCATGTTGAAGCCGGCTTGCGCCTCAGTGACTGCGTTATGCCTGAGGAGGTGAACCGCCGGCTTACCGACCATATTTCCGATTTCCTGTTTACCCCTTCCAGCTATGCCAGTGATAACTTGAAGAGGGAAGGAATAGACGAACATAAGGTTTTCTTTGTGGGAAATATTATGGTAGATAGTCTGCTTTTTAATGCAGAGAAGGCAAAACAAAGAGATGTTTTAATCCGATTGGGATCACTGAAAGAAAGCTATGCAGTACTCACTCTGCATCGACAGGAAAACGTTGATGATGAAACCGCTCTCCGCAGTATAATCACTGCCGTGGAACAGGTTTCTCAACATATCCCGGTAATCTTTCCGGCTCATCCGCGAACACAAAATAATATTAAACGGTTTAATATGGGGAAAAACTTTACACCCCTGGATGAATACAGCGTCTCAGGTCAGTTGTTATCGGGTATTCATATTGTCAAACCGCTGGGTTATCTTGATTTCCTGAACCTGGAAATGAATGCCCGACTGGTGATGACCGACTCAGGAGGAATACAGGCAGAAACTACCATACTAAATGTACCCTGTCTTACCTTGCGGAGTGATACCGAGTGGACAATAACCGTAACTCAGGGCACCAATACCCTGGCAGGTACAGAACCGGAAAAAATCAAAACCGAAGCTCTGCGTATTCTTAACAGTGAGACCAAACAGGGAAGTCGTCCTGAGCTCTGGGATGGCAAAACTGCGGAGAGGATTGTAAGAATATTATCAGCACGATAAATAGAAGGCAGAGGCATTGGAGCTATTAAATATGCGAATCCCGTTAATTAAACCATACTTTGGTGATGACGAAATAAAGGCAGTTGCTGCTGTGCTCAAATCCGGCTGGTTAGTCCAGGGTCCGCGGGTTGCCGAGTTTGAGAGAATGGTCGCTGAATTCATCAATGTTAAATACGCTAAAGCTACTACCTCGTGCACTGCCGCACTTCACCTAGCCCTGCTAGCTTCAGGGATAAAACCCGGCGACAAAATATTAGTTCCCTCGTTCACCTATGTTGCCTCGGCTAATGCCATTGAACATGCCGGGGCTGTACCGGTGTTTGTGGACATTAATCCATCCACCTTTAATATAGACTCCGGCAAAGTGACTGAGTGTCTGGAGCAAAGTCGTGGCTCATCAATTAAAGGTATTGTACCAGTCCACCTCTTCGGTCTGGCTGCTGATATGGAGCCCATAATGGATATAGCTCAAAAATATCACCTCCGTGTCGTTGAGGACGCTGCCTGTAGTCTCGGCGCCCTGTATCATGACACCCCGGCGGGAACTTTTGGAGACGCCGGCTGTTTTAGCTTTCACCCCCGTAAATCTATAACTACCGGAGAGGGGGGCATGATTGTTACCCAGAAAGAGGAAATCGCTAATTTGATAACTTCGCTTAGAGACCACGGGGCTAGTGTCTCCGACTTGGCTAGGCACGAGAAAGGGGAGTTGTTACTGCCTGAATTTAACATGGTGGGCTATAATTATAGAATGACCGACTTACAGGGGGCTATCGGCATAGAGCAGATGAAAAAGCTACCCCAAATCATTGAGAAAAGGGTTGAGAGAGCAAGGATATACCATGAGCAGCTGAAGGGTATAGAGTTCTTCCAGCTACCTCTTGCCCCGGAAGGATATAAGCATATTTACCAGGCGTACGTATTGCAGTTGAGAAGTTTGCCGTCAAAACCATCGTCTTTGGAGCAACTTAACCAGGTCAGAAATCGGATTATGCTTGGGCTGCAGGAAAAGGGGATTACAACCCGACCGGGAACTCATGCCGTTCATACTCTGGGCTATTATCGGCGAAAATATCAACTTAAGCCTGAGGACTACCCCTGCTCGCTGGCTGCCGACAGGTTAAGTATTACCTTGCCCTTATATGTCCAGATGACCGATACAGAGCAGGAATACGTGATTGATAATTTAGTAAAAGTGACCAGGGATTGCTATGAGTAGCAGGATTCACAGTTCGGCAATAATATATGGCAAAAGTAGTATTGGCAAGGATAGCCTGATACTGGAAAATGTGATAATAGGCTACCCGCACACCGAGATTTTGAATATTACCAAAGCTAAAGGTATCAGTATTGAGGACTACCAGTTCCAGGGTGCTACCATCGGTGATAATGCTCTAATAAGAGCCAATACCATTATATATTGCGATGTCTCTATCGGGAGAGATTTCCGCAGTGGGCATAATGTCCTTATTCGAGAGAATACTCAGATTGGGGATAATGTTTCTGTAGGCACGAGCACCATCGTTGAGGGTAACACCGTTATTGGGAATAACGTCAACATTCAGAGTAATGTGTTTATTCCAAGGGATACCATCATTGAAGACTTCGTCTTTATCGGACCTAATGCGGTATTAACCAACGATAAGTATCCCATCAGGAAGAACCTTACCTTAAAGGGGCCGGTCATAAGAAAAGGGGTCTCCGTTGGTGCTAATGCCATCCTTCTCCCCGGTATTGAAATTGGTGAGGGTAGCCTGATTGCTGCCGGTGCTGTGGTGACCCGGGATGTACCTGCCTGGGCGCTGGCTACCGGTTTCCCTGCAAAGATAACGGAACTACCTCAGGAATTAAGGGTGCTTAATAAGATATGAAAAGGGAAGGTTCATTGAAAGTTGGCGTTATTGGCATAGGCAGTATGGGTCGGCAGCACGTACGGATTTATCATGAGCTCGGTGCCAATGTGGTTGGTGTTGCTGATACCGATTTAGACAGAGCCCAAAAAATTGCTGCTCAATATGGAACCAGAGCTTATGCCGACTATAAAGAGTTGCTGAATCAGGACTTGGATGCGGTTAGTATTGTTGTCCCCACCATAGAACACAAAGCGGTAGCCCTGGCAGTAATAGAACGAGGGGCAAATCTGCTCATTGAAAAACCGATAGCCGACTCTATTACCAATGCCCAGAAGATAATTTCGGCTGCTGAGGAAAGAAAGGTGAAGCTTTTGGTGGGGCACATTGAAAGATTTAACCCGGCGGTTCAGAAGTTGAAGCAGATAATAGATGAAGGTATCTTGGGGAAATTGATACTTATCTCGGCAAGAAGGGTGGGCCCTTTTGTTACCCGAATAAGTGATACCGGGATAATCGTTGATTCGGCGACACATGATATAGATATTAGTCGCTACCTTGTTGGCAAGGAATATACCGCGGTGTATGCCCGGTCAACCCGGTACAGGAACATAAAAGGAGACGCCGCCCTGATACTTATTGACTTTGGCGGTGTTTTCGCTTCCATTGAGGTGAACTGGTATACCCCACACAGGGTAAGAACCCTCTCAGTAACCGGCACCAAAGGCATAGCCTATCTGGACTATCTTAAGCGCGAATTAGAGATATATAATACCGGAGGCAATATTATTCCTGAGATAGAAAAGGAGGAGCCGTTAAAGCTGGAACTGAGCCATTTCCTTGATTGTATAAGGGGCGGTAAACAGCCTCTGGTAACCGGCTATGATGGTCTGAAAGCACTGGAAATTGCTACCCGGGCGGAGCAGGTTTCCTTGGGTCAGAAGGAGAGCCCTTATGAGCCTGGAAAATAAAGCTATCCTGGTAACCGGTGGAGCTGGCTTCATTGGCAGTCATCTGGTGGACAGATTGGCACGGGAAAAGCCGTCTAACCTGGTAGTGGTGGATAATTTCTACCTGGGGAAGGAAGCTAACCTGGAGCAGGCAAAAGCAAGCTATCCCGGGCTTAAAGTTTATCGCCAGGATGCCTCAGACTACGAAGCAATGAAGGATATAGTGAAGTCAGAAGGCATTCAGGTGGTATTCAATCTGGCGATAGTTCCCCTGCCGGCGTCTCTCGTCCATCCCCGGTGGGTTTATGAACACAATAATAGTCTTACCCTTTGCTTATGTGAATTAGCCAGAGATAGTTACTTTGATACCCTTATTCACTTCTCATCCTCGGAAGCGTATGGTAATTGTCAGTATGCACCTATGGATGAAAATCACCCTTTGCTTCCCACCACCCCTTACGGTGCCAGCAAAGCAGCTACCGACCTGATGGTGTTATCCTATGTAAGTACCTTTAATATTGACGCTTCCATTATCAGACCCTTTAACAACTATGGCCCAAGGCAGAATGAGGGGAACTACGCTGGAGTCATCCCCTTGACTATAAAGAGGCTCTTATCCGGTGAAGCCCCGGTGGTTTATGGCGATGGTGAGCAGACCAGGGATTACCTGTATGTTGCCGAAACGGCTGATGCTGCGGTGGGGGTATATAATTGTGCAAAGAGTAGAGGCAGGGTAATCAATATCGCCAGCGGCAGTGAAATCTCAATAAACAAGCTGGTGGGACTGATAGCTGAGCGTATGGGCTATAATAAGGCGGTTGTCTATGAAAAAGGAAGACCGGGGGATGTGAGGAGGTTTATTGCCAGCATTAACCTCGCCCGGGACTTAATAAATTTCAAGCCCAGGATTAGTTTGGAAGAAGGAATAAAGCTGACTGTTGACTGGTATAAGTCACATCGCTAGGAGGTTTACGGATGTTTCAAAAAACCGAAAGAAATCGGGACCTTAGAGAGCAAATTCTGACTTATTTCATAAGCTTAGTAATGACCGATGATGAAAGAGCACAACTGCTAGGTCTACCAGAGGGTTGTAGAATTCGAGAAAATGCAAAAATAATCTCTCCAGAGAATTTCAAGTGTGGCAAACATGTCTGGATTGGCGAAGGTGCCATTCTAGATGCATCAGGGGGATTAGAAATTGGCGATTATACCCAAATTGGTCTCTATGTTCTGGTATGGACTCATACAAGCTACAAGCAGGCACTCCGCTCGGAAACAGGCATCACAAGCAAGGCGATCGAGCGAAAACCTACTGTAATCGGGAGTAATGTCTTTCTCGCTGGGCATTCAGTAGTATTTGCCGGGGTTACAATCGGGAATCATGTCGTTATACTTCCAATGAGTGTAGTTTCGAAAGATATTCCTAGCCATTGTGTAGCAGGAGGCTCTCCAGCCAGGAAAGTCAGAGATTTGAAGGAAGAAGATTATACAATTCAAAATGCTGCCGAGGCAGCTACGGATGAAAAGTGAAAGGCTAATCGCAATTACCGGTGATATTGACTGGGCTGAGGATGAAGTCATCAGCTATATGCTGGCTATTCTGGATGATTATGATATCAAAGCCACTCTCTTTTGCACCCATGATGTGTCATCAGTAGGGGGAATAAAAAAGCATGAGATGGCGATTCACCCTGATTTTACTCCGGGTCGAGCAGAAATAGAGGTTATTAGAGAACTCAAGGCTTTGTTCCCTGAGGCTAAAGGAACTAGAAGCCATTGCCTGTACCTTCATAGTAGATTGTTTGATATTTATCGGGAATTTGGGCTTGAATATGATAGTAATTACCTTATACCCAATCAAGTTGTCCATCCCTTCTACAAGTCTCGCAATGTACTTGAGATACCGATGTTCTTTGAAGACGATTTATATATTTCAACATCACCTGATTTCACTATCTCTTCCCTTGATATGCAAAGTGAGGGCTTGAGGGTTTTTAACTTCCACCCCATCCACATTTTCTTGAATACACGACAGTTATCTGAGTATCAAGAGGCAAAGAAATATATTCACAAACCGAGTAGAATGCTGAAATACAGGAATAAAGGAAAAGGAATATGCGATTTATTTATTGAGTTGCTGGAGTATATCAAAAAGCACCACATAAAAACCTGCACCTTGGATGAAGTAAATGATTGTTGGCGAACGAGTGAGGACAGCAAATGAGACTAAGTGATGTAAAGGATAAAGCTTGTATTGAAGTGGTGAGGGATGGTGAATTTAAGTCCTTGGGGCCCATCACATACAATAATCCCGAACAGCTTGGGTTTGTTGAAGACGCTAAATACCTGCCAAAGTTGCTCAACAAGACTAACATAACATGCATCATCACGACACCAGATTTGAGCTTGCGCATACCGGAAGGGCTTGGTATAGGTGTTTCTGCAAATCCCAGAAAAGCATTCTACGAAATTCACAATTATTTAGCTAAAGAGACAGACTTTTACTGGAAAAGCTTTAAAACTGAAATAGCCAGCAGTGCTAAAATTCATTCAACAGCATATGTTGCCCAAAGAAATGTTCGTATAGGTGATGGATGCGAGATAGGGTCAAATGTTTCCATATTGGAAAACTCAATTCTAGAAAGTAATGTGGTTGTCAGAGCTGGGACTACTATAGGTGCTGAGGGTTTCCAGTTCAGCCGTATCGGTGAGGAAATAGTGCCTGCAGTCCATGCTGGCGGGGTATTACTTCACCGTGGGGTAGAGGTATTCACCAACTCTTGTATTTGCCGCGCTTTATTCGGGGGCTTCACTGAAATAGGAGAAGACACGAAGATAAATAATCTTGTCCACATTGGGCATGGTGCTACAGTTGGGAAAAAGTGCTTCATAGGCGTTTCCGCTGTGGTGACCGGCAGCGCCGTAATTGGTGATGATGTCTGGATAGGACCTTCTGCTACTGTTTGTTCCGAAGTAGTGGTCGGGAACCAAGCCTCAATAACCGTAGGTTCAGTAGTAACCAAAGATGTCGCCCCTGGTCAAAGGGTAACCGGAAATTTTGCTATTGACCATGAGAAATTCCTTTCCTTTATGAGGAAAATGCGCTAATTGGAGCCTGCGAATTCCAGTTATAGAGTATAGGTGACTTTATGCCAAATAAGGATTTAAGAATATTTGTTGGACCTGTCTGGTTTGGGAAGATAGCTCCCACTTTAGCCCATGCCATGAGAGAAATGGGTATTAAGGCTACGAGTGTTGTTGAAGGTAAAGTACCAGCTAGATATCCCGATGCTGACTATAGTGTAGTTATGGATTTCCAAGGTCTGAAGCCCTGGCAGATTGTTTTAAAGCGACTTTGGTATTTCTGGCAGTTCCTTCACCAGCATGATGCCTTTATCTTTATCTTCGGGACTAGTCTTCTTTCTCATAACCTTGACCTCCCTGTTTTGAAGCTGTTCCACAAAAAGACAGTTATGTGGTTCATTGGCAGCGATATAAGGCATTATGAATCAGTGAGTGCGGCCGCCAAGAAAATGGGCATAAAATACCGTCGAAGTGAAGCCCGCAGGATTAGTCCGGAAAGGTTGGAACAAAAGAAGCGAATGATACACAGGGTGGAAAAGTATGTGGATTATATAATCTCCTACCCGGCAATTTCTCACTTGTTGACCAGAGAATACCATACTGTTCTTATCCCGCTGGATGTTGAAAACATTATGTATAATAATATGCCTAATCCAAGACCGGTAGTAGTCCACGCTCCAAGCCATGAGGGGAAAAAGGGGACTTCATATATTTTGAAGGCTGTAGAGCGGCTTAAGAAAGAAGGCTACGACTTTGATTTCTGTTTATTCCAAAAGACACCAAATAAAGTAGTTCGTGAGAGTCTATCTAAGGCTGACATTGCTGTAGACCAACTATTTGCCACTGGGGGTGGCATGTTTGCCCTCGAATCTATGGCTGCTGGCTGTGCGGTATTAGGTGGCAATATTCCGGAGTTTTCTGGTTATTCCCGAGAACTGCCCATTATTCATACCGACCCCGATAATATCTACCAGAACCTGAAAATGCTGCTGGATAATCCCAAATTAAGGCAGGAGCTGGGGGGGAAGGGCAGAAAATATGTGGAAAAATACCATGATGCCAGGAAAATAGCCAAGGATATTCTCCAGCTTCTCTCCAGAGATACGGAAAATTTAATCTCATATAATCCACAGGACGGTTGACCTACAGTGTTGCCCAGAATGCAGCAAACAATCAAGCAGTCGGCTCTTTATACTTTGCCCGGTATTGCCGGACAGGCTATCGGCATAGTCCTTGTCCCCATCTATACCCGTATCTTTGTCCCAACCGACTACGGTATCATGGCTGGAGTTGCTCTGGCTATCCCCATTATTACCCTGCTGCTGGTATTGGGTGGTGACTCTGCCATCGCTCGCTACTACCTGGATACCGAGGACGAAAGGGATAGAAAGCTGACTGCTTCCACCGGGCTCTACTTCCTGGGACTGTTAAATTTCCTGGTTATTGCCGTTGCTGTCCTGTTCTTCTCCGAAGAGATATCACAGCTGGTGCTTGAGGATAGACAATACTCCACATACTTCATGGTAGCTCTGGCGGCTATACCGTTTGGTATATGCTATGTACTGTCTCTGGAAATCCTCAGGTATAAATTTCAGGCGACTCGCCGCACTATTATCAGTATCGCCCATATGCTGGTGAATATCGGATTAACTATCTATTTCGTGGTATTTCTTAGAATAGGGATAGTCGGTGTTTACCTGGCTACTTTAATAACTCAGGTCGTTTTTTCGTCTGTTGTCCTGTTAATGATTCGGCGTAACTATGCGCTGGTTTTCTCCTTCAAACGATTAGGAGAATTGCTTGCTTTTGGTGTGCCACTGGTGCCCGCAGCGATGATGATATATATCTTTCACTATGCTGATAGATATATGCTAATTCGTATGGCTTCTCTGGAGGAGCTGGGACTTTACTCTGTCGGCGTGACTATAGCTTCGACAATTGTGTTTTTAACCGGGGGATTCAGGGTAGCTTGGATGCCCATTGTGTACTCCTCGTTCCGTGAGGAGGAATCAAAACAATTTTATGCCAGGATTTTTGATTATTTCTGGTCGTTGATTTTCCTGGGAGCAATAGGTATCAGCCTCTTCTCTAAAGAAATACTTTTTATCCTGACCCCACCAACCTACCTCGGTGCTTATACCGTAGTCCCTATTGTGGTGTTAGGCGTGGTGTTTTTTAATGCTGTTGGTTTTTTCTCCTTCGGCATCGGCATTGCCAGGAAAACTCAATATCGTCTGGTATTGGGGATAATAGCTGCTGCTCTCAATGTTGGGCTGAACTTCTTGCTTATCCCCGATTATGGAATGGTCGGCGCTGCTATCGCTACCCTAATTTCCTCCACTATTTATGCTGCCGGTTCATTTCTTGTTTCCCAGAAACTCTACTATGTGAAGTACGACTTAAAGGCATTTTTTAAAATTTTAATAGTTACGGCGGGAATAATTTCTGCTGGTTACATTTTCTTTTCTGACATAACCGTGGTGAACATCCTCATAAAAGTAGCTCTGGTGGGTGTGTTTATTGCCTCCGTCTATCTTTTTGGCTTGGTGGGCAAAGAAGAGTTAAGATACTTACGACAGAGCATTCGCCAGTTGATAGTTTATCTGAGAAAGGGTGAGGATTAAGGGGAGAGTAAGAGGAATGGGGACGGAATATAATAGAGCCATCAATTTGGCTTAATTCCTGCTCAGGGGGTATTCTATGTTGCTTGTTGGTTTAATAAAAAAGCCTGTGGAAAAACCAAAATTGTTGCCCAGTGGGCTGGCATTCCGTATTCTGTGCTCATTGGGAAGCTATCAAGTTATTGCTGTGACGGACTCCTTTATGGCCAATATAGAGGTGACAGCCTCTGGGTGGCTGGTGACTGAATCAGCTATTCCAAGCCGTAAACATACTGAGTCAACAGAGATAGATGAGAAACAATTAGAGGGCATAAATATTCTCTCTGTTATTACTATTGATAAGCAAGCCAGCAGCTTGAGTATATTCAAACCAACTCATTCGGGAAGGTCTTTGTATTACTATATGGATGGACGAGACTCAGCTTTCTTCTGTTCGACCCATATCTCACTTCTTAAGCATTTTGGCGTTCCAATTTGTGAAAACAGCGCAGTTCTACCGGAGTTCTTTGTTTATCGCTATGTAATGCCACCAAACACACTGTATTTTGGCATTAAACAGTTTCTCTCCGGTCAACGCATGCGAGTTTCTGTTACAGGTAATAGTATCTCAATGAAGGAAACCTGTCATTTTACTCCTCCGCCAGAAACTATAAGGAAAGATTTGTCTATGAAGGCTATTGCTAATAGAAACTTAGACATTCTAAAAGAATCGCTTCGCTTCCTTTTACCTTTTAAGGATAAGCCAGCAGTTTTATTGAGTGGGGGATTAGATTCATCAATACTTGCAGTTATTTTACAGACTCTTTGTGGTGTCGATATAACCTTCTCTACAGATTACCCGTTTGATGACGAAGAAAGCAGCATTGAGAAAAAATATGCACTGACAGCAGCAGAAGCCCTAGGCACTTCTCATACTTACTATAAGGTGAGCATGAGAGACTACTTGTGTGGATTTGTCGAAGCTATCGGCACACTGGAAGAACCTCTTCCTCATTTACAGTCAGTCATGTTCTATTTGTTATATGGCTCAGGTATTCCGAAGGAAAGATATATTCTCCTCCAAGGTTTTGGTGTTGATGGTGCTTACGGACCGGATATCTGCTACTTACTTCATCACTATCGGCTGGCTAACTACTTTGCCGGGCTGCCGGGAGTAAGGAATCTTCTCTGGCTTGGAACCAAGATAATAGGTAAAGGACAGCCTCTAGTCAGGTTGCTTTATAAGCCACGTGGCGAATTAAACAACCCAGAACATATCTTGTGGCAAATTGGGGAGTACGGTAGCATAGAATGGGTGCAGCAAACCTTTGGTGTGTCAAAGGAGCGAATCATCGAAGAGCGATTAGCTACGCTATCCTCATACCAAAATTACAGTCTGAATGACCTGATATCAATTTACAATGTAGTCGGCGAGGTGGCTGTTGAACAATTTATGTGCAGCAAGCTTGGGGAAAAACAAGGGAGAATTATCATAGTTCCATATGCTAATCAAGAAGTCCTAGACTTTGTCTATACTATTCCTTGGGCTCTCAAGCTTCAAGAGTATAAACATGTATTGAGGGAGGTTGCCAGATTAGCTGGAATTCCTGAGTTTATAATAACAAGACCCAAAAGCGGTTTCGGAACACAAACAGATGCTTGGGCAGCTCGTGGCGGTGCTTTTGAGCCTCTTCTTCAGATCTGTGGGGATGTCTTTGATATTACAGAATTGCAAGCAATGCAATCAGAAGAGCCAAAATCAGCCAATACCTTTTGGAATATGTTAAATTATGCCATCTGGAAACAGATACATATTGATGGAAAGAGTGTTTCTGACCTGACAGCGGCTCTCAATATAGGTTAGTTATTAGAAGGAAAGAGAAACTACGAAAGTGTATCGTGACTCACTAACAAGGGGCACAATTTGAAAAAAGTATTGATTGTTAGTTATGCATTCCCTCCTAATCAAGGTATTGGTAATGTCAGAGCTGGCAAATTTACCAAATACCTACCTGAGTTTGGTTGGGAGCCGGTAGTGCTTACTGCAAAAATACGGCAGGATGTTCCTCAGACCTTACCTGTAGAGATAAATGAAGCAAACATCATAAGGACACCTTACTTTTACCTTAACCCTGTCCTGAATTATCGCCATCACCGTTCCCGTGGTGATACTGCGGTATCAAAGCTTCCTGAAACCGCTTCACGGGGCAGGTCATTTTCTAACCTGCTTCGTCCTGTTGCCCGGTTAGCCACCAATCTGATGGCACAGTTGCCAATACTTGGCAATATATTCTTTGAGCCTACGGGATGGTATTTTTATGCGGTGAGGGAGGGACTTAAACTTTTGAAAAATAATGACATCAAGGTGATTTTCAGTTCTTCGCAACCGAGAACATCACACCTTATTGCCGCTCGACTTTTTAAAAAAACAAAGATTCCCTGGGTGGCAGAGTATCGTGACCCTTGGGTAGACCCTTATAGAAATAAAAGTCAGTTTTATCAACTTCTGGAGACAAAATGGGGAAAAAAGGTGATGAAAGGTTGCGAGATACTAGTCACTGTCTCCGAATTTACTGTCGCCCGGCTCAAGGCTGTTCACTCAAAGAAGATAGCGGTGATTCATAATGGCTTTGACGAACAGGACTATTCAGAGAATGTCCCTTTAACCTCTAAATTCACCCTTACTTCTACCGGAAGCATTTCCTCTGGCAAGCGAAGCCCTGAACTGGTTTTTCAAGCCATAGCTCAGCTACAGGAAGAAGGTAGGATTTCGTCGAATAACTTTGAAGTCCGCCTGTACGGGGAAGGCTTATTAAAAACTCTTCTGCCCGTCATTGAGGAGTATCACCTCAAAGACCTGGTTAAGGTCTACGGCTTTGTTCCCTTTAATGAGAGTATCAGAAGGCAACAGGAATCTACTGCGCTCTTATTACTGGAATGGAATAGCCCTTTGGCTAAGCATGTCTACCCTGGTAAGATATTTGAGTATCTGGGGGCGGGCCGACCTGTTTTAGCCCTGGCCTATAAGACGGGCGCTATTGACAAGCTATTACGGGAAACCGGAGCTGGAATCGTGGTTAACGAAGTTGAAGCAATAAAAGGTGTTTTAACCCGCTGGTTGGAAGAGTGGCAACAATCGGGGAGAATCACTTCTCACTGGAACCCTGACATCAATGTCATCAAAAGGTACACCCGGAGGGAGGGGGCAAGAAAACTGGCTCAACTGCTGGATGAAGCTTCAGCATGCACATACCAGTAATCAAACTCACCGTTAGCATAGAGTTTGTCAATGCTGGGGTCGTTCTCCAACCTGGCAAAATCCTCAGGCAGATACCATAACTCAGCCAACTCAGGCTTTATCTCCACGCAGAATATTCTATCTACCCTGGCAATAACACGGTATTCGTTTTGGTCATAGGACTGCCCTATTCTTGAGTGCTTATCGTAGCCAAAATGGAACAGCAGGTGGTGTTCCACTGTAGAACGGATTTTATGCTGCTTGGCCTCTTCTGGACTCAGTAGCATAGTAGCGTACCGATGCGGCGTAATGTAAAATCCAGCGATAGCAAGCTCTGGGTCTTTATGGTGAAGGAGGTGGTCAAAACCGGCAATACTACTATAGGTTGTCTGCGCGTTAGCTTTGAGAATATACATAGAAGGATAAAGTTTAGCAATACTACTGAAGGATAAACCTACGAATAAGATTATCAAAATTACGGGGGTTATCCTGGACCACCAGTTGTTATGATAGGTCATCCTCTCCATAAGTTCAAAGAGAGTAAACCCAATAAAGATAGTGCATAGTATGGTGATATAGGTAAGAACTCGGGTTGGTCCGAAGCCCAGATTTAGAAAATGAAAGGCTACGATGAGAGTAGCAATAGTCATCATCGGACCATACAGTGCTACCAGTCCTGTCTGGTTCTCATTATTGCGTATTCTCTTCCACAGGATAGGGAAGGCAGCTAGTGCCAGGATAATATAGATTATAATGCCAGTGTAGTGTCTGAAGAATTGTGCGGCAACACTATATGTGTGCTCTGTTCCTGGTCCCACTCTGGCTATCAGGCTTTCTATCGGCGTAGGCGCGCCTTCGGTAACTAGTATCTGCAGATTACGAATGGTTCCTTCCCAGATGTAGAACGATGAGACCCAGGTAATTATCCAGACTAATAGCAGTAGTGTTAGCGGAAGGTTGAATTGGAACACAGGGTCAGCAACTGTAACCCCTTTTCGGAGATAAAGAAGCTTCTCAGCCAGCCATATTGTTGCCAGAACTATAAATAGGGCAAATGCTGGTATGGGGTGGAAGGGAGGGAATAGGAACAGGATAATGACGAACAAAATCTTCCAGGATACTGAACCTGGCTTAAAGCTCCTGATGAGAAGATAAAGCCCCAGAGGGAAAAGCATATTTGCCAGGTGATTGGGAGTCAGAGATAGATACCACCCGTAAATCAGCGTTGTGCCGGCGACGCTGGCTAACATTACCTGCCACCTGTTGGCAAGCACCGATTTGGCAATAAAGTATATAAACACTATTTGTAGTAGAGCAAATAAAACCGGTGTCCACTGGTGCCACACCACAGGATTCAGTCCTGTTACCAGAGAAAGTTGTGCCGTATAGATATGGGCTACAGGATAGAAATTGCCGGTTTCAATGTGTCCTGTAGCCATAGGCCACCATATGACACGACCCAGGTGGGAGCCGGGGTCGTAGCTGATTCCCCAGAGGGCATAACCCCGCAAGATGTGAAGCGAGAGAATCACGGTGTTGCTCAGCAAAATTAAGGCTAGCCCCAGCACCCACAGATTTTTACTTGCCTCCTTGCGGTATGCCTGGTAGACGACTATCCCGATACCGCAGGTAATACTTATAGCCAGGCATACCCAGACTAGGAGAGGCGTTGCGCTGTAGATGGAACCTTCATAGCCGGTAGCCGGGGAGTTATAGATGACTACCATCGCCAGTGTGATGAGGATGAAACCGATGGTAGTTATTATCTTTATGACTCTACTGGCACTCATCTTTAGTAACCTGCTAGCCTGTAGTATAATAGCTTTAAGTTCGGAGAGCAATGTGGATGTAATAATAGTCTGTCATACTGAATTTGGGCATGTAGAGAATAGAGAGCTTATTTTTGAGAAAGACCCGGTTGGGGTAGAGGAGGGTGTGCCTAATCTGGTGAGTATTGCCGAGAAATATGGTGCTAAGATAACTTTTGCTGTATGCCCTGAGGTAGCTAGCCACTTCCCCAGGGGTATAAATCATGAAATTGGACTCCATATTCATCCCGGCTGGATGCCGGTAGAGCATAAGAACTCCAGGTCTTGGATTGTCGGTGACCTTTATCTAAAAGAGCATTGCCAGCAATCGGTAAACTCTACTATATTGAGGGACTATTCTTATGATGAGCAGCTGAATATGATAACGGTGGGCAAGGAATATGTCAGGGATACCCTGGGCATTGAGCCCAGGGTTTTTGTTGCCGGCAAATGGTGTGAGGATAATAATATCATCCGAGCCTTGGTTACGGCTGGCTTTACCCATAGTTGCTCTGCTGTTCCTCATTCAAAATCAGACCACTATGACTGGTCAATGCTGCCTAGAATATGTATGCCTTACCATCCCAGCGAAGAAAATTACCAGAAAAGGGGAAACTCGCCCTTATTGATTGTACCTATTTCACAGATGCTCTCGGGGATGAGTGTTACCCCAGAATCGGCGCCTTCAGTAGGATTATCCTGGCTGAAGGCAGGCTTTAAAGAATATTATCGCCAGAATTTACCCCTTTTTCACATTTGCCTGCACTCCCCCTGTGCCACTGACCGATACTTTATTTCAGTATTTGATGACCTGTTAAACTTTATCTCCCGGCATCAGAATATCAATTTCCGCTTCGTCTCGGAGATAATAGAATACGCCATGGTGGAGCCGAGAACAAATATCCTGCCCTACCTGTTGGCACTGAATGGTGATATTATTAAGGCATTCACCAGAGAGATGTTGAGAAAATGCTGGAGATAGATAGCAAAATATATATGTTTGGCACTAAGGAGATTTACTTCGCTGGCTATTCCTATGATGTCGATGGCTGCGCTATCCATACAGGTTAATAAAAGGGGATGGAAGAGTTAAGATAATGTATGGCGAGCTATTAAGAAAAGCTCTTTTGTTATATTTAAACGCTAGATATGGAGATAAACACTGGTACCGGTACTATCAGGAGCTAAAAGAAATCCAGTGGTGGTCGTCAGATAAGATAGCAGAACTGCAACTGGAGAGATTAAAGGCTCTACTGAGGCATGCCTACCAGAATGTGCCTTACTATAACCGGAAGTTTACTGAGGTAGGGTTATACCCGGATGACATTAAGACCCTGGATGATTTGGTTAAATTACCTATCTTAACCAAGAAAGACATCAGGGAACACCGTGCTGAGCTGGTTGCCCAGAATCTGCCACAAGACCAGATAATACCTTCAGCGACAGGTGGCTCTACCGGGGAGCCGTTGCAATTTTATACAACCGAGGAGAGTGGAAATAGAGGTTCGGCGGCGGCACATCTTGCCTACTTGTGGTATGGGTATGAGTGGGGGGATAAGCTGGCTCATCTGTGGGGTTCGCCACGGGATGTATCAGTGATGCGGAGCCTCCCCAATAAATTACATCTTCGGCTGTTACGCAGTGTATATCTTGATGCCTTTGATATGTCGGAAAGCAATATGGCAGAGTTTGCCCGAAAACTTTCCCGATTGAAACCGAAGATAATCATTGCCTATGCTTCGGCCGCCTATCTGTTTGCCCGCTATCTGAAGCATCACGGGGTGGGAAGCATAAAACCAGAGACAGTAGTCACTCAAGCAGAGAAACTCTTCCCTGAGCAAAGACAACTTATCCAGGGGGTTTTCGGCTGCCAGGTTGCTGACTTCTATGGTTCCCGGGAGGTATCGGCAATGGCAGCTGAATGTCCTGAGCAGACTGGTTATCACATCATGTCGCCGAATGTTATCCTGGAATTTATCCGGGATAACCAGCCTATTTCCTTAGGTGAGATGGGTAAAATTGTGGTCACCGACCTGCACAACTATGCTATGCCGTTTATCAGATACGAGAATGGTGACCTGGGTATGCCTTCAGATGAGAAATGCCCCTGTGGTCGTGGTATGCCACTGATGAAAGGGGTAGTCGGTAGAGTTACAGATATATTGGTCATTGGCGATAAATTCATTTCATCACCATCACTGACGTTGCTCTTTAAGGATCTCCCTATTAAACAATACCAATTGGTGCAGGAAACTGAGACTGAAATTACAATTAAGATTGTAAAGGGAGACGAGTACTGTGACAAACACACTGAACAAATACGTAGCCTGATACAAAACTATCTGGGCAGCAATATAAATATTACTATTGAGCTTGTGACCGCTATTCTTTCCAGCGAATCGGGTAAGTATAGATTCATTATTTCCCGGGTTCCGCTTAAATTTTAAATCAAAGGAATAGAGGTGAAAATAGCCATATTAGCTGGATTTGTACCTACGCAGGTAGGGGGCACTGAGATTGCCACCTGCTACCTTGCCCAATATCTGGCAAAATTAGGGCATCAGGTTCATATCATCACCGGCGATATCCCCCCCACCGTTTCGGAAACCGAAGGAATTCAGATTCATAAGGTGAGGATTATCCGCGGGAAGTGCCTTGAGTTCCTCTCCTTCCTTATTGCCTGCCTGACTGCTTTGAGGAAAAT
>Ga0307378_10001458_pt1 | contig 38573 bp, 33 predicted proteins | sample UN1MG_FD_202238 | JGI IMG/M metagenome (GOLD analysis project Ga0307378, IMG submission 202238) | Soil microbial communities from Risofladan, Vaasa, Finland - UN-1 | ecosystem: Environmental > Terrestrial > Soil > Coastal area > Acid sulfate soil | place: Finland: Risofladan, Vaasa | collected...
ACCGCAAAACCGTTAATCAACTACGAGAAAACCGCACTCATTCCCGTTTCTCATGACCAACAGCAAACTGTAAGTAACGAGGCTTTTGGCGCTTTTCTCTCCATACACTTATCTAAAATACCGCAAAACCGTTAATCAACTACGAGAAAACCGCACTCATTCCCGTTTCTCATGACCAACAGCAAACTGTAAGTAACGAGGCTTTTGGCGCTTTTCTCTCCATACACTTATCTAAAATACCGCAAAGCCGTTAATCAACTACGAGAAAACCGCACTCATTCCCGTTTCTCATGTACAACCGTAAATAGGAAGGAACGGGGCTTTAATCCCCATTCCTTATGTGCAATCGTAATAGGAAGGTCAATACCCATTCCTTTACGAAGGAATGGGTATTTTAGCGCTTTTTTCACCGTAAACTTTATTCTTTACATCTGCCAATGGCTATGCAATTGTTTAGAAAACCGCATTAGCGCTTTTCGCATCGCAAATAATGCTCTTCCCATGTAATAATTAACCATTCAGGCCGGTAGGAAAACCTTACCGAAGCTACCTCATAAGCTCCATGAAGCCGTCGATCCGCGTCCTGAGCTGACCGTCTGAAATGTTTCGCTCCTCTATACAATCTCCATCGAGGTTGAGGAACGGGACCCCGAGCCCCTGGACGGTATCCTTGATCAATCTCACCGATCCGTTGCTCTGCCTGCATCCCCAGTGAGAGAAATGGATGACACCATCCACACTGTAGTCCTCTACCATCTTTACTATTTTTCCGAGACGCCGCTTTGCCGTGCCGACCCAAAAGTTGCTCAAAAGCCTCCGGGCAAGACTCTCCCACGGGTTTTTTACATCGAGCTCCTCCCAGAACACCTGGTTAACCTCCTCGAACACGACCACGGCCTTAAGCTCCCTTTCGAGGTATCGTATTAGGCTTTTATCGAAAAACGGGTTGAGATGGAGCCAGAGTATCCTTCTTTCCGCCCGGACCCTGTTACGGCCCTCACCTCTCAGCCTCGTCAGCTCATCGAGGTATCCTTCGAAAAGACGAACGCCCTTTTTGTGGCCGAACAGGCTTCCCCACGCGAGGATGAGCTTCATGAAATCTTCTCCATATACCACGGGAGGCGATTCTTTTCTCAGTTCGTTTATCTGCGCCAGCAGTTCCCTCGCACGATTGGAGTAGTAAAATGCCCTTTCGAGATCTTCGTCGCGGAGCTTTTTGCCTGTGATCTCCTCTATGCTTTCCTTCGCCTGAAACAGCTGCTCTGCGAGGTAGCGTACCGCTTCGTCCGTATCCTCGTACGGCGTATTGAGGAGCAGTAGAGGCTTTTTAAAGCAGTCGGAGACGAAAGAGAAGGACTTGAACGTTCCGTCGCAGGTGTGTGACGTTGCGAGTAAAAAAGCGGGCTCAGGCAGAACCCCCGCGTTCGCGATTCCCATGTACGCCCGGTGAAAGGAGCAGAGATCGGTCGACATCCAGAGAGCGTCAGACCTTCCGAGGAAGGCCGGCACTATCCCTATCACTGCAGCGATTCCGGCGAACATCTCGAGCGAGAAGGGGATGAGGCCGAACGCGTAGATGAGCTCGGTCGGAGCGAAGAGGCTCGTAAAGACCCCCCGCCCGTCTCCCCTGAAAAACTTCCGAATGTGATTATACAGAATGAGTGAGTATCTCTTGTCCGATCGAAGCGAGAACCCGCTCTTCGGGGTGAGGATCGCCTTGAGCAGGGAAAGAGAGATGCCCCTGCGTATCTTCCCCACATCGGGATCATCCATCAGAATTTTCAAGAATTGATCCTTTAAGCTCATGGCAGCCCTTTTATATCGCACGGCTTTAGCTCCCGCCGTTACAGCACTTGTTCAGCCGATTTAGTCTATCATCTCAATGAATGCCTCGATCCTCGTTCGAAGCTGACCTGTACCGGCAGGAAAATATTCGCTCTCGAGGAAGAGGGAGGGTATCCCGATCCCGTCAAGCCGTACTTTCAGAATCGGGTAGTCGGTGAGGAAATTATCGCAGAACTTCAGGCCCAGGTATACGACCCCCCGGGCTTTCGACAGATTCACCCGCTCTATGAGCCGGTCGAACCTGTCTTTGTAGTGCTCCATCCTCCCGCACGGCACCCGCGAGAGATACCGCCTGGCAAGGGCCTGCAGCGGGTCCTCTCCCGGGTCCACCTCTCCACGGTAGTACCTGCCCCCGAAACAGAAATCGTCGCCTACGACAGCTCCCCCCGCCCTCTCGATCTCCGAGAGGAAGCTTCCGTAATCCAGAAGGTTTCCGGAGACAAAGACCCTCTTCCTGCCTTGAGAATCTTCAGATGAAACATCTTCAGATGTTTCATCTGAAGATGACATGGCGGAACTCTCAAACTCTTCGATCGTGCGCTCGAGAAGCGGGTTCGTGCGTTCTTTCGAATTCACCATATTAATCTCTAAAACCCGTGCCATCGTCTCCGAGCTCACCATGGAGGGAGATGATTCCCTCAACGTGTAGATCCTCTCAAGAAGCCTCCTGTTTTCGTTATACAGATCTATGGCGCTTCTGAGGTCCTTTTCGCTCACCGGCTTCCCGGAAAGTTCCTCGAAAAACCGGGCCATCCGTACGAGCTGCCCGCGGAAATATGACACGGCGGATTCATCGGCCCTTTTCGGAAGGTCGAGAAAAAAAAGGTCCACGCCGCTCGTGTATTCGCGCAGCACGTCGATTACTCGTCGCGCACCGTCACACGAATGCGCAACAACAACGCTTCTGTATTCGCTGAAAGCACCCCTTACTCCGAGGTCGACAACATGCCGGAGATACGGGCAGAAGTTCGCAGGAAGGTATGCATCGGCAAGCTCGCGGGATGAGCGCAGAGGAGAGATCCTGACAGGGACGAAGCCTGCTGCGTGAACGATCTCTTCTACCGTATATGGGCATAAAAACCCCACCTTGTCAGAGCCCCCTGGGGGATCAAGGCTGATTTCAAAACCGTTAATATCATCTCCTCCAGAAAAGAAAGTAATTGATCTTTTGGGAATTTAATTTTATAATAGCTTTGAGTCTACTAAAAGTCATACCGTATCAATAAGTTCTTGGTGTCGGTCGACAAAGAGGTCTTTATTAGACGCCGGGAACGCATCCGCTGCCTCCTTGATTTCCGCATAACGGTCTTAAGCGGACGGCATACCGAGGGTTGCCCGTTTAAGGCCATAAGATAATCCGTATTTCAGGCTGCAGGGTGGAAGGTGCTGACTCTGCCGAACATTATTTACGGGGGAAGTGATGTCAGTTTTGTTAGAAAGGGCAACAAGGATCCTCATCCAGGGGATCACCACTACAGAAGGCCGACTCAACACGAATCTCATGCTCGAAAACAAAGCGGAGATCGTTGCCGGTGTGAGTCCCGGACGATACGGGCAGGAGGTTATGGGCGTCACCGTGTATGACAAGGTGAGCGAAGCCATGAAAAGGCACAATATCGACGTATCTCTGGTCTTTGTCCCGAAGAACGCCGTGCCCAGCGCGACAACTGAAGCTATCGAGGAAGGGATTCCCCTTATCATCATCATCACTCCGAATATTCCGGTTACGGAAACGATAAAACTGAAGGCACTTGCTCAAAAGAAAGGTGTGACTATACTGGGTCCCGGGTCCGCGGGAATACTCGTCCCTGGTGAAACGAGGGCGGGCATCATCTCCAACGAGTATATCCTTAAAGGCGAGATCGGAGTCATTACACGAACCGCGGGAAACGAAAAACGCATCTGCCAGAGCCTGTTCAAGGAGGAGATCGGAGAGAGCGCGGTTGTGAGCCTTGGCGGAGAGGATATAATCGGAACGGGTTACACCGAGATCCTCGATGAGTTCGAGGAAGACGACACCACTGAAGTGATCGTCATCGGCGGAGAAACCAAAGGAAGGCTCGAAGAGGACGCCGCCCGGTACATCAAAGAGAAGAAGTTCTCGAAACCTGTCATCGCATACCTCTTCGATAAGGATAACAACCCCGAAATGGCCGCTGAGAAGGAAAAGCTCTTTAGAGATTCGGGCGTCACGGTGGTTGAAGATATATGGGAGATAGGTCAGATCATCAAGGAATCTATGGCTGAAACATCTGTGGACGAAAAGTCTGTAGACGAAACGTCTGTGGATGGATCTGAAGAGGAAGACGCCTGACCGAAGCCTGTCGGTTTTTGTCCTCTACTCTATATTCACATCTGCTATCCGAAAAATCACATCCGACTTTGACTTGTCCTTGAAGTACGGCTTGACCCGAAGGTAGCTCACGATGAGACCGTTTCTCTCCTCCTCTATTCTATACAGAAACCGCATGAGGTCTACAATCGATATCGCATCTATCTTGAGCTCTACTACAGTCTTCGATATGCCGCCCCCGGTTTCGTTTCCCTTCGGTTTTATATACTCGATATTATCCATGATCCCCACATCCTCGGCAACATTCTCCAGGAAGGTGAGAACAGAAATGCTTTTCTTTCTCTCGAGTGTCTTCACGAGCCTGTCGAGGTAGCTTTTTTCAGATGCGTATCTCCGGGCGATCACTTCGATATCACCAACACGGTTCTCGAGCTCAATCCACTGGAGCTCGTACTCCCTCCTCGCATGCAAGAGTGGCGAAAACACAAACTGATACACCACAAAAGCCAGAAGGAGCATACAGGCCGCGTAGATAAGGATTTTTTCCCGGTTCGAAACCGTCCTGAACAGATTTTTTACCTGCAAGCCCTACTCCTCCACGACATCGATATCGAATATAAAGGTCACGGCAAATCCCTCGGTACTTCCGGTGGTTCCTGTGTTTGAGACCTCAACAGATGAAAAAAGGTCCGACATCACGAGCGATTCTTTTATCCTGTCGATATCTGAAAATGTTTCCGTCTTCCCCAAGAACTTTATGTGATTCCTCTCAACAATTATGTCGGTATATTCAACATCCACATCAACAGGGAGAGAGGAGGTAAACTCCTTGAGAATTTGGGTACAGCTGAGTCTTCTGTCCGTTGCATTCTGGATCCTCTTTATACGGTTCTGCACATCCCCAAGCAGCTGGTTCGTCTCTTCTCCGCTTACCCCCGGTTTATTGAAGTATTTCATACTGATCTGGTCGAGCGTGCTCTTGAGAGATGATATCTGGTCCTTCTTGAAATTGAGGTCGAACATGAGATTGGCGGTCGAGAAAGACAGAAGGAGAAGGAGTAGAATCCCGAGTATGGTAAACTCCTTTATGCTCACGTACCCCTTCATCTTGGGCTTGAACTCCTCCCTCAGCAGGTTCACGCTCTTAAGCTTCTGCTCATTGAGGGATCTCAGTAACCCGAAGAAGGCGATAGAATCCTGAACGTCAACTTCTTTTGAATCCGGGGCCACCCTGTCGAAGCCGCCCGAGGGAACGTTTCTGTAGGCCAAGCCGGCCTCCTCCAGAACACCGACCGTCATCTCCCTGAGCTCTTCATCCACGGTCCGCCTCATATTGGTGTACACGACAGGGTTCTGCAGGGTTTTAGCGAGCATGAGAAGCTGTGACCTCAGTGCCCCCTCGTACCTCTTTGTGTTGACTATAAAACCGGCGTTTTTCAGGACACCCCCTTCGGTGGCCTGAATATACACAGCATCGTCCTGAAGATCGAGGAGGATAAAGCTCTCCGCTTTGAGGGTTGCCCGAATGCTGAAGAAAAGGGCAATATCAAGCGGTACCACAGCCTTCAGGTTTTCCCGGAACCTTCCGAATTCCTCGAGGATCATCCTTATCTTTTCTTTCTCGACGGTAAAGGCCAGCACCTCGCTCTTCGTAGAAGAGACACCCTCCCCAAAAAGGTAGAAATCGGTGAGACACTCCGATCCATCGGCAGGCAGATAGTCGCTCACTTCGTACTTTACCACGGCCTCTATCTTTTGACGCTCTGAGAACGGAAAGTGGAGCGTACTCCTGTAGTACTGATCCGGAGGTATAATATAGTAGATGTCCTCCTTCGTGACGCCTTCGCTTTCGAATATATCCTCGAGGCTCCCGTCATGGAAACGCCGTGTCCGGACCCCCTCCTTCAGAGGGAGCTTCTCCTCCACCCGGAGAAGCTGGACTCCTCGAACGAGCCTCTCCACCAATACGACCCTCTTGGAAAAGCCGATCCTGATATTAAAGAGATCTGTTAAAGTAGACAACTCTGAACCCCTTGCTCTGTCTCATTACAACAGCAACAACTCTCCGGACGATCTCGTTTGAAATGCCGTCCGCCGTTATCCTGTATATATCGCTTTTGATATCTATCAAAGTATCTATCTCATCATATAAAAGATCGGATACCGATTCAACATTTTTCAGATCTTCTTTTTTTCGAATCGGATGGTTCTCCCTGTACTCAATAATATCTCTCGCAATGTACTCATCCATATCCCTCGAAAGCGATAGCAGAACAGGCAGTCCGGCGGTGTTGATGTTGATCTTTCCATCTCCGTACACCGTGATGTACTCGTCGAGCGCCCCGATTTCCTCCACCCCTCCAAATCCCCTTGCCGACGGGGGGAGAAATAAGAGCTTGCGATCCAGCCCCTTAACGAGGAGGAGCTCACCTGATGTCACCAGCGGTTCGTTTCGGGTCGCATAGGGAACCAGGAGGTTTGCATAGAAAGATGCCTCCGCGCCGTCCGGGTTAGTAACATCGTCCGAGTCCTGCCAGTCTATCACCGTATCGATGAGCGATGAATCGAGCTCCAGGACCTCGAACAGACGCTCGAGCATCGTCCGCCGCCGTTCCTGGATCACCCATTCATCACCCTGGGCCACCACAAGCTTCTTAACGTTGAACCGGGCCTTCTCGTCCTCGATGCGTACGGAGATGAGCCCTTTGTCAAAAGGAATCGGCGGAAGGGCTCCGTACCAGAAATCCCCGGGGCCGTCATAGTCGTTTGTGTCGCTTCTTAGAAGCGCCAGCGCGGCCTGGTACCCCCCATAGGCATAGTAGAGGGCCTTTTTGCTCTCCCCATAGTTTACCGCGAGCTTGAGACCTATCCCGCTCCGCTTCGAGAACTCGAGCGCGAGGAGGGAGAGGAGCACGATGAATATGAGCACCGCAATGAGTGCAAAAGCTCGAAGCCTTCTATTAGGTCTCAGATATGAAGACATTGAATATCTCTCTGTACTTCCGGCCCCCGAGTGAAAAGATGAGCTCTACACTCTCCGGCAGGCCGTCCATCTTGCCGGAATCCCAGCTCTCATGCCACTTCCCTCCCCTGTAGAAACGGAGCTGAAAAACCGTGAAGTCTTCCCGTACGGTATACTCTGCAACACCACCGCCCTGAACTTCAGGCAGGGACCTGGTTTGGGCCGACCCTCCCCTGAAATCATGTCCGATCGCGTTGTAGAGGATCCTCTTCTTCAGAACGAGGAGCTCCCGGTCGTTTTCGTTGGGTTCGAGTATGTACTGAACCCCGATGACCTCCCCTCTCGTACCGAGCTCGAGATATTCCTGAGGCAGAAGGGTCGTAAAAAGCAGACCGCTCACCTCCCTGCCCCCTACTTCTCTCCTCTGCGATACGAATACGGTGCCCTTGTCCCTCTTCACATAGAGGGCGCCCGAAACCTCCCTGTCTAATCTCTCAAGAAACCCTCTCATATCCCGAAGCATCTCATCGTTGCTCTTCTGGAGGTCAACGATGCGGTTCATGGAGGAAAAGCTCACAACCGATACGGCCGCCATTACGGATACTATGGAGAGGGCGATGAGAAACTCGATGATCGTGAAACCTCTAAAACCTCTCATATATCAAACCCGATAGGAGCATTATCTGGCAATCATTGTTTGAAGCCTGTAGGACCTGTCTCTGCCCCATTTCACTTCCACTGTCACGAGCTTGAGGTCGGTTGCGAAAGGGATCTCCATAGCCTCGACCCTCTTTTCAAACCGGAGCCCTTCAAAGCTCCCGTCATCAAACTCCCCTTCGACCGTACCCGATTCGGGGTATCCGCGTCCGATCTCCTCTTTAATGAGCGACTCTGCCGCGATTACAGCGGTGGTGAGATCGCTCGATACCTTGTCGGATCTCAGATTGAAAATGTTCCCCCGGAATACTGCAACGAGAGAGACGGAAAGGATAACGAGTGTGATGAGAACCTCGATCAGGGTGAACGCACGTATACCGCCTACTGCTGCATGAACTCTCCGGGAAACCAGCCTGCGGTTACGAACTGATGATCTCGGCACCATATATCCTGCGCATCCTTTCAACAGAGAAGCGTTCCATTTTCCGGTCAAGGTCAGCCACGCCCCTCTCATATACCCTGATCTTGTAGTCCCTGTTTGCGAGCCCCCCGACTGTGTCCATCACGCAGATAGAGGTGCAGACCCCGACGACACCTACTTCCTTAACATCGTTTTTCTTCAGAAAATCTTCGAGGTCCGTCTTATAGAACGCCGAATACCTCGTTTTCCGCACAACGAAATCCCCTCCGCCGGACTCTGGCCCGACCGGCTCCAGACCGGCCACCACTTCCGCGCCCCATGTACCCTTCACACAGTGGGGAGAAAACCTTGAGAACTCTCTGTCATCTTTGCTGTGGCTGTCACACACGTATATAATGATCCCGCCATCTCTTCGGTACCGGTCTACCAGTGAGCGTATGTAGGGAATCGCTTTTTTTGCCCTGCTGCCGTAAAAAAGCACACCTTTCTCGTCGATGAAGTCGTTCAGCATATCAACGACGATAAGCGCACTGCTCATCTGTTCTCTCCCCGTCCCTCGTCGGTTTGGCGGTGCAGGCGCACCCAAAACTCACTAATTAACATTATGGAATAATTTCTATATCGGCAACTGAAACATCCGGCCGTATCGCGGTCTTTAAGCCGCACTCCAACAACAGTTTGAACTTTTTTCCTATGGTATTATATTGATTTTTATCCCAGTACGGTGGAGGCGAGTATGGATTTTCTTCTTAAAGTAGCGATTCAGGGAGAGGAAGGGTCCTTCAGCCAGGAAGCGGGGATCAAGTACTGGGGCAACTCCGTGGTCTTCATACCGAAGAGGACGTCGGGCGAAGTGATTGGGGCCGTTGAACAGGAGGAGGCTGATTACGGCCTTCTTCCGATCGAGAACTCCCTCATCGGAAGTATCTCGACAACCTATGATACACTCCTCGAATCTCAGCTCCAGATCACAGGCGAGGTCATTACTCCGATCTCTCACTGCCTGCTCGCCCTTCAGGAGTTTCCGGTAGATGAGATAGAGAGAATCTACTCCCATCCCGCTGCACTATCCCAGTGCTCGAGCTTTCTGGAGAACCTGAAGGACTGTGAGATCATTCCCATATATGATACAGCCGGGAGCGCGATGAAGATCTCGAAGGAGAGAGACAAGAAAAGCGCTGCGATCGCGAGCAGGCTCGCCGCAAAGCTCTACAACCTCGAGATACTCGCCGAACGGCTCGAGGACTATCCCAACAACCAGACGAGGTTCATAATAATCGCCAAGACCGAAGAAGGTTCCTCGGGGAAGGCCTCGAAGACCTCTATCGTATTTACGACCCTCCACCAGCCGGGTGCTCTCTTCGAGGTACTGAAGGTTTTCAACGAGTACGGCATCAACCTCACCAAGCTCGAGTCGAGGCCACACAAGATCGAGACGTGGAGGTACTACTTCTACCTCGACTTCACCGGTCACAAAAACGATTCCGCCGTCAAAGAGGCACTTGAAGAGCTTCGCGAGCAGACCAACTTTCTCAAGATACTGGGAAGCTACCCCGCCTGGACCGGGGCGAAAAAGCCGGCCCCTGTTCGGCCCGAACCTCGTGAAGACAAATCACACCTCCCGCTCTACAGTATCGAGAGAAAAAACAAACGGACTGAGGTCACGCTGGCCGATGACAACATCGGCGATGTTAAGATAGGAGGCAGCGAGTTTACTATTATTGCGGGTCCCTGCTCTGTTGAGGGCAGGAAGCAGCTGTTCAAAACCGCAAGCCTCATAAAAGAATCGGGAGTCAAGGTCCTCAGGGGAGGCGCCTTCAAACCGAGAACGTCCCCCTACAGCTTCCAGGGTCTGGAGGAAGAGGGGCTCAAGCTTCTCCTGGAGGCGAAACAGGCCTACGGGCTTTTTATTATATCAGAGGTGGTTTCACCGACCGATGTGGAGCTCATCGCCCGATATGTGGACATTCTGCAGGTCGGCGCCCGCAACATGCAGAACTTCACGCTGCTGAAGGAGATAGGAAAGCTGAAAAAGCCTGTGCTTTTGAAGAGGGGAATGTCCGCAACGATAGAGGAGTTTTTACTCTCCGCGGAGTACATCCTCACCCAGGGGAACGAGCAGGTCATACTCTGCGAAAGAGGAATAAGGACGTTTGAGACATCGACCCGAAACACGCTCGACCTCTCCGCAGTTCCCCTGCTGAAACAGAAGAGCCACCTTCCCGTATTTGTCGACCCCTCCCATGGGACGGGAAACAGAAACCTCGTCCTTCCGATGAGCAAGGCGGCACTCGTCGCCGGGGCTGATGGAGTTATTGTAGAGGTGCACTTCCAACCGGAATCTGCGATGAGTGATGGAAACCAGTCCCTCGATTCATCGATGTATAGGAATTTCATAAAGGAGATGAGCTGGCTTGTTGAGCGGCTGCAGACTTGAAGTCTGCAGACTTGAAGACTTGTGGCCTGGCCGTTTTCACGGCCTTACCGTTCTCATAGAAGACCTGCCCTACTGTCTGAATCGTATACCTCGCCATCATCCAAATCGATAGGCCTTTCCGGTCCGGCCCCCGATCCTGTCACAAGACAGCCCGCGCCGATCCTGGAATCGGACGGGATCTCTACGCCTTCCCCGATGACGGTCAATCCCTGTTTCAGGATATCCGGATACCAGCGGTTTTGCGCTTCTCTTCCGCCCCCTATAGAACTGCCTCCCCCGATCACCCTTCTGTTTCCCTCGAGAACGAGGGTATTCTGCAGAGTAACGCCCTCCTCTATCGTGTTGGACGGTAGGATGACGGAGTCCCTGATCACTGAGCTCTTCCCGATGGTGACACCGCTGAATATGACGGAGCCTCTGACGACTCCTTCCACCTTTACGCCACCGCCGAGCACACTGGAGGACACGTCGCCGCTCTCGGTCACCGTTATGTTGGCGAGTGAGCCCGGGGGCAGCCGCCTGTAAAGATCGGCGTACCGTTTCGACCCGAGCGAATCTGCAATAAGTATATTCTCTCTGTGGTATTCGTATGAGTTACGAAGCAGAAACGAAAACCCCCTGACGTCGAGTATCTTCTCGAAATTATGAAAGAGAAACCCGTCAAAAAGCCAGCTCAAAAAGCCCTGCGACCCGGGAGCCTCACCCTTCTCCCACCCGGCGGCAACTTCGATCAGTTCTTGTTTCCGGAGCACATAAAGATCCGAGGGGATCTTCCCCACCTGGAGCTTTACCAGGTTCCGGGTCCCCCTCACGGTCGACAGCAGCCCGTTCCAGTCCAGCAGGGTGACGTTGCCTGTTCTCCCGACTATGAGCCTCTCTTTTGCCTCTCTCTTTTCGAGGAACTTAAGAAGCCTTCTGAAAGCCCCCCTTTCCCTCATCGAGAAGATCGTCGCATGCTCTTTTTCCGGATAGAAATGATGGAGGAGGTCACGAACCCTGAAGTTGCCCCATAGGTGAAGGTCTGAAATCACCGGGGGCTTCCCGACACCGGGAGCCTCTTTCTTCTTGGTATCTTCACCTGCCCCTTCTCTCTGGAGGCTGCGGGCCCTGTTCTGCGGTCCGCCTTGGTTTGGGCCTGTATCTTTCTGTTTTTCATTCTCGAAGCCCATCCTCGGGACGGATCTCCTTATACCGAGGAATTCTTTCGGGGGAACCTCATCGAATATAAGCACGTGGGCCTGATTCATCTTTCAAATGGCCGCCAATATTTAATTGAAATTTATATACAATAGTTTATAATATAAACAGACAAGAGGGAGAACCAAAATGGAAAATCAACAGGTGGAAATCGATAACCGCGTGTTCCACATCGATGACGAGTGCTACATTGTATACGTTGGGACCGACAGAGACGATTACAAACCGTTTCTCAGAATAGGCAACTCCAGTAAGCTCACCCAGAAGATCATATCTCACGTGTACAACATCGTAGTGACCGACTCATATACGGGAAACCCTGCCCTTGAGGCAGGAAATATCAACAAACGAAGGCCGAAGGCAAACCAGTACGTCGGCGACAGGCAGACCGTGGGCAAGTTCCTGGAATTCCTTAAAAACTACATCCCGGAAACGGACAAGATTTCCCAATACAGAGATGTCAGCATCAAGGAGCACGGGGCTCTTGCTTCTTTCTATGACGACGGCAATGTGCAGCTTTACTTCGACAAGAAGCTCATATTCGGTCTGAAGGGAAGGGAAAAGAAGGATCTCCACTTTGTCGAGCGGACGAAACTGATGGCGGACCAGCTCTCCAGAGACACGCTTCGCTACCTTAATGCCGATTTCAAAGACCCGGGGTTCTTCGTCGCAGGGGGGGCAGCGCTTCTCTTCAACCGCGAAAGGCTCATAGCAGTCGGGCTCCCCGATGATTACTTCGCAGCACTCGTTAGGTGCGGGATCGACCCCGACCTCATCTCCGGGATCATGACGGAAGATGTTACAGAACCCGTGATTCAGCTCTTCAAGAGAAAGAAATACAGGAGGGAACAGCTCGTCGTTTTCACGATGAACGTCGGGCTCCTACAAAATGCCGTCGATCTCTTCGCATCATTCGGAAGAGAACCGCTGAAATCCCGCGTTGTCGACCTGAGAAAGGGGAAAAAGGAGGAGCTGCTCGAATACTCGATCAGCTCCCGGGAAGCACGCCTCCTTTTCGCACACAAACGGCTTCCTTTCACAATCTCTTTTTCCGCTCTCTCTCAGGAGAAAGAGGAGAACCTTCTCACAATAGATCCAAAACGCAACACTCTCCTTCTCAAGGGTAGTGTAAGCAGGTTAGCGGAAGGAATACCGTATATATTCGATACTGAAGTTTTGTCCGGCGGCAGGATGGTGCAGACCTATTTCTCCGAGCTCCTTCCCTTCTTTTCCAGCATCCTTTCTCCTGGCGAGCTCATAGTGACAAAACATCTCGAAAAGTTTCTCGGTGACGTCGAGGCCGATTCGAGGTTTACTACAAGCTTTAAGAGCGCGAAAAACGGCCTGAGGAAAGCAGGAAAGAACCCTTCGCCCTGTCTCTTCTTCCTTCTCAGCAATGCAAAGGAAATTTGCAGGCTGCTCGGTAAAGAGAAGGCCGTTAATCCCGATGCTTCCGGTGCGCTCGGTACCGTCAAAGGCCGAATCCTGAAGGCCATGAGAAGCTTCGAAAGTGTCGCAGTTCCCCTTCCGATTGTCTGCAGGGTTCACGTCGAAGACGAAACCGTGACCCCTCTCTATGTACTCACCAAGGACACGGTAACCCATGATGAATACACAGTCTCGCTTGACACCAAAAACTCAATCGAAGAAAAAAGAACCGAGGATGCCCTGTTTTACCAGGAGGAGGAAAAGCGGCTGAACGCTCTTTTTGAAAAGCTGAACCTTCCGCCTCCTCCGGAAGAGAAAAAACAGGTCCTCGAGGGAGAAGAAACGGACAAAACAGCACAAAAAACGGGCGTACCATCACAAAAAACAGCAGAGGGCAAAAAAAAGAAAAATGTCAGACGGATCGGCATTGCTCTTGGAGCGGTCGCAGTGGTGGCCGCAGTGCTCCTTCTGCTTTTCTTTTTCAGAGAGAAAGAAGGAGAAAAAAAAGCCGGGGAGATCGCTTCTGATACGGCATCGCAGGGAGAGATTCTCCCAGAATCGACCGAGACGCCAGAAACTGCGGAAGGTGCGACAGCAGGCACGGCGGAACCCGAGCCGATCACACCGGACACAATCAGGATTACCCTCCTGGACATCTATCTGCTTACAAACCGGATTGCAAGGGATAATAGTTTCAGGGAGCTCGACTCTCCGGCCCAGCTCGGCAGGGATCCGAACTGGATCTACCCGGGCAATGTGTTTACCCTCCCCGACGGCGCAGTTTATACGGTTATCGACGGTGATACAATCTGGTATATAGCAACGAGGTTTATCCGAAAGACCCTGCACCATGACTGGATACTGTACAGTAGTATTCTGAAAGAGATAGAGAAAACCGGTGCGGCTGCCGATGATAGAGAAAAGCAACTGGAAGCTCTCATTGGCCTGAAAAACGGATCCTACAGCGAGAATTTCAGAAAAGAGGTAGATAAGACGATATCCGGTCTGCGCGATTAAGAGCACAGAAAAAACGGTACCGGTTTTTTTTTGGAATTGTGCTATATTATTAATCATTATTCCCTTTTATTGTATGAATTAAGTGGAACAAAATTCTTTAGATTTGCCTTTACAAGAAAGGCAAAATAATATATCATTGGTGTATTAATATTTACTCAGAATCCAAGAATGACTTATAGTCAGAAAGGAGTCCACTATGGCAGGCGGATTACCAAGAAGTCCGAATATTTTCCATCCTACGAAACCTTCGGCGGTTGGATCCAGACACAGTCTCGCCCAGGAGGGAAGGGTTCAGGAGGAGGAGTTCAGACGCCTCATAGAGGAAGAAACAGATAAGGTAATGAAGGAGATCACAGTCAAGCTGCCCAAAGAGGTACTGGACCAATTGGAGGTCATGGGTGGTATAAAACAGAAACTGTACAACTACTTCAACCAGAACTACCAGAACATGTTCAACAGGTACATGGTCACCACAGAAGATGAGATGGTGAAGAAGATCCGGAACTTCGTGGACAAGGAAGAGGTGAAGAGCCTCGCTCGCTACACACCGAAAGAGATAGCAGAAATGCTCGATCAGATCGCTGGGGCGGAGAAGTTCAATACAGGTGAAATCGAAAAATCGATCGTAAACATGTACGGGCACCTTCAGGGTCACATTCAGCGCGGCCTCAACGACCTGGAGAACGACACCAACTCCCTGCTGCGGCAGAAGGCAGACGTTGGTGCGTTCATCAGAGGTGAAAACGCCTACTCCATTGTAAAGTGCTCCTTCAAGGACAGCGCCGACAGGCCCAAAACGGTCTCCAACGTGAAACTTTCGGTAAACATCCTCGATTCCGAGCTCATCTCTCCCATCTTCCAGTACCAGGCGACTGTCGAGTACCTCATAAAGGACCAGATATCCAATACGATCATGGATCTCATCGACCGGGAAGTAGAGAGATTCAAAGACGTGCTTGTCGATGAGGGCAAGCCGGAACTCTCGGACGGCGAAGTGATGTTTGAGAAGATGAAGAGGGTTGGAACCTACACAGACGACGAACAGGAAGACGAGAAGTCACGCCGCTACACGTTCATGGCCAAGAGCCTCATGGACAAGATAGAGGGCCTCCGTGCCGAGATAGACCAGAAGGAGTTCGACCCGCTCAATATCAGGGAGACTCTTAAGAAGATCGTCGATATGGAGAACATCAGAAACCGCGGGTTCAACACTGCGATAAACTCCCTCACCTCGATACTCGATACCTCCAAGATGGGGTACCAGTACGTCGAAAACCTCAAGAACGCGAGAGAGATCATACTTAGGGAATATGAGGACACGGACCCGAAGAACCTCCCGGACGAGAGATACTCGATGCGGCTGAAATACTACGACCAGGCACAGCTCCTCAAGGAGCGCGAGGCGTATGACAAGCAGATGGAGGAGTTCGTCAAGGAGATAACCCACCTCTGGGACGTACTCGAGATCGTTTATCAAAACGGCAAGTCCTTCATGCGCGTGAACGACTTTGACGATATGGCGGCGCGTGCGAAGAACAAGATAAAACGAAGGATCAAGAGCGTTTCGGGTGATCCTCTCTACGAAGACACGAAGAAGACCTGGGACGAGATTTTAATAATAAAGGCCGGAGACACGGATGTAGAGAAGCTCAACACCACATACATCCACGAAAAGACGCTCTTGAAAAAGATGCTCAGGCGCTCTCACGAGAAGCTGCAGACTATCTTCGGATACCAGAATCCCAAGCCGAGGGTCATCCTGGACGAGCGGATCGATTTCCTCGAAAGAGAGTTCGAAGAGTTTGACTACTTAATCAATCCGTACCACATACAGCCGGGCGTGATACTCGATATCGACATTACGAGCATCAAGCGCAAGAAGTATACTCTCAACAGCATGGCGAATGTGCTGAACGAATTTCTCCATGGTGTCTCCAAGGGATTCCAGGATGCCGCCTTTGCCTCATTCAGGCGGAGGAGGTCAACCATGAGAGAGGATATCGACCAGAGCTTCTCGGCTCGAGAGCCTGGTGCAGAGCAGACATCTTACTCGGAGACACTTATGGGAGGGCCTTCAGCCAGCGCCCCTCCCCAGGGTGCAGAGGTAAAGAGAAAAGCTGATGTCACACCGACAAAGCGTAAAAAATCTGACATGGATGAATTGAAAGAGCTCTAATATGGACAACGATCTAAACCTTCTTTCTACAAGGTCAGGTTTTAATACTGCACTGCGTCACTTCAAGACAGTAACGGGGTACGTGCCCGAGATAAACGAGGGCACGAACCTCTCGGACCTCGTCAATGAGTCCATCACGGAAGGCGCAATTCAGAGATATCAGGTCAAATCGATAATAAACACACTCCTCGTTGACAAGCTCGGCTACGCATATAAGTCCCACAACATGGAGGAATCTGTCGAGGATGCGAAAAGCATTGTCGATTCAGTATCCGAATGGGGAAACCTCCATGTCGTGCTTTCCTACTTCAACCCCCAAACGGGCCTTTCGGTGATCAACCCTAAAAAGATCTCGCAGTGGGAGGGCATCCTCCCGCTCACAAGGGACGAGCTCGTTGTTGTCTACTGCGGAGGGGTTGCCGATGAAATCGAAAGAGGGTTCCTTTCCGGTGCTGTGGCCGATTTCTTAAGCATTCTTTACGGAAAGAAGGTCAAGCCGAAAAAGGAGTACCTCGGAGAGAAAAAGGAGGAAGCCCTTCCTGTTGATGAGACACCTGTCCAGGCACCTATGCGCAGGGTGACGCCGCGGTACTCCGTTCAGGTGACGAACGAGCTCTTTCACAACGGGAACGTCGAAGCATGGAAGAAGATCGTTGAAAGCTTTACGACGACATTCCACGGCCTCGAGGTGCTCATCTGGTACGATAACGAGCGGATCAATGACATCAACGCTCTTTTCAAATGGGGCAAGGTGAAGCACGGAGGACTTATTTTCTTCAGTGTCGCCGGTGAAAACGTAAAGGCCGTCTCAAAGCTCCAGAGATACCTCTTCGAGGGTGCGAGTCCGAGGTTCGAGGTCTTCCTCAGGGGCGGTATCGGGCAGGTACTTGATCTGTTCTAGCTCCTACTTCCTGTGCAGAAGAGCGTTGTTAGTGCAGTTTTCTCACAGAGCATAGCCTTATAGATGACGCAGTGTATGGTATGAAAGGCCCTAAACGCCCCTCTGTACTTAGAAGCTATAATCAGCTCGTCTATAAGAAAATATCATTAAATTGGGTTTAAAAATGAAAAAGTTCTATTCTTTCTCCAGCACCGAATACCTTGACATCAAAGAGACAGAGGAGCTCGTCGGAATACGCGGCAAACGGCTCATGGAGCTCGCGAGCCTCGGCGCTCCGATACTCTCCGGCTTCATGCTCCCCAACGAGACGGTAAACGAGATAACAGAAAACCCCAAAGACGCAAAGAAATTTCTGATAGAGCCGATCTCGAAGGTCGAGCGGATACTGAACAAAAGCTATAACGACGAGAAGAACCCACTCCTCATAAAGGTCGTCGAGAGCCCCATGCTCAATATGATCCATGCGTTTTCCATACACAATATCGGTCTCTGCGACAAGACAATCGGAGGCTTTATCACCTTTGTGGGAGAGGAGTTCGCCTACCACGAGTACCGAAACGTGCTCCGCAAGCTCATCGAGCTGGAGAAGAAGACCGACATAGACGAAGAGAGGTCAAAGAAGCTCGACAAGTTCTCGCAGAGACTGAAAAGCTCCAAGAAGCAGAAGCCTATCAGGGAGACGATAGAAGAGTTCAAGAGCCTGTACCCGAAGGAGATCTACTCCAACGCCTACGATCAGCTCTACTTCATAATAGAGCTGTTCAACAAATTCTTCAAAAAAAGCTCGAGTAACATAGACTCCGCACTCCTTGTGCAGGCGATGACATTCGGTAACTACGGTGAAGAGAGCTACTTCGGCAGCACCTACTCGAGAAACATCATTACAGGAGAAAACGAAATATCCGGCGAGTTCTTCGTCAACGCGTTCGATTCGACGGAAACGAAGGGAAAGCAGATCGGTAAGATCGACTCCGAATACCTCGAGGAGCTCAAGAGGCTCGCTGCTGAGCTGGAGAAGTATTTCAAGGAGATCCGTCAGATTCGATTTACCGTAGAAAACGGCATGTTCTGGGTCATAGACCAGGTTCCGGTTCCGAACAAGTCGATCCAGGCGGAGATGAAGACGATGCTCGATCTTCATTCGCAGAATATTGTAGACGACAAGTTCGTTATTAACGCCATCAAGCCCGGCAGGCTGAACGAGATCCTCCACCCGATCATGGACACAAAAAGCGCTGAGAAGCTGCAGAATGTCAAGGGGGGTATTGCCGGAGCCGTGGGTGCCGCAATCGGCCGGGTATACTTCTCCACAGACAAGATGCTGAAAGCGTACAAGCGTGCGACCCAGACGAACCAGGACCCCAGCTGCATACTCGTCATGTCCGCTACATTCGCCGAAGACGTAAAAGCGATCGAGGTGGCTAAGGGCGTTCTCACCTCCGAAGGAGGTTACGCTTCGCATGCTCCTGTTGTCGCGCGAAGCCTCGGGAAGGTAGCGCTCGTGTATCCCGAGATCACCTTCCAGAAGGAGGGCGTCAAGATAGGGAAGAAGATCGTGAAGGAGGGAGACTATCTCTCTCTCAACGTTCCCTACTACGAGACCCCCATGATCTACTTCGGCAAGGTCGACCTCATAGAGCCTTCCCCTGAAGGGTCGGGACTTCTCGAGTTTCTCAACATCGTCCAGCGCAACATCGATGATTTCGATGTCCATGCGAACGCTGATCAGCCGAAGGACGCAGAGCTCGCCAAGCTTTTCAAGGCACAGGGCATCGGCCTCTGCAGGACCGAGCACATGTTCTTCCACGAGAAGCGGATCAACATGTTCAGGGCGATGATCATTGCGGGCGACGTGAAGGAGAGGGAAAAGGCACTGGAAAAACTCAGGGAGATGCAGGTCGCGGACTTCTACAAGCTCTTCAAGATCATGGAGGGCCTTCCCGTCACCATCCGGCTGCTCGACGCCCCGCTTCACGAGTTTCTCCCCCATTCGAAGGAAACGATGGACGAATTCATCAAGTTCATGAGGGCGAGGTATCCGAAGCTCACGACCGAGGAGATACGGCTCAGATCGGATATGCTCAAGGAGTTCAACCCGATGCTCGGCCACCGTGGCATCCGTATCGCCATCTCCTACCCTGAAATCTATAATATGCAGGTCCGCGCGATCTTTGAAGCCGCCTACAGCCTCAAGATGGAGGGTGTCGACGCCAAACCCGAAATCATGATCCCGCTCGTCATGAGCGCAAACGAGATCAAGACGATCCGGAACGGCAAGCGCATCGAAGGTAAGGCGATCAAGGGGATCAGGGACATAGAAGCCGAGGTCAGAAAAGGCTTCGGGACTGAGCCCATAGAGTTCAAGGTGGGAACGATGATCGAGCTCCCCGCTGCGGCGCTGCAGGCCGACCGGATCGCCCGATACGCGGAGTTCTTCAGCTTCGGAACGAACGATCTCACTCAGACGACAAACGGGCTGTCGCGCGACGACTTCAACAACTTCTTCACCGACTACAACGAGTTCGACCTGCTCGAGCACAACCCCTTCAAGGTGCTCGGCGAGCAGGTAAAGGAGCTCATCAAGCTCGCAGCAGAGCGCGGAAGACTCACGAGACCTGATATCATTATGGGCCTCTGCGGTGAACACGGCGCCGAGCCCGCTAACATCCCATTCGTCCGCGAGGCAGGCTTGAACTACGTAAGCTGCTCTCCCTACGGGATCCCGATCGCAAAGCTCGCCATAGCGCAGATGAATGTGGGTGAGAACGAAGAGGAGTAGAAGTAAACCTCACAGGGAAGCATTATCGGGAAGAGTCATACAGCGACACACGCTTAACGTAATGGGACTATTCTCCGACCGTATCTCGTGTATGACAGTGGACTGACCCCGTACTCCCTCTGCTTGCGTTTTATAAATTCTCCGGTTCAGAAAAAAAGGCCCTTACCGGTAAACCCAAGACCCGTTTTAAGTAAAGGCTTCCCCACTCACAAAGGCTTCAATACAATCCATAGTACGTGTTGTGTTTGTTCTTCGGAGAGGCGTGTTGTGCCAGCCCTGGGAGAAAGTTATGATTTTAATCCTTGTATGAAGAAGATAGTCCCTAATATCCCGTCTTATTATGCGCGCAAATCTGGAAGGCTTTCTGGGCCCTCATCTATTCATTGAAAAGCAGCAGCCCTACGTAGGAGACCGTGTTTACACCGTTTACATAGGACAGTCCGTTGACTTCGAGCAGCTTCTTTACATCGATCCCGTGCGCCTCCACGGATGAGACCGCTTTATCCTGAAATCTGCACTCTTCCCCCTCAAGGTATGAGCACTTTGCACAAACCGCGCATGCGCCTGCACCGAGAATGGTATGATCCGAAAATTTTATCTCTTCGGGAATCGAATCCTGTATAGACCTAATCAGCCTGAAAAAATCATCATGTGCTTTTTCCATACCCTCTATGTCAAAGGAACCTTCAAGCCCATATACTTTCTGAAAGAGCACCCCGTTCGAGAAACGGCGGACCTTTTTTTCACACTCTTCCAGGCTCCCTATTCCCGGAGGGCATGTCCAGTTTTTGTCATAATGACCGCACTGGTTCATTTCACAGGGGGCCCTAAATTCGGGCGCTATCCTGATGCTTTTTGTCGAAACAGCGACCGCGTGTGTTGCGCCAAGTTGCAGACACTCCTCAATCATATTCCATCTCCTCGTGTATTTAGTTGCCGCGGGTTTTCATAGTCCATACAGAATAACTCTGAAACCTCTGGTATCTCAACTCATGCTGCACTACAATATAGCGTATTTTCCCGTAAACATACAACTGCGATGAATTCGGTCCCGGCTCACAGGCGGATATTGACGTGTAAAAGAGGCTTTTACAGAAGACGCATGGCAGCACATCGATATGCCGTTTCTCCTGTTATCACTGAAATGGAGGTCTTCCGTTTCCCGTAACTGCAGCCGGGCGGACGCCGTTCGTATTATCGTCCCGGACTAAAGAAACTCCTGCATGAAGAGCTTAATAACATACTGCTAATTTACCATTGAGCTCGATGAGAAAACCGCATTACCCCTTTTTGTTTGCCTGCACCGAAAAACTAGGTGAAAATACTAATGCCGGAACGGATAAGTACAAACCAACCCGGCGGTACTGGAAGGATATTTAAAACATCACATATACCGAAACATGTTATCTGCCAGCCTGATGCCTTTTATTTATATCCGTCTGTGCTTTCTCCAGGCATAATTTTAACTTTTGCGCCAGCATCCGGACATGGAGTTCTCCGGTCATGGAATAGTGTCTCCCCGTTCATATTCACTGTCCGCAATACACTAAAAAAACTCTTCTGAGTTTTATTATATGCTTTTATATGAACAGAAGATGACAATGGACCCGTTCTTGACCACCGAACTTTACCCCAGTTGTATTCATATTCAAACTTCTTTTCTTCGGTGTAATTCACTGTGAACCAAGCAGCTGTCCCGGGGATTGTTTTTTTGTTGTGTTTACTCCAAATCCCGGGTAGTATCAGTATCTTACCTTGATTTTAATAATAATGATGATTAACTTTACCGGAAAATAAAACGAATCTGAGAGAGGATGAAACTGGTGTTTCGACTGGTCTTCAAAACCAGTAGCGGGCGGATAATACCGTCTGTGGCAGGTTCGATTCCTGCCCTCTCTGCAATATATTTTTAAAAAAATGACCGGAACTATCTCTTAAAAACGATATGAAAAACGGCCTTCCTGTAGACAAGCTTGCTAAACTGCCGGCGGTTGATTCAATTCTAAAATATCCCGGCATCTCCGAATTGGAAAAAAAATACGGACACGATGTCGTCGTCTGCACGATCCGTAAATCCCTCGAAAATATACGGCAGGATCTTTTGAACGGAGGCGAGAAACCCTCCCAAAAAGAGATCGTTTCAGACATTGTAGAGGGGGTTCGGCGCACAACCGGACACCTGTTAAAACCGGTCATAAACGCCACCGGAATCGTCATTCACACGAACCTCGGCCGCGTACCTTTCGGGAAAAAGATGTTATCCGACGTACAGGACCTTATCACAGGGTACTCCAACCTGGAATATAACCTCAATGATGCATGCCGGGGAAGCAGGGCGGACCATGTGAGAGAGATTCTCGGGTTCCTCACCACTGCAGAAGATGCAGTAGTGGTGAATAACAACGCTGCGGCCATCATTCTTACCCTCAACACGCTCGCAAATGAAAAGGATGTTATTATTTCCCGGGGGGAACTCATTGAAATCGGAGGGTCCTTTCGCATACCCGAAATAATGGCGGCTTCAGGGGCCAGAATGATCGAGGTCGGAACAACGAACAGGACGAGGGTTGAGGACTATGAGAGGGTCATCGGGCTGAACACAGGCGGAATCTTTAAGGCCCATAGGTCCAACTTTACGTTAAAGGGTTTTACTGAAGAAGCGAGTGTAAAACAGCTTTCTGCAGTCGCAAAAAAACATTCCCTGCCCCTGATCTATGATATCGGATCGGGCCTCCTTCGCAAACCGAAAGGCCTGCCGCTTCAGAATGAACCGGAAGTGAGGCAGGCGATTCGGGATGGAGCGGATATTGTAACGTTCAGCTGCGATAAACTTCTCGGGGGGCCGCAGGCGGGAATTATCGCAGGCAAGAGGGCTCTCATAGAACGGCTTTCGTGCGCTCCGATGATGAGGGCACTCCGCGTTGGCAAGCTCACGCTTGCATTTCTCAACGCAGCGCTGAGGTACTACATCGATGACGAGCGGCTGGCAGATACAATGCCTTTATTCAAAATGCTCGAGCGCCCTGCAAACGAGCTCGAAAGTCTTGGACGTACTCTGCAGAAAGAACTCGAATCGCGTGAGGTCGAGGCGGTAATAGTAGAGAGCACAGGACATTGCGGAGGCGGAACACTTCCGGACCTGGAGATGAAAAGTTACGCGGTCTCGTTAAAACAACAGGGACAGAAGAAGAAAAATATAGCGACATGGGCCGAAGAGGTTTTCAGACGGCATAAAAATGAATGAATATATCTCATGAATCCGAATATAGAGGGGTAATTTTGAAAAGCTGAGGATAGAATGAAAAGCGAAAATCATACGTAAATCACGATGGGATGAGATCGTTCCATACTTGGTGTTAAAACACCGTGACAAAGTTTGGTCCATCTCAACGTTTCGGTATACTGGTCTACCATAATAAACTGGTAAGGTCGAATAGCAGGTTGTACGTGATTGACGTTTTTAGATAATCCTGGATTTTTTGAACTTTATTATGAAGAGGGTTTGACAAAATACTACATAGCAGTATGGGGGCAGGTCAACGTTCCAGGACAATAAGGTCCGGGATACTGTTTTCAAGCATTTTATATCCAGCTTCCTTGCTATCGGCCAGTTCCAGATCATACTGGGGAAACAGTACAGTGTTCATTACCTCTCTCAAATCCGGATCATCGTCAATCAACAATATCTTTTTCATTCAAATCTCCTTGAAGTACATTAAATGATCACAGCCCCGACATTACTGAAAGATCATATAAGCTCCCTTAGAATATATCAAGAGCAAATTCCTTAAATTCTTAGAATTCCTTTAATTTTATTTTATCAAGGTCTGTTTTGATAGTTATGCACCCCTACAATATAAATTCATTCGCAGGGGGTGTGTTGTACAGTAAGGATAATTGCAGAAACATCCATACAGGGACCCTCGAAAGCGCCCTGCTACTGTTTAGGTCATACCTCACAATCTACCATACATCTTCAGTATTAAGTTTTCTAAAAAACCGGATAATACGAGAATGCTCAGAGGTTCTGCCAATGAACAACCCGCTATTTCTTTCAGAATAGGATGTGGATCGACAGAACCATGGTGTACGATTTCGTTTTGTTTCAGTCTTAAAGGTATTTTTTCCGCTTCATGCTTCATGTAGGCCAGGGACGGCCCCGATAGGTACATCTCAAGGGGGCGCTCCAGGCCGACTGGATCGCCTCCGCCTAGTACCTCATCCGCCTGAACACATCTATCACCTTGCCGAGCAGATCGAGAAGGTAGACCTTCATCACGGTCTCAGCCACCCAGCCTGTGGAGTAGTACCTGGTGAGGACGTTCATAAACTCACGGTTCGAAATCTCGATTGACTGGCCTATCGACCCTCTTGCCGGATATGAGAGAAGATCTCCGAAGAACACCTGCTTAATGGCTGAGTCGAGTAGTTCGGAACCCTCCCTGTAGTGCCTGTACGCGATGTTTTCGACTCCATCCGACGACGGAGTGAAATACCTGTCGAGAAGCATGTTCTGCAGAAAGGCCCTTGAAAAGTTGATAAACACCACAAGATCGCCCGGAACGAGGGAGCTGTTCTCCAGGCCCTCCAGACGCACGATTCCGTTTTTCAGCGCCTTGATCGAGTCCCTGTAGCGGAGCCTTCGCACCCCGCTTCTCCTCATGTGCGGGTTCTCCAGACCATACTGGTAGAACATATAGACACCGTCCAGGACCTGGTTCATTGCCCGATTGAACTCCACAAGAAAGCTGCGCCTGAGACTCTCATGAGCTGACATTCCTCCCTCTGGGGCGGAGGAGGATTTCTCCTTACAGGAGGCGATATACTCGAGGGCGACTTCATAGGCGAGATTGAGCCGGATCATCTTCTGATGGGCCCACTCTTCCCTTCGCGGGTTGGAGTCGGGATGATACTGCTTTGCGAGCTTTCTGAAACTGTAGTTCAGGTCGTTTAGGGTCGAATCACCGGCAAGTCCCAGTGTTTTCAGCGCTTCTCCGACATCCATGTTCATCCACCCGTCCTCCGACACTAAACCGCAGCCGTACCCTACATATCCCTCAGCGTGAGCATGCGGACCGTGCCCTTCAGCTCATCGATCCGCCTTTTCTGTTCGGCAATGACATTTATGAGGTTTTCGACATCCGACGCTTCCACTCCGGGAGGCCCGTCAGAGCTCACCCTGAAATCTTCTTCCGCCTCAGCGTGTGCGAGCTCGAAGCTGTCTGCATATTCCTTCGAACCGACTGGACCGCCTGACCCTGAAGAGCCTCCGGCTCCCTTTGTCATGAGCGGGAAATTCGGCGCCTCTACGATCTTCTGCGCGATTCTTTTTATCTGGATAGAAGAAACTGCTTCCGGATCGAATCGAAGCAGCGGCACGCGTTCCAGGACAGACGAATCCACGGCCTTGTCGGCATAGATGAGCCCCATACACTCAAGGTCAACATCGAGGTTTCTCTTGGTCAGATCTCTCAGCTTCGATCCGGCCAGAAGGTCATTAGGAGTTCTGGCGAAGTTTACCACGAGCTTCGGATGCATCATAGATATGTACAAAGCGGCCTTGCCGGCCGCCTCAGGGTCAATCTCCTTCATTTTCGAGAGTATCTGTAAAACCGTCGGGGTTGAAAGAGGAAGGCGCTCCTTGTTCACGGACTTTATGTAGCGTGACACCTCCTTTGAGGATGAAAGCGCCCTCTGCAGAAACCGGAACATAAGGTTCTTGAGAAACGCGAACGCGTTCGTGACTGCAGTCGGCTGGGGAGTCGTCATGATTATTCCCGAGTTCGATACGAGAAAGAAATCCAGCACAGCGGTGCTCGTGCCCGAACCGAGATCGATGATGACGTAATCGGCGTCGATCTTCAGTATCTGTCTCGCGACCCTCTTTCTCTGGGAATGACTGATACCCGCGAGTCCGGTGATGAGTACGTCACCGGGAACAAACCGCAAACCCCTGTACGGCGTCTCTGTAAGGATATCTTTGAAATCGAGCTCCGAGTCTGAAAGGAGATTTCCCACACCCGGGTTTACGTTCTTGATTCCGAGACAGGTATGGAGGTTGGAACTGCCGAGATCAAGGTCAACGAGCACCGTTTTCTTTCCACCCCCTGCAAGGGCCAGAGCGAGATTCACGGCCAGCACGGTTTTTCCTACTCCTCCTTTGCCGCTTGCGACCGGTATTATCTTCCGGTCGACATTCTCGTTGATTACCATCGGACGGTCCTTCTCTCTTTTTCTCAATATACACACGGACTGAAGAAAGATAAACAGTAAATTCGGGTTGACAAGCCCGGTGCGGGAAGTAGTATGCTATAGGAGTAAAAGGATGGTACGTTCGGTGAATAACTACAGAGAAAGGTTCTACAGAAGATGGCAGAACCCTGAAGACCTTGTCTCATTTTCGGTACAGTACCGTGAAACAGACCTCATGGTATATGCCAAAAGGGACTTCGCTGACGAGACGATGTCCCTCGTAAAGAAGTACAGGTCCCAGGTAGAAGAGACAATAGCAGAAAACCCGGAATTCCTGACCTCACTCTCCCCTATCGAGCTAAAAACCCCACACGGAATGATAGACGAGATGCTGGATAAGTCCAGGCGCGCAGGGGTCGGGCCCATGGCCGGTATAGCGGGGGCTCTGGCCGAATTCGTAGGCCGCGAGCTTCTCAAACTGACGGAGGAGATAATCATAGAGAACGGCGGCGACATATTCATACGAAGTCTGAAGGACAGAACTGTTCTCGTTTATGCGGGGGAGGACTCTCCGTTCAGGGACAAGGTGAGACTTCTTCTAAAAGGTCAGGAAGCTCCTTTCGGGGTATGCGCGTCTTCACGCACAATCGGACATTCCAAAAGCTTCGGCAATACAGACGCTGTGGCAGTGATCGCTTCTTCCGCCATCACCGCCGACGTATTCGCGACCGCTATAGGCAACAGGGTAAAAAGCCCGGATGACCTCGAACGCACGATCGAGTACGTGCAGTCGTTTCCAGAGGTCTCGGGCGTGCTCATCATGATAGGAGACCGGATGGCGGTGACAGGGGAGATACGGCTCGTTTGATCGCGGTTCAGGAAAAATTGGGACACGATACTTCGGGACATCATACTTTTTTCATGTCCCCATATATTTGGATCTGTTAACTATAAGCGGTTAGTTGTTGTTAATACCGTGGAAGCAAAGATTTGCGGTCATATAACCCTTATCGTTTATCATGTCCCTATTCATCATGTCCCCAATTATTGTGTCCCGGCTAGACTCAGAAACCCTGTTCCCCGGTACGCTTCACGGCCCTGATGCGGCCGCTCACACTGTCACCCGTAAGAACCCAATCCTCCAGCGTAATCTCAAAGGAGAACAGCATGCCGTTCGGCGTAAAGGGGACCGTGAGCTCTCCTTCCGTAACAAGTCCCCCGGGAACCGTCTTTATGCTTTCCACCTCGAGATGGGAAGGGAAGCTTCTCGGGGCGAGATATCTGTCTTTTGTCTCGCCTGTGGGGTTCTGTTCCTCAGAGACCATAAAGCGATACTCCCTCTCATCGAGGTCGAAGGTAAAGAGATACACCTTGCTCTGAAGGATCGCCTTCTCTGAGAGGTATTCGAGCGTGCCCTGAAGGTTCATCATAAACTGTTTTGTCTTCTGCGGATTGATGGAGGAAAAGAAGTTGGGAGTCACTATGAAAAATATCAGTGAAAGGATGACGAGGACAACGAGGAGCTCGAGGAGAGTAAAAGCTCTAACCCGTTCAGGTCTCATTTTGCTCCTATACCCCGAACTTCACGGTAAACCCCGGGCACTCCTTCATTATTCCCAGTTCGTAATATCAGCGTCGTATTCCTCGCCCCCCTCCTGCCTGTCCTTTCCGAGTGAGACGATGTCGTAGTCGGCATTATGGATTCCGGGCGAGACATAGGCGTACGGAGTACCCCACGGGTCTGCCGAGAGCCTTCCCTTTACAAGGTACCCACCCTCTTTCCAGTTCTCAGGGATTTCTCCGGTTTGCGGTTTCTCTACGAGGGCACCCAGACCTTGTTCCGTAGAAGGGTATATTCCGTTATCGAGATAGTAGAGCTCGAGAGCCTGTTCGATATTCGAGATCTCTATCCGTGCCTTCGTGACCCGCGCATCCTCCGGCCGCTTTGTAAGCTTCGGCACAACGAACGCCGCGAGGATACCGAGAATGACGATTACCACCATGAGCTCGATAAGTGTGAACGCCTCCAGGCCTCTTTTTCGATCACTCTCCTGCTTCATATCATGCACTCCAGGCTAACAAAAAGTATCGAAATACCATCATAAGTTACTCGAAAAACCTCGTCTCTCTTATTATATTATTGGAAATTAAATAATTAATCAATACAAAATGAAAGCCGTAAAAGACCACTACTTCAAAAAGGCAAAGCAGGAGCGGTACCTCGCGCGGTCCGTGTACAAGCTCAAGGAGATCGACAGCCGCTACAGCCTCGTAAAAAAGGGAATGAAGGTGCTCGACATAGGGTGCGCGCCGGGTTCCTGGAGCCAGTATCTTCTGGAGCGGGTCGGACCGGGAACTGTTTTCGGCATAGACATAGTGGATACACCGAAAATAAGCAACGACCGTTTCACATACATTAAAAAAGATATCAACTCGATCGATGGGGACGATCTTAAGTCAACCGTAGGAACCGTAGACCTCGTGGTAAGCGATGCCTGCCCGAACACTTCCGGCAACAAGTTCATGGATGCACAGAAGTCGATAGAGATCGTCCGGAAGGTTTTCGGCATTTCTGATACCGTTCTGAGGCACGGGGGTTCAGTCGTCGCCAAGGTGCTGACGGGGGAGGACGTCGGGGAGTTCGTACGGGAACAGAAACAGGAATTCGATTCCGTACGACTGGCAAAGCCTAAATCCTCCAGGAAGGAAAGCCGCGAGACCTTTATAGTCGCTCTTTTTCGGAGGACCAGCAGATGATACGCAGCACAAAGGCTCTTACTGTTTCATCATTTCTTTCCATGTTCTTCATAGGTGTCGGTTCAACGGTGATAGGCGCCGCGGCACGTAATATCGGCCTGACGCCATCTCAGATAGGGCTCCTTCTTGCAGTACAAAATGTCGGCTTCGGGCTCTCAGTATCAACTTCAGGGGCGCTCTCGGACAGCTATCAGAAGCCGAAGATACTGCTCGTAGGTGCTATCGTGCTCTCGATCGCATTCGCTCTTTTCTATCGCTGGCCCTCTTTTGTCACGAACCTTATTATCATGTTTTTCATAGGCATCGGCATGGGCGGCTTCGAGGGAGTTACCGATGCGATGCTTCTCGATATACACGAAGAGAAAGAGAGTCTCTTTATTAACGTCAATCACTTCTTCGTCACTTTCGGCTCCCTGATGATCGCCCTCTATCTCCTTTTCCTCCAGATGAACTGGCAGAAATCCATGGCGCAATCGAGCATAGCCGTCGCGTGCATCGCCATACTCTTTGCCTTGTCACGGCTGGAAAACAGAAGGGGTGCGAGTGAAAAGATGCTGGACCGTATAAGGAGCCTCAAGGGCGAACGATCTGTTTTCATTCTCTTTATTGCAACTGCATGCATAGTGGGCTGCGAGCTCGGAACACAGGGAATCATGACCACCTTCCTCATGGAGCTCAGAGGGTTCTCTCAGGTAACATCAAAGCTCGGTCTCATCATATTTCTCTCCGGAGTCGCAATCGGAAGACTGCTTGTCGGCCTGTTCACAAAGCGCCACCATCTCTCAGGCTCTATACTCGTACTCCTCGCCCTGTGCACCGTTCTGTTCTCCACGCTCTTTTTTATCGATACAAACAGCAAGCTCGGTCTGACATTTACCCTTATCTTCTTGAACGGCCTTACGCTATCAGCCGTTTTCCCTCTTATTCTGAGCCTCGCAGGGATTATGTATAAGCAGATGGCAGGAACCGTGCTCGGAATAATAAAAATGGGAATTCCATTTGGAGGAATATTCATTCCTATAATTCTCGCCATGATCTCACGCTATTACTCGTTCAGGCTGTCGCTTCTGGTCTTCCCGTTTTTTTCATTCGTGAGCTTCATTATACTGTTAACTAACCGGAACAAGTTTCGTTCTTTCAACCTGTAGAAAAGGCGGCGTGGTGATAACGCACAGGAACAGAAGATGACAGGAGAACGCTACTTTATATGCATCGATGCCGGAACGACGCGGTTCAAGACCGCGTGCATAACCCCCGGCGGAGATATCATTGCAAAGAGCGATTACCGCTATAGGTCAAACAAGAACGGCACCCACGAATATTCAAAGTCTGATTTCAAAGAGGCCCTTAAAAAAACTCTGGGCGAAATGCTTTCCCGTCTTGACGCAAAGAAAGTATCCGCAGTCGGGGTGACCGGACACGGTCCCACCCTGATTCCGGTCGGAGAGGACGGAATCATGCTCTCAAGCGGGATCGGTTATCTTGATGACAGGGTGAAGCGATATATTAAGAAACTTGCTGAGAGAAAAGAGGACCATGTCACCTCGACGATGTACATACCCATTGCATGCTTCTTCAAGGATGAGCTGCCCAGGGTCTATGAGAAGACCTTCAAATTTCTCCAGTCGTTCGACTACCTTGCGTTTCTCCTTACAGGAGAATTTACGGCATCATCTTCTTCGAGCGGTATCAAACCGTGGGAAAAAGAAAAGGTCCTCCACGCCGGACTCGACATAGAAAAGTTTCCCGAGATTCTATACCTCGGCTCCTGCATCGGAAAGGTGAGCCGTTCTGCGGCGCTCGAGTACGGAATCCCGGTATCCACACCCCTCTATGCCATAGGGGTGGACTTTGCTGCCGCTCTCATCGGAACAGGCGCAATAGAGCGGGGGAGGTCTTGTGAAAGAGCCGGGACGTCGGGCGGATTGAACCTCTGCTGGGACAAAAGAGTAAGTGACCGTAGGCTCCTCTGTTATACACATTTCATCCCGGACAGATGGAACGTCGCAGGTATTACGAGCTCTTCCGGGATATCTGTAGAATGGATGGCGAAACTGCTTAGGGTCGATTACGAGAAGTTCCGGGGCTTTCAGTCACGGGACTTCTCGTCACGGGGCGGTAAAAAAAACACGCCCGGCAGTATCATCTTTCTTCCCTACCTCCGGGGAGAGCGGACACCGCTGTGGAACCCGTACGCAAGGGGCGTCTTCTTCGGGCTGGAAGAATCCCATACTGCTGACGACCTTCTCAAAAGCGTGTTTACCGGTGTCGCCCTCAGCATCCGCGATGTCGCAGAGATCATAGAGGAAAACGGCTGCAGGTTCACTTCTCCCATAGTCACCACAGGAGGCGGCGCAAAAAACCGCTGGTTCATCCAGCTCAAGTCGGATGTCACGGGCAAGCCGTTCTGTGTCACTCAGACCCATGATGCGGAGCTCATCGGAATCGCATGCATACTCGCACAGCAGGAGGGACACTGCTCAGATCTCAGGCAAGCAGTCAAAAAGATCGTAAAGACGGACGAGGTCTTCGAACCCGATGCAGAAAGACACGAAGCATATACCGAGCTGTACTCTACATACAGGGACCTTCGCCGTGAACTATCAAGGTTTTTTTAGAACTTTCAGGGGCAAATTATTTGACTCAACTTTTTTAATTATATAAATTTCGGTTTTAACTAAAAAAAGAGGCATAAGGGGCGGAATATGAAAGAGCTCGTGATGGTGGTTCTCGCAAAGCAGGTTCCCGACACGCAGAACCTCACAGGAGAGGCGATGAAGGAGGACGGCACTGTTAACAGGTCCGCCCTTCCTGCGATATTCAACCCGGAGGACCTCAACGCCCTGGAGATGGCCCTCTCTGTAAAGGAGCGGTACGGTGGTACGGTTAACGTCATCACCATGGGCCCCCCATCTGCGGTAGAATTGCTGAAAGAGGCCCTCTACAGGGGCGCAGACAACGTGTATCTGCTGAGCGACAGGAAGTTCGCCGGATCCGATACCCTCGCAACCTCTTTTGCCCTGAAACAGGCGATAGTCACAAAGATCCCGGATTTCGACATCGTGCTCTGCGGACGCCAGGCGATCGACGGTGACACCGCACAGGTAGGGCCGCAGACGGCTGAAAAGCTCGACATACCTCAGCTCACCTACGTGGAGCGTATAGAGGAGCTTTCAGAGAACCGCATAAAGGTGCACAAGCTCATGGACAACGGTTCCGAGGTCGTGGAGACCTCCCTGCCGGTTCTGCTAACAGTCACTGACTCGGCAAACGAGCCGAGGCCGTTCTTGGCGAAAAGGCTTCTGAAGTACAGGAAGGCTGCGAGCGGATTCGACCTTCCCGCGCTTCTGCCTAAATACCCGCAGTTTAATACCGCCGAAGATTTGAGAGAACACCTCAGGAAGAAGGGCCTCTTTATAGAGATGTGGGGGCTGGAGGATATCAAAGCCAGAAAGGAAGAGGTCGGGTTCGCCGGTTCCCCGACGATGGTCAAGATGATAGAAAGCATCACCCTTACGGGAAAGGGCTTTAAAAAGATAGAAGCGACCGATGAAGGCATTGCGCAGTTCGTAGCTGAGCTCATCGAAGATCACACATGGTAAACTATTCTACAGATCAACAATCACAGAGAATCATGACAAGGAGCGTTGCATGAATGGAGAGGTCTGGGTATTTGCAGAGCAGGACTGGAACACACTGCAGGAGATAGGGATCGAACTCCTCTCCAAGGGAAAAGAGCTCGCCTGTGAGCTCGGGGCCGAACTCGCCGGCATTCTTATAGGCAAAAGCGTAGAGAAGCACGCCGGGCCCCTCTTCGAGCACGGTGCGGACAAGGTGTACATGTGCGAAAACGATTCCCTCGAAAATTACGACACGGCGAAATACGCGAAGATTTTCACCGATCTTATTGAAAAGTACAAACCGCAGATCGTTCTCTTCGGCGCATCCGCCCGCGGACGCGACCTCGCTCCGAGGATCGCTTCCAAACTCAAGGTCGGTCTGACTGCCGACTGCACCGATCTCCAGATCGGTGACTATAAGCACCCTGATGGCACTGTTTTCAAGAAGATACTCTACCAGATACGGCCGGCGTTCGGCGGCAATATCATCGCAACCATCGTAACGCCGCACAAAAGACCTCAGATGGCGACCGTCCGAGAGGGCGTAATGCCAACTCCTCCGGTCCAGAGGGGAAGGACCGGTGAGATCGTCCGCGAAACAGTACAGATAGAAAACCTGAAGAACATCATGCACATCCTGCAGCGTGAGAAGAAGGAGAAGAAGGTAAACCTGAAAGGTTCCCACATCATTGTCGCAGGGGGATACGGGGTCGGATCGAAGGAGAACTTCGCCACCATAAGAAATCTCGCTGCGGTTCTCGGTGCCGAGGTCGGGGCGTCTCGTGCCGCAGTCGATGCAGGATTCATAAGCAAGGACCACCAGGTCGGGCAGACCGGAACGACAGTCCGCCCGAAGCTCTACATCGCGTGTGGAATATCAGGGTCCGTTCAGCACCGTGCGGGTATGGACCAGTCGGCGAAAATCGTCGCCATCAACAACGACCCGGAAGCTCCGATATTCGGTATCGCACACTACGGAATCATAGGAGACCTCAATGAGGTAATCCCGATGCTCATCGAGGATATTAAAAAGAGGCGGGTGGATTAAATGGAAAACTTTTTCACAGACAACAGCGACATTCAGCTCCTCTTCGATCGGATCGACCTGAAGGAGGTCATAGATCTGAAGGAAGGGGACTATGCTGAGATTTCAGAATACGACTACGCCTTTGCAGACGCGGACGACGCGAAGGAGGGTTACAGGGAGGTTCTCACCCTCATAGGGGAGATCGCCGCCCAGAAGATTTCCCCGCTCGCTCCTGACGTCGACGAGCAGGGCTCCTTCTTCGATGCCGGAAAGGTGCGCTACGCAGACGGCATACAGAGAGACATGGACACCCTGCGCCGCTCCAACCTCATGGGGTTCACTCTCCCGAGGAAATACGGCGGCCTGAACTTTCCGACTTTCGTTTATACCATAGCGATAGAGATGGTCTCCCAGGCCGACGCAAGCCTTATGAACCTCTTCGGCCTGCAGGACATAGGCGATACGATCTGCGAGTTTGCAGACGAGGAGATCAAGTCGAAGTACCTCCCTCTCTTTTCAAGCGGAAAGGTAACGGGCGCCATGGCGCTCACCGAACCTGACGCGGGAAGCGACCTCCAGGCGGTACAGCTCAAGGCAACGCTCGATCCGTCTGACAACACATGGTACCTCAACGGCGTAAAGCGTTTCATCACAAACGGATGCGGTGACGTGCTTCTCGTGCTTGCGAGAAGCGAGGCCGGGACAAAAGACGGGCGGGGTCTCTCGATGTTCGTATGCGAGAAGAACGACTCCCTCGTGGTACGAAGGATCGAGAACAAGCTCGGAATTCACGGAAGCCCAACCTGTGAGCTCCAGTTCAATAATACGAAAGCATACCTCGTCGGAAAGCGGCGAATGGGGCTGATACGGTATGTCATGTCTCTCATGAACGGCGCGAGGGTCGGTATCGCCTCCCAGGGGCTCGGCATAGCCCAGGCCGCATTCCTGGAGGGGCTCTATTACGCCAGGGCCCGCGAGCAGTTCGGGCAGGCGATCATCAACTTCCCACTCGTCTACTCGATGCTGGTAAACTCGCGCGTGAACATCGAGGCCGCGCGGATGCTCACCTACGAAACGTCGAGGGTCGTGGACCTGAAGAAGGGATACGAAAAACTCGTCCGCGAAACAGAAAACCCGACGAAAGAGCTTCGGGAGAGGATGAAGTACTACACTTCGCTCGCCGCGACGCTGACACCAATGGCCAAGTACACATCTACCGAGTGTGCGAACGACGTTGCCTACAAGATGCTCCAGGTCCACGGCGGGACCGGCTACATGAAGGACTTCAACGTGGAGCGGCACTGCCGCGACGCGCGCATCACCAACATCTACGAGGGAACCACCCAGCTCCAGTACGTTGCGGCAATCGGAGGCGTAGTGACCAAGGTGATGGAGCCGGAGCTCGACCGCATGGAGAGCAGGCACAGGGAGGAGTTCCAGAAACCATACCTCAAGGTGCTCAAGGAGAAGCGCACGCTTCTCAATAAAGCGGTCGATTTCATAAAGGAAAAGAACGACCACGAGTATCAGTCGTTCTACCAGGACCGGCTCGTCGATATGGCAACGAAGCTGTACACCGCGCACCTCTTTCTGAAGTACGCTGCGTTCAGCGAAGAGAAGAGGAAGACGATGGATATCTTCTTCGAGCGCGAGATCCCCGAGTGGGACAAGAACTACGGGTTTGTGGTCTCCGGAAAGAGCGCGGTTATGGAGGAGTCTTCAGACCTTCTCGACATGTCCTAGGCCCCAGGGTCCTGGCGGACCCTGGGGGGACACGATACTCCGGGACATAATGAAAGTATGTGTCCCGATCAGAGGGTCCCCGGGGTCGGGCTGTCAGCGACCTCGAAGGTGTTGTTGTAATCTTCGCTCGTCTCGTCGTGGCCGAACATGCCATTTCTGCCGGTAAGTGTTTCAGTTCCTTCGTTAAAATCGGTCCGCTTCAACGATTGCCCGTTCCCGGGGGCTGCCACAAGAGGCTGGCTTGCAACAGCGGTATCTTTCAGATAGGCGCTCGTAGCCCCCGAGTCCCCGTCCGGGCCGTCGATTATGACACCTGTTTTATCCAAGTATGTCAAATTCTCAATACCAATCCCGAGATAATCTATGTCCTGGACGAGGTCGCTGGACCCGTCCCAGTAGTAGAAAATGATCATCTCATCGACATCATTCAGATTATACGCCATGCCATAAGTTCCGCCCATGGCGGGCGAGTTTTCGTGGCTTGCATAAGTATCGAAATCAGGATAAAACCCGTACGTAGTAAAAAAACCGCTGGTGGTATACACGGCAATGACAAGCACCTCTCCTGCAGTAATAGTAGTGTCTTCCGGAAAACGCATGTTGAAATCCAACCCGCCTGCAGCGACCCCGTTTACCACCTGATAATATGTGTTGTAGTCGGCGATATAGACGTTATCGAGCGCGATGGGCAGATCCGCAGGGTTGTATATCTTTATAAACTCACCGGAAAAATTGGACTGGATGGCGGCCTCGGAAATGAGAAGGTTTGCAGGCGACGCGGCCCCTGGCCCGGTAGCCGGGTTCTGGGGCGCCGATGACGGACACCCGGTGAGAATAACCGTACAGATAACAGCGATAAAACTACATGAAAGAGTCTATTTTTTCAACTAAAAAATTACAATACTGGTTATTCTTATTAAAACTATAAATATGATAATTATTATACTTCAGTGATGTACATGTCGGTATAAGCCATACGACGGTTATTGTTTCGAAAAAAGTGTTACTGTGTCCAGAAGTATGTTTGCCCCTCATGGAGGAATGCGCTGATATGTCGGATTATTACTGACATGTGAGTGTGTATGATCCTGAAACCGGAAGGCCGAGAACCATTTCACCCGCGGCATGCGTATAGGACAAACCGGCTTCCTGTTATTACAGGGAGGCCCTTCAGCACCTGGAACAGTTCCCCCGGTTACACACCAGAACGGTGCTGGATTGAAAGAGAGGGAGAGATGGTCATCATATCAACGAATCCAGGGCGGGTCGAAATAAAACGGCACGATCGCGCCCTATCTTCAACAAACAAAAAACCAGAAATCTTCACGATCCATTTAGTCCTGCCCGTTACTTGCCGGTGACTATGAATTCGTTGGTGTAGCACCCTACTGGATCGACCCTCTTTTTGATGAGGCCGAGCGAGAGCATTGTATCGATCGAGCGCTTCCAATCCTCCGGCGACGTGTATCCTGATCCGTTTCTCTCTATATCATCGTCGACCCACAGCTCCATCGACCGTAAAAGCACATTCCTGTTGATCTCGATGTTATCGTCGGACAGGGTCGGCACATATTTTTTTATAAGAGGGAGTACCTTCTCCCTGTTTTCGAGTGCGTACACGCTCGCCCTGCTTACCGCCCGTACGAACCTCCTGACAAGGTCGGGGTCCTGTTTTATAAGCCGTTCTCCTGCGATGATTGCCGCGGAGACCATCGGCGTGATGGGGTACGCCTCTATCACTCTGACGCTCTTCCCCATGTCTCCCAGAACGACAGGCTCGTTGTTGATGAAAACGACACTGGCGTCCACCCTTCCAGCGAGGAGGCTCTCGATCTGGGTATATCCTATGAAGCTGAGGTCTATGTCCTTCAGTGTCATGCCTTCGCTGCCGAGTATCACCTGCAGTCCGAAGTAGTTCGATCCGTACGGAACCGGCGTTCCCACCCGCTTCCCTGCAAGTGACCGTACGTCCGTGATACCGCTTTCTTCGAGGGCCATGATCCCGACAGGATACTTCACGTACATCGTGTACACCACCCGTACAGGAATCCCTTTCTCTCTCGCGATTATGACCTGGTCCCCGTCCGAGACTCCGAAATCCACCGACCCGTTTGCAACGAGGCTCATGATATCCGTTGCCATCCCGTAGTCGAACGTCACGTCGATGCCTTCATCCCGGAAGTAGCCCTTCTCTACCGCGACGTAGTAGGGGGCGAACTGTACATTGGGAATGTAACCCATGGCTATCTTGACGCTGTCCGATGCATCTGTCTCTAACGCATTTAACGATAACAGCGCTGCAGCAGCAGAAACGAAAAAAAGGCGGCGAAAATGAATCCGACGTCGAGCTTTTCCAATCATCTTTGGTTCTCCTTTAGCTTCCTGTGTCTCCCCAGGAGGATGTATTCAACAAACGATATCACGAGGTAGAAGAATATACCGAGCCCGCCGAGGGTCATGATGCTTACGAAGACCAGCGGAGTGTCAAAGCTTGCGCGCGCCATGCTTACAAGTGCGCCGAGCCCCTCTGAAGCTCCCAGGAATTCACCCACAACGGCTCCTATCACCGAGAATGTGATACCCACCTTGAGGCCCCCGAAGAGCATGGGCAGAGCTGAAGGTAGCTCAAATTTGAAAAATGTCTTGAAAGGACCCGCGTCGAGTGAGAGCAAGAGCTCCATGATCTCACGGTCTGCATAGCGTATCCCGACGATCGAGCTTATGAGCACGGGAAAGAAGATGACGAGGGCCGCGATCAGTATCTTCGTTCGTATGCCGAACCCGAACCATATTATGAGAAGCGGAGCGAGCGCGACGATCGGTATGGCCTGCATGGCGACGATGTAGGGCGAAAAAAGGCGCTCCGCTGTTCTGTATTTAGCAAGAACGTATCCTATGACAAAAGCGAGCGACGAGCCGATGATGAATCCCATGATACTCTCATATGCGGTAACGAGAAGGTTCGGGAAAAGGAGCCTGGAAGAAACCGCCGTAAAGAAGCGGGCGAGCACGGCCTTCGGCATTGGAAGAATGAAATCCGGCAGGCCGGTAATCCTGGCAACCACTCCCCAGATAAGCACGAAAAGCACAATTCCCGCAGGGATGAGGAGGTATTCGTAGT